>OGWZ01001195.1_pt1 | contig 25506 bp, 20 predicted proteins | sample 1576141 | NCBI WGS metagenome assembly OGWZ01 (sample SAMEA3541512, study PRJEB24748) | human gut metagenome | biome: human gut; feature: human-associated habitat; material: faeces | place: China | collected 2012
CCCGAGCAGGACTGCTTCCCCAGCACCGAAAAGCAGAAGGCGCTGGGCGAGGAGCTGGTGCGCGAGAAAGCGGCGACGATCTGCGAACGCTTGCAGCTGGCGCTGGGCACGAGCAGGCTGGTGAATCTGACGGCGAGTGTGGGCGTGTATCTGGCGCAGGGGCAGCAGACCTTTGAATCGCTGTATCAATCGGCGGATCTGGCGCTTTACCGCGCGAAGAAGGCGGGCAAGCACACCTTCTGTCTGAAAAATTATGAGAAGGATGGCTTCCAGGATGGGCATTTTGCGGCGTTTCGGCCGGTGAACGCGATCTCTCTGGTGAAGCTTCTGGAATATATGGACGACGGTGTGGCGCTGCTGGAGCTGGGTGACGAGCATCTGCAGATCATCTATGTGAGTCCGAGCTACTGCCGCATCTGCGGCGAGGAATACGAGGGCTTCAAACTGCCGCGGATGCTGGAGGAGCTGGTGCATCCAGACGATCTGCCGGGGCTGGTGGCGGCGCTGCGCGCTGGTCTGGCGCGCGGCGAGACGGTGGAGTATGACCACCGGGCCTATGCCAAAGCCCAGGGGCGGGAGCTCTGGCTGCATATCCGCGCGAATGTGGTGGAGTATGCACTGGAAAATCCGGTGATGCTGGTGACGATCAGCGATATCACGCGCTCACGACAGGAGCGGGAGGAGCTGAAGCTGGCGAACCGACGCCTGCAGGCGGCGTTTGATCAGACGTCGATGGGCATGTGGGAAGTGGATGTGGCAAAGCGGACGCTGCGCACATTTGCCACAGACGGCAGCTTTGTGGCGCTGGCTGGGAGCGAGACGCGTTTCCCGGATGCGCTGGTGGACGGCGGCTGGATCCATCCGGATTCTGTGCCGCGTTTTCTCAAGTTTGCCCAGGAGATGCTGGACGGGCGCACGCGGGGCTACGGCAATTTCATCATCCGCCGCCATCTGGCAGGGGGCTATGGCTGGACGGCGCTGTCCTACCAGGTGCTCTTTGACGAAGCTGGCCAGGCGGTGCGCGTGGTGGGTGTGGCGGAGGATTTTCCGCGCAGCTTTGGCGATCCGGTGTTCTGGGAAAACGCTTTTCAGGTGCCGCTGCCGGAGGGGATGCTGGCGGATCTGGTGGCGCGGATGCGGGCAGATCTGGACGCCGACGTGGTGGAGACCCTGTGGCACGCGGGACAGAATCTGAACGCGAAGACGGTGGACTGGTCTGTGGACGAGCTGCTGCATGGCTATCGCGCAAGCTTTTACGATCCAGCGGACGACGGCGAATTTTCTGCGCTTTTGGACCGGGCAGCGCTGTTGGCGGCCTGGCGGGAAGGGCGGCGCTGGTTTTCCGGCGAGCACCGCTGTGCCGATACGAACGGCAGCATCCGCTGGATGCGCACAGTGCTGCATCTGACGGAAAATCCGGGCTCGGGGCATGTGATGCTCTTTGGCTATGTGCTGGATGTAGAGCACGCGCGCCGGCTGGAGCAGGAGCTAGTGACGCCGGCGGTGCGCAGCGATGTGACGGGGCTGTACGCGCTGGAGACGCTGGAGGAGCTGGCGATGTGCGCCTTTGCCGAGCGGCGCTCGGGCAATGCGGCGGTGGTGCTCTTGCGGGCCTTTGGTATTGCAGATGCGCAGTTGGTGACGCCGGAGGTGACGGTGCTGCATCGGGAGCTTTCGGCGGCGCTACAACTTGCGCTGGCGGGGGATGCGCTCTTGGGCTATGCGGAAGCAGAGGATGCGGTGATCGTTTTTCCTTATGTAGCAGGCAAGGAGGAGCTGCGCACGCGGCTTGAGACGACGCTGGGCTTTATCCGTCGGGTATTTGCGGCGGATCCGCGGACGGCGGGGCTGCGCCTGATCATGGGGGTGGCGCTGGAGCCGGTGCAGCGGGCGGTGTACACGACGCTGCTGGGCCAGGCGCGCCGGGCCTGTGTGTGCAGCCAGGATGCGGCGGAGGACACGATCGCTTTTGCCGAGGAAGGGCAGCGCAGCTGTCTGGTGCTGGAATGCAGCGATGTGATCGCGACGGAGGCGGAGGAGCGCCTCTCGGAGCAGGAAAAGGATCTGGCGCTGCGCTGCATCTCGGCGATGCTTTCGGCGCATTCGCTGGACGATTCCTTCCGGGCGGTGCTGAAGCTGTTGGGCAATTATTACCGCGCGGACCGGGTCTACACGCTGATGCTGGTGGAAAACCAGGACGCTGTGGTGATGACCTTTGAGTGGACGGCGAACGGCAAGCACAGCCTCAAGCACACGGTCTCGGGGATGCGGCTGGAGCGTTTTCCGGCGCTGGAGCGCTGCCGTGCGGAGAAGGCACCGGTGGCGCTGGCGCGGGAGCACGCAGCGAGCCTGTCGGGCGAGCGTGCGGCGTCGGTCTGGCGCTACACGGCGTTTCCGCTGATCCGCGAGGGGGAGGTTGTGGGCTTTCTCTGCATTGAGAATGCGATGCAGCATCCCGGCGATCTGGGGCTCTTTACGACGCTGGTGCCGTATCTCCTGCAGGAGCGTGAGCGTTTCCGCCCGAAGGAGCGGACGCTGCGCTCGATCGACCAGCTGATGGGTCTGCCGGATCTGCGCGCTTACACGGAAGCGATCGGCGGCCTGACGTCGGCGCAGTACAGCACGCTGGGCGTGGTCTGTCTGTCGGTGCCAAATCTGGCGGCGATCAACGGCGACATGGGCTTTGAATTTGGCAGCAGGCTGCTCTGGTTTGTGGCGAAGACGCTCTCGGAGCTGTTCGACGGCTCGCTGCTCTTCCGCACCTGGGAGGCGGAATTTGTCTGCTTCCTGCCGGATGTGACACAGGAGGTGTTCCAGCTGCGCGTGAGCCGGCTGCGGGCGATCTTGACGCGGCGCTATCCGCGGCAGATGCGCATCGGCACAGCCTGGGCAGAGGGCGAATTTGCCGCGGAGCGGCTGGTGAAGACGGCGAAGGCGGCGCTCGGCGCCCAGGAGGAGATCTCGCAGGAGATGCAGCGCTTTGTCAAGGCGGCGGAAGGCGGCCTCGGCGAGGGCGAGACGCTCTCGGAGGAGCGCTTCACGGTCTACTACCAGCCGAAGATCGATCTGACGACTGGCGAGCTCGTCGGTGCAGAGGCGCTGGTGCGCGGCATCGGCGAGGACGGCTCGCTGATCGCGCCGGCGCAGTTTATCACCTACATGGAGGAGGACGGCTCGATCCGTGCGCTGGATCTCTTTGTGCTGGAGCAAGCGCTGGCGCAGATGGCCGCCTGGCAGGAAAAGGGACTGGGCCTGGTGCCGGTGAGTGTGAACCTCTCGCGGGTGACGATGGTCAGCCCGACGACGCCGGCGTCGATCCTGGCGCTGCAGAGCCACTATCCGACCATTCCGCCGGAAGCGCTGGAGATCGAGATCACCGAGCGCGGCCCGATGGAAACAGAGACCTTTCAGGACGCTGTGGAAAAATACAGCGCCTGTGGGCTGCGGCTGAGCCTGGACGATTTCGGCTCGCAGTACGCGAATCTCTCGCTCTTCACCAATGTGCGCTTCGACACCGTGAAGCTCGATCGCAGCCTCATCGCGCGGCTCGGCGACAATCCTGTGAACGAGGCGCTGGTGCGCGACATCATCGCGATCTGCCGCACCTACGGCATGACCTGTGTGGCAGAGGGCGTGGAGACGGAGGAACACGCGGCGCTTTTGCGCAGCCTGGGCTGTCGCTTTGCCCAGGGCTACTACTACGACAAGCCGCTTGCGGCGGCAGATTTTGAAGAGAAATACCTTTGGCGGCGCACGCTGAGGTTTAGCGATTACATTGGAAAGGAGACCCATTCATGATTACCACAGACGAAAAAGTGACCACCATCCACCCTGAGCATCAGCTGACGCCGATCGTCATCGGCATCGGTGCGTCGGCTGGCGGGCTGGAGGCGCTGCAGCAGTTTTTCTACAACATGCCGTCCAACAGCGGCCTGAGCTTCGTCGTCGTGCAGCATTTGTCGCCGGATTACAAGAGCCTGATGGCGGATATCCTCAGCAAGCACACCGACATGAGCGTCTACCAGGCAGAAAACGGCATGACCATCGAGCGCGACACCGTGTATCTGATCCCGCCGAAGAAATACATGACCGTGCAAAACGGCCGCCTCATCCTGACGGAATATGTGCCCGGCACGCTGAACCACCCGATCGACATCTTCTTCAACTCGATGGCCGAGGAGTACAAGGAAAACGCCATCGCCGTCGTTCTTTCCGGCACAGGGAGCGACGGCACCGGCGGCATCAAGGCCGTGAAGGAGCACGACGGCCTCGTCATCGCCCAGGCGCCGGAAAGCGCCCGCTTTGACGGCATGCCCAAGAGCGTCATCAACACCGGCCTGGCGGATTTTGTGCTGGCGCCGGAGGAGATCGCCGAGGAGATCCTCAATTTCTCGAACACACCGGTGCTCCTGCGCTCGCCGAAAAACGAAGCCGCCTTTTCTGACGAGGAAACCCTCTCCCACATCTACACCATCCTGAAAAACGCCAGCGGCATCGATTTCACCTACTACAAGCGCTCCACCATCCTGCGCCGCATCGAACGCCGCATGCTCGTCACCCACACCCAGGCCCTCGGCGAATTTGCCCAGCTTCTCGGCAACAACCCCGAGGAGGTGAACATCCTCGTCAAGGAGATCCTCATTGGCGTCACGAATTTCTTCCGCGATCCCGATTTCTTTGAAAAGCTCAAGTACAACGCCGTTTACAAGATCCTCGAGCGCTCCGAGGAGGACGAGCCCATCCGCATCTGGAGCGCCGGCTGCTCCACCGGCGAGGAAGCCTATTCCATCGCCATCCTCTTCCGCGAGGCCATGGAGGAGCTCAATCTCAAGCGCGATGTCAAGATCTTCGCCACCGACGTCGACAGCCGCGCCATCGAGCAGGCCGGTCGCGGCGTTTTCTCGGAAAACATCATCGACGACGTCACCCCCGACCGGCTGGCGAAATTTTTCATCAAGAGCGGCGACCAGTACCAGATCTCCAAGGAGATCCGCCGCATGATCATCTTCGCCACTCACAACATGCTCTCCGATCCGCCGTTTGGTAAGCTCGATCTCATCAGCTGCCGCAACGTCATGATCTATTTCCAGCCAGTGCTGCGGCGGGGGCTGTTCGCCATCTTCCACACCGCCCTCAAGCAGAACGGCTTCCTCTTCCTCGGCAAGAGCGAGACCGCCGGCGAATACATCAACCTCTTCAAGCCCGTCTGCAACGCCGAGAAGATCTACATCCACAAGGGCGACGGCAAAGTCGACGATCTCACCCCACCCGCCTTCAACATTCCAAACATCCAGGCCATCACCCGCGGCAGCACCCTGCAGACCGCCAGCCAAAACGACGACCGCGCCGCCGAGCGCCTCTACACCCACTTCCTCGAGAGTTTTCTGCCAGCGTCCGTCATCCTGCGCGAGGACAACAGCGTCATGCATTTCTTCGGCAATTACACCGACTACCTCAGCCTCGCCCCAGGCCGCGCCACGCTGAACTTTTTCAACATGCTCAACAAGGACCTCTCCCTCGTCGCAGCCACAGCCATCAGTCGCGCCCGCAGCGAAGTCAGCGCCGTCACTTACACCGACATCGTCTGCGACACGCCGAGCGGCCGCAAGACCATCGATCTCGTCGTTGAGCCGATCGAGGATTCTGCTGAGGAAAAATCCGAGCGCCTTCTCGCCGTCCTCTTCAGCGAGCACAAAGCCGTCGATGCCGACGGCGCCGTCGAAAAATACGACGTCGACGCCACCGCCGCGCGGCGCATCGCCGATCTCGAGCACGAATTCCAGGATTCTCAGAGCGACCTGCGCGCCACCATCCAGCGCCTCGAGACCGTCAACGGCGAGCTCCAGGCCGCCAACGAAGAGCTCCTCACCGCCAACGAAGAGCTGCAAAGCTCCACCGAAGAGCTGCAATCCGTCAACGAAGAGCTCTACACCGTCAACACCGAGCACCAGATGAAGCTCGACGAGCTCACCACCATGACCAACGACCTCTCGAACTTCCTCTCCTCCACGATGATCGGCATCCTCTTTTTGGACAGCAAGCTCAACATCCGCATGTTCACCGACTACGTCGGGCGCGAGTTCCAGCTCATGGAGCACGATGTCGGCCGTCCTATCCAGATCTTCGCCCACAGCTTCCCTGACGAAGCCATCGAGGAAGACTGCCGCGCCGTCCTCAAGGATCTCGTGAGCATCGACCGCGAAGTCACCGCCATGAACGGCCGCCACTACACCCTGCGCATCGCCCCCTACCGCACCACCGAAAACAGCATCCGCGGCCTCGTCATCACCATCATCGACAGCCTGGGGGATTCGCAAATGATCCATGTTTGATGGGTTTTGTAAATGCTTCGCAAATTAGTAATGTTTTGTAAATGATTAATACCCATAGGGCACACGTGATTAATGTTTAATTAGTAATTGATGTTGGCTAGAGATCGATACGCCGCTAGCGCGTCGCATCGACTCTAGCCTTTTTATTTTATTGGCGAGCGTGCGCACACCACAAATTTTTCCCGCTTTGTTTCGAAGAAACAAAGCCACCACCAGTAAACATTACTAATTTCTAATTAATCATTGAGAGATAATCATTGCTAATTACTCTCCGCTTTTGGAAGATAAACAGGAAATCTCCGGCTGCTTTTAGAGGATAAACAGGGTTTGCTGTGGGCTATTGACGGGGATTTTACGGAAACTTAATATTATGGTAGAAAGATCGCTGGCTGATGGGCGGCGGTCGTTTTATTGGTGCGTTGGTTCTGCGTGATCATTGTGACGGATGTTCGCCCTGAAAACGCGTCGGCGCAGAAAGGAGGAAGCCGCATGAACGAGGTGATGCGCGAGGAGAAAAAATACGCGCTGGATGTGGCGGAGGGGGCTGTGCTGCGGACGCGTCTGGCGCAGGTGATGCACGCAGACGCGCACAACGGCGCCCGGGGCTACAGCATTCGCTCGCTGTATTTCGACACGCTGGACGACCAGGATTTCTGGGACAAGATCGAGGGCATCGAGCTGCGCCGCAAGATCCGACTGCGCATCTACAGCCCTGCAGACACTGTCGCAAAGCTGGAGATGAAGCAGAAGCAGGGGCCTTATCAGAAAAAGCGCTCGCTGGTGATCAGCCGCGCCGATGCACTGGCCCTCTGCGCCGGAGACTACAGCCCGCTTTTGCGCTACAGCGATCCTTTCGCGGCGGAATGCTACGGCCTCATGCACAACCGCTGCTACCGCCCGCGGACGATCGTGGAATACCGTCGCCAGGCGTTCATCGCGCGGGAGAACAACATCCGTCTCACCTTCGACAGCGCCATCCGCGCCACAGAGGCGAGTATGGCGCTGTTTGCGGAGGATCTGGCGCTGACGCCGGTGCTGGATCCCTTCAGCATGGTGCTGGAGGTGAAGTTCAGCGACTTTTTGCTGAGCTATATCAAAAATCTGCTGGACACGGTGCACCGGCCGGAGCTGTCGGTGAGCAAATACTGTCTGGCGCGGCGATTCACAATGGGCATCCAGCCTGTGTAAGAAAGGGGATCTGTTATGAGAGAGTATCTGTTTGAAGTGCTGGAGGGTGGCGGCGATCTGAGTATGCAGACGGTGTTCATCCGTCTGGTGATGGCGGTGGTGATCGCGGCATTTATATATTTATCGTACCGCTTGAGCCACAACGGTAGCATCTATAGCCAAAAGTTCAATGTTTCGCTGGCGGTGATGACGATCGTGACGGCGACGGTGATGATCGTCATCGGCAACAACATTGCCCTCTCGCTGGGCATGGTCGGGGCGTTGTCGATCGTGCGTTTTCGCACGGCGATCAAGGACAGCCGCGACACGGTCTACATCTTCTGGGCAATCGTCGTGGGCATCTGCTGCGGCGCCGGCGATTATGCTGTGGGTGCGCTGGGCAGCGCCTTTATCTTCGTGGTGCTGCTGGTGCTGGGGCGTCTGCGCACAGACAACCGCGTGCTCCTGATCCTGCGCACGCTGCGCGTCAACGAGGAAAAGGTGGAGGCGCTGATCTTCCAGTATTACGACCGCAAGGCGATCCTGCGCGCCAAGAATACGACAGACGAGAGCGTCGAATATATCTACGAGCTCAACGGCAAATACCTCAACCGCGAAGGCGCGCCGGGTATGCCGACAAAGCGCATCACAGACGCGGTGTATGAGCTGGGGAACATCGACTATTTCAACATTGTCATGCAAAACGACGAGATCGGCGGCTGAGCGTCGCCGCGAAGGGAGGGCCGAGGATGAAAACAAAGCTGATCGCGCTGAGCATGGTCGGGGCGCTTTTGCTCTGCGCCTGGGCCTGCTGGCAACTCGACGACGACAACGGCACAACGCGCATCTGGCAGCATGAGACAGCGCGCCAGCCAGAGGCTGGCTGTGACTGCGACGGTGCCTCCCTCTGCAGCCATCTGCCGCTGGTGATCATCGACACAGAGGGGCAGGAGATCCCTGGCGAGCAAACCGGCAAAAAGGACCGTTTTGGCCACAGCACCTACACCACCGCTGCCGACGGTACGAATGTGATCAATGTGGCGGTCTCTGTGGTGGACAATGCCGCGCGCAACAACCACCCCGGCGACACGCCGGCCTTCAGCACGCGCTCGGAGATCCGCATCCGCGGCAACAGCTCACGCACCTTTGAGAAGCTGCCCTATCTGTTGAATTTCCTCGACGACCAAGGCAAGAACAACGACATCGCCGTGATGGGCATGGATGCCCACCATGAATGGGTGCTCCACGGGCCCTATCTGGACAAGAGCCTGATCCGCAATTATCTCTGGTACAATCTTGCTGGCGAGGTCATGGACTACGCGCCAAATGTGCGCTTCTGCGAGCTCATCTTAAACGGCGAATACCGCGGGCTCTATCTCATGACCGAAAGCGTCACCGCAGGCGACGACTGCCGCCTGCCCCTTTCTGCCAGCGCTCAGGACAAGGAGATCAGCGGCTATCTGTTGCGTCTGGACCGTTTCACCGAAGCGGAGCTTGGCGATGTGCGCGACATCGAGAGCTATCTCGAGCGCTCCGGCCAGCAGAAAAAGAACCTCGCCATCCGCTATCCGAAGCGGCCGAACCTGACCGAGGAAATGACCCAGTGGATCGAGAGCGATTTCGCAGAATTTGAGCGCGCCCTCTACAGCTACGACTACGACGACAACCGCTACGGCTACGTGCAGTATATCGACGTGGACAATTTTGTCGACTATTATCTGATCAACGAGCTTTCCGCCAATGTCGACGCCGCCATTTATTCGACCTACATCTACAAGGCCGTCGGCGAGCCGCTGCGCCTGTGTGTCTGGGATTTCAACAACGCCTGTGACAACTACCAGGACGAGGTCGTGCTCTCGTCGGAATTTTTCCTGTACGATCACAGCTACTACGCCATGCTCTTCAAGGATGAGGACTTCACCGAGCGCGTCATCAGCCGCTACAGTGAGCTGCGCCGCGGCATTCTCTCGAACGAATCGCTGACAGCGACCATCGACGACACGATCCGCTATCTCGGCGACGCCGTGGAACGCAATTTTGACGTCTGGGGCGACACCTTCAGCGACGACGAGCTGATGACGCCGGCTGAGCGCAACATCACCAGCTTCGACGAGGCGAAAAGCCAGCTCGAGACCTACATCTTCGAGCGCGCCGACTGGATGGACCGCAACATCGACACCCTGCGCCAGTACAGCCATCCGTCCCACACGAAAACCTATGATTACTGATGCCTGCCAAAGGAGGAGAGAAGGATGAAAAAATTTATCATAGCCGCGACGGCTGTCGTTTTTCTCCTGATGGCGGGCTACTACGCCTATTACCACGAGGGGCTCTACCTGCGCCTGGGCGAGAGCGGCGAGGTGACAAGCTTTATGAGCACCGACGCCGACACCATCTACATGACGCGCGACGGCGAGCGAGCGCCCTTTGAGATCCGCGGCGTCAATCTCGGCATGAGTATTCCCGGCGAGTGGGCGACAGATTACGCCATCGACGGCGACACCTACACGCGCTGGTTTGAGCAGATCCAGGCCATGGGCGCGAACACCATCCGCGTTTACACCATCCTGCAGGACGATTTTTACGACGCCTTCTATGCTTACAACAGTGCGCGCGAAGCCGCCGGCGAAGAGCCGCTGTGGCTCTTGCAGGGCGTCTGGGTCAACGACTACATGGTCTATTCCCACCGCGATGCTTTCGACGAGGAGATCCTCGACACCTTTCTCGAAGACTGCCGCGCCATGGTCGATGTCATCCACGGCAACCGCAGCCTCGAGCTCGGGCGCGGACTCGGCTCCGGCAGCTACCGCGAGGACGTGTCGCCGTGGGTGATCGGCTACATCCTCGGCACAGACTGGGAGCCAGGCTTCATCGTCTACACCAACGAGCAGAACGCCGGCGCTTCTTGGCAGGGCACCTATCTCACCACCACCGACGATGCCACGCCGTTCGAAGCCATGCTGGCCCAGGTCGGCGATGAGACCATCGCCTACGAGTCGCAGCGCTACAGCAGCCAGCGGCTGCTCGCCTTTGCCAACAGCGCCAGCACCGATCCCTTTGTCTATCCTGTGGCCGTGGCGGAATACTGCGACAAATACGCCTGCCTCAATGTGGAGCACATCCAGGCAACCGACGCCTTTCTGGCCGGGCAGTTCGCTTCCTACCACGCTTACTCCTACACGCCGAATTATCTGCGCGTGATGGAAGAAGCCGCTCAGTATTCGCTGGACGAGCTGCACGAGCGTTTTGACATCACCGACTACGAGGTGGCGGCGCACCGCCTTTCTGAGATCGACGCGCCGCACATCGAAGACTGGCTGCCGCAGGATCTCTTCGTGGAAAACGAGGACGACGACGATTCCCAGGTGGCCGACACCTACGCGCCTTATCTGGAGGTGCTCAACCGCTACCATGAAATGCCTGTGGTGATCGCTGAATACGGCATCCCGACCGGGCGCGGCATTTCCCAGCTCGGCACAGATGGCGAGGTCGACAGCGGCCATTTCTCCGAGAGCGAGCAGGGCGACTACCTCATCGACTGCTACGACGACATCATCGCCGCCGGCAGCGCTGGCAGCTGTCTCTCCTCGTGGCAGGATGAATGGCACAAGCGCACCTGGAACACCCTCTACGCCATCGACCGCGACCGCTCCGTGTACTGGAGCGATTACCAGACGAGCGGCCAGTTCTTTGGCCTGCTGGCGTTCGATCCCGGCGAGGAAGAAAGCGTCTGCACTGTTGACGGCCAGACTGACGAATGGAGCGCTGCCGACATCGTCCACGAAACCGAGGAGCTGACGCTCTCGCTCAAATACGACGAGAAATTCATCTATCTCTACGCCCAGGGCGAAGATCTCGACGCCGCAGCGACGCCGCTCTATATTCCCATCGACCTGACGCCGAACTCCGGCAGCACCCACTGCGAGGATCCGGCGCTGGATTTTGAGCGGGCCTGCGATTTTCTCATCGTCATCGACGGCGAAGACGACAGCCGCGTGCTCGTGCAGGAGCGCTATGAAGCGCTGATGAGCACCTACGGCATGGAATACTATCTGCGCGATGCTTATGTGAACACGCCCGAGGCCGACAGTCCAACTTTCAAGCCGATCTACATGGCGGTAACGCTGCAGGATGTTGTGCCGTCGGAAGACAAGCGCACGCCGTCCGGCGAAAAGGCTGAGACCGGCGCGCTGCATTACGGCAACGCAGATCCCGCAGCAGAGGACTACGATTCGCTGGCAGATTTCTGCTTCAACGACGACGGCGTCGAGATCCGCATCCCCTGGCAGCTGCTGAATTTCTCCGATCCGTCGCAGATGCTGATCCACGACGATTACTACAGCTGCTATGGCGTGGAAAATCTCCAGATCGAGGCGCTCTACATCGGCCTGGCAACAGACAGCGCGCAGCCGATCGCTCTTTCGGAGGTGCAGCTTGAGGGTTGGGGCAACGACGTCACCTGGCACGAGCGGCTGAAGCCAGCATATTCCGCGCTCAAAGCGCACTGGACAGAGGAGGGGGGCAGCCATGCACAGTGAGGTCTTGATCTACGGCTACGGGCTTGTCTGCCTCAGCATGCTGGCCTTCAACGTGGTCTACAGCATCTATCTGCGCGCCGATCAGGTGCGCATCTCGCGCCGGACTGTGGCGCTGGAAGAGGAGATGGAGCGGCAGCTGGCGCGTATCAGCGAGGGTGGGGAGGTGGACGGCTCCCACATCCGCTCCCTTGTGCATTATCTCGGCCGCATCGGCGATCTGCTGGCCTTCGATGCGCTGCTCACAGAGCGCGCGCAGGAGCCGGCGGTGAAAGCCTACATCCGCCAGCTCGAGCCGGCGTTTCTGCTTTTGGCAGACACCTATCGCCGCCGCGAAGAGATGCAGGCAGCGTATTTCTGCCACTTTCTCGCGACCCATCTGGAGGGCGACCACGACCGCGCTGTGGATCCGTTTCAGCGTGCGGTGCTGGCCTATCTCGACAAGCCCGGGCTCTACTGCCGCATCAACGCGCTGCGGGCGTTGTGCGCCTTTGGCGGTGTGCAGAGCATTGTGGAGGCGTTGCTGCTTCTGAGCGAGCGCAAGGGGGCGCAGCTTTCCGGTAAGGTGATCGTGGAAGCACTGCTACAGTTCCACGGCGACAGAGAGCAGCTGATCGCCGCCCTCTGGGCCTGCTTCGATCGCTTCGATAGCGAGGAGCAGCGGGCGCTCTTGGATTTTATGCGTTTTGCCAGCGGAAACTGGCAGGCGCCGGTGTTGGATATCCTGCGCGATCCTTCCTGGGACAAGGAGCTGAGGCTCTCGGCGATCCGCTATTTTGACCGCTATCCTTACGCGCCGGCAGAAACGCTGCTCTTGGCCCTTGCGGCAGATGAGGATGCAGCGGCCTGGGAATATCGCGCGGTGGCCTGCACGGCGCTGGCCCATTATCCCGGCAGCGCGGCGCGGGCGGTGCTGGCGCAGGCGATCCGCAGCGAAAACTGGTTTGTGCGCTATAATGCGGCAGCGAGCCTGGAGGCGCTGGGTCTTTCCGGCGAGGAGCTGGTGCGCCTGGCAGGGGGAGACGCCTACGCCCAGGATATGCTGCGCTACCGTCTGGCGCAGCGAGAAAAGGAGGGAGCGGTGTGAGAGAGTTTATCCAATTTTTCCTCTGGTGCGTGGAGTGTTTCTTTGTGCTCTACATGATCGGCTACGCCAGCTTTCTCTTCCTTTCGGTGACAGTGGGCTCCTCTGAGCTTTACGCTGGCAAACGGCGCAGCCGCCTGCACAGCGAGCTCGCCGGCGACCATTATGTGCCGGTGTCGCTGATCGTGCCGGCGTATAACGAAGGAGTGACGATCGCCAGCACGATCCGCTCGCTGTTGGCGCTGGATTACAGCCTCTACGAGATCATCGTGGTGGACGACGGCTCCAGCGACGACACGGCGCAGACTGTGATCGACACCTTTGATCTGCACGCTGTGGAGCGTCCTGTGCAGCGGCGCATTGGCTGTCAGCCGGCGCTGGCGCTGTATGAAAATGGCAGCGGCAGCGTGCCGATCACCCTTGTGAAAAAGCAAAACGGCGGCAAGGCCGACGCCCTCAATATGGGCATCAATGTGTCGCATTATCCGTATTTTCTCTGTATCGATGCCGATTCTGTGCTGCAGCACGATTCTCTGGAAAAGATCGTGCGCCCGGTGCTCGAGGACGACACCGTCGTCGCTGTCGGCGGCGCTGTGCGTCCGGCAAATGGTGCCGAGCTGCGCGACGGGCGATTGGTGCGCTACCATTTGCCGCAGCATCTGTTGGCGGCGATGCAGGTGCTCGAATACGACCGCTCGTTTCTCGCCTCGCGCATTCTTTTCGATAAGTTCAACGGCAACATCATCATTTCCGGGGCTTTTGGGCTTTTCAAAAAGAGCGTGGTCATCGCCTGCGGCGGCTACGACCACACGACGATGGGCGAGGATATGGAGCTCTGTGTGAAGCTGCACGTGTTCTGCCGCGAAAACGCGCGGCCCTATCGCATCCGCTACGCGGCGGACGCTGTCTGCTGGACGCAGGTGCCGGAGCGCTTCGGTGATCTCTGCAAGCAGCGGCGGCGCTGGCACATTGGGCTTTTTCAGAGCATGATGAAGCACCGCCGCATTCTCGGTAATCCGAAATACGGTGCCGTGGGCTTTGTTTCCTATGTGTATTTCCTGATCTACGAGCTGTTTTCGCCGTATATCGAAATCTTTGGCGTGCTGACAATGCTGTTGGCATTCGCCGTGGATCTGATCAATGTGCCGTTTATGCTGCTCTTCTTTGGCATTTATGTGGCCTACACGGCGATCCTTTCGCTGACGGCGTTTTTTGCGCGGGTGCATACCGTCGATCTTTCGCTCTCGCTGCGCGATGTTCTGCAGGCGCTGGCGCTCTGCGCCTTTGAGGTATCGTGTCTGCGATTTGCCCTGGCTTGGGTGCGGATGATGGCGCTCGTGGGCTACCGCCGCAAGAAAAACACCTGGGGCCAGATCGAGCGGCAGAAGCTGGATGTAGAGTGAGTTTGGAGGTGGACCATGAAGAGCATCACGCGAACAGTGCTGGTTTTGACAAGAGACGCTGGGCTCAGCGCGCAGGTGGCGGCGCTTTTCAGCGATCGCTACCGGGTGGTGACGTCGCTGGCGGAAGCGGAAAAGCCCGATGCAGCCGTCTGCGAGGCGGCGCTTTTGGCAGCGCAGGATTTTGCCCTGCTGAAACGGCTCTTGGCGCAAGACGGCGGCTGCGCCGTTTTTCTGCTGGGCGAGGCTGAGGAAGCGGAGCTTGAGCGCGCTTTTGCGTTGGGGCTGGAGGACGTGATCGCCGCGCCTTTTTCAGCGACGACGGCAAAAATGCGCATGGCGCGCGCACTGGCCCGACGTCGCAGCGGCAGCGCCGATCCGCTGCGCATCGCGGAGGCGATCATCGCCCTCGACAAAAGCATGATCGAAGCGCTGGCAGCGGCCATCGAATTTCGCAGCAGGGAAAGCGGCGACCACGTCCGCCGCATCCACGACATCACTGCGCATCTCCTGGGCGAAACGCCGCTGGGACGGGGCTATAGCGCCAGAGAGATCGAGGATATTGCACGACGTCGGCAAGATCGCCGTGCCGGATCAGGTGCTGAACAAGCCCGGCAAGCTGAACGACGAGGAATTTGCCATCATGCGCAGCCACACCGTGCAGGGCGAAGCGCTGCTGGCGCAGATCCCGCTGTTGCAGGCGCACGCCTCCAGCCGTTTCGCCATGGACATCGCCCGCCACCATCACGAGCGCTGGGACGGTAGCGGCTATCCCGACGGCCTGCGTGGCGACGCCATCTCCCTGCCGGCGCAGATCGTCGGCCTCGCCGATGTCTACGACGCACTGCGCTCGCCGCGCGTCTACAAGCCAGCCTTCAGCCGCGCCGAGAGCCTGCGCATGATCCGCCAAGGCGACTGCGGCGCTTTCAACCCAGTCCTGCTCGACGTCTTCCTGAGCGCCGAGCCAAGCATCGCGGCATTTTATGAGCCAGAATAAAAGAAGAGCCTCTCTGCAGAATTTGTGATAAATTCTGCAGAGAGGCTTTTGTATGCGCTTGTGAGGGATGGTGTTTAGAACGGGCGCGGATTTACGCCAGATGCAGCTTTTGTTTGAGGGCATCCTGCAGCACCTGGGAGAAATTAATGCCGCGCTTTTCGGCGATGGTGTTGAGATAGGCTGGGATTGTGAGACTTTTGCGCACGGCTTTATCGCCGTATTTTTCGGCGTAGGCGTCCATATCGAGGACCAGCATGCTGACAAAGCCGTCCGGCGTTTCTGGCACGATCTGTGAAGGCTTGCTGCAGGCTGGCGCAGGGTTGCCGTCCTCGAGCTCGTCGAGCACCCAGCCGCAAGCGGCGTCTTCAGCCATCAGAATGGCCTCGGCGAGGGAATTTCCCTCGCTGACGCAGCCGGGCAGATCTGGCACCTCGACGGTGTAGCCGCTGCTTTCTTCGCAGGGATAAAAGATCGCTGGATAGGTGAGTTTCATGGTCAAACTCCTTTCTGGCCGCTGATGCCGGCCTGCTTAAAGATCGATCTGACAGTGCGCGGGTCGAGATCGCCACTGTGAAAAGGAATGGTGACTTTACCAGGCTTTGAAGGATGAATGTATTGGCGGTGTGAGCCGCGTGAAGATTTAAATTGCCAGCCGTCGGCGAGTATGACCTTTTCTACTTCCTTGAATCGCATGGCACACCTCCTATGAGAATATTATACGCATTATGCGTGTGAAAAGCAATCACCCCACAAAAAAAGCCTGCGCTTTCACGCAGGCTGAAGGTGCTCACACAAGGGGTGCGGTGTAGAGGGTTGTCTTGCCGAGATCGTCGTCGTCGGCTGTGCTGGCGGCGTCGAGGGGCTGGGTATCCTGGGCGCTGACGGAGGTCTGCGGCAGGGTGGCGTCAAGGCGCGTTTTCTGCACCTGAGCGAGGGCGTCGGCTTTCGCCTGGGCGGCTTCGGCGCGGGCTTCGGCGGCGTCACGCGCAGCGGTGGCTGCGGCAGTGGCTTCCTTGGCCTGAGCGGCTTCGTTTTGCGCCAGCTGCAGAGCGGCCTGGGTGTTGGTCAGCTCCTGGGCCTGGGTCTTGGCACGTTTGCGGTTGGCGTAGGTGCGGAACATGAAATGGCCCAGCAGCAGGCAGAGCAGGATCTCCACAGCGGCGGAGATGAGGATGAACTCCACCTGGGACAATGTGCCGTTGTAGCCGAGCACGTTCAGGAACACGCAGGCAGCGGCGGCGATCAGTGACAGGATTAACATAAAAATGCGCATATTGGTCTTGTCTCTCCTTTGGGAATGGTTTACAATGAGTTGTAACTTGTATTTTACACGTTTTCCCAAAAATTCTCAAGCGCGTCAAGGGAGGCTCTTTTTATGGAAAAGTTGCGCCGGCAAAGAAAAGGCAAAAAACTCACCGGGCTGTGCGCGGGTATCGCGCGCCTGATCGGCATTGATGCGAGCTATGTGCGGCTGGCCTGGCTGGCTGCAGCGCTGGTGCCGCCGTTCAATCATCTGGTTGCGATCGCGGCCTATGTGCTGTTGGTGTGGATCGTGCCGGTAGAGGGCAGAGAAGAGGCGCTGGAGCATGTGCAGTAAGGACACAGGCGTGCTCGTGCTGGGCCACGGCAGCCGCTACGCTCAGGGCCTTGAGGTGATCACAGAGACGGCGGCGCGCTACCAAGCGGCGCATCCGGCGCTTGTTGTGCGGCCGGCTTTTGTGGAGATCGCTTCGCCGCGGCTGGAGGAGGCGCTGGAGCAGATGGTGGCAGAGGGGCTCGCGAAGATCATCGTCGTGCCGCTGTTCCTCTCCTTTGGGCACCACATCGCCAAGGATCTGCCGGCGCGCATGGCGGCCTTTGCCAGCGCGCATCCGGATGTGAATCTTATCACAACGGCGCCGATCGGCGCAGACCCCTTGCTCTGCGAGATCATCCAGGCGCGCATCGACGCCAGCGAAAACGCATAATGCATCACCTGCACCACGCTCCGCAGGTGATTTTTTTCCGCCTGGACCGTCACAGACGCATTATAGAGACAGGCGCTCTCCGATTAATGCGTCGGGACATAAATAATAAAAAATTCATTTATAAATCTGATTGATAAATCTTGTTCCTGAAAGCTTTCAGACTTTGTGAAAAAGTTGAAGATTGTGGGGAAACTCTGTTATAATGAAGATGGTGCAGCTTGTAATATGTGAAAGTGTGGAGGCTTTTCTCCCACAGAAAAGGGAAAATTATCACAAGCTGCGTGGAGGAAGAAATGCTCAAATACCTTTCATCTGTCCGTCTCGCGGTGATCCTGATCGCGGCGCTGGCCGGGCTTTCTGTGGCAGCGACGCTCTACGATCTGCCGGAGATGTACCAATCCTGGCCGTTCCGCATCATCGCGGCGGCATTCTTCGTCAATCTCCTGACCTGCAGCGTCGGGCTCTGGCCGAAGCTTTTGCGCACATTGCGCCGTGACGCCGCCTCGCTTGCAGGCAAAGAAGCAGGCTTCAAAGAAAGTAGCCTCGATGCCGATGCATTTTTTGAAGCACTCGCCAAAAATCGCTACAAAAAGCTCAGCACCCATGAGACAGCCTCCGGCCGCTACATTCTCGCGCGGCAGAACGTGCCGCAGCTTTTTGCGCCGCATATTCTCCATGTCGGCATCCTCGTCATCATCGTCGGTGCCTTTCTTTCGAGCTTCGCCGTGACCGGTCAGCTCATGCTCTCGCCTGGCGAGTCGCAGCCGCTGCCGCGTGCCATCACAGAGCGCGTCGGCGATGGCGTTATCACCGTCAGCGATTTTTCCACCCACTACGACGAAGACGGCGCTGTGGACAACTGGGTCACCACCTTCGACCTCAGCCTTGACGGCGAAGAAGTCGCCCAGGACGCCACCACCCGCGTCAACCATCCTTACAAAGAGCACGGCCTCTCCATTTACCAGATGGCCTATAAAAATATGTACGTCGTCCACATCGAAGGCGCAGACGAGGTCACCGGCGACTACGCCATTCCTGAAAGCCAGCGCTTTCCCCTCGGCAGTCGCACCGTCGACATCGAGCCAATGACTGACGGCGTCGCTCTGCTTTATGTGTTTGATGAAAACAACGACGAAGTCGGCTCCTACGCCTTCAAAGAGGGCGATGTCGTCGCCATCGACGAAAATACGACCATTGAATACATCCAGCCGATGAACGCCACCGTGCTGGAGATCAAATACAGTCACGCCATTCCGGTGATCTTTGCCGGCTTCATCGTTGCCTCTCTGGGCGCACTGCTCATGCTGCTGGGCCGCTACAGCGAGGTGCACGCCTTTGTCAGCGCCGACGGCCGTGTGTCGCTGCGCGTGATCAACAAAAGCGCCTACTTTCGCCGCAAGCAACGGGCGAGTTTCGGTGTTTCCGACGAGGAGGATGAACAATAATCATGTTAGAAACCTTACAATATTTTCTTATCTGGGCGATTGTCGGTTCCTGCGCCGGGAGCTTTCTGCTTCTGCTGCTGCATCGTCATAAGATCGCCGAGACTTCGGTGACGAAATGGCTTGCCATCGTCACGACTGTGATCGCTTTTGTAGCGCTCATCGTCCGCATCGTCGCTGTGGGGCGGCTGCCGTTCATGTCCGGGCTGGATTTCAGCTTCTGGCTCTGTCTGCTCATTCTCGGCGCGTCGGCGGTGATGACCATCCGTCAGAAACTTGCTGTGATTGGCTATCTTACCTATCCGATCACCTGCGCGCTGGGGCTCTGGATGACCAGCTTCAGCCTTGAAGATACGGCACTGGCGCCGGCGCTCCGCAGCTATTGGCTGGATTTTCACGTATCCACGGCGATCATTTCCTACACGACATTTCTCTTTTCTTTCTTCTTCTCCGTGATGCTGCTCATGGGTGGGAAAAAGAAATATAAAAACCTGCCGACCACCGAAGTGCTGAACGAATGGGCATATCGCGCCTGCGTCATCGGTCTGGCGCTGCTCACCATCGTCATCATCACCGGCGCTGTCTGGGCGGAATATGCGTGGGGATCCTTCTGGAGCTGGGATCCGAAGGAAACCTGGGCACTCATCACCTGGCTCATTTACGCCGTTTATCTCCACCTGCGCCTGCGCGGATGGTCGGAGAAAAAGGTTGCCTGGGTCAATGTTGTCGGCCTGGTGGCAGTCATCTTCACTCTGTTCGGGGTGAGCTACCTGCTGCCGGGGCTGCATAGCTACATTTAATATGTTTGGAGGTCCTTTTTTTGGCAAACTCATTAAAAGAGGTCTTACGAGCCCATGAAAACGAGCTCCTTGCCGGCTGGTTCGAGCAGATGATGCACGCCTACCCAGTCGAAGCAAGAAAGTATTTCAAGAAAATCAATAGCGACTTCACAAATCCTGTGGGCGCTAATTTATATCACAGCCTGGAAAAGCTGCTGCATACACTGTTGTCTGACGCACCCGATGCAGACACTGTGAATGAGCACGTACACATGATCCTGCGCATCAAAGCCGTGCAGGAGGTGCTGCCTAGCCAAGCAGTATCCTTCGTGCCGGCGCTCAAGCAGGTCGTGGAGCAGGTCTGTGGCAAGGCACTTGCTGAAGCAGGCGTATCGTTTCAGGAATGGCTGGATTTCTACAGCGATCTGGATACGGTGTCGCTTTACGCGTTTGACAGCTACAGTGAAAGCCGCGAATTGATTTACAGGATGCGCTTGGATCAGATCAGACAGACCAACGATATCCTGGTCAGAGCCGAACTTGTTGACCAGGCTCTGGATATGAAAGATTTTATGCAATGTAGCAGTTCACTTGACGCCGATTCTCCTGCAGAGGGCTGCGCACCGGAAGCGTGTGCGTCCTGCGCGAGTGGGTGTCAGGTCAACATAGAAAAAGGGGTGTAATGAAATGGCAAAACTTCCAAAACCTGCGGAGCTGCTGGACATCAGTTATAACCCACCGAAAACTCCTTGGATGGAAACACCTGTGGAGTTTAGAGAAGGGATGTACTGCCACGCCGGGAAACCGGAAAGTGCGGCTAATGTCAGCCTCCCAAACGCTCGTGAGTGGCGTGTGCCAGATGACGACTGGCAGCTGCCTGAAAACTGGAAGGAGATCATCCTCCAGGGGCTGCACGACCGTCTCGATCGTTTCCGCTCACTGAAAATCTTCATGGATTGCTGTGTTCGCTGTGGTGCGTGTGCGGACAAGTGTCACTTCTTCCTCGGAAGCGGCGATCCAAAGAACATGCCTGTCCTGCGTGCAGAGCTTCTGCGCAGCGTGTACCGTAAGGAATACACACTCGCCGGCAAGCTCATGGGCAAAATGGTTGGTGCGCGTGAGCTCACCGAAGACGTGCTGAGAGAATGGTTCTACTATTTCTTCCAGTGCTCTGAATGCCGTCGCTGCTCCGTATTCTGCCCATACGGCATCGACACCGCCGAGATCACCATGCTTGTGCGCGAGCTGCTGAACCTCGTCGGCCTCAACATTGACTGGGTCATCACGCCAGTTTCCAACTGCTTCTCGAAAGGGAACCACCTGGGCATTCAGCCACACGGTATCGTCGACAGCTATGATATGATGCTCGACGACATCGAGGACATCACCGGTGTGCGCCTTGATCTCACCTACAACCGCAAAGGTGCTGAGATCCTCTATGTGCCACCATCTGGGGACATCTTCGCGACCCCAGGGAACTACACCCTGATGGGGCAGCTGATGCTCTTCCATGAGCTGGGTCTTGACTTCACCGTCAGTACCTTTAACTCTGAGGGTGGGAACTTCGGTCTCTTCACCTCCAATGAAATGATGAAGCGCCTCAACCAGAAGATCTACGCAGAAGCCAAGCGCCTCGGGGTCAAGTTCATCATCGGCGGCGAGTGCGGCCATATGTGGCGCGTCATCCATCAGTACATGGACACCATGAACGGTCCTGCAGACTTCCTTGAAGTGCCAAAAAACCCGATCACCGGCACCGTCTTTGAAAATGCCCGTTCCACCAAGATGATCCATGTCACCGAGTTTACTGCTGATATTATCCGTCATAATAAGATCAAACTCGACCCATCCAGAAACGCCGGCATCATCGCCACGTATCATGACTCCTGCAACCCATCCCGCGCGATGGGCCTCTTGGACGAGCCACGCTACATCCTCGACCACTGCGTCGAATGGTACGAAATGCCGGAAGACACCATCCGTGAAAAAACCTTCTGCTGCGGCTCCGGCTCCGGCCTCAACGCCGAAGAAGACATGGAACTGCGTATGCGCGGCGGCTTCCCACGCGCCAACGCCGTGAAATATGTCAACAAGAAGTATGGCGTCAACATGCTCTCCTGCGTCTGCGCCATCGACCGTGCCGCACTGCCACCACTCATGCGTTACTGGGTGCCAGGCGTAGAAGTCTGCGGCGTGCACGAGCTTCTCGGCAACGCCCTCGTCATGAAGGGTGAAAAGCCAGATCGTACAGAAAACCTGCGCTTCGAACCACTGCAGAATCAGGAATCCTAAGGAGGTCGGTGTAAATGCGTAATAAAACAAACATCGTTGTTGGCGTGCTTGTCTTCTTACTGGTCCTCACCTCTCCAATCTGGCTCAACCTCGGCAAGAGCGCCGAAGCCAGCCAGGTAGAGGTCAGCCTTGATACACCAACCATCAATGCCCTGCCTGAAGATGAAAGACAATGCATCTACGACACAGACTACATGCTTAAAAACCACATGGAAATCCTCCATCAGTGGAAAGTCCAGGTCGTTCGTGACGGCAACAGAACCCTCGTCACCCCAGACGGCCGCGAATTTGAAATGAGCCTCCAGAACACATGCCTGGATTGCCATTCCAACTACGACGAATTCTGCGAAAAATGCCATGACGCCAACGGCGTTGATCCTAACTGCTGGACCTGCCACACAAACTCCGCAACAGAGTATGGCAGCCAGACCGCAGAATCCGGTGAAGCAACAACAGAGGAGGCGACTAACTGATGGAAAACATGTCTAGAAGAAAATTCCTGAAGCTCGGCGCCCTCTCCGCCGGACTCGTTACCCTCGCCGGCTGCGCCACCATCAAGAAAACGCCAGTTGGCGGCGGTGAGTTTACCACCTCCAGCGCAGAAGAAAAAGTCGGCAAGTGGGGCATGTTCATCGATATGGAGAAAATCGATGACATCGATGCCATCGCCAAGATTTGCCACGAAGAGCACAATGTGCCAAACGTGCCAGAAACCAACCACCAGGTAAAATGGATCTGGGCCGAACCATTCCATGCCCTCTTCCATGATATCTCCCACGAAGGGCTGCAGGAAAAATACAACGACGTCCCATTCGTCACAACCTGCAACCACTGCCGCAAGCCAGTCTGCGTCAAAGTTTGCCCAACCCAGGCAACCTTCCAGAGCGAAAACGGCGGCCTCATCCTTCAGGATATGCACCGCTGCATCGGTTGCCGTAACTGCATGGCAGCCTGCCCATACGGCAGCAGAAGCTTCAACTTCGTCGAACCACGTGATTACATCGATCACCTCAACCCAGAATACCCAACCCGTATGAAGGGCGTCGTCGAAAAATGCGACTTCTGCTATGATAGACTCGCCAAAGGCGAAACGCCACTGTGCGCAGAAAACTCAAACGGCGGCATCGTCGTCGGCGATCTCGACAACGAAAGCTCTGAGATCTCCAAACTCATCCGTGAGAACATGACCATCGTGCGTGGCGAGTCCTATGGCACCCAGCCATGCGTGTACTACAAAGTCAGCTTAGCAGAGGGGGAGGCGTAAACAATGATTGAAAAAACATTTGTCAAACGCAGCGGCCCTAAATATTGGGCGTGGATCATACTCCTCCTCGCCCTCATCGTCATCGGTTTTGCTGCATACATCTATCAGATGACCGTCGGTTTCCAGGTCACCGGTATGAGCCGTGACATCTCCTGGGGTCTCTACATCGGCCACCTCACCTTCTTTGTCGGGGTCGCCGCCGGGGGCGTCATGATCGTGCTGCCATACTACTTCCACAATGCCAAGGATTATGGCCGCATCACCGTTATCGGTGAATTCCTCGCCATCGCCGCTCTTGTCATGGCACTCCTCTTCGTCGTCGTCGACGTCGGCGTGCCAACCAAGATCCTCAACGTATGGCTCTACTGGACACCAAAGTCCATGCTGTGCTGGGACTCCATCGTCCTGCCAACCTACCTCGTGCTCAACATCGTCGTTGGGTATCAGGTGCTCCAGGCTGAAAACAAAGGCCTGCATTACAAAAAATGGGTGAAAGTGCTCGCCATGATTTCCGTGCCAGTCGCTTTCTCCATCCACATCGTCACCGCGTTCCTCTATTCCGGTCTGCCAAGCCGTCACTACTTCCTGACAGCTGTGCTGCCTGCCAAGTTCCTTGCCAGCGCATTTGCAACCGGTCCAGCGCTCATCATCCTCATCTGCTTCCTCCTCAAGAAGCTCACAGGATTTGACGCCGGCGAAAAAGCCATCAAGATGCTCTCCACCACAGCCATCTACGCGTACATCGCAACCATGATCATGATGGCCGGTGAATTCTTTACCGCTTACTACTCCGGCGTACCAGCGCATAAGATCGCTCTGACCTATCTCTTCTTCGGCTATCACGGCCATAACGAATTTGTGCCACTGATGATGCTCTTCGTCGTTTGCGTGATCGTAACCCTCGTTCTGCTCATCCCAACCAAATTCCGCTACAATAAAGCAACCATGATCGTCGGCTGCATCTGCCTCTTCCTGTCGATGTACATTGAAAAAGGTCTCACCTTCGTCATCGGCGGTCTCTCCGAAAACCCATTCGGCGAAATCGTTGACTACATCCCAGGCAAGATTGAGCTCGCCGTCATCGTCGGTGTCTTCGCCATCGGCATTCTCATCCTCAGCATCCTGCTCAAGATGGTCACCGTCGTTAAGTACGACAACGACGAAGGCGCGTTCCCTGACAAACCAGACCGCGTCAACCTCGCTTATCGTCTCAACGAAGCTGCCGGCACCTATGTAGACACCCGTCCAAAACCAGAACCAGAGCCAGAGGAAGAAGCACCGGCCGATGACGCCGAAGCTCCTGCCCAAGCCTGACGACTACCAAAGAAAGTGAGGAAATAACAATGGGATTAATTGTTGCAATTGTCATTGTCGCTGCGATTTTGGCAATCACTTACGTTGGGGTAGCCGCTGCAGGTCTGCAGGTGTTCTTCGGGATCATCCTTCCATACTTTGCAATCGCGTTCTTCCTCGTAGGTGTTGTCTGCCGCATCATTAAATGGGCAAAATCTCCAGTTCCATTTAATATCGTCACAACCTGCGGTCAGGAAAAGTCTCTCGACTTTATCAAGACCAATCCGATCGACAACCCAACCACCCGCACCGGGATGGTTGTCCGCATGATCCTCGAAGTCACCGTTTTCCGTTCCCTCTTCCGCAACAGCAAGGCAGAGCTCACTGAAGACGGCGACATCAAGTATCAGTGGGAAAAATGGCTGTGGATCTTCGCCCTGCTCTTCCACTGGGGCATGTTCTTCACCCTGCTGCGTCACTTCCGCTTCTTCACCGCAGATGTGCCAGCGTGGGTTGGCTGGATCGAAGCCGTTGACGGCGTCTTCATGATCGACCTGCACGCAGTCTATCTCACCGGCCTCATGATGGTCGGCGGTCTCGCACTGCTCTTGCTGCGTCGACTCTGGATCGGCAAAGTCCGCTACATCAGCCTGCTGAACGACTATTTCCCACTCTGCCTGCTCCTCGGGATCGGTCTCACCGGGATGAACATGCGTTACCTCAACCACGTTGACATCGACGCCGTTCGTGACCTCATGGTCTCCCTCGTGACCTTCCACCCAGCCATTCCAGCAGGCGGCGTGAACGTGCTGTTCTATCTGCACTTCGCCCTCGTTTGCACGCTCCTGATCTACTTCCCAATGGGCAAACTCATGCACGCCGTCGGCGTCTTCATGAGCCCAACCCGTAACATGGTCAACGACAGCCGTGCAAAACGTCACATCAACCCATGGA
>OGWZ01001211.1_pt1 | contig 25267 bp, 32 predicted proteins | sample 1576141 | NCBI WGS metagenome assembly OGWZ01 (sample SAMEA3541512, study PRJEB24748) | human gut metagenome | biome: human gut; feature: human-associated habitat; material: faeces | place: China | collected 2012
ACTGCGGAGATAGCTTGGTAAGAAAGGTTTCGATAGAAACCTGTTCCCAAGAATCTCATCACTTCAGTGATGAGAGGTTCAATCAGGTATTTAAAATCACCAAAGAAATATAGAATGATGGAGGGGCAAGATGAAAAGGGCAGTTGAAGAAATATTAAAGTTTAATGAGGAAAGAGATTGGGATCAATTTCATAATCCAGAAAATTTAGCTAAATCCATTTGTATTGAGGCAGGAGAGTTGTTAGAATGTTTTCAATGGAATAATGAATATGATAAGCAACATATTTGTGAAGAACTGGCAGATGTGATGAATTATTGTATTTTAATGGCCAACAAACTAGGTGTGGATATGGAAGAGATTTTGTTGATGAAATTAGAACAAAATAAAAAGAAATATCCGGTAGAAAAGTGTAAAGCATCTTCTAAAAAGTACACAGAACTGATAAAATAAGGGTATGTTAGATGTCGAGCGATTACAATTCTTAGATTTATATAGTTTTGAACTACGATTGGATTATTTTGAGAAGATTTTAGAGTTTACGAGTTCTTCTTATTCCTTTTATTGGTTAGAGGCTATATTAAATGTAATGATTTATAAAGACACAATTGAATTTGATGAAATCTTAGATGAAATGATTTCTTTAGCCTATGAGGATGTGGTAGAAAAAGGGTATCACTTGGGTCCGTTGATTCATCAAAAGCGTACAAACGCATTGGAAAATGCGATTTTAAGCATCCAAAAGTATTTGCCTGAAAATTGCTCGAAACAAGAAATCATAATTTGTGTAAAGCAGCATGATGAAGCTTTAAAAGAATATAAGAAGCTTTTGATTATGCAGACACCATATCGTTTGTTATCGAGTTTTTTGGTGGATGTAGGTGGTAATGATCCAATTTGGAATCGGCCTAAGGATATTATAGAAACAATTAAAGATTATAATGAAAAATATAGACTTCCATATATCATTGAAAATGACAGGGGCCTTAAAAGAAAAGTTATTGTTCAACCAGAATGGAGAGATTTCTTAATGACTAATTATCGTGTTATTATGGAATGGGTCCATGATGAAAAAATCAAGTATCTTGAAAAGCGTAAGATTGAAGAAAGTACATCATAGATGATGTGCTTTTTCTTTTGGTGAAAATAAAAAAGTCTATAGCTAGACTTACTTTTGTTTGTGTTTTAAATACATGGCGTAAATAAATTTGGCGATTCCAATCGCAATAAAAAATATCCCTAATTTTTCTAACATTATAAAGATTAGTCCTTTCTATGTATATGTACTACATTTACCAATCTCTGTATCTTAAATATAGCGTAAAGTAATTTCATGAATGCACTAAGTACTAAAAGTCTTCCTAAAAGTTCTAACATATTACCAAACATATAACTGTATAAATCCTGGTATATTCTTAATATATCTTACACGATTTGTACATAAAATAAAAACTCCTTTATGTAAAGGAGTAATTGATAAATGGTAGCGCGTACGGGATTCGAACCCGTGATACAGCCTTGAGAGGGCAATATCGTTACTTACATTATTGCTTTAAATAAAGCGCTTTATATAAATTGAAAAGCTGTATTCATGAATTTGTCACAAATTTGTCACGCTTTTAACTTATTTGAGGTAAATTATTGGTTTAAATTAATAATTATAAATCACTGCTTATCTTAAAATATAAAAAAATAATACTATGAACATATAAATAGAGTTAGCTAATAGTGTTTATGCTTTGTATATACACGCCGGCTGACTTGCGGTGGTCCGCCAAGGAGGAACATAGAAAAATGAACAGCAAATTAGTAGTAAGAATTGATTCAAAAAAGAAAGATGAATTCCAAAATAAGGTGATAGATAAAAACTCAACTATGAGCGAAGTTGTAAATGAATTTATAACTAATTATTTAGATCAGGATAATATGTATACATTAAACAAAAAGAAAAGACAATTTTCTAACGCTTATAAATGTATTGTAGATATATATATAGCAATGGATCATGATGATTATAGAAATGATTACGTATTGAAAAGATTGGGTGATTTAGAATGTCTTTTGTCAAATATGTAAATAAGGGTTATTTCGATTCTAATGTACTAGAAGACGAAGTTCAGTATTGTATGAAAGGGTGTTACAAAAATTTGTATGTATCGTTTGGCACTAATTCCTATAATATACAAAGTATGATTTCTTCAATGGAAAATGTAAAACGAGGATTTAATAATAATTCAAGTAAACAAATGCATCATTTTGTAATTAGCATTCACCCTTATAAGAGAATGGAAAAAGATAGGAAAATACGTTATGCAACATTGGTTTTATATGATATCGGAAATTATTTCTTACGAAAAGGATTTCAATCAATTGGTGTGATACATGTAAACCAAGATGTGAATGTTTTTAATAAAGGAATATTAGATTATGAAGAGAATGTACATATACATTTTCTTGTTAATTCAGTCTCGTTTTTTGATGGACGTAAATTACATAATGTATATAAAATAAAAAATGAATTAATACATAATCTTAAACAAGAATATGGACAATTAAATTGGCAAAATTGAAAGGGATGGGAAGATGGAAGATAGATTTTACACAATTGATGAAGTGGCCGAATTATTAGGCTTATCTTCACAGACGATTCGCAAACTTGTGAAGGAAGGTCGTATTAAAGCAATACGATTGGGTCATGCTTATAGAATACCAGTGGAATCGATACAGTATTTAAAACGGAATATATATGAAACACCTAGGGATTAATCTCTAGGTGTTATTGTTTAAAATTTGAATTATATATTATTGATATGAATATAAAGAAATGGAGGTATGAAAAATGGAAAGACAAGAAGTTTATATTCAACAAAGTTTAGCGTATTTAAAGGAGTTGCATATTCAAAAGGAAAAATTAGATGTGCAAATTAAGGAGTATGAAAGACGTATTAAAGAATGGATGACGTTTTATCATGTGGAGGAGTTATCAGGCCCAAATAATGAAAAGGTGCAATATATCACAGTGCAGTCTAAGCGTTTTGACAGTAAGGAATTTAAAAAGGTATATGGAGCCTTGTATGATTCCTTTTTAAGAATCACATCGAATCAAAGATTCAAATTTTCATATTAAAGGTTGGTGAGTGAATGGGTAAATTAATAATAACTATAGTTACGGAAATTTTGGAGTATATCTTTGAAGATGAATGAGATAAGCTTGTTAGAACAAGTTTTGTTTGAAATGGAGGAAGTAAAAGCATTATTAAAGGTATTTAGTTGTTTGGAGATCGGAGTTGATTGTAAATCAATATCATTAATATCATTTACTTATTATGAAAAGTTAAAAGAAATCATCAGTAAATTGGAAAAGGCTATTCTTCAAGAATAGCCTTACTTATTTTTATGATCAATTGTAATTGTGCTTCAGTCGCAGATTTTGTTATATCTGTTAGTCTTTGATCCACATAAGTTAAATCTAACTTTGAAGATCCTGAAACAATATAACCAATATCAGTGTTTAGTACTTTAGCTAATATAGCCAAGGTTTCAAGTGTACTGGAAGTTTTGCCATTTTCTATTTTACTGAGATAGTATGAAGTAATATTTGCAGCTTGAGAGACTTGCTCTTGAGTTAATTTCTGTTCCAAACGTTTATTTTTAATTCTTGATCCAATTAATTTGTAATCGATTATTGAATTTTGGTTCATTTTACTACCTCTTCCTAATTAATACTATAAAATAAACCTTAAAATAGTTATATTGACGTATATTGCAAGTTGAACAATTAGAACAACAATAGTATACTTTGATTTGTAAAAGGTTATATGAAACTAAGATGGGGTGGTAGTTTTTGAGTTTTGAAGAAAAGATTTAATATTATTACTGAGCAGAAAGGAGTCAATATTAATGAGAATGAAAATGTTTGTTAAAATATTATGTTCTTTGGTTTTAATAGCTGGTTTATCCGCCTGTGTTCCTGAAAATAAGCATGCGAATGATAGTACATTTGATGCTAGTACTATTCAACCAGCAGTAGATAAAGATGACTAATTTAAATTTGTTTATGAGGTGAGGAGTATGAAGAAAAATGTATGCCCAAATTGTGGTAGTGAAATTAATGATGGGGAATTATTTTGTGGACAATGTGGAACACCAATTCCAGAGAAAAAGAAATTAAATTTTAAAATTATAGGGGTAGCTATTGCATGTTTGATTGTTTTGGTGATTGGTATTGGAGTTTTAGGTAGTGGAGAAGAAGAACCAGTAACAATAAAAGCAGACGAATTATCAAAAATAATGTTTGATGATGAAAAGGCAAAAGATTATTTGGATAAACCGATTAAAACTACTGGTTACTTATTTCGTGAAGATGATGAAGAAGCAGATAATAAACTAACAAAAGATTCATATATTATTTGTTCAAGCATAGATAGTTTTAAAAAAGGGGACATAGTTATGCTTGAATATGATAATGCTGATCAGTTAAAAAACGTTGGTACTTTAAGTAAATTAACGTTAGAAGGGACACTAGTAAAGCATGAATCAGATGCTGTTTTTTTTGATGCAGAAAAAATAACTGTTGATAAAAAGTTGACTATAGAAGAAGGAAAAAAGGAATTTTATAAGAAATTAGGAATTAGCGAAGAAGAGAATGATGATGCAGTAAAAGATGGAGACACAATAACAGTAGATGATTTATTGAATGATCCAAATGCATATGCAGGCAAAACTTTAAATATACACGGTATGCTACCACAAACATTAATCAAATCATCAGATGGTAGAGATATTGTTGCAATCAATAATTTTGATCTTGATAAATATGTAGAAATAAAAGGGGGTACCCCTAATTTTGGTGGGTGCGAAGCCATTGTTACTGGAAATATCATCTTAGATAATGGAACTCCAATTATAAATGCCAACTCATTTGAATCAATTGGATCAACATCAAGTATTGATACTGATGATACACATTATCCAATTACAGATGGTTATACAGGATATACAGATACATATATTGCTCTTTATGATATGGCAATTCGTAGTGATTATTCAAAAAGTGCTACAAAAGTGGATACTTTAAAAAAAGGACAATATGTTGAAATACGAGATATAAGAGCAGGCGCAGAAGATTCAGTTTGGGGATTAATAGAATCTGGTAAATGGGTGTGCTTAAGCGAGTGGAGCGAAGAAGATCAGGAAAATGTTGACTATTTGGCTATGATATATAATGGAGATTAAATATGGAATGTAATAATTGTGGTAAGAAAATAAGAGATAATTCAAAATTTTGCCCTTTTTGTGGAAAAAAAGTTGAAAGGAATGATTTACCACCTGTCCCAATAAAACCCAGGGTTGATAATCTCCAAACTTTGAATGAAGATGAGCATGTAAAGAAGACTGAAGAGCAGAATGAATATTTGAGTAGGGAAGATTGTGTTACTCAAGAAAAAAAGGAATCATTACTTTTATTATTGATGGCAATTGATGACGTTAAACAAAGTAAAATCAAAATTACTAACAGCGAAAAGAAAGATAATGTTATAAATATTGCTAGCGTTAAGGATTCTAAGAAGAATTCAGCTAATACAGATGCCAGAGATGATGTTGCTCAGAATGTTTTTAATAATGAATCGATATATGAACAACAATTAAAAATAAAAGCAGCGAAAGAGAAAAAAGTGGATAATATCGAACATGTTCTTGCGATAATTTTGGCATTGTTTTGGATGGCTAAAGCAGGTATGACACTAGAAGTGGATTTGTTAAATGCTATTACTACCATTGTAGTAGGTTCATTAATAGAGCTTTTACTTATTCCGTTTGTTAATCGATATAAAAAGTTTGAAGGCATATATAAAGCTCAAGACAAATATGATAGATACCAGAGTTTGAAAGGTTCTTGTGACGAACAAGTCATTATACAATCAATAGAAATAGAGTCTTCTATTGGAAATCAAAGTAAAGGACTACTGTACTTTCTGTTATGCGTTATTGTCATACTGCTACTTTTTGCAATGTTTTAAACAATATTTTGTTTCTAATAGGGGTTGTGTCATATTTTTTAATCAAATCAAATATGTTTGATTATAGTAGTTTAGTTATAAATCATGGAATTGATTTGATTTGTGGATACATATTCTGTTATGTAGTTTCGCTATTGTACGGTTTGCTTTTAGAGAGGAAAATAAAAATCTCGTTTTTATTTTCAATAGTAGTTATTGCGTCTGTTTATTGGGAGTATATTTATCCGATTTTTGACAGTACGTCAGTATCTGATTTTTATGATATGGTCGCATATATAATAGGCTTCATTATATATATAATAGCTGATAATTATGAGGGTTTAGTTAAGTTATACTTGTCTAAAATTTAGGAGGAAAAAATAATGAAAAAAATTTTAAAAAATGGTCTTATAGCATTAGTAGGTTTGCTTGTGATATTTATGATAATTGGCATGTTTTCTTCAGATGAAGAGACTTCATCAGGTAAAGATAATGAAGTACAAACAGAAAATACATCATCAAAAAAGAAAGAGGAAAAATCAGAATCTATTATTTTTCCTTTAGAGGTAGTAAATAACACAGGAATTGACATATATAAATTATATTCATCACAAGCCCAAACAGACGACTGGGAAGAAGATGTTTTAGGAGAAGGTATTTTATATGATGGTGAAAGTATAACTATCAATTTTAAGTTATTTGACGAATCATCATTGGTATGGGATTTTAGAATTGAAGATTCTGATGGAAATTATATAAATTTCTATGACATTGATTTTTCAGACTGTGATACTAATGGAGGAAAATTAGTGCTTGAGTACGATGGAAATGAAGGAACTGCTACTTTATATTAGTCAGTCGAGGAGGAAATAAAAATGTTTTGTGAAAATTGTGGGAATGAATTAAATGAGGGTCAAAAATTTTGCCCTAAGTGTGGGCATAAAATTGAGCCTGTTGAAGTGAAGAAAAAAGAATTGAGTGATACAACAAATAGTACTGATTCAGATAAACATTCGGAAGTTTTAAATTTTGATATTCGTGCTTCAATTTATATGAATCGTCATTCTAGAAATTTTCATACATTGGTATCAATAAAAGATAGAAATATTTGTGTAAAATCCACGGATTACGTATTTAAAGAGAAAGATTTTGATTGCGTGAATTTTACTTTTGATGAAATATCAAGTGTTGATTATAAAACATCATTAATACCTGATATGATGACAAAACTTCGATTTGGAGCTGCCGCCTTGTGTATGTTAGTTGGATTTATTGTTCCACCCGCATTTGTTGTGGGGCTAATATTAGTTGGACTTACAATGTTCTTCTCAAGTGGTCGAGCTTTAGTGATTACATTGAAAAATGAAAAGAAAATCAAAATATTTTATAAAAGAAAAGCACAAGTATCAGAATTGTACAATGTATTGACTAGCAAATAACAATTTTAATCATCTTGTATCTAAGTAAAGAATTATTAAATATATGGTGTTATTAGAGTGTACCTCAGTGGTACACTCTTTTTTCGTGTCAATGATGTGGTTTATATACATTTGAGACGTTTCAACAATAAAAAGAACTTAATGGGACATTGGAGGTGGAAAATGAAACTTGGATATATTAGAGTATCTACTCTTGATCAGAATATTGATCGTCAGGAAGTGTTAATGAAGGATTTAGGAGTGGATAAGATTTTTATAGATAGGTGTAGTGGTAAAAATACGAATCGTGCTCAATTACAAGAAATGATGCAATTTGCACGTAGTGGTGATGTGATAATAGTCGAAAGTATTTCAAGATTTGCCAGAAATACAAAGGATTTATTAAATCTTATTGATCGATTGGTTAATAAGGATGTTCAGTTTGTTTCTAAGAAAGAAGCAATTGATACAACAACTCCAACTGGTAGATTTATGCTGACTGTATTTGGTGCAGTATCTGAATTAGAGCGTGAATATATTTTACAACGTCAAAAAGAGGGTATTGCTATCGCAAAGCAAAAAGGAAAGTACAAAGGAAGAAGTCGTTTAGATGATTCTAATTTTGATGACATTTATAAGTTGTGGATCAATAAACAGATAAGTGGTGTGGATGCCAGAAGAAAATTAGGCTATTCTAAGTCGACGTTTTATAGAAGGGTAAAGGAAAAACAAAGTAATGAATAATAAGAAAATAAATATAATTTCTTTAAAAGTTTGTAAAGAAAAAAGTGTTGAATATAGTTTTGAAAGAATAATTAAACCTAAAGACATTTTAAAATTGGTTAAAACAGCTGTAGGAGATACGGATAGGGAATATTTTATGGTGATAAATTTGAATAATCAGAATTTACCTAATTCGATTGAAATAACGAGCATAGGATCATTAACAGAAACAATGGTTTCTCCACGAGAGGTCTTCAAATCTGCTATTGTATCGAATTCAGCAAGGATTATACTATGTCATACGCATCCGAGTGGATCAACAAGTCCTAGTGATGCAGATATTAAGATAACGAATGTTTTAGTGAGAATTGGTAAATTCTTAGATATACCAGTAATTGACCATCTTATTGTTGGTGGTGATTCAGTTTATAGTTTAATGGAAAATGGAGATATAAAAAGATGAATACGTTTAAATATAAATTTAAAAGATATGATGTTATACACAATCATAAAAAGTATGTTGTGATGGTACCATATATGGTTGCAAATTGTATGTGGATAGTTGACTGGAGTGATTGGTGGTATTCTACATTCTTACGTTGCTCAATGAGGGGCTATAAAATTTTGAATACATGTTTCTCGTTATTATCGTTTAATCCGCATGTAATTATATATTTGCCAATCAAAGATACTTTGATTCCTTATTTTATGTCTGAAGATCCTAGCGATGGAAGTTTAGATGTTGTTTTTACAACTGAGCAATCAAGGATAAAAGGGTCCACTTGGGTTCAAATTCGAAAGAAAATGAAGAAAATGAAACCTACAACATATGTATTTAAATACGATATTGATCGAATGAATTATTATTTTAAAGATAAAGTCAAACTATTGGATGAAATATCTTTTAATAAAGTATGTAATAAGGCACATGCCGATTGTTGGCTGTATGCAGATACAGCCTTTTTTTCATATCCAACTGCTTGCTATCAAACAAATTGTTTACAATTGGATGAGTATTACGAAGAACTAAAAAATTACAATTTTAGAAATTGTTATAATGAGAAAGACGATACTTGGTGTTGCAATACAATGACCAATTTTTCATATGGTGCTAGGAGAAAATATACTTATACAGATGAAAGTCCAGATTTGACGTTAAATATTGAGGTTTATGATTATAAGATTGCAAATCGATATCGCAAACAGAAAGATTATTTGGTCTCTAAAGAGAATCGGATGGAACCACCATTTCGAAATGAAAGATATATGAAAATTTCTTTGAAGTAGTAAGTATAAAAAGTGGCAAAAGTTCTATATATAAAAACTTGCCACTTTTATACATTTAATAATGAAGTAAACGGTCTTGAAGATCTCTATGGATAGATAAATAATGCAGTAAATACATTAGTATACATTTTTCAGATTTAGTTTGAAAGCATGTTTGAATGTCTTGAAATTGTATTTCTTTAAATGTCTGTGTTGTATTATATGAATCTTTTAGAATGTCATGAATTTGAGAAATTAAATCAAGTATAGTATGGGTCTTTTCATCACCATCAAATTGTTGTGCAACTTCATTCCATTTATTGCAAAATTTAAGAATACATTCTATAGATTTTAAAAGAAAAATATGTAAGTCAAATACAAATTCTTCAATTATTGAGTTTATAGTTTTATACCTCTTGATATTAGATATATAATTTTTAACTTGATTGAGATCAACTGTACATGCAAGAGAACAAGTATCATATATAGATTGGATAATGTTATCTATTCTGTGCATATCTATATCAAATGTCGCTAATAATTCAAGAAAATTTAAAAATTGAAATGTGTTAATTTTCAGATATGTTAATTCTTTACTTTTATTCATATTTGGAATATCAATATATGACGAAATATTAGAAAAAAATTTGGAGTTTAAAGAGTTAAAAAAATGATTTGCATATAGATTATTGAGTAAAAAAATGTAGTTACAGTATAAAGACTTGTAAAACATATCATACATTGAAGTGGGGAAATTGTCTTCTATAAACTGATTATTTTTAATAATGATTAGTAAATCGTCATATTTTAAGTATTCGTTTAAGTAAGATATAGCTTTATTATATTTATCAATGAGATCGTATGAATCATAATCTATAGTATCTAAACCTACTGATTTAGAGTTTTCAACTATAGAATTGCATTTATAAAATAAGTTAGATTTCTTTGTGTATTTAAATGCATTAGATAGAATATTCAAGTAAAAACTGTATAGACTAGGAACAAAATTTTTCTTTTGAAGATGCCAATGCAACAAGGTTGGATCAAGTTTAAGAAAACTATTGTAATCAAACTTGGTAGATAGAGTATAGTTATATGAATCAATGATATTCACATAATATTTTTGTCTTTGTAATGAAATTTTTGAATCAGATTTATACCCTCTATTATATAAATTAAATTCTTTTTTTACATTATCATCTGATTTATATAGAATTTCTTCATCTTTTGTTATTTCACTTAATGATACATATTCGTATTCGTTATGCATGGTTAAATCTTTTTTATAAGACATAAGATGACGATTTAAATCAGTATATGCTTCTTGATCTTCATTTGATAGTTGAGTTATTAACAGTGTTAAAAGTCTTTGAAGAGCATAATTGGAAATTTGATTTTTCAAGTAATCAAAAAATGGGTGATTAAAGTATAGGTTATCCTGAAACGTGTCTTTAATTAAAGTATCGATTTCAGTTTCATATTCTACAAATTGTTCATTATACAACATTTTATATCTCCTTTTCTAGTGCGATTTTTTAAAAAAATTAATGATTTTTAGATACCGATTTATAATTCTCTTTTTATTATACTTTGATCGTAAAAAGGAGTGAAGAAAATGTATAAAAATTTAAATCGTCGTGATTTTATTTTCGAATTTTTTGATGACGAATGTGATTACGTTTCAGATTTTTTGAAATTTGAAGCACAAAATTGGCCTTTAGGAATGAATGTTTTCATATCATGCGGGACCGGCACTGGCAAAACAACATTTGCTAAAAATTTAAGCACGTTGACTGGTGGGAGAACTTTGATTTTGAGCAATCGCGTAGCCAATTTGATGCAAACGAGAAAGAGTGGAAATTTCTGGAAATCTGGAATAAATCTTTGCGGAGATTGTTGCATTTCATATCAAAAATTGGAATCGAATCCAAGATTGGATAAAGATTGGCTGAACACTTTTACACATATTGTTGTTGACGAAGCGCATTATTTTGTGAAGGATGCTAGCTTTAATGCGAAAGCCAATATAAGCTTGGCCAAAATCATAGGTTGTAGATGTACAAAAGTCTTCATGTCAGCCACCATTGATGAATTTCAAACAGTTTATGTACAATTGTTGAATCATTTGAATCAATTCAATATTTTTAATATTGTTCGATACTCAATGACTAGGTCGAAATTGTATATCGAATCAATAGAAGAAATAATTCATGAATCACAAATCGCCAATATAGTGCAAGAACTTCAAGGGAAGACATTGATTTTTGTGGACTCAATTGAAAAGGGACGGGAATTAAAAAAAGAGCTGGATCCAATTTATTCTGTTGGTATGATAACAAGCGAATCAAAAGAATCTGAAGAAATTAAAGAAAAAGAGTTATTTGATTCTTTGATTGAGAAAGAAAAATTTGATGTCGATATTTTGATTGCGACAAGTGTTATTGATAATGGGGTAAACATTAAAGATGAAAATTTAAAAAATATAATTATCCAAAATGCAGATAAGGATGAAATAATTCAAATGATTGGAAGAAAACGTTGCTTAAATATGGATGATAAAGTGCATATCTTTTTAGTATCATCATCTGAACAAAGCTTATCAAGGAAAATTGATGGTATGGAAGAACGTAAGCAACTTTTTGAACAAACATCCAGAGATTTAATGATGTATCATAAACCAAATATGCAGTTTCTAGATGATAGTGCGTTTGGTAGAGATTATCGAACTTCGATTTATTATATTCCGGAATTTAATGCGTTGTTTGCTAATTATTTTGGATATCAGGCAATCAAAATTCAAATGAAATATTTATATGAGTTAAAAAAATCAAATTCCCAATTTGAAACGAAGCTGAAATGGATCAAAGATGCTGTTTGCAATTGCCCAAATCAAAGCTCTAATCAATCAAAAAACTCATTTTTCGTTAAAGAAATGGAAATGTTTGTTGATGAAGATTTATCTGAACGAAAAAAGCGTGATCAATTTAGAAAATATTTCACAAGAGTATTTTATAAGACATTTGGAATCGATAAAGCAGAGAATCAAAGAAGCAATCGTGATCTATCAATTGCTAAAATTAAGATTGCATTAGAAAAGAACGAAATTCCTTTAGTATTCTCTGAGATAGATGGAATACTAAGGTTGCAAAAGAAACACCAACACATTCATTAAAGTAAATTTTAAAAAAGTTTTTATATATACGAAATTAGAGGTAAAAAAATGGAAAAGAATAAGATTTCTATAAATGAGAAGTATGCTGTCTCAATCTCTGAACTCAGTTTGTTGCTTGGAATAGGGGAACATACGATTCGAAAATATTTATCACAAACTGACGAGTTTGCGGAATACATTATTTTTGTGGGTTCAAACATTCGAATCAAAAGACAGAAATTTATAAATTATTTGGATACCCATCACATTCAGATGTGAACGCAGGAACAAGCTGTGCTTGTTCCTAATTTAATATAAGTGAAGGAGATGGTGATAATGATAAGAAAGAGAAAAGGAAGTAAAGGAAATATTACTTATCAAGTGTATATTAGATATACGGATAAATATGGCATCAAAAAATCTTATTGTAAATCTGGATTTCAAGGATTGAGATTAGCGCAAAGGCATGAGAAAGAAGTATTATCATTAATTCAAAATGATAATATGAATCTTATGACATATGATCATTTGACATTTAATCAAGTTTTTCTGGAATATATGGAGATCGAAGGTGCAAGCAAATATGCTATATCGACCTACAATACGTATATGAGTAAATTTCGAAAACATATACAAGATACTATCGGACAATGCTTGTTACACTCTTTAAAGTATAAAGAGATCCAGTCGTTTTTTAATGGATTGGATAATAATTCTAAAGCATTAAACTTAGATATAAAAAAGATATTTCAGGTTACTTTTTCGTATGCTATAAAGAATGAATACATAGATCGAAACCCAATGAATTTAATTTCTGTTTCTGGTAGAGAAACTTGTAAAACCAAAAAGATTATATCTAAAAGGGAACTAGAGCTGTTGATTGAAAGGTTAGAACAAATTGCTCCAGTTAGAAAAGATCCATTTGAATACTATTCGTATATCATAGCACTTTATGTTGGCTTTTATTGTGGAACACGTATATCGGAAACACTGGCATTAGAAAAAAATGATTTTGATCTGGATAAAGGATATGTAGTAATAAATAAACGTCTAGAGAGTAAAGATAAAGATCGTGGATTGTATGTGACATCAAAATTAAAGACTGAAGCATCTAAAGCAAGTATACCAGTATGCAATACCTTGAAGGCGATTATGGTAGAATGGTTTGCCTACAATAAAAACGATTTGGTTTGCTCTAAAGGAAATGGTGATTATATTCGGTATGAACAATTTGATAGAGTTACAAGTAAAGAAGCTAAAAAGCTAGGTTTCATGTTCCATAGCCATATGCTAAGACATAGCTTTACAACAAATTTGTTAAAACATGATGTATCGCCCAAAACAGCTAGTGAATTATGCAGGCATGCGCAGGTGTCAACAACTTTAGATATTTATGTGCATCCTAGTGAATCTGATAAAGAAAAAGCAATTCAAAATACCTTTAAAAATTAAAAAAACTTTTTTTGTCACACTTTTGTCACACAAGATTTTATATTTTAAGTAACGAAAAAGACCTATAAGTAATACTATGACAAAATATAAATATTGGATAGAACAAGAGGATGAGCTTTATATATAGAAAAAAAGGCCTTTTGGCCTTTTATTTATCAATGGTAGCGCGTACGGGATTCGAACCCGTGATACAGCCTTGAGAGGGCTGTGGCTTAACCGCTTGCCGAACGCGCCATGTGCTTAAGTATTATAGCACAAAATAAAAGAGAAGTATAGACTTCTCTTATAATTCTGCAATCAAATCGCATAAGTTTTTATAGGCTTTTTGAAAAGATTCTAGGTTCAGTTTTTCTTCTGGCGTATGACAACCTTCGGCAATAGGACCGTATGTGATGATATCTAAATCTGGAATCAATCCTTTTAGAATACCCGTTTCCATACCGCCGTGGGATGCTTCTGTTTCCATTTCTACACCTTGTCTTTTTAAGATTTCTTTTAATATATCTCTTAATGGACTGTTAGCTTCATAGTTCCATCCGCAGAAGTTTGTATCTTCATGTTCAAATGCATGACATAATTGTGCAATCATGTTGATCTTATTTCCTAATTCATCCTTCATAGATTCTAATGGGGAACGAATGCAGAAAGCACATTTCACAACATTGTCTTCTGTTCTTAATTTACCTAAGTTAAGGGAAGCTAGAGTCAATCCTTCAATGGCCATAGATTTATGCTGCAAACCATTTGGTAATAAATAGTATAGTGTAATTAATTCATTTGTATCTTTTGAAGTAAAGGCTTTAGTAGCTTTTTCTGTTTCTTCCAATTGAATATCAAGCTTACTATCACTGAATTCAAATTCTGTTTTTAAATCTTTTACGATAGAATCAATATTTGGTTTAATGTCTGAAACGAAAGTTGCTTCTGCTTCTCTAGGAATTGCATTTTCTTTTAGACCACCATTTACGGATACGATTTGAAGATCTTTTAATGTTTGTAGAACTCTAAATAAGATTTTAATGGAGTTACCCTTTTCTTGATCAATGCAAGCACCTGAATGACCTCCATCTAATCCTTTGACAATAAGTTTATAAGTTGGTTTATTTACTTCTTCAAACGTGCATGTTTTATCGACATAGGCATAGCGACCACCGCTTGTTGTGGTACAAGTACTAATTTCACCACCACCATCTAAACCAATCATTTTTTTAGCATTGAAGTATTCTTTCTTTAAATTAATAGATCCTAATAGGCCCACTTCTTCTTGCACAGTAAAAACGCATTCTAGGTTTGGATGTTTTAGAGTGTCGTCACTAAGAATGGCCAACATGTAGCTAACTCCAAATCCATCATCGGCACCTAATATTGTTCCTTTCGCTTTTAACCAGCCATCTTCAACATATAAATTTAAAGCATCGGTTTCAAAGTTAAAATCAACATCCTTGTTTTTTTCACATACCATATCCATATGCGCTTGCAACATGACAGTATCGTGATTTTCATAGCCTGGTGTAGCATCTTTATAAATAATCACATTATTCATGTCATCACGAACATATTTAAAATCATGTTCCTTCGCAAAGTTTTCTACATAGTCTGCAATTTTTTCTTCATGAAAAGATCCATGAGGAATTTTTGAGATTTCTTCAAAATATTTGAAGATTGCGATATTTTGATCTAATACACTCATTATCTATACCTCCACTTGATTAAAAATAGTATAATCTAAAAAATGAGAGACTCAAGTCTCTCACTATTGAATATTGATATATCTTGTTTCTTCTTCACGCTTCACTGGTTTTGTAGGTAATAAGATAAATAATTCACCATTGTCAAAACGAGCTTTGATATCCTCTTGTTTATAGCCTTCACCAATATAGAAAGAACGAGAATAAGTTCCAGTAAATCTTTCTTGACGAAGTACACGCGTATCTTCTTTGTTGATATTACGAGTAGCTGTGATCTTTAAGTAGCCATCTTTTAGTTCAATTTGAATATTTTCTTTTTGAATACCACAAACCTCCATGCAGATTTGATAATATCCATCCTTTTCATAAATGTCTGTTCTTAATACAGTACTTGTATCTTGTTTTTTAGTATCGTTGAAAAAGTCATCAAAATAATTAGGGTAATAGCGCATATTGAATCCTCCTTAGCACTTATATCTTTTAACTGCTAATATCATAGTACAATTATTTGGCACAGTCAAGAGATGAGTGCTAATTATTTTGTCGCTTGTTTCTAGAACATTTTTCTGCATCAATAGCCAAGACAAACATAAGTGCATCCAATGCATTTTCTGGATCTTTAACATCAATGACATAAGTATCTGTAAAATTAAATATTTCTTTACGAATAATCGCTACAGTATCATAGCTTTCATCCACAATTGTATAATTCCATTCAGTAAGAGTTCCATCAATATGCCATCCGTTGTAGTCAATATTATAATGTGGAGTAAAGAAAGATAATTCTTTCGATAGACATCCAATATATTCATTATTCTTATAGATTTCAAATTTAGGAAGTAAAGTCATCACCTTTTCTAATACAGTACCCACTTCATTTCCATTTTGATCATAAATGACTAGTTTATGTCCCCAAGAAAGTTTTCCTTCGACTTGATATATGACCTGACCATCTTCGTTGTATATATCATAACTGTCAAACCAGGAAAAGAATCGTTGCTTAAATAATAGTTTCATAATTTCACCACCACATAAATTATAGCATTGAATATATTTAAGGTTTATTTAAGTTTTAATATATATACTCATTAACGAAATAGGTGATTATACTTTTCATGCCCTTAAAATAATCATGCCTATTTCTTTTTTTTTGACAAATTGAAATTTCCATTAAAATCTTAAGAAAACTTAAGGAAATCTTAAGAAAAACATAATACAATATTTTCGAGGTGGATTATTTATGAAGAAAAAACTTGGAAATATATTGATTTTTGTGCTGATTATTGGACTTACCATTGGATATGGAATTTATAAAGATAGTCAATCTACAGTCACAGTCAATAAAATTTATACGATGGATTTTCAAGAACAAGCGTTATCGGATTTAGAAAATGAAAAAGGAAATGGTAACTATACACTTCAAAATATATTTATGAAATACAATCCTTTTTCAACCAATACACAATCGATGTATGTTTATTTTAATACATCCAAAGTGGCTAAAATTACATATACAGTGAGTTGCAGCGATTATGCGGATTTTACAGCTACGGCTTATCAGGCTAAAGAATATCAAAAGGAACATGAGTTTCAATTGATTGGTTTGATTCCAAATTGTACAAATACCATCACAATTACAGCCACCTATAAGGATGGAACAAGTCAAAGTGTAAGTACAAACTATACAATGGGATCACTTTTAGGTGATGAAGATATACAACTTAAACAAGTGTCTGGTTCTAAACAAGATTTAGGCAATGGTTTATATACACTATTAGGAAATGATGCCGATGATCAAGACTTTGTCTATATGTATGATACAAATGGCGTTTTGCGTGGGGAAATTCCAATTATTGGATATCGTTCTCATCGTATGTTGATGCAAAATCAAATCTTATATATGAGTGTATCTACACATCGAATGGCTGCCATCAATCATTTAGGCAGGATTGAACACATTTATAATTTGGGTAATTATATAGTTCATCACGATTATCAATTTGATCAGGATGGAAATTTGATTTTATTAGCTACAAATGAAGAAAAGAATAGTGTAGAAGACTGTATTATTAAAGTGGATGTAGATAGTGAAGAAGTCACGGAATTATTAGATCTAGAAGATTTATTTAAAAGCTACAAAGAGAGTACGGATCATAAAGAAGGTTCGAAATGGGATTGGATGCATATCAATACACTTCAATATCTAAATGATGATAGTGTCATTCTTTCTTCTCGAGAAACAAGTTCAATCATTAAAATCAATGATGTAAGCACAAATCCAAGTATTGGCTATATCATAGGCAATGAAGATTTCTGGAAAGATACAGACTATACAGAATACTTATATACAAAAGTAGGTGACTTCTTGACGAGTGGAGGACAACATACAGTAACTTATTTGGAAGATGATTCATTAGAATCTGGTCAATATTATCTATACATGTTTGACAATAATTTTGGATATTCTAAGACAAGAAAAGATTATGATTGGACTGTCAATGATGGGATTCAAACAAGTATTACAGAAGGCACGACATCCTATTACTATCAATATTTAGTGGATGAAAATGAAGGGACATATACATTGGTTCATTCGTTTGAAGTTCCATTTAGTGCCTATGTATCGAGTGCACAAAATCTAGGTGATCATATTGTCGTAGATTCAGGAATTGCAGGACTATTATCCATTTACGATACGGATGGAAATCTTGAACAACAGTTCAGTATCAAGAAAAATGATCGTTTTATTTATCGAATTTATTATTATGATTATAAAGGATATTATTTTAGTTAGAGAGTAATCTCTAACTTTTTTTAAGCAAATTTTAAGTGTTGTTTAGTATGTTTATGGTATGACATATAAAGAATTTTATGGATCTGACTATGATACGTTTAAAAATGTTTTGGATAAGGTTTTAAATACAATTCATTCGAGTGCATTAGCTTGTATACAATATACAACTTCTAGAATTAAGTCACCAGAAAGTGTTATGAAAAAGATAGGTAATGAATATTCTTTACTTCATGATATTATTGGCGTTCGCATCATTTGTTCGTTTGTGGATGAAATCTATGAAGTAAAGGATTGGATTCATTCATGTTTTAAAGTGGTGGAAGTAAGAGACTATTTAAGCCATCCCAAACCCAGTGGGTATCGTAGTCTACATGTAATTTGTGAAGTGGATGGATGTTTAGTCGAAATCCAAGTACGAACGATCGCATTAGATTTTTGGGCAAATCTAGAACATCAAATTCATTATAAGAAACATATTGAAGATGAAGATTTGATACGTAGTGAATTAAAACGATGTGCCGATGAAATTGCTTCTTTAGACTTATCATTTCAGACAATCAAAGATAGAATTGAGGGATAATATGCGATTATTGATTGCGGATGATGAAGTGAATTTGGCTAAAGCACTACAAGCCGTCTTAGAAGATGCGGGCTATAATTGCGATGTGTGTTTTGATGGGAATAGTGCCATTCGTTTGATTTCTCAAGAAATTTATGATGGATTGATTTTAGATATTATGATGCCTGAAAAAAATGGTTATGAAGTGCTAAATCAGATCCGCAAACAAAAAAATGATATTCCGGTATTACTTTTAAGTGCATTAAATGAAGTGGATGATAAAGTTACAGGTTTTGATTTAGGTGCCAACGATTATTTGTCCAAACCTTTTTCGACAAAGGAATTGATTGCAAGAGTCAAAGTGATGTTAAAAGAAAATGTGATAGACGATTCTTATTTACAATATCAAGATATTCTATTGAATAAGAAAGAAGAAACACTTGCGTGTAAGAATACAAAATATCAATTGACTAAGTTGGAATGTAGTATTCTTTCTTTATTGATTCGAAGTGAATCGAATCGAGTACCTATTTGGCTTGTGATTGAAAAAGTTTGGAACAATCGGGTAGATGTGAATCAGAATACAGTTTCACTTTATGTATCCTATTTAAATCGAAAGTTATTGGCATTACAATCTTGTGTATCTATAAAAATGAGTAAAGAAAATATAGAACTGTGTGTTAATATATAAAAAAGAAGAAAGGGCGTGCATTATGAATATATTAGTTGTGGATGATGAAAAAAACATTGCGTATGCGATTGCACAAATTTTAGAAGAACAAAAATGGCAAGTAACTATGGCTTATGATGGACAAGAAGGTTTAGATTTAGCTCTAAGTGGATATTATGATGTAGCTATTTTAGATATTATGCTCCCTGTTATGAATGGTTTTGAGGTTGTACAGAAAATGCGTGCCAATAAGATTGAAACTCCAACTTTGTTGTTGTCGGCATTAGATGAAATTCCAGATAAAGTGAAAGGCCTAAATGTAGGGGCCGATGATTATATGACTAAACCATTTTCGGCTGCAGAACTTGTTGCTCGCATTAATGCACTGACAAGACGTAAAGGAGAAGTCATTGTACATGAATTGAAGTATGACGATTTATCGTTACAACTTGATACTTGTGAGTTGTATTGTGCAAGTCAACATATTCATTTAGGATATAAAGAATTTGAAATCATGAAACATTTAATGTCACATCCTGAAATGATTACTTCTAAAGATGATTTAATTGTTTCGGTATGGGGTAGTGAAAGTGATGCGATGGACAATAATGTAGAGGTTTATATCTCATTTTTAAGAAAGAAACTAAAATTTTTAAAAAGCAAAGTTTCAATCAAGGTGATTCGAAAAGTTGGATATCGACTAGAGGTTTGTGATGCTTAAAAAACTACAGACAAAATTCATTTTGATTTTAATGTCCTTTGTCAGTGTTATCTTATTATCTGTATTTGGTGTAGTTTGTTGCTCAAACTATATTCATGATAAAAAAGATGTCGAGCGAAGTTTAGAAATGGCTTTACGATTAAAGGATAAAGATTTTTCGATTTCATTTGGAAATAGTCGAAATTTTAATGGGAATTCCTTCGTGATTTATACGGATTCAAATTATGAATATATGATCACAAGCCGTTCAGTATGGAATATTTATGCAGAAGATGCGCAAAGTTTAATTGAGAGTGTAAAAAATAAAGACGATATTGGAATTTTGAAAAAACTAGGGTTTGCGTATAAAAAAGAAAAAATTACCAACTATCAAGTGGATGAAAACACAATCATTCCTTCAGGCTATGCCGTAGCCTTTGTGGATGTATCTCATATGCAGTCTTCTTTTCAAAGAATGTTGATTATATCTATTCAAATTGGATCGAGTGTATTACTGGTATTCTTTATACTAAGTTGTATTTTAAGTAAATGGGCACTAAAACCAGTCGAACAGGCATGGGATAAACAGAAACAATTTGTGGCCGATGCCAGTCATGAATTAAAAACGCCATTAACGGTTATTTTAGCGGATAGCGATGTATTAATCAATCATTCGACAGAAACTATTTCTTCACAAAAACAATGGATAGAATCGATTCAAAGCGAAGCGAACCGCATGCGAAAACTTGTAGAGGATATGTTGTTTCTTGCCAAGAATGATGCGAATCGAATTGAAATTTCTATGCAGAATTGTTCGCTTAGTGATATATGTTTTCATTGTGTTTTACCGTTTGAATCCATTGCGTTTGAAAAAGGTATTGATTTAATCGATGAAGTGGAAGAAAATATAGAGGTACATGGTAATGAGTCACAGTTAAAACAATTGATATTAATTTTCTTGGACAATGCGATCAAATATACACCTTCAGGTGGAAAGATTTATTTTAAATTATGTAAGGTACAAAATAAACCCGTCATAACAATTCGTAATACAGATAGCTATATTCCGCCAGAAGATTTAAAACATGTATTTGAGCGCTTCTATCGTGTTGATAAGTCAAGAAAGTATCAAGGGGGAGCGGGTTTAGGTTTATCTATCGCAAGTCAAATTACGCAAAGCCATAAAATCAAATTAAGTGTGACAAGTGATGAGAAACAAGGTACAGAATTTACTTTGAATTTCTAGGAGGATAATTATGTTTCAAAAAAGAGTCGATCAAGTGATTGCGAGAATGAAGGCGGATGGGCTTAAACAAATCTTAGTTAGTGAACCATGCAGCATCTATTATTTAACTGGTGTTGATGTAGGTCCAGGAGAAAGATTGTTTGCGCTATACTTGAATGATGAAGGAAGAAAAGTATTATTTTTAAATACATTATTTACTGTTGAACAAAAGGATTGTGAAGAAATTTGGTATAGCGATACAGATGATTCCACTTCACTTTTAGCTAGTGTTATTGATTCAAGTGAAACGCTAGGTGTTGATAAAGATTGGACAGCACGATTTTTGATTCCTTTAATGGAAAAGTGTGAAGGATTAAAAGTTGTTCTTGGATCCAAATATGTAGATGATACTCGTGCCATCAAGGATGAAAAAGAAATTGAATGTATGATTGAAAACTCACAGATCAATGATGTTGTGATGGAACGTACAAGAGATTTCATTTCAGAAGGTATGACTGAAAAACAAGTAGAAGCTTTTATTTTTGAACAATATAAATTGCTAGGATGTCAAAATGTTTCATTCTCACCAATCTGTTCGTTTGGAGCTAATGGTGCTGATCCTCATCATATGCCAGATGATTCCGTGTTAAAAGCAGGAGACAGTATTGTGATCGATATTGGTGGAAGAAAAGATCGTTATTGTTCGGATATGACACGTACTTATTTCTGTAAAGAAGCAAGTGACGAATATAAAAAGATTCATGATATTGTACGTGTAGCCAATGAAAAAGCGGAAGAAATCATTCGTCCAGGCGTTCGTCTATGCGATATTGATTTAACGGCTCGTAATTATATTTCTAGCTTTGGTTATGGCGAATACTTTACACATCGCCTAGGACATTTCATTGGTCAAACGGATCATGAATTTGGGGATGTAAGTTCAACCAATACAGAAACTGTAAAACCAGGTATGATTTTCTCAATTGAACCAGGTATCTATTTGCCAGAAAAGATGGGTGTTCGTGTCGAAGATTTGGTTTTAGTTACTGAAGATGGTTGTGTTGTATTAAATAAAGTAGATAAAAAATATGCGATGATTGGTTAATCATCGCATTTTACTATTTACCTAAACAAAATTTAGAAAATAATGTATCCAACAAGTCTTCTCTATGAACTTCACCTAAGATTTCTTTTAAATGATCATGAGCAGCCTGAATGTCAATTTCAATTAAATCAGGTTCTACCATCATATCCATGGCTTCTTTCGCCCTTAACATATCTTCTTTGGCTTGATTCAATAAACCAATTTGACGCTCATTTGAAAGTAGTGGATCTTCCTTTAATAAATCTTCATGATACAAGTTTTCCAAGGCATCAATCAAAGGTTGGATCTCTTTATTGGCAGCCGAAATCCAAATGCCATCCTTATCAGCTTCAGTTTTATCTAACTTATTATAGATAATTAAACGCATCTTATCTTTTGTCAGTTCTAACAATTGTTTATCTTCTTCATCCAACTCTTTTGAACCATCGAAAACTAAAAGAACCAACTTGGCATCTTTTAATTTTTCCTGACTCTTCTCAATACCAATCTGTTCAATCTTATCGTTGGATTCACGAATACCAGCTGTATCAATTAAATTCAATTGAACACTGCCAATATGAATTTGACCCTCCACCAAGTCTCTTGTGGTCCCCGCAATATCTGTAACGATGGCTTTATCTTCTTCAAGAAGTGCATTTAATAAGCTGGATTTACCAACATTTGGCTTACCGACAATGATTGTATCAATACCTTTTTTTAACATTTGCCCCGTCTGTACACGAGCAAGAATATGATCGATTTTATCTAACCAATCATTTGTCTTAGGTAATAAGTCATTTGTCGTTAATTGTTCGACATCTTCATATTCAGGATAATCAATATTGACTTCGATCTGCGCAATAATATCCATTAAATCATCAATCAAAGGTTGTAGTAGTTTTTTTACACTTCCTTTAATTCCATGAATAGCCATACTAGCTGCGGTATTATTACTTGCTTCAATCATATCTTGAACGGCTTCCGCCTGCGATAAATCTATTCTTCCATGATAGAAGGCACGCTGCGTAAATTCTCCCGGTTTTGCCAGATCTGCTCCAGCACTTAATACCATCGATAAGATTTTACGAGTAATAAAAGTACCACCATGACAATTGATTTCGACAATGTCTTCGCGTGTATATGTTTTTGGAGCTCTAAAGATAGAAATTAAAACTTCATCAACAGGATTTTTATCGGTATCTATAATAAAACCATAATGAATGGTATGACTTTTCGCATTCATGATATTACGGTCAAATATTTTTTGCGTGATTTCAATAGCCTTGTCACCACTTAAACGAATGATGGAAATGGCACCATCCTGCAAAGAAGTGGAGATGGCTGCAATTGTATTTTCAAACATTGTTAACATCCTTTCTTTCTTAGTGTATTTTATCATAAAAGATGTATAATGTCTTAGACAGAGGTGTAAACATGAAAGAATATACTAAAAATCAAGTACACGAAGTAGCGTGTGCATTTAATGAACATAAAATTATTGCTCTTCCTACAGATACAGTATATGGAGTTGGAGTAAAATATGGGAATTTAGACGATTTAGAACGATTAAAACGCGCAAAACATCGTCCAGAAACGAAACCAATCCCAATGATGGTTTCAAATGTAGAACAAATGAAGCAAGTTGCGTTAGTGGATGAAAGAATTGAAAAGATTGCGGCTAAGTTTTTACCGGGTGCATTGACACTCGTTGTGAATGTAAAGGACAGTGTAGATTCGGCATACACAAATGGCTTAAGTACAATTGCGATTCGTATTCCAGATGAAAAATTTATATTAGATGTGATTGATGAGTTGAATTGTCCAATCTTGGTCACAAGTGCCAATCAGTCTGGAGAAAAAACAGCACTTACAAGTGATGATGTGTATGAACAGCTTCCAAAAATTGATGGTATTGTACTTGGAACGTGTAAAGCGTTACAGGCAAGTACGATTGTTGACTGTACAAAAGAAAAGTTACAAATCTTAAGACCTGGACCTATTTCTTTAGAAGAACTAGAATCCGTATTATAGAAAAAACACCCAGAACCCATGTTGTAGGGCATAGGCCAGGGTGCATACGAACACATCTAGAAGTAGTATGCTTCTAGCAGTTCATCTAGTATGTTACTCTGAATTGGATAAGATTCAATGTTTTGGGTTTAAATTTAAACATATGTTAAAACTTGTCAAAATGAGGGGTGTTGATTATAATACTATGTATGACAGAAGAAGAAATGATTAGACAAATTGCCGAGCCTATACTTAAACAATTGGAAAAAATCGAAAAGGAACTTGGAAATCATCGTATGCCGCAGCTTCCGCAAATTAAATTTGTGAAGGAATCTGAAATGGGAGATGGTCCTTTTATGATAGGTGACATTGAGGTTACAGATGAGCTTCTAGAAAAAGTAGAGGCGTATATCCAGGAAGAAATCGAAATGATGCATAAGCCAACGGTACTACATTAAAAAGCCACAAATTTAAATAGTAGTTACGCATGAAAAATAAAATGGCTTAAATAAACAAAATCGGAAACTCTA
>OGWZ01001245.1_pt1 | contig 24739 bp, 24 predicted proteins | sample 1576141 | NCBI WGS metagenome assembly OGWZ01 (sample SAMEA3541512, study PRJEB24748) | human gut metagenome | biome: human gut; feature: human-associated habitat; material: faeces | place: China | collected 2012
CGGACTTTTAATATTAGCGGATTGCCGTGTCATAAAAAACTTACAAAATCCGCGTTGCTAGAGCAAAAATAAAAAAACACCTAAGATTAGGTGTTTTCATAAATTTAAATTAGCAAAATAACTAAGCTTTAGCGCTTATGGAGCTGACGTGCACCTTCGGCGGTAGAGATTACGAGCTCTAAAGAGCTATTAGCATCGGAGGCAGCCTCAACAGCGGCGCCCACAGTACCCTCTAAAATCGGGGCATCAGCAATCTTAACGCGGGAGCGTAACGGCTCCTCTAACATCGCAATCGCAGCCTGAGAAGAAATTACGGCTGAGCCTAAATCACATAAAACGACTACACCCTCACCGGAGTCAGCCTTCTTGATTGCCTCTAAAACCTTGCGCGGATCAGTGCCCATTTCGCCTTGCATATTGCCACCTGCAGGGTAAATCGGCATCTTCTTACCGTCACGGGAGGAAATCTCCTGCACCATGTCGACAATACCCTCGGCAACCTTAACGCTGTGAGACACTACCACAATACCTATCATAGATGAACTCCTTGTATTCACTTAGAAGATAAGCAAATCTTGTTTAGCATATTATATTACACTAAATGTTTGTTGTTTGATTTTGACCCCATTTAAAAATTTGAATAAAGATGGGGATTTGTTTTAGCTCAATAGAGCTTTATATGCTTTTAAGCTTTATTTTGCCAAACTTCTTTAACATCTATTTGAAATTTTGTCACAAAAACTAAATTTATTACATAGACTTTGATAAAAAAAAGCTGTAAAGCCCCATCTTAGGTCTCAATTAAATTTTCTAAAAACTATTTAAGGAGAACTCGATACACTAAAGCTTATGTGCGTAAAGTCTCACTTTTCCCTAATATCTTAATTTTTCCCAAAAGAGCTGATTTTGTGGCGTAGCAATATGAGCTTTAGCGCCTATATCACAGACGGTTTTAGCAAATAAACCCACCTCATTGACACGCCCGGCACGGCGATCTTGCTCCATAGACGGAGCTCCATTAGGATCTAAGGTATCGATAAGCGCCACCCACTTATAAATTTCGGCATCACTAAGCTCAATCCCACAATATAACGCCACAGCCTGCGCCTCATGCATAGCTCTCAACATTGCCGCGCGTGCCTCACCTGCTTTTTGCACTCCACCATAACCTACACCATAATAAGCGCAGGCCTGATTGACCCCGACATTGAGCATCCATTTTGAAAAGAGCTGATGCTTGATATTTTCACATAATTCATATTTTAAAAAAGCCTGATCAAAAAGCGCCGCTACGTCTTTGACATCTTTATCTTCACAACCAGAAGGCTTGCCAAAGCTAATAAAACCTAAATGTGATACCTGCAGATTTTGCTTTAAAAAAGTCGCATCCATACCTTGTACCGTGGTATAGAGTAAATGCTGAGGCCTAAGCGTCGCTAAAATCTCCTCTTCAGAGATAACCCCATTAAAAAAGGACATCACAATAGTATGAGGGGCAATAAGGGATTTTACCTCCTGCATAGCCTCTTTAAGGCCTGGATATTTCACAGTAAAGATAAGAAGATCGACACTCGCAAGAGCTGAGGCTTTTTTATAATTTAAAGCTATAGGTTCACCGTTATAGCTAAGATGCTCTTGTTGATAACGACAGATACGCTGTGCATCTGCAATCATATAGACATTTTCAAAACCTAAAGCGTCCATCAAGGCTTTAGCATACATAATGCCTAAAGCCCCACGACCTATAATAGCGACGTTCCTAATCATAAAATTTCCTTTTTTAAGGATGATAGCAAAAAATCTTCAAGAAGATATATACAGCGCTCTTTTTAAGCTTACTTGTCATTAAATAGAGCTTTTAAGGGGGAAATTAAGCTTTTATCCCTCAAAAAAATTCCTAAAAACTTTAGTAAATGGTGCAAAGGGGGCAATTTTACGAAATCTAAATTTTTTGTGTTATTATCAAATTTTACCTAGTAAGCCCTAAGCTTTAAGCTTACAGAAGGCGGTTTTAAGCCTTAAGGCTTATAAATTTTTTATATTTTTCACATTTTAAAAAGAGATTTCTATGAGTAGCTGCACAGCATGTCAGAACATAGGCAATGATAAAAAGCGTCTGCGGATTGCCATTCAAAAATCCGGTCGCCTTACCGATGAGACCGAGAAGTTATTTAAAAACAGTGGTATTAAAATTGCTGAGAACCGTGATCATCTGTTAGCTCATGCTGAAAATCTGCCCATAGATATTCTCAGAGTCCGCGATGATGATATTCCAGGCCTTGTCATGGATCACGTTGTCGATTGGGGTATTGTCGGTCAGAATGTTTTAGAAGAGACCACCATGCAGCGTCAGGTTGACGGTCTGCACGTAGGTTATAACGAGGTCATGAAGCTCAATTTCGGTGACTGCCGTTTATCTGTAGCTATCCCCACTGAAAAAGAGTGGCACGGCCTTAAGGATTTAGAGGGTTGCCGCATCGCTACTACCTATCCTTTCCTCTTACGTCGCGTGATGCAAGAGCAAAATGTCAACTTCAAGTCAGTTCTCCTCACAGGCTCAGTTGAAGTGGCCCCGCGTGCCGGTCTTGCCGATGCGATCTGCGATCTCGTCTGCACTGGTGCTACCTTACAGTCAAACGGCCTTAAGGAAGTTGAGACTATCTATACCTCACAGGCTGTTTTAATCGGTCGCGATCAGCCCCTCTATCCTGAAAAGCAAGTCATAGCTGATCTGCTCATTCAGCGCTTTAAGGGTGTGCTCGCCGCCGTTGACAGTAAGTACATCATGATGAATGCCCCGCGTTCACAGTTAGAGCAGATCCGTGCGATCCTACCTGGCGCTGAGAATCCGTCTATTATCGATCTTGAAGGCGATCCTGAGCATGTCGCTATGCACGTAGTTTCACGTGAGAAGATCTTCTGGGAAACCTTAGAGCAGATTAAGGCTTTAGGCGCTACCTCTATTCTGGTAGTTCCTATCGAGAAGATGCTCGATTAGATCTATATTCCCCGCCACCTCATGGCGGGGCTTATCTTGTGGTGAGATAACACCATTTATTGTGAATTATTACTACTAAGGAGAGCACGATCCCCGTGTGAGGATCGCTCGACAATTATATGGAAAAAAAGATCTGGAATGAGCTCTCAGCTTTGGAGCAAGCTGAGACCTTAACTCGTCCATCTCAAAGCTCTAGCGATAAGGTTGAAGCTATTGTTAAAGACATCATCGCCAATATCCGTCTGCATGGTGATGAAGCCTTAAAAGAATATTCGGTAAAACTCGATCATTTTACAGGTGCTGATCTTGAACTGAGCGCATCTGAAATTGCAGCTGCCTGTGAGCGTGTGGAGCCGTCCTTAAAGGAGGCTATCTTACAAGCTCATGACAATATCGCCCTTTTCCATAAGGCTCAAACTCCGTCCCATGTAGATCTTGAAACCTTCCCAGGTATTGTCTGCAAGACACGTACCCATGCTATCGATGCTGTAGGTCTCTATGTCCCAGGTGGTAGCGCTCCTTTAGTTTCAACCGCCCTCATGCTCGCCGTACCGGCCCAAATTGCCGGCTGCGCTGAGGTAATTTTATGCTCACCGCCCCCGATTTCTGATGCTATCATCTATGCCGCCACGATTTCTGGTGTCAAGCGCATCTTTAATTTAGGTGGCGCTCAGGCTATTGCCGCTATGGCCTATGGCACCGCCTCAGTCCCTAAGATGCTTAAGATCTTCGGACCTGGCAATCAATTTGTCACCATGGCCAAGCGCCTCGTATCCTCTGATCCTAATGGTGCTGCCATCGATATGCCCGCAGGTCCATCTGAGGTCTTAGTTATTGCAGATGCTAGTGCTGATCCTAAATTTGTAGCCGCCGATCTGCTCTCTCAGGCTGAGCACGGTCCTGACAGTCAAGTTTTATTAGTCACCAATAGCGATGACTTAGCCTCAAAGACTATGGAGGCTGTAAATGCGGAGCTTAAGACATTGCCTCGCCACGATATCGCCGTTAAGGCTTTAGCTAAGAGCACTTTATTAGTAGTACCTGATTTAGAAACTGCCTGCGCCGTGTCTAATCGCTATGCTCCTGAGCATTTGATTTTACAGGTAGAAAAGCCCGATCTTTATCTTGATAGCCTTCACAATGCAGGCTCGATCTTCGTCGGTGCCTATACCCCCGAATCCTTAGGAGATTATGCCTCAGGCACCAATCACACCTTGCCTACCTATGGCTATGCTAAGACTTTCTCCGCCTTAGGTACTGACGATTATCGTCGTCGCTATACTGTGCAGATGGCCACTAAGGAAGGCCTGTGCCAGATTTCTAAGACTGTCCAAGCTTTAGCTTCCGCAGAAAGCCTTGAAGCTCACCGTTTAGCCGTTGCTGTCCGTGTTGGAGATGAAAAATAATGGATTTTAACGAGATTACCGTAAAACACGTCCGTACCCTTAAGCCCTATCAGTCCGCTCGGCGTATCGGTGGCCACGGTCATAATTTTTTAAATGCCAATGAGTCCCCTAAGAGTGAGGGTTATTTCATCAATTCCTCCTCTTTTAACCGCTATCCTGACTGTCAGCCAGAGGAGCTCATCGAGCGCTTTGCTGATTATGCTAATGTCCACAAGGAAATGGTTATTGCCACCCGTGGCTCTGATGAAGCCCTAGGCCTCATTATCAGAACCTTTGTGGAAAGCTCTACTGAGGGCATCCTCATTGCCCCGCCTACCTACGGCATGTATGAAGTCGCCGCCTGCACTAATAATGTAAAGGTAGCCTATGCTCGCCGTCACGAGGACTTTAGCTTAGATTGCGATCTCATCTTAGAGGGCGTAAAAAACGCTCCCTTTAAGGTTAAAGCCGTCTTTATCGATAGCCCGGCAAATCCCTTAGGAATTGTGTTTAAGAAAGAGGAACTTATCAAAGTCTTAGAGGCTTTACCTGAGACTTTAATTGTTCTTGATGAGGCCTATATCGAATTTGCCGATAAGAGCTGCGATTATACCGATTTAGTCAATAGCTATGACAATCTCATCGTCACGCGTACCCTCTCAAAGGCCTTTGCCTTAGCCGGCATTCGCTGTGGTTTTGCAATTGCTAAGCCTCAGATCATCAAGACCATGCTTAAGGTTATCGATCCTTATCCTATCTGCGATCCGGTAGCTCAAATTGCAATACAGGCTTTAACTGATCATGGTGTGCACATGACCTATGCCCGCGTCATGGACTGCAATAAGCGCCGTGAGCAATTAGTAGTTGAACTTTTATCCTTAAATATTGTCGAGAAGGTCTTTGAAAGCTTTGGCAACTTCCTCCTTGTCAAATTTAAAGACGGCCCGGCTATCTTTGACTTTATGGCCAAGCGTGGCGTCATCTTAAGATCTTTTGAGGATAAACCTGGTCTTAAAAACTGCATTCGTATTTCCATAGGCTCAGCTGAGGAATTAGATGAACTCATGCGCGGTCTGACTGCCTTTATGGAGAACTAAGTGAAGAAATATCTCTTTATCGATCGTGACGGCACCCTTGTTGCAGAGCCTTCTGATTATCAGGTAGATAGCACCGATAAGGTGGTCTTTGAGCCCTATGTAATTCCAGCTTTATTAGAGCTGATGTCACATGGCTATACCTTAGTGATGGTGTCAAATCAGGACGGACTTGGAACCTCTTCCTTCCCGCTTGATACCTTTACTAAGCCCCATGAGCTTATCGTCAATACCTTAGAATCCCAAGGTATTGCCTTTGAGCAGATCTTAATCTGCCCGCATAAGCCTGAGGATAAGTGCGAATGCCGTAAGCCTAAATTAGGCTTAGTGATGTCCTATCTTAAAGACACTACTTGGGATAGAGCGGAATCCTATTTCATAGGCGATCGCGATACTGACGTACAGATGGGTCAGAATATGGGGATTAAGAGCATTCGCTACCAGCGCGACAGCTTAGGCTGGAGGGCAATTGCCGAGGCTTTATGTATCAAGCCGCGTATTGCCACTATCGAGCGCAATACCCGTGAAACCCAAATTAAGATCACCGTCGATTTAGATCATGCAGGACAAAGTCACTTCAATACCGGTATGGGCTTTTTTGATCACATGCTCGATCAGATCGCCACGCACGGAGGCATCAGCATTAAAGCTGAGGTCCATGGCGATTTAGAGGTCGATGAGCATCACTCCATTGAAGATACCGGTATTGCTCTAGGTGAGGCCATTCTCAAAGCCTTAGGGACTAAACGCGGTATCGGACGCTTTGGCTTTGTTTTACCTATGGATGAGGTCTATGCTGAGGTCTTTGCCGATAAGCTTAATGATGATGGCGTAACTGTAGCCTTAGATATTTCCGGCCGCCCGCATGTTGAATTTGACTTTAATGCCGCCTTCAGTCGCGATTATGTAGGACAGATGCCCTCACAGATGGTAAGTCATTTCTTTGAATCTTTAGCTGTAGCTTTAGGTCTGAGCTTACATATGAAGGTCTCAGAGGGTAATGCCCATCATCAGATTGAAGCTCTCTTTAAGGCCTTCGGTCGCGCTTTACGTCAAGCTCTTGCCGTTAAGGGCAATGAATTACCTTCATCTAAGGGTAAGCTTTAGGAGGCATAATGTCTATTGTCATTATCGATACCGGCTCAGCTAATTTAAATTCAGTAGTACAGGCCTTTAAACGTTTAGGCTATGAGGCCCAAATTTCCTCCGATGTCGCTACCATCGATAAAGCCTCCCACCTCGTACTTCCGGGTGTGGGTACGGCCTGTGCGGTCATGGATGGTGTTTTAAAATATGGTCTTAAGGACTTTATTTTAAATACTCAAAAACCCCTTTTAGGCATCTGCTTAGGCATGCAGATCTTAGCTACCTCCTCAGAAGAAGTCCCACTTAATGCCGACTATAAAGAGGTTTTAAGCTTAGATCTTGTCAAAGCTAAGGTGAAAAAGCTTGAAAGTCAGGGACTGCGTCTGCCGCACATGGGCTGGAATACCGTCCATCACAATGAGCACCCACTCTTTGAGGGTATTAAACAGGACGCCTATTTCTATTTTGATCACTCCTATGCTATGGAAATTAATGAACATAGCATCGGCATTAGCGATTATGGTCAGAAATTTACGGCTGCGGTAGCTATCAATAACTTTATGGGCGTACAGTTCCACCCCGAGAAATCCTCAGCTGTAGGTGAGCGCTTGCTTTCAAACTTTATCAATAATTTTTAGGAGCCTTTAGGTGATTATTCCAGCTTTAGATCTGCTCTATGGCAATGTAGTCAGACTTAAACAGGGCGATTATGCACAGCGCACTGTCTTTAAGGTCGATCCTGTGCACAAGATTCAAGAGGCCTATCATCAGGGTGCAGAACTTGTACATATTGTCGACTTACAAGGTGCTAAAGATCCCCTAAATAGACAAAAAGCTCTCATCTCCCGTATTGTTAAATGCTCTCCGGTACCCATTCAAACTGGCGGTGGCATTCGCTCGGATTTTGATGTCAGTCAATTATTAAAATTAGGCGTTGAGCGTGTAGTAATCGGCTCTTTAGCCGTCAAAAAGCCTGAGATGTGCCGCAATTATTTAAAGCGCTTTGGTCCTGAGCACATTACCTTAGCTTTAGATGTACGCATTGAAAACGGTGTACCCTATGTGGCTACTCACGGCTGGCTTAAGACCTCCAATCAAACCATTGATGCGGTTTTACGCCATTATCTGCCCTATAAGCTTAAGCATTTATTAGTCACCGATATCAGCCGTGATGGCATGATGTCAGGTTGCAATAATAATCTCTATGAGCTTTTATCTAAGCGCTATCCTGAGCTTGATATTATCGCCTCAGGCGGTATCTCCTGCCTTGATGATATCAAGGCTGTAGCTTTAGCCGGGGCAAGCTCTGTAGTCTTAGGCCGAGCCCTCTTAGAGCGTCGTTTTACCGTTGAGGAGGCCTTAAAATGCTGGCCAAACGCATAATTCCCTGCCTTGATGTTCGTGATGGTGTTGTTGTCAAGGGCGTACAGTTCCGTGATCACGAGATCATGGGTTCTATCATCGATTTAGCTAAGCGTTATGCCGATGAAGGCGCAGATGAGCTCGTTTTCTACGATATCACCGCCTCCTCAGATGGCCGCCGTGTCGACAAATCTTGGATTGCTAAAGTAGCTGAGGTCATCAATATCCCCTTTGCGGTAGCTGGTGGTATTAAGAGTGTTGAAGATGCGCGTACTATACTTGCCTATGGTGCCGATAAGATCTCTATCAACTCTCCGGCTTTAGCTGATCCTAGTTTAATTACCCGCCTAGCGGATAAATTTGGCGTACAATGCGTAGTCGTAGGCATCGACAGCTTCTATGATGAAGCTTTAGGTGATTATTTAGTTAAGCAGTACACAGGTAAGGTCGAGAAAACCATAACTACCAACTGGCGTACGCTTGATTGGGTTGCCGAAGTACAAAAACGCGGTGCCGGTGAGATTGTGCTTAATATGATGAATCAAGACGGTATGCGTCGTGGTTATGATCTTATACAACTCTCAAAGGTGCGTGATATCTGCAATGTCCCCTTGATCGTCTCAGGTGGTGCTGGTAGCATGGAGCATTTTGAAGAGGCCTTCAACGTGGCCCATGCCGATGGCGCCCTCGCGGCCTCTGTCTTCCATAAGGGTGTGATCCATATTCCCGCATTAAAGGATTATTTAAAACAAAAAGGAGTTTGTATCCGTGATTAGATATTTTCATGGTTTTAAGGACTATTCCGATCTTGATTTTGCCAAGGTTGGAGGCTTAATGCCGGCAATCATTCAGGATTGTCAGACCGGTCAGGTTTTAATGTTAGGCTATATGAATGAGGAATCCTTACGTAAAACCGTGGAAAGCGGTCTTGTAACCTTTTTCTCTAGAACTAGACAAAAGCTGTGGACTAAGGGCGAGGAAAGCGGTCATTTCCTGCGCATGCGTTCTATCGCTTGCGACTGCGACAATGATACCCTTCTCATCTTAGTACGCCCTGAAGGTCCTACTTGCCACAAGGGTACCACTAGCTGCTTTGATGCCTCACCTCTGCCTGATTCTACCTGCAGATATTTAGCTCAGATGGAAATCTTAAAATGCAGTCAGGTATAAGCACTCATATCGGTATGGAGACCGAAACCGTCGTTATTTTCGTGGTTTTGGCCATTGCTGCCTTTTTAATTGATATGTGGGCTCACCGTGGCGACAAGCCTATTTCGCTTAGCGCCGCTGCCATGTGGACAGTCTTCTGGATCGCCATCGGTCTGAGCTTTGCCCTATTTTTAGGCTATCACTTCAATTATGAGGTGGCCTCTTTATACCTTGCAGGTTATCTCTTTGAGCAAGCGCTCTCGGTGGATAATCTCTTTGTGATGATGGCGATTTTCTCGTGGTTTGGCGTACAGGACAAATACTGTCACCGCGTCCTCTATTGGGGTGTACTCGGGGCGGTAGTCTTCCGTCTGATCTTCGTGGTGATCGGCTCCTCACTCTTTGCTATGGGCCCCATTGTCGAGCTCATTTTCGCCTTTGTAGTTTTACTCTCAGGCATCATGATGCTGAAGAAAAAAGACCATGAAGAAGTCTCTGACTTTTCCTCCCACATCGCCTATAAGGCTGTGAAATGGTTCTTCCCGATCTTCCCGAAAATGGTCGGTCACGCTTTCTTCTTAAGCCGTAAGGAAGTCGATGCACAAATGGCTAAACCTGAAAATAAGGGCATCACCTTAAAGCGCACCGGCGCTTGGTTCTGTACCCCCTTATTTTTATGCCTTGCTGTCATTGAGACTACCGATGTGCTCTTTGCCTTTGACTCAGTACCAGCCGTAATTGCTGTCTCTCGCGAACCGCTCATTGTCTACTCGGCCATGATGTTTGCTGTCATGGGATTGCGTTCTATGTACTTTGTCTTAGACGCTCTGCGCAAATACTTGGTGCATTTAGAAAAAGCAGTCATCGTCTTGCTCTTCTTTATTGCCTTTAAGTTAGCTGCAGCTGCAAGTGAGCATCTCTTTGACTTTGGTATGCAGATCGACGTCTACATCTCCTTAGGTGTAATTGCCGTAATCTTAGGCATAGGCGTGCTTTCAAGCCTCATCTTCCCTAAAAAGGACGAGCATAAATAAAATTATGGCAGGGTAACCTGCCATATTCCCCTTTAAAGCCCTTTTTAAATTCACTTACTACTTTAAGTCGCTCTGACTTTAAATATCTAGAGCTTTACCCTAAAGCTTAGCTTTAAGCTTAGCTAAAGCTTAAAAGTCGCGTCTAATCTACCTAAAGCCTTAAGCTTAGGCTTTGGCTTTAACATTTTCAGAGGAAATTTTGAGCTTTAAACATAAGAGTACAAGCCTCAGCTTTTTAAGCCGACACTGTGCAGATGCTAGAAGCTCTAGCTTAGGCTTTTAACTTTAGACACTGTGCTTTGTGTTTTAGCTTAAATGTGCTTTTCTAGACACTAAATTTTAAGCTAACTTCATCACAGTAATTTTTAAGACATAAAGTTTAAAAAATTTATTGAAGAGAGATTAAAGATGGTAAAAGCTTCAACTTGAAGCCTTTACTAGGCAGATTGGCAATTAAAACGCTTATGTTAAAAAAATTTTTAACTAAAAGATAAAGGCTCGCACTTAGATGCCGAGCCTTATTGCTTTAATTTTGAGCACTTTCTAAAGCTTTAAGCTTAGCTTCAATCGCCGCCATTCCTTCAGAGGGGGTCTTCAGGCGACAGAACTCACGGAAAAATGCGGCTAAATCCCTATGAGCTAGACGAGCATAGCCTAAAAATTGCTTAGCGCGATCCATAACGGTCTTTTCAGGTCGCTCTAAAGCAATAAACTCTTCCATAACCTCGATCTGAGTTTTTAAGATCTCTATATCATCGAAAGGCAGAGCTTGCTCTTTAATGACATGACCTAAATTTGGCGTCATAAAAGCGCCACGACCACACATTAAAGTTGAACATAGAGTTTGCTTATGACACTCTAAAGCCGAATTTAAATCGACAATATCGCCATTTGCCACTAAGGTGATCTCAGGGCAGATTTCATGCATCGGCGCTAAAATCGACCAATCTAAAGCCTCAGCGCGATAGAGCTCAGAGCGGGTACGGCAGTGAACTGTGATCTCTTTGACACCTTCAATAGCTATGGCCTTTAAAATATCGGCAAGCTCTTTTTTATCGGCAAAACCGGCTCTGATTTTAACTGACAATAAGGTCTTAGGATCTAAAGCCTCACGCAGAGAGCTTACAATCTCATGCATAAGCTCCTTTTCCCGCAAGAGCATAGAACCGGCATGATGGACAAAGCGTGAGGGACAACCAAAGTTCATATCGATGCCTAAAGCGCCCTTATTTTCAGCAAGCTGCGCACTTTGAGCTAAAACTTTAGCATTATCACCTAAAAGCTGTACTCTCACAGGAGTACCATCCGCGGTTTTAAAGCCGTTAGCGCCCTCAGGCACTATTCTAAAGAGCGTCTTTTCTGATAAAGGAATATCCGTCACACGAATAAACTCTGAAAAGCACTCATCATAAGCACCGTGCTTACAGAGGATCTTACGCAAGGGGGCATCAGCTAAGCCCTCCATCGGGGCTAGGTATACTCTAAATTTATTCATAAGCTAATTTTCTTAAAATTTGAATTTTCCGGCTGTGGCTGAGCATTGTACCAAAAATGCTTTTGTAATTGAGGAAAAAAGCCCAGAAAACCCGGCCTTGTCTGCCAATTTATGAAGTTTTACCCCCTGAAAAAATATAAATATGGTAGCATGTGCTTGTATTATTTATTGCGCCTCTAAATCAGGCCCTAAGGAGAATTCATGCTGATTGCCACTCATGACGGCTCATTTCATGCCGATGAAACTACAGCCTGTGCGATCATAAGCTATTTATATGACAACTGTAATATTATCCGCAGTCGTATCCCTGAAGAATTAGAAAAAGCTGATCTCATCTTAGACGTCTCCGGTATCAATGACGAGCGTCACTTCGATCACCACAGCAAGGATTTTACCTTAGAGCGTGAAAACGGCATTAAATACGCCACCGCAGGTCTCATGTGGCATAAATTTGGCATAGAATTCTTAAAAAAAGTCGCTAAAAACGTCCTTGATGAAAATTTTGATGCCACTATCATCCACAAGGCCTTTGTGCGTATCGACAAAGAATTTATGCAATTAGTCGATCTTAATGATAACGGTCAGCTTACCGAGCATTTAGATAAAATTGCCCCCGCAACTACCCCGCATGAATTAGAAATCAAGGACAGCTTAGGGGAATTTTTACAGACTATTCCTGACATTCCCTATATGGTAGCGATGATGAATGTCATTAAGCCTAATGCTGAGGCTCAGGATAAAAACTTTTTAAATACGGTCAAAATTTTAAAAACCATACTTGTCAATATCGGTGCTAATGCCCTCAATACCGAAAAAGGCATAGCTAAAGTCATTGAAGCTTATCATGGTGGCAAATTGCTTATCATGCATGAAAAACTGCCCTGGACTCAGGCGGTATTTTCTAATATGGAGCTGTTTAAAGACTGCCTCTTAGCGGTTTACCCCGATAGAAGCGCTCGCTGGCGCGTGCAATCACTCCCTGTATCTAAGGCTCAGCGCTTTAAAAATCGTCTCAGTGCTCCTGAGAGCTGGCGCGGCTTAAATTATGAGGATTTAGATCGCGTAACTGGCATCGAGCATACCTGCTTTATTCACAAAAGCGGTTTTACCGGTGGTGCTATGTATTTTGAGGATAATTTAAAATTAGCTAAACTCTGGCTTCAATTAGGTAAATAGAGTTTAGCTTTAAGACTTAAAAGGCAGTTTCCCCTGCCTTTTTTCATTTAATGACAATCTCGCCTCTAAGGCCTTCAGGACTTGGTAGAGCTAAAGCTTTAATAAAGCCTACCTCCTGTCCTGAAAATTTCTCCATATGCTTAGCTTCATATTTAAAGGCTTTAGTATCTACCTTAAATTTATAAGCTCCCTCTAAGCTTTTGCCATTTGAAAACTCAGCGTGCAGATAATAATCCGCACAGTCAGAGGGAAGCTTAATTAAAGCCTCTTGTCCTTTATCTAAACTATACCAGCCTGCCACTGTCAGCTTACCTTGTGGCTCTTCATAAGCTAAAGCTAATACGGCTAAAGACTCTGAGCGATTGTAAAGCTTAAGCTCTAAGGCATAGGCACTATTTAGAAATAAAAGTAATAGCCATAAAAATCTCATAATCAAAGCCTAAGGCGCAAAACTTCCAGATCCGTGACTATCGTCATCTTTAGCTCTAGAGCTTTGAGCTCTCTTTGTAAAAGTACCTGAAGCTTTGAGTTTGGCCTTTAAATACTCAGCAAAACCATCCGGGCCTAATTCCTTAAGCTTAGAGCGATACTCGCGAGCTACCACAAAGGTATAGATAAGAGGTAGCATCGACATTACCGAATAGGAAATATGTAAATTTACATAGTACTGCGCTAAAAGCAAAATGGCGACTACAGTATTGCCAAAAGCACAAAAACGCATAAAGGATACAAACTTCAAGCTGATACCAGAGAGAATAACAAAGAGGAACTTTGATAATAAAGCCGTTAACAGCGTATTGAAGAGCAAAATGGATAAAAACCAAATGGTTACTACTGACCAGATAGTTGCAAAGGAAGAAGAAAAGGCTGTATCTAAGGCCTGAGCTGCACTTAGAGGACTAAAGGATGAATCTACCTCAAATAAGGAATTATAAGGAATAGTCTGCGATCCTTCCTGAGTCTTAAGCGTGATGCTTTGACTATTAAGCTCAATCGGAGCTTGCAAAGCCTCACCTGTTAGCACTTTATCATCAGTATTGTAGATTATCGAGGGCTTACCCTTAGAATTATATAAAAGCTTATAGCTATCAGAGGCTTCATTAGGTGACAGTCGGCCCTGCTCGTTTAAATAGCTTGGCGGTAGTTGCCCAACTAAAGTCGCCAATTCTAAAGACTGAAAGCGCTGTAGAATTTCTGAGACCTGTAAACTTGCAGGCGCCGCAATGGCTGCACTTAAAAGGAGTAGATAGACAAAGCCAATACCCCGCATCTTAGTTAAAACCTGAGTATAAAAGTCACGAGAATACAGGGCTTTTAGAGGATAGGTAAGCTTTTGAAGCCATGAAGAGCTTTCGGAAATATTCGGCATAATTTTTTTCTTATAGATATGCCCCCTAAAGCGGGGGCTTTGATTAAGTTAGCGATCAAACTCTAAAGCACAACCACAGCTCTCGTCAACTAAGCGGCCATTTTCTACCACTAAATTACCATTGACAATAGTATGGACAACTGAACAGCTAAAAGTATGCTCGCTAAAAGGCGAGTGACCGCACTTGCTTACAATCTCAGATTTCTCTACAGTATGGGGCTTTAAAGGATTGATGATGGCTAAATCAGCATAATAGCCTTCCTCAATTTTACCGCGGTTTTTAATGCGATAACGGGCCGCGACATTTTCAGAAGTAGCCTTGATAATAGTCTCTAAACTAAGCTCCCCCCGCTTCCACAGATCTAAAAGGGCTAATAGCGAGAACTGTACTGACGGGACACCGGAAGCACAATGCTTATAATTACCGCTCTTAGCTTCAATCTCATGCGGAGCATGATCGGTACCTATGGTAGTAATAACACCATCTTCTAGGGCTTGAATTAAAGCTAAACGATCTTTTTCAGTCTTAACCGCAGGATTACACTTTAAAAAGCCCCCTAAACGCTCATAATCGCTTTCAGAGAAGTACAGATGCGGAATTACCGCCTCACCTGAAATTTGGCGAGTACGGCAATTGCCGAACATATAATCCTTTAATAACTCAACTTCTTTAGCGGTCGATAAATGCATTAGATGCAGACGCGCACCGGTCTCTTTAGCAAGTTCAATAGCAAGCTTTGATGACTCAACACAGGCCTCTTCAGAGCGAATAATCCGATGTAAACTAAAAGGTATATCCTCTCCATAATGCTCTAATGCGAGCTTCTCATTTTTAGAGATGATATTGCTATCCTCACAATGCGTACAAATTAAAGTTTGTGCATTGACAAAGACTTTAGCTAAGGTAGTTAAATCATCTAATAAAAGATTACCCGTAGTCGAGCCCATAAAGATCTTTAAGGCGGCATAATCCTTAGGTGAAATACGCTTGATAGCCTCTAAATTATCAGCTCCTGCGCCAAGATAAAAGCCATAATTGGCAACACTGTCACGTGAAGCTATGCCCTTTTTTAAATTTAAGCCCTCTTCATCTAAGATTGGCGGATTATTATTGGGCATATCTAAATAGGAGGTCACACCACCTAAAACAGTAGCTCTTGACTCAGTATAGATAGTGGCCTTGTGCGTCATCCCCGGCTCTCTGAAATGGACATGCTCGTCGATAAGGCCTGGCATAACTAAAAGCTCATGGCAATCAATAACACGAGCGCCCTCAGAACTGATATTGGGGGCAATTTTAGCAATTAAATTTCCTTCAATGAGAAGGTCTTCTCGTATAATACGAGAAGGAGTGGCTATAGCGGCGTCTTTAAGTAAAATTCTGTTCATTGTTGCTCCTTGAAAATACTTCTATTTTAATAGGTTTTAGCCTCTATGTCCGATACAACAAATTTATTTGCGCCAAAATTCAATATAAATGACGTCACCATTCATGAGAAAAAACGTACTTATAAGAAATTTTTTGCCATGGATGAGTATAAGGTCTCCTATAAACACTTCGACGGCTCAGAATCTCCTATACTCGAGCGCGACATTTTCGAGCGCGATCATGATGCCTCAGTAGTGCTTCCTTACGATCCTAATACTGACGAAGTCTGTATGATCGAGCAATTCCGTCCCGGTGCTCTTAAGGATAAATTATCCCCATGGTTAATTGAGGTGGTAGCCGGCATTATCGATGACGGAGAAACTCCAGAGCAGGCAGCCTTACGTGAGCTTAAAGAAGAAGCCCAAATTGAAATTGCGCCTGAAAACTTACACTATTGCCTAAGCGAGTATCCAAGCCCCGGTGGCATCTCTGAGTATGTCAATATCTATATCGCCACCTGCGATCTCAGCCATCTGTCACATCACGGAGGTCTTGAGGATGAAAGCGAGGATATCCGCGTCTTTAAGGCTAAATTTGACGAGGCTTATAAGCATATCAACACAGGTCTCATCCGCAACTCTGCTACCATCATCGCTTTAATGTACTTAAAGCTTAACTACGACAAATTTAAAAAAGCCTAAAATTATGGAATTATCGCAAACAGTCACACTTGCCCAAAACCTCGTCCGTATTCCTTCGATTACCCCAAACGACAACGGCTGTCAAAAACTTGTGCAAGCAGTATTAGAGCCCCTAGGCTGTAAATGTTTTACCCTCTGCGACAGCGGTACTACTAATTTAGTGATCCTACACGGAGATGGTCATCCCTTTACCCTCTTTTTAGGGCATACCGATGTAGTACCTATAGGCGATATTAAAGCGTGGAAATATGATCCTTTCTGTGGCGATATTATCGACTTTGAGGGGGAAACCGTACTCTATGGACGTGGCAGTGCCGATATGAAGGGTGGCGATGCGGCTATGATCATGGCAATGCACGATTATATTGAGAAAAACCCTCATCATAAGGGCACTATCGCCTTACTTTTAACCTCCAATGAAGAAGGAGATGCTGCCGGCGCTACTCCCTATGTTGTCGAGCATTTTTTAAAGAAAAATAAGCTTATCCCTGATTATTGCCTTATCGGTGAATGCTCTTGCGATGAAGTTTTTGGCGATAGCATTAAAAACGGCCGTCGCGGTGATATCAACTACACTATAGTAGTCCACGGCGTACAAGGTCATATTGCTCAGGAGCAGTATGCCCATAATGCTGTCCATGATGCCGCAACTCTCATCGAAGCTTTAGTAAATCACCCTATAGATCAAGGCTCAGAAAGCTTCCCGCCTACCTCCTTTCAGGTTTCTAATATCCATGCCGGCACCGGTGCTGACAATGTAATTCCAGGAGTTTGCACTTTAAGATGTAATAGTCGCTATAACGATCTGCAAACTGTTGATACGGTTAAAGCGCATGTATTAAAGTGGATTGAAAAATTAAATCTCAAATGCGATGTTAGCTTTCAGCATGATGGTGAGCCCTTTATCACCAAAGACGGTGAACTCATCGCTATTCTCAAAGATAAGATTGAAAAAATCGCTCAGATAAAGCCTGAATTAGGCTCCTCAGGCGGTACCTCTGACGGCCGTTTTATCCGACCTTTAGGTACACAAACTCTAGAATTTGGCCCAGTGGGTAAGACTATCCATAAGATCAATGAAAGAGTCTCAATTGAGGTTTTAGATAAATTAAAAACAATCTTTGAATTGTGCTTAGAAGATCTGCATAGATAAAATAATTCCCGGTTGCAAATGTAGCCGGGAATCTATTTATAAAGGATTAAAACTCTTAAAGCTTAAGCTTTTTTCGTCTTAGTTTTAGAAGTAGTTGTTTTCTTTAAAGCACAAGTACTCTCACGCTTTAAAGCTTCTTTCTGGGCATTTTCTAAAGCTTTTTTAGAAAAATCTTCTAAAGCTTTTTTAACATCTTCTTTTTCCTGCTCTGCAACAAATGCAGCAAAAGCCTTATCTAAAAGATCTAAAGCCTCAGAGATAACCGATTTTTTAATATTTAAAGCCGGAGTTAAACGCAATACATTAGCGCCAGCAACTAAGGTTAACAGCTTTTCATGAGCGCAAAATTGCTGTAGCTTACCGCTTTGACCTTGATATTTATCCTTAAGCACACAACCTATCAATAAGCCCTTACCTCTGATGGTCTCAAAGATTTGATACTTATCATTAAGTTCCTCTAAGCCCTGACGTAAAAGAGCACTTCTCTCTTGTACTTTTTCTAAGAACTGCGGAGACGATACTTTTGAAACAATATAGGAGCCGACAGCACAGGCTAAGGCATTACCGCCAAAGGTTGAGCCATGAGTACCAGGACCAAAATGCGCGGCAATCTTGGTGGTAGTTAAAATTGCACCTATTGGCATACCTGAGGCTAAGCCCTTAGCGGTAGTGAGAATATCAGGCTTAACTGGGGTTTGCTCATAGGCATAGAAAGTACCACTTCTGCCTACACCAGTTTGCACCTCATCGAAAATAAGTAAAGCATGATACTTATCGCAAAGCTCACGTGCTTTCTTTAAAAACTCATTATCAGCAGTGATAATGCCTCCCTCACCTTGTATTGGCTCTAACATAATGGCACAGGTCTTATCAGATACTGCCTTTTCTAAAGCCTCAATATCATTAAAAGGCAGATGAGTAATGGCAGATGGCTTTGGACCAAAGCCATCTGAATACTTATGCTGACCGCCAACACAGACGGAAAACAAGGTACGACCGTGGAAGCTATTGTTAAAGGAGATAATTTCATTTTTCTCCTCACCATAATCTAAAAAGGCGGTATGACGGGCAAGCTTTAGAGCAGCTTCATTAGCCTCAGCACCTGAATTCACAAAGAAGATCTTTTCAAAACCAGTAATAGCTACAAGCTTTGAAGCTAATTCTAAGGTCTTATCGTTAGTGAAGATATTGCTGATATGAATGAGCTTTTCACACTGCTTTTTAATAACTTTTTGTACACCTTTAGGAGTATGACCTAAACAATTAACGGCAATACCGGCGGTTAAATCCACATAGCGATTGTCATCACTATCATACATATAGCAACCATGAGCCTTGACCATCAACATGTCTAAAGGCTTATAGCAGGGGATCATAACTTCATCAAAAGTATGTCTTGTAATATCCATTTTTTTATTCCTTATTTATTTAGCCACTGACGCATGGATAAGCTCATGTGCATGGGATTTAACATCAAAAATATAAGCTACCTCATCGCACTTATCACGCTTGGGGCAATTTTCACAATCTTTTAAAATCTTCTCCGGCAGTGATTCAATTACAGTCTTCTCAAAACCTACACGCGAGAAGAACTGCGGACTGCGAGTTAACACAAAGACTCTTTCGATATACATCTTAGCTGCTCTCTTTAACAGGAAGTTGACAATAGCTCTACCCTGTCCTTGACGCTGAATAATAGGAGAAACACCTAAAGAGCGAATTTCAGCTAAACCTGAATCGTATACGAACAGACAAGCACAACCTACTACCTGATTATCCTTAACACAGACAGCAAAGGTCTGAATATTACGGATAATATCATTGCGCTTGCGTGGCAAGTTCTGACCTTGTTTAGCCCAGAAAGATACCATATCCATCAAGGCATCCACATCAGCTAAAGTAGCTTGACGGACAGAATAGTTTTGCTTTGACTGGCTAAGGAAAATCTTATTTAAAGTTACCAGTGCCTGGCCTAACTGTTTAGCATCATCAGAACTTACGGATTTTTCGCTGTACATCTTCTGCACTTTTTCGTAAACATCCTCTAAGCTCTGATCTTTAAGCTCATCTAAGAGTACAAAATTAATAGTATTATTGATCTCTGTGCTCATCTCTAACTCCACGAGCCTGAAATTAAGAAAAATTGTTGTTATGAGTTGATAGATAGAGGCCTTAGGCCTCTATTGATTAAGCGTTGAAGGCAGTTCCCAAGCGACGTCGCTCAAAGAGATTGAGAGCTAAATTGGGATCTTTATAGGAAGCAATATAGACAGTTTTTTTAATAATAGAAGCGACAACTAAGGCATTTTTAACTTTTACCGCCATGCCTTCGGTGATCACTCCTGAGGCGATAAGCTCTGAGGCTAAAGTCTCATCTAAACTTTCAATAACCTTACCCTCACCATCGAGTACACCTGGGACGTCGGAGATAAAGTATAGAGGAGCATTAAGCAAAGCGGCGATAGCCTGAGCGGCATCGTCGGCATTGACATTATACATAAGGCCTAAATCATCTAAAGCTAAAGAAGCTAAAACCGGAGTATAGCCCTTATCTAAAAGAGAGTTTAGATAATCAGCATTTAAAGGCTCAACCTTACCTACCATGCCTAATTCTTCACCAAGCTTAGATACCTTTAAGGTCTTACCGTCAGAGCATAAGCCACCGATGGCATTGACACCATTTTTAAGGGCTAAAGCCTGTAAATTGTGATTGCACATACCAGCTAAGGCCCCACAGATATAGGGCATCTGCTCAGGTAAGGAGACTCTCAGACCATTGAGTTTTTTAACCTCAAGCTTTAGTTCCCTAAACAAGGAATCAACCTCGACACCTCCGCCGTGTACTACCACTAAGCGTTTGCCTAAAGAGGCTTTAAATAAAGCTGAGAGCTCTGCTATCGCTCCTAAAGCCTTACCGCTTAGTTTTACAACTATTGTCTCGTTCATTATCTTTTAATAACCTAAATTAAAGCCTCAGTTTCTTTAAATCCATAATAGAGATTTAAAATCTGCAAGGCCTGAGCTGAAGCACCCTTCAATAAATTATCAATACAAGAGCAAACTACCACATAGCCATCTGCTACTTTAACTCCTAAATCGCAGAAAGGAGTATTTTGTACATTAGCAAGCTTAGGTAAAACCTGAGAGTTAAAGCGTACTAAGCTCTTATGTGCATAAGCACTCTCAAAGGCGGCTATAACCTGCTCCGCGGTTACCCCTGCTTTGAGCTTGCAAGTAATGGTGGCATGAATACCACGCTTAAAGTTTCCTAAATGCGGAGTAAAGATAACCTTAGTGCCTAAATGCTCACAAATTTCTGGACTATGACGATGAGTGAAGACTCCATAAGCATTGAGACTAACTTCACAGAAGCTATTAGTAAGCTTAGCTTTGCGACCGGCACCTGAAACACCACTGACAGCATCGATTACCGGGCAAAAGGCCTTATCTAAAAAATCATGATCAATTAATGGTCTTAGACCTAACTGCGAGGCAGTTGGATAACAGCCAGGCAGAGAAATCATATGGGTGTTTTGCAGAGCTTTAACATCAACATACTCGCCTAAGGCATAAACGGCTGTCTTCAAAAGATCTAAATGCTCATGCTCAAAACCATAAGCTTTAGCAAAAACCTCAGGATCGGAGATACGGAAAGCTCCAGATAAGTCAAAAACAGCGATATTAGCTGCTACTAAGGCTGGGGCTAAATCATGGCTTACTTTATGATCGGTTGCTAAAAATACTGCATCAGCACGGCCAATTAAGGTATTTGCATCTGTAAGCGGCTCTAAAGGCAGATCACAGATAGATTTTAAATTGCCATAGAGATCGGAGATAAGCTTACCTTGATCCTCAGAGCGAGCAGAGACAAATAAACCACTGAGCTCTAAGTGACTGTGACGAGAAATAAGACGGCATAATTCGGCACCGGCATAACCACTAGCACCGACAATTGCAACCTTGATCATTAAAAACATGCTCCCAAAACTACCAATAATAATTAGAGTGTAGCCTAAGCATGTTTTTTGGGGCAACAAGGAATTAAATTTGCACTAATTTAGACAGTTGTTTTTAATTTTGACTGTATAGACTTGGAGAAGCATAGACTAAAGCACCATTCTTAATGGTACATTGTGGCACAATAAGCTTATTACCCACAAAAGAAGTGCCATCAGAGGCCTCATATTTTATAGAGGCATCCTCTACCTTAAAGACACAAACATCCGCTACAGTTCCAACCGCAAGGCGACCAAAGTCATCTTTTCTTAAAACCTGAGCTAAATTTGAGCTTACCTGTGGGATAATTTTCTCTAAAGGTACCCCTAAAGATAAATATTTTGACATCACATAAGGAAGACCAAAGCTTTCACAGCCAAAAGCCGTAAAATTAACCAGATCGGTACTTAAAATATCGGCTAAAAATCCCTCTTTTAAAGCCTTATCTATTGTGTCAAAAGAATAATTGAAAGGATGATCGGAGGCTTCAAAGAGTACGCCTCGCTCTCTTGCTTTAAGTACACTGTCTCTAACTTTACCTCTCTCATCTAAAATGGTTTCGCCGCAATTATGGAAGCAGTGCGCAACAATATCGCCACGCTCAAAAATCGGCATTATCTCATCAATACTCTCAGGATGATTGACAATATGCACCATCAAAGGCAGATCTAAATGGTGGGCAAGCTCTGCACAATTAACTAAAGATTCAAGCCCCTCATCTAAAACACAACCTTTGTCAAAGCGCAACTTTAATCCTATGATCTCGCCTTTAAAACGTTCTACATGATCACGGATCATATCGGCATGAATTCGCTCTTTAGTGTAATTTTCGGGAACATCGAGCATGATCTGACCTGAGGAGGCGATATTTAAATAGGCATAAATAGATGCTACCGAAGTTTTAACTGTATTGTCATGAAAGCCCTGATAATTACCGACACCGCAAGAGCCAGCATCACATAAAGTGGTACAGCCCATGATCATAGAGAACAAATTAGGTACAGCTCCAATAGAAGAGCCTGAATAATTGATATGACAGTGATTGTCAATAAAGCCCGGACTTACAAAATAGCCTTTGACATCGATAACGCGACAATTTGGCGAAAACTTACTGAGATCAGCGGCTATAGCCTTAATTTTACCGTTATCAATTAAGAGATCGGATGGCTCAAAACTACCATCCACAAAGACCTTACCATTTTTTAATAAAATTGAGCCTAACATAGTGTTCCTTATTATTGTTTGCACTGATCTAAGTGTTACCGAAAACACTACTTTGCAAAAGATCTAAAGCTTTAAATTGTAAGCTATATCAACAATCAAAGAACACTAAAGCCTTTAGCTAATCACCACTAAGCGATAACTCCATAGAGTAAGAATAAAGGCAAATATCAAAAAAAAATCTATCTAAAAACTAAAGGCTCCTAAAAAACTTTAGTTTTTATCTTCATATCACCTATAGAACCTTCAAGTGTAAGTACCGTGACAAATATGATACTGAGCAAATAGAGTTTTACTTAACCACAAATTTCTGCTAACCACCCCAAAAAGTTATAATATTAATTCAAGCTCAAGTTTATGTTTTTTAAATAAAACATTTTTATTATTAGGAATTAAATAACACAACATTTGATCTATAGATAGTTCATTATCGTAAAAATAGAACGATCTTAGTTTAAAATCATGTTCAGTAATTATTTTACTTAATCCTATTTCATATTTTTGCACTATCTTTAATTTATTGTCTTCAGCTTTTATATTTAATATAAAATCTTTAAACCATTCAGATAAATAAATATTTGGAGATAAAATTACAAAATAACTTTGTATATGAGGTAAGTAGTTAAAAATATTTCCTGTTTCTTTAGAAAAACAAGAAAAACAATAATTGTTAATTGTTATTCCATAAGCATCATAAATTTTGGAATCTAAAAAAACTTCATTAAGCCTATTATCACAAAGATCTACACTATCATTACACAACAATAGCTTTGTATCTTTACTCAAAACATCTAAATCTAATAACTTTTTAAATCCTCTTTTATAAGAACCAAAATCATATTCACCATGTTTTTTGAAAATAACATAATCAACAAAATCAGATATCTTATCAAGCTCTTTTTCTAAAATAGGGTTATCACCAACACATATTATGAAATCAGAATATTTTTTTAGTTCACTTAAATAAAAAACTATATTTTCAGAAAATTTACAATCTTTTCTATATAAGGCCATAACTACAACAAGACCTTTTTTATTACAATATTGTCTTTTATTTAATGCTTTATCTACTTCTATAGCAGACGTATTTAAAAATTCCTTTTTTAATCTAAAAGAAATTTTTAAACCAAATATCCGAATTTTTAATATATCTCCTTCTTTTTTATATTTAAACAGATCTCTATACAATTTTCTTCTTTTAAGCAAATGATTTTGTTTAGCTATTTTTTTATCACTTTCAAAAACAACATATTCATCTTTAGTTTTATTCGGTGTTTTTATACATCTACATCTTAAACAAGAATCTACGAGTTGATAATTATCTTTATTTACAGAATAAAACAAATAATTTGATAAAAAATTATCTTTTAAATCAATTTCTACTGGTTTGAATAAGCATTTCCTTCCAAAAATAAATAACTTAAAATTATCATCTATATTTTTAATATTTCTGAAAGATAATTTTTTAAATGCTTCAAATTTTGAAAAAAATTCTTCTCGGGTAGATATATCAGGATAATTAGAACCAACCAAACCAATATTTTTCTGTTTGTTATATAAATTTAACAAATCAAAAAAAAAGTTATCTGGATAACAAATATCATCTCTAATAATAGCCAAATAATCATTTGTTATCGTTTTTATAACTTGATTATAACAATATACTTTAGATTTATTAAAAAAATCTAAAATTTGAAATTTTGGATCAGTAAATAGAAAACTTACATCTTTTTTAGTTCTATTTAAAATAATTACATGCGAGAGTTCATTTATGCTTTTTAAATTTTCGCTTATTACGCAATAATTAAACTCATTAAACTTTTCCAAAAACATTATTGCAGAAATATTTTTCATAAAATAACTCGTGATAAAAAAGTTAATTAAAACTAATAAATTATATATCCGACATTGATCAGTAAAAAAGACTGATTTTTTGAAACTGTTGAAAATCTTTTTTTTCAAAATAGAAAAATTCTAGGTTTACTGTCAAGGAGCAAATACCCATATTTTGTTGATCTAGTTACAATAAAAAATTTTTTTTAAAGAAAGTGCAAAAAAGTCGTGCTTTCTCCGACATTTATCAGTAAAAAAGAGGCTCTTCGTGTATAACTATGGGTAAATAATTGAAAGTAGAACACGTTAGAGCCTTAA
>OGWZ01001247.1_pt1 | contig 24736 bp, 24 predicted proteins | sample 1576141 | NCBI WGS metagenome assembly OGWZ01 (sample SAMEA3541512, study PRJEB24748) | human gut metagenome | biome: human gut; feature: human-associated habitat; material: faeces | place: China | collected 2012
GTTACCCGCAACTAGACGGAAAGACCCCATGGAGCTTTACTGCAGCTTAATACTGGAATTCGGTAATTCATGTACAGGATAGGTGGGAGACATGGAAACCTGGTCGTCAGGTCAGGCGGAGTCGCCCTTGGGATACCACTCTTGGATTGCTGGGTTTCTAACCTGCGGCCGTGAATCCGGTCGGGGGACACTGTTAGGCAGACAGTTTGACTGGGGCGGTCGCCTCCTAAAAGGTAACGGAGGCGCTCAAAGGTTGGCTCAGCACGGACGGAAATCGTGCAGTGAGTGTAAACGTATAAGCCAGCCTAACTGCGAGAGTGACGGCTCGAGCAGTAACGAAAGTTGGAGTTAGTGATCCGGTGGTATGTGAGTGGAAATGCCATCGCTCAACGGATAAAAGCTACCCTGGGGATAACAGGCTGATCTCCCCCAAGCGTCCACAGCGACGGGGAGGTTTGGCACCTCGATGTCGGCTCGTCACATCCTGGGGCTGTATTCGGTCCCAAGGGTTCGGCTGTTCGCCGATTAAAGTGGCACGCGAGCTGGGTTCAGAACGTCGTGAGACAGTTCGGTCCCTATCTGTTGCGGGCGTAAGAGATTTGAAGGGGGCTGTCCTTAGTACGAGAGGACCGGGATGGACGCACCTCTGGTGCACCTGTTGTCGTGCCAACGGCACAGCAGGGTAGCTACGTGCGGACGAGATAAACGCTGAAAGCATCTAAGCGTGAAACTTTCCCTAAGATAAGATCTCTCATCCGTAAGGAGTAAGGCACGATATAGACGATGTCGTAGATAGGCCGGAGGTGGAAGTGCAGTAATGTATGGAGCTGACCGGTACTAATCAGCCGAGGGCTTGACCTTAAAACGCGAGGCTCAAGCGAAGGATGCAGGCGCTTGCAGGACATACGGAAGTTACTTTGTTCGGTTTTGAGGGTGCGTAGCCCCTCTTGTTTCTTGGAAACGAGAAGTAAGAAAAAACTTATTAAAGTTTTCTTTGCTTACTTTCTTGTTCACAAGAAAGTAAGTTGGTGTTGATTGCAGTGAGGGTCCACCCGTTCCCATCCCGAACACGGAAGTTAAGCTCACTTGCGCCGAAGATACTTGTCTGGAGACGGACCGGGAAAATAGGTAACGCCAACACTTCCGGAGGAAGTTTCTTCCTCCGACATGCCTCCTTAGCTCAGTCGGTAGAGCACGCGGCTGTTAACCGCGGTGTCGTAGGTTCGAGTCCTACAGGGGGCGCCATTGCATCCTTTCCTGGGCGACCAGGTGCATATACAGCCTATGGAAACCGGAGATGGGCCTTTAGCTCAGTTGGTTAGAGCAACCGGCTCATAACCGGTCGGGCCACGGTTCGAGTCCGTGAAGGCCCACCATACAGGGGTATAGCTCAGTTGGTAGAGCAGCGGTCTCCAAAACCGCGTGCCGAGGGTTCAAGTCCTTCTGCCCCTGCCAATCTGGCGCGGTAGTTCAGTTGGTTAGAACGCCGGCCTGTCACGCCGGAGGTCGAGGGTTCAAGTCCCTTCCGCGTCGCCACTTTTTTGATTTGCCGCATGGCAGGTCACCCGCGGGTGGGGCAAGCTTCTCCGCTTCCCCAATCCCATTTGCTGCTGTAGCTCAGTCGGTAGAGCGCATCCTTGGTAAGGATGAGGTCGGCGGTTCAAATCCGCCCAGCAGCTCCAGAAAAGCCTTGAACCTGAAAGGGTTCGGGGCTTTTTTGTTTTGAAGCGGAAGCAAGGCAGGCAGAAAAAGCACACTGAAATACACACCGATTCCATGCAAACGCCCTCCCGGCAGGACCGGGAGGGCATTCTGATTGCGATTAGGCGGATACGGTGACCTTCGCCACATTTGCGGCGTTCCAGGCAAAACCGCACACCGTGGAGGCAAGGAAGGCAACGGCGTTCTTTGCCAGCATGGCATCCTCGGACCGGCGGACGCTGATGCTCTGCCAGAAGTTGAGGAACAGGGTCTGGCCCAGTTCGCCTACGACATAGAGGGTGTTGTCTGCTACGTGAGGATCCTGCACCAGCTCTACACCCAGGGCGTGGAGCGTGTTGGACGGGTCAAAGGCATACGTGGTCTCTTGGGTCAGCACCCCAGCCAGGGTGGAGGCGTTGGCCAGCACCAGGCCGCCGCGCTGCACCTTTGCAGGGAGCAGAGCCACGGCCTTGGCAATATCAGCCACGGAGATGGAAGTCGCAGCGCTTACAGTTCGCCCGGTGAGGGTCAGGTTGTCCAAGCCATCCCCGGGACAGTTGTCCGTACCTGCCTTGCCAGTGATGTAGCTGTCCTCCAGGACGTCTAGAACTTCACCGGCCAGCAGATTGACCAGGTAGGTCTCAAAGTTTTCGGTGGCCATTTCCACCATGGCGCGGGAGGCGCAGATCAGTTTGACCAGTTCCGCGCCGCTCAAGGTGACGGCGGAAAGGGTCTGGTCATAGGCGGAGATGTCCGCCAGCTCCTGGTGCCAGCCCACCCCACCGGCGGCGGGTGCCACGGGGATTACCAGCTTGCCAGGCCGCCCGTCGGCCAGGTGGGTGGCACGGTGGGTCAGAATAGACAGGCCAGCGGTGGAGATCAGCCGGTCGAGGATGGTGGTGGGGATCACGGCGTTGCCGCTGCCGGTGGTGGTCAAGGCACGCTGCTCCTCCTCGGTCATGTTGGGAACGCCCTTGCACAGGTAGGACTGGAGGGCGCGGGTTTCGATGTTTTCCATAGAAAATTCACTCCTATTTAAGGTTTTGAAGGCAGGGGGCGCAAGGGGAACAGGAGCCGCTGCCTGGTTGTCGATGAGATACTTGTTGACGACCTCCGCTTCATCGGCACCACAGGCGCGGGCGATCCAGCGCAGGGTATCCTCCCCTAGGGCACGGGCGTTTTCCATAGCCTCGGACCGGCCGACACGGGCGCAGCCCTGTCCGGTCAGGATGTCATAAGCCACAAACTCAGCGGGGGGAGGGACCACGCGCAATCCCCCGGAACTGTCTGCTCCGTAACGAGATCGGGTCTTCTTTTCGGCCATTTCCTGGTCAAGCTGTTCCAGCTCCCGGATAATTTTTTTCAGGGACTGGGTCTTTTCCTGGGCGGTGTTCACGTCCTCCGGTTTGCCCTCTGGCTGCCAGGACCGCAGGGTTTCCAGTTGGTTCACCAGTGCAGAACGCCGGGACAGGTCCAGAAGGGCGGCCCCAAACCGGGAGGGGTTTTGCATCACCTGCTCCCGGGTCAGGGGAGGGGCGTTCACCTCGGCGGCCCGCAGTGCCTCCACTGCACGGGCCACGGTCCGGTGCTCTGCTTCCATATACTCGGCCATAGAGGACCGGGCGTAGACCTCGGTTTGCTCATAGGCCGGGCGGGTGACCACAGACACGTCCCAAAGCTTTCCGATCGCCAGGATGGTTCTCGTTCTGGTCTTCGGGTCATAGTGCTCCGAATCCACGGAAAAGGCAAAGGACATCTTGTCCAGGTTGCCCGCCTGGATGTCCTCCCACAGTTCCAAGCCTCTGCTTGTGGACAGGGTGGCGGACACTTTCAGGCCGTGTTCATCCGGGGTAAGGGTCAGGGTTCCGGCCCTGGTACGAGCCAGAGGCGTGCCCTCGTGGTCGATGTTTAGGACAACGTCGGTCATGTCGCAGCCGTCCAAGGCGTTCCGGTGAATCACTTCCCGAAACTCTGCCCCGGAATGGGGGTCCCGGTCCAAGACCGTGGGTACGTTGAATACAACGGCATAGCCTTCGATCCTGTGGGCCTCTGCCCGTCGCAGGTCGAAGGTGCGATACTGCCGGTTGTCACGATTGTCTAACAAGGCAATCACTCCTTTCAGTGCTTGCCCGGGCCCTCCGGCCCTTTTGCCCCGCCCTCCGGCGGGACTGGTGGCAAAGAATCTATCAAACAAGGCGCAAAGCCTCATTTGCCAAGGGGTCGAGCCCTTCACTTAGAATTAGGCTCAGAATGGGAAAAGGTTACCCCTGCCACCGGCCGCCGAGCTCAGGATCGCCCCCCCACATGGGGGGGGTACGACCCTAGTTTCTCTGCAGCAGGGCAGGACACCTTGTCAGTTTTCGGAGAGAAGGCGTTCCCGCTCCCTTTGGATCCTTCCGTTTTTTGCTCCGACGCACCAGTGCAGGATGGTCAGTAAGGCCTCGCTGCGCTGTGTCTGGGGCAGGTCTCGCAACGCTTCCCGCCAGAAAAGAACGCGGGGAATCCATTCCCCTGGCTTGGGGAGAAAGGTCAACTGGTGCTGTGTCTCACGATCCAGAGTGTGAAAGACTGCCATCACGGCCTTACGTGTGGCGGGAGAAGGAAAGGTCAAGCAGGCCTCTGGGGTCCATCCCCAGGTGCCGGTATGGAACACCGGAACGGGTTTCCGGGGCGTGACGCGCTTTCCGGCTTTGGCTGCGGAGCAGGCTTCTCGAAGGTTGTCCAGCAATAACATCATTGTCCTCCTTGTTTTCTCTGGCGGAAAGTGGTATACTCTCCATGTATAAAGGTTTTTCTTGCCGCTCAGGGCCTGTGCTTGCCCTGGGCGGTGCTTTTTCTTCTCGGCAGTCACAGACCTCGCAGGGGTCCAAGTGTGCCCCGCAGAGGGGACAGGTGTGGTAGTAGGGCATGACATTCTCCTTCCTGTGGATGGGTTAACTTTCCCCGTATACAGACAGGGGTGCAACTTCTTAACCCAAGTTAACCAAAGGGGTGAATTCAGGTTAACTTCTTGCATTGGGGTGAAGAAGTAGAACTATTTTTTTGTATACGCGCGCGCGTGAACGGGAGGGGTGTTCAGAAGGTCGCTCTGAAAGCTGTCCGGGACTTTGTACTGCTCGATCCGAACACCCCGGACGTTTCCTTTCCCCTTTACACTGTGGGTGACGATCAAACCCTCCCGCTGCTGCAGCTCCCGGGCCAGCCCGCCATCCAATTTGTTCCGCAGGTCATTGAGGGTGGCAAAAGGGGGAAAGCCCAGGATCTTAGCGCCGGTTTCCTTCAAATCGGCATAGGACCAAAACCCACCGCCAGGCCGGTCCGTGATGAGCTGCAGAAAGACCTGCACCAGGGGCTCCTGGTCGTAGGGGAGGCCTTTTTCCCTGCGCTTGATGAGGGTGGTCAGGTCCTCCACGGTCATGTCGCTGAAGCCGCGCCAGTGGACACCGCCCCGGTCCCCGATGGTGTAGGCGATGCTCCGCCCCCGCGGTGCGTTGCTGCACTTGACATGGACCATGATGCACTCCGATTCGTCGTCTGGGTTTCGGGTCAGTTGAAGAATGGAGCGCATGGCGGCCGGGATGTCCACCGAGCCCAGGGAGCGGTTGACGGGGCTCTTGTCGCTGCTCTTGCCCATGTGGGCGATGATGGCGCAGGCGCAGTCGTTCCGCTGGCACATCTCTGCCAGCCTTGCCAGGGTGGGCCGGGTCTCGTTTGCCCGCCACATATCGACGCCAGCGCCCAGAAAGGCCTGGAAGGGGTCGAAGATGACCAGCTTGGCGTGGATGGACTGAATGGCTGCCTCTATCTCCGGGCTGGTGAAGGTCAGCCCGGCGGAGTTGGTCATAAAGTGGCACCGGGTGAGGTCACCGTTGTCTGCTTCGATCCGCCCGCGGAGCACAGGCAAGTCATCCTCTACAGATAGGATCAGCACATCGCCAGGAGCGGCGACGGGGATGCCCAGCAGGGGGGCACCGGTGCTGATCAGGGCGGCGATACCGCAGATAAAGGCGGTCTTGCCGCTGCCATTCTCCCCCTGGATCATGGTCAGTTTGCCCCGCTGGAAATAGGGGGCAATGGCCCACTTTGGCGGAGAATAGGGGACATCCGCCGCAGAGATGAGCCTGGGGCCGTGGTCTTGCTGCTGATCCTCTGTCAGGCCGTGTCGGATTTCCTCTGCGTATCGTTCAAAATCCTGCTGCATAGCTGCTCCACCTCCTTCCGGTTGCGAAAGACTGCCATCTGGTCCTCCATGCTACCCCCCAAGGCATCCGCCCAGAAGGAAACCGCGGCCTGGTTTTGGATGGCCAGCACTTGGGCTGGGGTCAGCTGATCAAAGTCTTCCGGCGCCTCCGGGGAAAGCAGGGCGGTGTGGGCCACGCGGAAACAGGCGTTCAGCCGGGTGCAGAGGCTGTCCCGCCAAGCGGAAAAGTCCTGGTATGTGGAGGAAACCGCCTTCCGGTGGGCGGCCGCTTTGCGGTCTGCGGCCGTCGCGGGCCTGTCCACCGGCAAGCCCAGGGAAAAGTCCTCGTTCAGCCGCCGCACGGCGTCCAGGGGGGCAAGGCCGAGGTCCAGGGCCACAAAGTCAATGACGCTGCCGCCCCGGTTGCAGCCGAAGCAGTGCCAACCACGGGAGCCGGGGTAGAGTTTCAGGCTGGCCGTCCTGTCCCCCGGGTGGAAGGGGCAGTGGATAAACCCTGCCCGGTTGGGTTGGTAACCATAGTGCCTTGCCACGGTGTCCATGTCCAGGCGTTCCCGAACTTCTCGGAAGATGTCGGCCAAAGAATCACCGCCCGTCCTTTAACTTCTCCAGCAAGGCCGGCACGTTGACCATATAGGTCGTTCCACTCTTCACGTGGGGCACGGTGCCGTTTTTACAGCCATTGCGCAGGAAAAACATACTCAGGCCTGTGATCCGGCAGGCGTCCGGGATCCTCTGGAAGGGGGCGTCCGGATTTGCTTGCAGTCTCTTTTTCATGGTCAGTTCTCCTTTCTGATTTCTACACCGCGCAGCCTTCCCGTGAAGACAGCGGCGGTTTGTTTGTCGGGGGTGTGGTTCCCCGGGGCGATGGTTCCGCGGTCTGGATTGCCCACGTGGGTGGGGTGTTTGGGCCGGAGATTTGAAATCTTGCCCTTTCCGGCCAGTGCGGGGTTTTTCCCGAAGCGATAGGGGTGCAGCGTACAGTCCGTACAGGGGCACTGCCGCACCTCGTTGGCCTGCCCGGCGCAGCAGTCCAAACATTTCCCGCGGATCGCTTTCAGTGGTGTTATAGGCTCACCTCCTCACAGGAGCGCAAGCGTTCCCTACAAGAACATACTACACCCAAGAAATGTTCTTGTCAAGAGAAAAAATAAGAAAATATTGCAAATTTGTTCCAGATAGGATACAATAGCGGAAATGGAGGTGATTTCAATGGAAGCCATCAAGTTCTTACGCAGAGGAAAAGGCTGGACCCAGGAACAACTTGCCAATGCTGTGGGCGTGAAAAGAGCGGTAATTTCTAAATACGAAAGCGGCGCCATCAGTCCATCCTACGAGATGATGCAGAAAATAGCAGATGCACTGCAAGTTCCTGTAACCGAGTTGGTGGACACGCCGTTTCACAAAATTTTGTCCTCTGACTTGCTGGATGCATATGTGGATGGGGTGAGAGCGCATCTGCTCCCCCTCAACGACAAGGGGCGAAAGAAGGTATCGGATCTCGCCATTGACTACGCCATTGACTTAGCGAAGATCCCTGAATACCAAAATGCCCCTCCAGAGGCCCCGCAAGAGGCCTCGGAAGGGGAATAAGGTGATGGTATGCCATCGGCCAGACGGTATGAGACAAAGGACGGTCGCCCCTATTATCTGATCCGGGTGCGCCGGGGGCGGGAAAGGTCGGCGCTTTCCTGCCGGTGGTATGTCCCGGAGGGCTGGAGCCAAAAGGCCATTGACCGAGAACTGGCAAAAGTGGCCGCGGAGTTTGAACGGAAAGTCCATGCGGGAGAGGTGGTCAGCAGGGCGGAAAAGCGCCAGAGAGCCGCCCAGGCGGCCCTGGAAGAGGCCAAGATCCAGACCCTGCGGCAGTACGCAGAGAAGGTGTTTATGCCAGCCAAGGCGCTGACCGCCACGGAGAACACGCGGGCCAGCTTCCAAGGCAATCTGGATAAATGGATCCTCCCGGCCTTGGGGGAGATGAAGCTCCCGGAGATTACCAGCGCCCAAATCTCTGCCCTGCTGCTGGAGATGCAGCGCCAGGGAAAAGCCAATGCCACGGTAATAAAGGTGTATACGATCCTCAACGGCCTGTTCAAAATGGCCTATCTCTCCGACACGATAGACCGAAACCCCATGGACAAAGTGCCACGCCCCAGGCCCAGGAAGGACGAAATCAAGCCCCAGGTGCCGGAGGCATACACGCCAGGGGAAGTGCGTGCCATCCTGGAGGCCCTGGCAGGGGAGCCGGTTAAGTGGCAGGCATTGATCCGGTTGCTGATCGACACCGGCGCAAGAAGGGGAGAGGCCCTGGGGCTACAGTGGGAGGACATTGACTTCCAGGAAGAAACCGTCCTAATCAGACGGAATTTATGCTATACCCCAGACAAAGGGGTCTATCTTGACGTCCCCAAGAATGGCCGAAGCCGGGTGGTGGACCTGGGGGAGGATACCCTGGAGCTGCTACGGCAGCTCCGCGAGGGACAGGTGGCCGGGGCTGCGTTTGTGTTCACCCAAGACAACAGCGTGGAGCCGATGCATCCCACCAGCCCCACCCACTATTTCCGCCAGTTTGCAAAGAGGAACGGGATTCCAGGCTTTCACCCCCATAAACTTCGGCATACCTTTGCCAGCGTGGCGATCACCGCCGGGGCAGACGTTGCCAGTGTGTCGGAGGCGTTGGGGCACAGCGACACCTCAGTTACTTTGCGGATGTACACCCATGCCAACGAGGAAAGCCGGAAAAGAGCCGCACAGATTTTTCGGAACGCCATAAAAGACACACAATAGGACACACCGACACCGGAAAAAGGCCTTCAAGAGCCTGTGGAGACGTAGGACAGTAGACGGGAAGAAAAAGCGGAAAAGCCTTAAGTATCAAGGGATGTGACGGGAAAGCAGCAAAGAGATACAGCAAGAAAAGATAGAATCAAAAGATTTGGTAAGGATGAGGTCGGCGGTTCAAATCCGCCCAGCAGCTCCACGAAAAGCCTTGAGCCCCAACGGGTTCAAGGCTTTCTTTGTTTTGATCGGAACTTCTGTTCCTTTGTTTTCCAACACTTTTCCAACATTGAAAAGAGGAAGCGTTTAATTTCCAGAGGGATGCTCTGACAAAGCGATGATGAGGTTCGCTATATCCGGGTTCTTTGTGACGATCTGGATTGCATGAGAGAGCCTTTCGTCTATCTCGCTTGCGGGGGAAGAGGTGTCCTTTGTTGTCCCCTGAAAAAAAGATTGATCCATCTTTTGTGCCAGGATACGTCTCTCTTCATTGTTTGTGTGGGCGTAGGTGTCTGTGACCATCCGGGCCTGTGCGTGTCCCGTGTCACCCTGAACAGCCTTAATATTGCCGTTGCTGAGCTGGAGCTTTACAGAGGTACTGCAATGCCTTAAGCTGTGAAAAACAACAGGGGGAAGATTCGCATCGCGGATGAAGTTGCGAAGGAGATCTGCGATTTGGCGCTCCTCGTAGGGTCTACCGTTCTCATGGGCCAAAACTAAGTTGAAATCTTTGTACGCCTCTCCAAGAGCGTTTTTCGATCTTTCCTGTGAAATCTGCATCTGACGCAGTGCATTGGCAACGGTTTCTGGAAGGAATACATCTCGGACACTGCTTTCTGTCTTGGGCGTCTTGAGAACCAAGGAGGTTTTTGCAGCAGTGCGTTTTTCAGAAGGGAATGTAAACAGGACGTTTGCATTGTTCCGGTGACGAAGATCTTCCAGGCTTTGGTTGTCGCAACGTTTCAACTCTTTCGTGACGTGAACGACAGCGGTTCCGTTAGCAATGCTGGCGGGGGTAATGTCTACGCAGTCCCAAGTTAAGGCAAGAATTTCTCCGATACGTAGGGAACACCCTAAAGCAAGCATCATAGCAAGATGGAGGATGGGGTCTTGGCAGCGTTCCAGTGCCATCTTTGCTTGCTCAGGGGTCCAGACTTTTCGGGTTGTACTCTTTCGTTTGGGAAGAGTCACGTTGAGGGCAGGGTTAGCCTGGATGTAACCCCAAGCGACGGCTTGCTTCAAAGCATTTCTTAAGAGAGCGTAGACTTTTTCGATAACAGCCAAGGATACAGTTTTTCCTGTACTCCTGTGTCCCTTTTGGACAACGGCGGGTTTCTTTTGCAAAGACGCAAAGAACGTGTCGAGTTTATGTGTAGTAAGATTGCAGAGCAACTCCTTTCCGATATAGGGTTTAATATAGTGTTCAATACGGTGCCGACTGTATGACAAGTAGGAATCGCCCCAATTGTTCAGCCCATAAAGCTGTACATACTCATCCATTAGCTCGGCAACAGTCATATAGTGCTTCGATGAAGCACCCACACTATCTGCTTCCGTTACCAAGGGGGGAGGTTTAAGCTGTCCGCAGGATCGGGCAAATTTCACCTCAGCAATTCGAAGATTTGCTGCTTCTAAACTATCAAAGCGCTGATAAATGGGCTTGGGATAGCCAGGGCAGCGATAGCAAATCTCCCATTGCTTTCCTTTTTTGCGTGGCTTCATTCTAATAAGCACTCCTTTCGCTGGTCGGAGTACCCATTCGTTGCCAAGATTATAGCATGGATGGTGAGATACCTCAACCATCCATGCTGTAGGGGTTACAACGATTTGGGTTCCGCTACAAGTTTCATAAGGGCGTCTCGCGGAATGCGAATGGTACGACCAATGCGAAGGAAATGGATTTTTCCCTCGTGGACTAGGTTGTAAGCTGCATTGCGACCGATGCGGAGGGTGGAAGCAAGCTCATCGACGGTCAAGTACATTGGAAGTGTGTTCGAATTGTTATCCATAAAAATTCTCCTTCTTCTTTTGTTCTTGTTTTAGCGACTGCGTCCGCGGAGGCGGAGGCGGGAGCGATTTTTATTCCGTAAGCGTTTTTGCTCTCGTTCTTTATTTCGAGAAAAAATATCACGATAACGGTTCCCACGATCTGTTCGGATATTCTTCGCCTCTAAAGCGATAGTTCTTGCGCCGAGGTGAATGGTCGGCTCGCGATGGATCCCCTGGGCTGCCAGGCTTTCCTGCGAAACGCGTATATCGAGATATTGCCGTTCAAATTCCCTGTTAAGCAAATCGGCCCAGCATTTACGCCATTCATTTAGCTGTTTGAGACGATCCCGCGTACGGCTTGCAAGTTTTGTCCTCTGAAAGCCTTGTTCATCTACTTTACGAAGTGGAATCAGAGCATGGAGGTGAGGGTTGTCCTGTAGCGATCCAAGGGAAGGAAGGCTACTGGGCTTTCTAGTAGAATCGATCTTGCCGGCATGAATGGCCATATCCACGCAGTATCCGTGAGACACGAAATGTTCTTCCAGGAATTCTCGCGCTATACGAATTTGCGTATCCAGCGAAAGCTCATTGGGCAGGGCCAGTTTGAGGTTTCGGGCCATCTGGGCGTCATGCCGCCTCTCTGCTGTGTTTAGTGCATCCATGAATGTCTGGCGGTTCCTAAAATCATTTGGAGCCCCAGCTGGGAGGAGAAGTTCCTTATAAACCACATCGTTCCGATAGGAGCGGTCGTGGATTTTCCCCTCATATTTATCCCGTAGTTTTTCACCGCAAATGTAGGCGTCTGCGGCGACAATGGATTGTCCTTTCCCTCTGCTAATCAGAGATGCGTTAAAACTATAGAGTGCCATAAGAGAATCATCCTTTCGTTCTGTCTGGTGGCCCCGGTTGGCGCCATCGTTTTGATGTAGTCTCCCGCCGCCAACCGGGGAATGTATAAGTGCGCAGGGGAGACGAGTGTTCCAGGCTGTTGTTCGTGGGATCAGAGGAAATCCTTACTTTCGTCGCCTGTGGAGAGCTCTGCTATGAGAGACAGCATATTTTCAAACTTTTTTAGTGCAGAAGTACTTTCTGCACTGTGTTCGTGGGCTGGCCTGTCTAGTAGCGCAGGAAAGTAATGGCAAACCATTTTGCCTAGTTGAAAGTAGATGGCCTCCGTGCGCTTACGCACTTGTTCCTTGGCACGTTTTTCAGCCATAGAGCGTTGACGAACGGCCTGTGCAATTCTATCTTGGGACTCTTTCATAAATTCAATATACTCCTTTCTACTAGAAGTGAGGAGGGCTTCCATCTCTGGGACAGCCTTCTGCAGGACCTTGGAAGTGGATAGGGGTGCAAAGAGGGGAGAGAAGAGGTCAGGGTTTTTTGCATAGAAGACCTTTCTTAAAAAGAAGGGACCCATCGGGGAAACAACAACGAGGGAATTCAAACGGGAAAATTCCTCTGGATAAATATAGGGTTTGCGTGTGGGGGAGATACTGAGACTTGTGCCAATAGGATCCCCGCATACAGAATCACGGTGCTGTAGGCTAAAATTTACACCGAGAGCTGGGCCCATACCGACAAGAGCGGAATAATATTGTTGCGTTTCGACATCCGATGCGGCCAACAGAACTTTCAAGGCACAGTTGTCGCAAATGATTTTTCGGACATTCTCACCATAGATTTCGTCGAGTTGCGCTAAACTCTGAATACACAGGGCAAAGGTTACACCTCGGCTTCTCAGTGTGGACAGGCCCTGCTGGATATCGGGGATCTTCCCTAGTCGGGGGAACTCATCCAGCATGATTAGCAGAGGAGGCAATTCATATTTACCATAGGTGCGGGCGGGTCGTGCTTCCAAGGTGTTGATGAGTTGATTGAGCATGAGCCGAAGCAGTGGCTCCCAGTGAGAAAGTTTTTCCTCGGGCAAGGACAAGATGATGTCAACGGGCTCGTTTTTTTCATTAAGGTCATACCAATTCAAAACTTTCTCATTGGAAGAGACCGTTATCGCATTGCGCATTGAGGAGTCAGTAATCAGAGGGGAGAGTAAATTTAACTCCATACCAATGCTGGAGAGGACATTTTCGCTAACCTTAGCTATCTGATGGATGCGTACCTTAGCCAGCTCACAGCTTCCGTTCATTATCTGTTGTATAATTTCTTGGATTCCCGTGGTCACAATAGCATTTATTGCATCAACAAACATAACACCTAGATCATAGTAGTAAATAAGTGCAGCCGTTAGAAAAGACTGGGCTGTGTCTATCCAAATGGGATCCTGCAGATGGGATGATTTTGGAATAAGTGTGCGAGCAAGGGCCCAGGCGTGTCCGGCGATCGCATCTTTACTATCGTGTCTCAAGGGGGCGAAAGGGTCATAATGGTATGATTTACCGTCTAAGTTTTCAGGAGAGAAAACAATGACTCTTTTTTTGCTGAGTTGGGAATGAAAATCCAGCAGTTCGCCCTTGATATCAAGCACAATCTGACTGCCCGTCCAGGTTGCCATGGTGGGGATGACGATGCCTTGCGTCTTCCCTTGGCCGCTTCCACCCGCGATGAAGATGTGAGCGTCATCATCCATTCGTTTACCGACAATCTTCTTGCCGGAATCGTCACAGGTGACGCCAAAGAAGACGCCAGAGTAAAGTGATGAACTAGGCCCTAGAACAAACTGCTCAGGGGGGATAGAAGTTAAAATGGGTCTGGTCCTATCTTCAGGGAGAGAACATAGTACGTTACCATAAAATTTAAGACTTTTATGGGTTGCTTTCATGAGAGCTTTTTTTGGTTTCTTTTTCATTGTTCTACCTCCTATCTTACTTCTCTGGAAGAATCCAAAGAAAACTGGTTTTAATACTGTACTTGGCTTCAGACTAGCGTGCTGCGGTGACTTTTTCATCCTGTATGAAATTATCAAGGTTCATGAATTTCTGCTTGACTTTTTACTTGCAGACTTGGTTGTTATGTGGCACCCAATTGCCATGGTAGGTGCCGTTGTGAATTAGGCATAGTTCTGATGACGGTATCCTGATTCAGAAGGTTGGTCATGACCATTCCTACTGATCGCAACTCAGTAGCCGTCGGCCATGTCTTGCTCTTAATTTAGCAGATTGCAATAGAAAAAGTCGGGACAAAAATTGCAGATTGAACGCAGGGTCAGGTATTGACTAATCAGAGTTTGCAGTGGCGAAATTCTGCTGCAGAAGAACGAATTTATTAAAAGGAGGAAAAATACAATGCAAGTAGAGGACTTCAGACAAAAAATGATTCAACGTGCAGAAAATTTCTCCTGGGACATAAAAAAGTTGCAAAATGTTTTAGGGGAACAGTCTAGTGAGTGTTTGAACTTTGAAATATTGCAAGAGGAGGTTGTAATTAGTACCTATAAGAAAAAGTTTTTTGAGGAGTTGGACGATGCCGAAAAACTTAAAGAAGTGTTTAGAAAGACTGCTCGTATAATGGAGATTACGGAAGAAGAGGAGGAACTGTGCCGCATTGCACCAGGGGTGATAGAAGTATGTAATTTTATGGCACTGTGCACGTTTTTACATAGCAGTAAGCGAATAAAAGGATGGACAGACAAAGAATTTGTACGCAACAATAGTCCCCGTGATTTTCGTGATCCTGATTCACCTAATTATAGGGAGCCCTGTTTGTTAGATTCGGATGTAGAGGTGTTAAAAAAGTTCCGCTTGCGACTCTTTTCAGAACGGCCGGTACACATAGAACGAAAATGGAATGTAATGTCCAAAGACGCTGAATATGAGTGGACATTTTATTATGATCTGCAGAAGGAGGATCCTGACGTGCAGGATGCTTTTAAGCGGCTAAAAAATTTATATTCTGATATCCGTTCAGTGCTCCAATCCGGGAACAAAAAGGACAACTTGAAAAAATCATATAAAAAGTTTAGATCTAAACTTCAAAAAATAAATTATGAGAAATATTTGAAGCTTCAAGAAAAAATATTGTGCCGTATATGCGAAAATAAAAAATATTACGGAATAAATCTATACCGCCTGGAAAAAACACTACGTCCGTACATCATAATCAAGGAAGTCAAAGAGTTAGAAAAATGTAATTCCCCACAAGAAGAGGAAGAAGCGTTGTTGAAGATGGTGCTTTTAGATAGCGTGTGCTTTCCTGGTATATATAAGAGTTTATATACAATGGCAACAGAAGAAATTGACCTATTTGTAGAAGTTTTTTCACAGTATCTTGAGCGTTTTATAGTAGAGACCTGCCTGATTCTGGATAAGTTTGTTGAGGAAGGAGTTTGGGGAGATAGATGGGAAACTCTTTTTCGGAATATAAGTAACGAAATGGCAGGAGAAGTACTGTATGATCCAGAGACAATCGATTTTTCGACAACGGTAGATTCTCAGGAAAAATTCTGGAGAATACTTCACGCAGGGGTTTGGGTAGAAATTTGTGCTACATGCAATCGAATGGTTGATCTCGAAGAATTTCTAATTTGATCAGTGAATGGAAGAGGAAAGATATGCTCGGTAATCTACTAAGCTTTTACATGTACTCTCTTTGGCTAGAAATTTTGGCTTTTAATAAGATGACAAAACCAGACCGGGATGAAATTTATCCCGGTCTGATTCCTAGGTTGAACCACTAAGGAAGGGTGGGATACCTATGTGCTACGTGCCGGTAAAAGGTAGCCTTGCTCATCCCCAGCGTTTTCCAGGCCTCGGAGGCAGTACATTCCCCCGCCTGCCACTGACGAACGACTCGGTCAAAATCCGGGTTGGTGATTGGTTTTCTCCCGGAATACTTTCCTTGTGCTTTGGCTGCCGCAATCCCCTCCCTCTGCCTCTGTAGGATGTATGCCCGCTCCAGTTCTGCTACGGCTCCGAAAATAGTGAGCATGAACTTCCCTGTGGGGGTGGTGGTGTCAATGGCCTCTTTCTGGGAGACGAACTCCACGCCCTTGGCGGTGAGTCGTTCCACCAGATCCAGAAGATCCCGGGTGTTGCGGGCAAACCGGCTGATAGACTCTACGATGACGGTGTCCCCCTTCCGCACGAAGGCAAGCAGATTCTGGAGTTCTGGCCGGCTGGTGTTTTTGCCGCTGGCCTTGTCGATGTACACTTGATCCACCCCCAGCTGCTCCATTAGGACTTCTTGGCGGATGGTATTCTGTTCTTGGGTGCTGACCCGGATGTAACCAATTTTCAATGCGATGTTCGCCCCTTTCTTCTATGGCAGCTGAAAATACGAGCAGCTTCTGTGATACTAGTGTCCCATTAGGGTCCTCCGGGGAACTGAGACGTCTCAAAATTCCAGGAGGAACCCAAATGGGACGCTTTTTTCGCGTTTCAATAGGGTACACCCTATTGGGACATCACAACTCCCCGCAGTACAGGAAATCCTCAATCTCATCGGTGGAGAAGCCATCGGCCAGCCAGGTGTCTACTAAGGTGTTGTCATAGCCATACCAATTGGCAATGGTTCTCAGTTCATCCAGGTAGGCAGCTTCGGGGTCCTCTGGCACATGTCGTTTGGCCGGCACGGGCATAGGGGATTGAGGCCAGAAGTAGGGAGAGAAAGCACAGAGGAACTTCGAGGGGGAGAAGCGGGCATGGTCCATCCTACCGTGGGCATCAATTTTTAGGATGTCCCCGCAGTGCAGCGTTATGGACTCCGGCTGAACTGCAAGGTGCATCTTGCCGATGGCGTTTCTTAAAATTTCCTCCGTGGAAGCGTACAGATAGAGCCCCAGTTCGGGGTAGTGATACAGACACAGCGGATTATCGCCCTTCACAAAGTACAGGTTGTCCTTCCGATCCAGCACCGTGAAACAGAAAGAGCCCTCAACCTCCTCAGCCATGAAACGCAGGCTGTCGAAGTTGAGGGTGCCTTGTTGCTCCATCAGTTGGACGGCGATATAGCTGTCCGTCTCAATGGCGGTTGGAGGTAAATGATGGACACGGCGCAGGACTTTGTCGTTGTGTAGGACGCCATTATGTGCCAGCGCAAAGCCCTCCCCGCGGGCTCTGCCAGCGAATGGGTGATTGTTTTTCCGTTTTAAGGCGGAGCCCTGAGTAGCCATTCGGGTATGCCCCATGATGACTTTGGACGCTTTGGGGACCGTGAAATGGATGGTGTGGGCAGGACCAGGACGCTTATGGATCTGCAGTGTTCCGCCGGCATTGTAGGCGATTCCGGCGGCGTCGGTTCCACGGGCTTCACTGGCTTCGGCCAGGGCCCGAACCATCTTTGTTTTCTGGCGACGGGACAGGGTATCCCGGTAGTCGATCAGTCCAAACAGGCAGCACATTATAGTTCCTCCTCTGTAGTAATCGGTTCATTGACATACAAACGGCGTTCCTTCAAGTACTGGACCAGTGCAGGCTCGCGGCACCCTGCGACAAAAGAGGTCCAGGATATCGCCTTTACCTCTTGGTCAGAGAGATACAAAGCCACGTCACAGATGCGGTTGACCAACTGCAGCGTGGCAATCAGAGTGTTATACTTTAGGGTCCCACGGAACATGCGGAACTCGATGGTGGCGGGGTTCTCTAAATTGACGCAGGTGTAGCGTCCGCTGTGGTACCCCTTTTTCGCGTGATCAAGAATCTCCTGTGGCTGTTCCCGATAGCCGTACCGCGCGGCCCAGCGGTCCAATTGCCGTGGAGTGCGCCGGCTGAACTTCAACAGTTCCTCCCAGTGTTTCTCCACGAAGTAGAGAACCCGGGCGATGGCTTCCTCCTGAACCGCTGCCTCTGAACCAAAGGCGTTGCGGCTGACATGGATGTGGAGACCACAGGTACCCGATTGGTGGGAACGGTAGCCCAGGGAGACTGCCTTGCGCAAGACATCCTTCCATGGCATCTCGGACAGGTGATAGGGCAGCGTCATGGGATGGGTGACGATCTCAAAGCCATCGTTCAAGGAGCCGTCGTGCTTGGCATAGGCATGGATCTGTCCGGCGAAATTGGCCTGGGCTAGGATCTCCGCAGCGCTGTCAGTGTCTTCGCCTCCTTCGTCCATTTCCAACTCGACCCCGAAGAAGCGAGGGCCGTCTCCATAGAAGATGGGGGTAGGTTTGTAGTAATACGCATGGATGCTTTCTCGCTCCCGCTGTCGGGTCTCATAGCAGGTCCAGCACAGGGTGTCCTCCTCGTCGTAGTACACCTCGTCTTGGTGAAGGAGTCTGCCGCAACAATCACAGTGGGTATAGTAGGCATCGTAGCAATCGTCGCACAAAGGGATGCTGTCGGTTCCGTGGTTGGATCTTTGCCAGATCCGCTCGCCGCAGTGATGGCAGAGCAGGGTCAGTTCCTCCAGGCAATCTGGGCAAAAGAACTGGTCCTCAAAGTAGAAGCCATCCTCTGCCGGCAAGAGTTCTCCGCAGTGGGCGCAAATTTCTTTTTGATTCATCTCGTACCTCCGAAAAGAAAAGAGCCAGTCCCAGGGAGTTCCCTGGGACTGGCTCTTTGTGGTGTGTTAGGATCTCGGCCAGATGGAAAGGGCCACGGTGAGCTGCAATCCTTCCTTGGTGATGGTCAGGGAAAGAGAGCTCTCCACCGGTGGGACCATCTTAGGAAAAGGATTGTGCAGTAAGGGGAGTGTCAATGGAATGGGAGTGCTTGCTGTGCTTGGTACCAGGCTGTGTATGGGGTCGTTGTTCATCGTGTGTCACACCTCCCGGTATCATACAATTCGATGCGGCAGAATCGGTCTTTGTAGTGCACCATCTGCTCGGGGGTCAAACTGGTGAAGGTGTCACGGTCTGGTGGGGCGCCGCAGAGGAAGAAGGGACCGGCAATGATGTCGTAGATCTCTCCGTCCTTATCCCGCAGGGCACGGTTTAGGGGGAGACCAAGCAGTTTGCCTTCCTCATGGCAGATCAGCGCTACTGGCTCTGGGAAGGGATAGATGGCTTGGATGGGTCCGCCTACCGCTGCTTGCATGGCAGAGAACCCTTCTCCAATTTCAGCTTGCCTTGGTTGTGCTCCGGGTTGGATCATTAGTACATTCATGATGATAGCCTCCTACAATAAAATGACCCTCCGGGAAAGTGTGGCCATAGACTTTCCTGGAGGGTTTCATGATTATAATATATATTTGGAGTTTGTATGATCCCGGTTTTTCTACACGGGAGAGGGGATGGTGTTTTATGGGAAAACCAAAGGAACCGTGCGGTGCATGTCCTTACACGAAAGGTCGCGTCAAAGCAGGTCCTTTGTCTTTCTGACGAGATAGAGGGGAATATTCGTGATTGCCCCGTCTGTCCGATATCCACGCTTGGAGAAACGGATGGCATGTTCTGGGTGATGCTCGGCAATGTAACGCTTGAAAGAGGGCGCGGATTTGTCCTCTCCTCCCTTAGTCTCGATGGGGATGATTTCTGTGCCATGTTGCAGCACGAAGTCGATTTCTCCGGTTTTATCAGAGTAATATCGGGGGGCGACCTCGAATTGCCCACGGAGCTGCTGCAAAACATAGTTTTCCGTGAGAGGCCCTTTGAATTGATACTCTGTTTTCAAGAGGATCGCACTGTTGTCGATGCCTGCCATGTGCTTGAGAAGCCCCGTATCAAAAAGGAAGAGTTTGAACTGGTCGAGTTTATCGAAGGCGGTTAGGGGATGCTCCATCTTAGAAACATTGTAAATGCGGTTTAGCATACCGGCCGAGACAAGCCACTCGATGGCCTCTTCAAAATCCCGTGCTCTGCCGCCCTGGCGTACAGCGCCGTAAACAAATTTTTCGTTGGACTTGGCCAGCTGCGAAACGATACTGCGGAAGACCATCAGAATGCGGCCGCTGTTTACTTTTCCATTATGTTTGGAAAAATCATTCTCATAGATTTCAATCAGCTCACGTTGGATCTGAGAAACCGCCGCAGGATCTTTGTGGTTCACCCACGAGGCGACACATTCCGGCATACCGCCAATGATCAGATAGTTGTTATAGGTTTCCAACAGGCGTAGGTGAAAAATTTCTTCGATTGGCTGCCCCTTTTGGATTCCCTCGTAATAGGCAAAGAGTGCTGGGTCGGTCGCTTCCAGGAACTCATCGAAATACAGTGGATAGAGGTCGAGCAGGTTCACCATGCCCACCGGATAGGACTTGGGCTGTGCCAGCAGCGTTCCCAGCAAGCTGCCGGCTGCGATGATATGGTAGTGGTTTGCTTTTTCTTTGAAGTACTTGAGGCTGTTCAGTGCTTCCGGGCATTCCTGTACTTCATCAAAGATCACCAGAGTTTCTTCCGGCAGGATCTTTTCCCCTGCAATCAGGGAGAGCAGCTCAATGATCCGCTGTGGATTTTTGTTTGCTTCAAAAATGGATTTTAGCGCATCTTCCTCATCGAAGTTAAAGTATACGTATCGCTCATAGCAGCTTTGCCCGAACTCTTTCATGAGCCAGGTTTTTCCCACCTGACGAGCACCACGGATAATCAGAGGTTTTCGTTCAGGGTTGTTTTTCCATTTTATAAGATCGAGAATCGCATTGCGTTTCATGCACAGCACCACCTTCCATATCGGTTGAAATTAGTATAGCACATTTTTCCTGCTTTTCAAAGAATGGTTTGCACGTTTTTCTGCATAAAACAAATTCCAAAAATCACATTTTTCCGATTTTTTCTGCTCTGTTTGTACCAGTCAAGAAAAGTAGACACGAAAAATATTATTTTTAGGTTTTCATTTTCAAAAGTGGACATGAGCCACATTTTTGCTGAGTATATTTTTTCAAAAGTAGACACCAGAGATATTTTCTCAAGATTTCTATTTTTAAAAGTGGACATATATCCGGCAAGCGCTGAAAAGTCTTGTGTTGGCAGGCGGTTGAGCGTCTGGCCGGTTTTGGCCGGCAACGCAGAAAGGAGACACAGCCCCGAATCATTTTTTGCGTTCTTCACGTTTTTGTACGAACTTGGGTTTCTCGCTCAATACGCGCTGTGAGAAGGTGTCTCTGTGCTCCAGTTCACCCCGATAAAAACGCTTGCAGTAGTTGTACGGTGTATCATAGCCAATGGCAAAACAGGGCCGCTGTCTATTATAGAAGTCAACATAGCGGTGCAGGACCTCTTTCACGGCATCTCTTGTACGGCACTCCTCCAACCGGAAATCAATGTAGAGTTCTTCTTTTATCCAGCCATTCAATGCCTCGTTGACAGGATTGTCGGTTGGTTTTCCTGCCCGTGACATGGATCGAACAATATTGCTATCTTGGATCAGTTCATTGTACGCCTTGGAGGAATACACGGAACCCTGGTCAGTATGGATGATGGTTGGTTCTTCCTTGCCTCGCAGCAGCTCTATCACATCTGCAAGGCCGTCCAAATACTGCTCACGCCCACCTCTGCGCTCTGAGAGTTTCCAGGTAAGGATCTGCTTAGTAAACACATCGAAGTAAAGCGTCAGTTCGAGATAGAAGATCCACGGTTTCAGCACTGTCATATCGGACACAATAACCTGGCGAGGCCGATCTACAGTTTCCCATGTCGTGAAAATGAGATTCGGGTATAGATCCCTTACCTTCCGTGGCCTATAGTGAGGTTTGTGCTTTGTTTCTGACTGGATCCCAAGATACCGAAATGCCTTGTAGATATAGCTGTCACTGCATGACTGGCCGTAGTTTGCTCTCAGATAAGCAGCTACCCAACGGTAGCCATGGGAGGGATGGGCTTCATGGATCTCGCTCACCAGTGCAATGACCTCTTCTCGCTTCATATCCCGTCGGCTCTTGTCCCGTTTCTTCCACTTGTAGTACCCGGAACGGCTCACTCCCATAAGCTGACACAGATCTTGTACATCGTAGTCCCTGGAAAGCAGTTCTACGATTTCGAATTCTTCGGCTTTAAACGAATGTACTCCTGTTCCCCAGTATCCGTCGTCTGCACGGCATAGTTTTTTTTAAGCCGTTCATTCTCTATCCGCAGTTTGAGTATCTCTCGCTTGTATGTTTCCTCTGTTCGGTCAATCCCTTCGGGCAGAACTTCTTTGAACTCCCTATCAGCTCGGACAAGGCCTTCCAGCCCGCCCTCATCATACTGCTTCATCCACTTTTGAAACGCTCCCACCGAGATGCTGTGTGTTTCGCAAAAGTCTCTCATCTTTAGCCGCGGATTGCTTTTATACTGCCGAATCAGGAATTCCTTTTCCAGAGGGTTCAGATGTTTTCCCATAAAGGCGCTCTCCCTTCTGGTAGAATACTCGCCTCTATGATATCCCACGGAAAGGCTTTTTTCTACCCTTCCGTGTCTACTTTTATGATAGCATCATGTTGGATTTTCAAGAAAAGAAGTAGAGAAGAGAGTGTTTTGAAGATCCTTATTTCGCCGGAGTTTGATTCCCCTCCGCTAGACGGATCGTTCTATTCTGGGAATCAAACTCCGGCGAAATCATGCGTACGGAACGGCTAAATCAATAGAAATCTATCTTTTTCGCTCTAATTTTCTCCTATTTTTCTTTCCCCACAGAAATGTTCCTTTTTTGAACCGCAACGCATCAGAAATTCATGTCACAGAATCGTTCGAAACGAGGGAAACTGGGACAGTTTAGACTGTTTTGGCAGTGTAATTGGGTTGACATCCAATCGATCAAATTCCCTCCAAATACGCTTTATCCCCTTCGTGGATATCCTATACTCCCTTTGCAGTTGCTCCACAGCTGCTGTTAAGGATCTGCATCGGGAGGCCTTTTTGAGCAAAAACAGCATTTGTTCTTTCATTTTTCCTGAGAGATCTGCGGTCTCTATGAGTTTCTTCGCCTCGGGATACCTCCAATGGCTTCCGGTACATGGGAACAGTTTCTCTAGATATCGTTCGGGGATGGAATCTATCGCAGTGATCATCCGCCAAAGCACCTGATCGAAGGGCATATCTCTGGATAGTTTCATCACGCTTAAATACTCTTTCCTGCGCATGGCGAACTCAATGCGCAGGATTTGCTGTTTCTTTGGATGGACAGGCTGCTTGGTACGCTGGCTGATTTGGAACTGTTTATCGTACACCGTCAACATCATATCCCCACGTTTTAGCCGAAAGGAGTGCTTGTCCAGCAGGGGATTTGAAAAGGTAATGACGGTGTCTTTTTTCTTCCTATTGCTTTGTTTGAACAGTCGGATCAGATCCGTTACCTCGGTTTCTTGGGGGAGATAGAGGTTCCATGTGAGATCTACGCGGCTTAAACTCAAATGCCGATGGTCCAGTTTCCAACAACGATGTTCCTGGGTGTTGGAAAACGTCTCATCCAGTAGGGAGACTACCTTCTGCAACACACCGGGATACTCCTTTGGGTGGTACAACGCCTCTGGAATATATGACCCGGAGGTGAAGGTGCTGGGATTGATAATGATCCGAATGGCACTGGGGATCTGGAACTGTTGATAAATTTGCAGAATGATCCCGTCGGGTAATAGCCCGTGCACCTCATAGGACCGTTTGAGGGGGGAGGGATGTTTTTCCCTTTGGCGAATCAGCTCTGGTGTTTTTTGCTTCTTGGCCATGTCATACAAATCTTCGATCATGGCATCAACCTCTGCATAACTGAGCTGCCCCAAGTACAGCTCCAAGGTATGTACCCCGCGTTCGATAGAACATTTCTTCATGATACGGCACCTCCTTTCCGATTCCGTTGACAGTGACTGCAATGGCCGCACGTTTTAGGGTGGTTCTCCCCCAGATAAGATACCAATTGTTGCATCAAACAAGAGGGGGTATGTAGTATTTTGACCAGGGTATGCAGTCGATCTACAGTGCGCTGTACCTCTTCCTGATAATGTTCCTCAGAATATTCGGGCAGCTGTTGCAATTCCTGTCTTCGTGCCTTTCCCGATAGGATCTTCTCATTGATGGAAATGTCCTTCTCATCCCACAAGAGAACGGCATGGGCCTTTTTCCCGTCTCTTCCCGCTCGTCCAATTTGTTGATAGTAATCTGCCGGAGAAAATGGAAGATGGAAATGCAGCACCAACCGGATGTCCCCCTTATCAATTCCCATGGAGAAGGCGGAGGTAGATACTATGATCCTTCGTTTCCCTGACAGAAATTCGGTTTCCTGCTTCTTCTTTTGCTTTTCGGTCATCCCTGAGTGATATTTCACTACCTGCCCAATATACGCAGCCTCTGTTTTCAAATCGTTGAAAACCAGGTCTACTTCGCTCCTGGTGGCACAATATATCACAGTGCTGCCATGGGAACCGTATTTTGCAAGCCAGCGCTTTGTGTATTTTAGCTTTTTGGCGATGGATCTTCCGGTACAGTCGGAGACAATCAAGCTAAGGTTGTGTTTCATCAGGCTCATCGTATGGCGTTTTACGTTCTGCATGTGTAGGGAGGCACAGATTTCCTCATAGTATTCTCCTGGTGCAGTGGCAGTTAGGGCGGCTATAACCGGGCGTTTTGGGAGAGTATCCAGAAAGGTTCCAATCTCCCGATAGGCTGGGCGGAATGCTGGGTGTCCCCATTCGGTCAGGCAGTGGGCTTCATCGACTGCTACCAGCCAGGGCGGGTTCCGCAGCATTGCGTTTCGGAGGGAGGAAGACAGGAGTTGTTCTGGAGTGGTATAGAAAATAGAAATCTCTCCAGCGGTTAGGCGGGAGAGAATGGTTTCTCGCTGTTTTCGGTTGTCCCTGGCCAGGTGTTCTGCGGGGATTCCCTTGGCTTGCAGATGCTGCACTTGGTCCAACATTAAAGAGAGGGTTGGTTCCAATACCAGGGTCCATTTTTGTGGGTGCAGCAGAGCGGGAATTTGGAAGATCAGGGATTTGCCCGACGCAGTGGGGAAGTTCACAAAGACGTCCCGTCCGTTAAGAAGATCCTGAATGGGGTCCATTTGATGGGCACGAAGTTTCGCGATGCCCAAAATGGCTTGTACACGTTTGATGTTGTAAGGAATTTTCATAGTATGTAACCTCCTGCAAGGATAATGTATGATCTTGTTGTAGGAGATTTCATTTTAAATTGAAATGAACAACATGATTATAGGATACCGTGAGATGGCGTGAAAAACATCCTGCTTATGGCGTTCCTCGGTATCCAAATTTATCATTGGAGTCCTGCAAACAAAAGTCAAGCCCTGAAATGAAAAAAGCTCCGCAATTTTC
>OGWZ01001248.1_pt1 | contig 24674 bp, 22 predicted proteins | sample 1576141 | NCBI WGS metagenome assembly OGWZ01 (sample SAMEA3541512, study PRJEB24748) | human gut metagenome | biome: human gut; feature: human-associated habitat; material: faeces | place: China | collected 2012
CCGTGTGATCACAGACCATATCCGTTCTGCTACATTTATGTTATCTGACGGTATCACACCATCTAACGAAGGACGTGGATATGTACTTCGCCGTCTGATCCGCCGCGCAGCAAGACATGGAAGATTATTAGGGATCGATCATCTGTTCTTAACAGATATCAGTAAAGTCGTGATCCGTGAATCTAAAGATGGATATCCAGAATTAGAAGAGAAAGCAGAATTTATCTTCAATCATTTATCTCAGGAAGAAAAACAGTTCAACAAGACGATCGATCAGGGACTGTCTATCTTAGCAGATATGGAAAAAGCTATGAACGAGAAAGGCAGCAAAGAACTTGCTGGTGCAGATGCGTTCAAATTATATGACACATATGGATTCCCATTAGATCTGACGATCGAGATCTTAGAAGAAAAGGGATTTACTGTAGATAAAGAAGGCTTTGAAAAAGAAATGCAGGTTCAGAGAGAGACTGCCAGAGCTGCAAGAAAGACAACAAACTACATGGGTGCAGATGCAACTGTATACGAACAGTTAGATCCAGCCATGACAACAAAATTCGTTGGATATGATGAACTTACTTGTGAAGGTGAGATCACAGCTATGACAACAGAGACAGAAGTTGTTTCAACTCTGAACAAAGGAGACAAAGGAACGATCGTCGCTGACCAGACAGCATTCTATGCTACAAGCGGTGGTCAGGAAGCAGATAAAGGTGTGATCATCAGCGGAGATGCATCTTTTGAAGTAGAAGATGTCATTAAATTATCCGGTGGTAAGTTTGGACATGTTGGACATGTAGTCGAAGGAACATTCAACGTAGGAGACAAAGCAGTCTTTACAGTGAATGAGAAGAACAGAGCATTAGGTGCAAAGAACCATAGTGCAACTCATTTATTACAGAAAGCATTAAGAGAAGTGCTTGGAACTCATGTAGAGCAGGCAGGATCTTTAAATAATGCGGAACATTTAAGATTCGACTTTACACATTTCTCACCATTATCTGATGATGAGATCGCAAGAGTTGAGAAGATCGTCAACGAAAAGATCGCTCAGGATCTTCCAGTTGTGACAAAAGTTATGTCTATGGAAGAAGCTAAGAAAACAGGAGCTATGGCACTGTTTGGAGAGAAATACGGAGACGAAGTACGCGTTGTATCCATGGGAGATTTCTCTGTAGAATTATGTGGTGGTACTCATGTGAAGAATACAGGAGCGATCACAGCATTCAAGATTTTATCTGAAACTGGTGTTGCATCAGGAGTTCGAAGAATCGAAGCAGTGACAGATCAGGGAGTATTTAACTACTACCATAAGCAGGAAGAAGAATTAAAAGAAGCAGCCAAAGCATTAAAAGCTACACCAGCAACACTGCTGACAAGAATTGAATCACTTCTTGCAGAAGTAAAAGAATTAAAGAGCGAAAACGAATCCTTAAAGAGCAAACTTGCAAAAGACGCTCTGGGAGATGTTATGGATCAGGTAGAAGAAGTAAAAGGAGTGAAACTTCTTGCAACTTCTATAGAAGACGTTGATATGAATGGGCTTCGTGAACTTGGAGATAACTTAAAAGAGAAATTAGGAGAAGGTGTCATTGTCCTTGCTTCCCAGAAAGACGGAAAAGTATTCTTAGTTGCCATGGTAACAGACGAGGCACAGAAAGCAGGAGCACACGCTGGAAACCTGATCAAAGCGATCGCCGGATGCGTTGGAGGCGGCGGTGGAGGACGTCCAAATATGGCTCAGGCCGGAGGAAAGAATCCAGCCGGAATTCCAGAAGCAGTAGCAAAAGTAAAAGAAATTTTAGAAAGTCAAATTTCATAGTTGACAAAAATCTAAAATGTGATATACTAATCTAGTGCAAAAAATTAAAACCCAAACAGTCCTATGCACAAGTACAAGACTGGAGGGGAGGTCGGGAATAGAATGTCAAACGTAATCGTTAAAGAAAATGAATCTTTAGATAGCGCTCTTCGCAGATTCAAGAGAAACTGTGCAAAAGCAGGAATTCAGCAGGAGATTCGTAAAAGAGAACATTACGAAAAGCCAAGCGTAAGACGTAAGAAAAAGTCTGAAGCGGCTCGTAAGAGAAAATCTAAATAATTTTTACTTGATTGAAAAGATAAGCATCATTTACCTGGGAACAGGTATATGGTGCTTTTTTTCGGCATATATTAAACCAAATGCCACAAAAGGAGTTTTGCATGAAGAAGAAACCAAAAGAAGTGATTGCTAAAGGACTTTCTCTTCCAAGAGATGTGGTGTTTGGAGATTTCATTATAACCTTGACAGGAAACTGTGAAGCATACATAGAAAATTACAGGGGGATCGTATCATATGATGAGAATAAGATCTCCATTCAGGGGAATCATGTCGTATTAAATATCTGTGGATGTGATCTGGAGGTTGATTTTTACTCACAGGAATCAATGAAGATCAAAGGAAAGATCAAAAGGCTGGAATATGTATGATATTCTTTGAAAGGAGCATGAGAAATGCTTAAAATTCTGCACTTTATATTTGGAAGGCTGTATTTTCAAGTCAAAGGATATCAGACAGAGCGTTTTTTGAATCTCTGTGCAAAAAATCATCTTGTATTGTGGGAATTAAAACCAGTATCAGACGGCTATGTGTTTTTTATCAGACGAAGTTCTTATCAAATGTTGGAAGCATTAGCAGAGAAAGCAAATGTTGATCTTGCGTTACAAGGGCAAAAAGGACTGCCATATTTCTTAAAAGAACATAAAAAACGTAAAATATTATTTTTTTCCATGTGTTTGTGCGGTTTAATGATCCTTTCGCTGAGTCAGTTTTTATGGGAGATTACAGTTTCTGGAGGAGAAGTATATTCAGAAAGTGATATATTAAAGTATGTTACGGATAACTACTACCATATTGGAACATTAAAATACCAGATTGACTGTGATGCATTGGAAGACCATCTGAGGGAAGATTATGCTGAGATTGCGTGGGCATCCTGTTCGATTCAGGGAACAAGACTGCATATTGAGATAAAAGAAACTTTAGATCGTAAAACAAAGCAGAATCCAAAGAAACCATGTGATATCGTGGCAAATAAATCAGGGATCATTACAAAAATGGCGGTCAAAAGTGGAACACCGCTTGTAAGTGTTGGGGACAGTGTCAAAAGCGGAACAACTTTAATTTCTGGATTGATCTATTACTACAGTGATGATTTTACCGTGACACAGACGGATAAAATCAAAGCGGACGGAGAGATCGTGATGCGCACTAAAGAGGTGTACAACAATTCAATTCCCATGGAATATTACGAAAAGCTGATCACAGGCAAGAAAAAGAGCATCAAAAATTTATATTTTGGACAGTATCAATTCGATTTTCCCGAAAAGAAAAGACAGGATCATACAAATGTTATGACAAAGAGAAGATCATTAAAGATAGGGAAATCTTTTTATCTGCCCATTGGGATCACGATGCAGATAACGGAAAGATACAGGCCAAAGAAGAAAATCTTAACAAAAAAAGAAGCACAGTTAAAATTAAAAAAACAGCTGGAACGATATCTTATGAAGAAAGCAAAAGCAGGAGCAAAGATCGTTCACTGTGAAGGAAATTATAAAAAAAAGAACAACCGATATGAAGTTAATGCATCGATCATCAAAGAAGAAAGTGTCGGAAAGATCCGAAATATCAAGAAATTAACAAAGAAACAAGAAGAAATGATCACACCAACAACAGCGCAGCAATAAATAAAAGTTATGAATCAGGCCATATGGATTTTGCCACTCAGGTTGAAAAACTTTGTAACAGATGGTAGAATACATAAGGAATATACACAAAGAAGGAGACTGAGAATTAGATGAATCCAGTTGAAATAGAAATGAATTTTCCGGCAGAACATGGCGGGAATGTATTCGGGCAGTTTGATGCCTATATGAAGAAAATCGAAAAAACACTGCATGTGAGTCTGATCCTGAGAGGTGACCATTTAAAATGTATTGGAACACAGCAGGCAGTTAATCATGCAATCTCCGTGATCGATGAATTACTCGAATTATCCAAACGAGGAAATGTGATCACAGAGCAGAATGTAAACTATGCGTTATCGTTATCAATGGAAGAGAAATCTCCAAGTCTTTTGGAGCTTGATAAAGATGTCATTTGTCATACGATTCAGGGCAAAGCAGTCAAACCAAAGACTTTAGGACAGCAAAAATACGTCGATGCGATCAAGAATAAGATGATCACATTTGGAGTCGGTCCTGCAGGAACTGGTAAGACATATCTTGCAATGGCAATGGCAATCACAGCATTTAAGAATGATGAAGTCAGCCGTATCATCTTAACAAGGCCAGCGATTGAGGCAGGAGAGAAGCTAGGTTTCTTGCCTGGAGATCTACAGAGTAAAGTTGATCCATATTTAAGACCATTATATGATGCATTATATGAGATCCTTGGGGCTGATGCATTTATGAAGAATATGGAGAAAGGCTTGATCGAAGTCGCTCCATTGGCTTACATGAGAGGACGTACACTGGATAATGCATACATTATCTTAGATGAGGCACAGAATACGACACCTGCTCAGATGAAGATGTTCTTAACACGTATTGGATTTGGATCCAAAGCGATCATCACGGGTGATTTAACACAGAAAGACTTGCCATTTGACAGTATTTCAGGATTAGAAGAATCTCTAAGAGTGTTAAGAAAAGTTAAGGAGATCGGGGTCTGTGAGCTTACCAATAAGGACGTTGTCAGACATCCATTAGTACAGAAGATCGTTGCAGCATATGATCAATATGAAGCAGCCAGATCTGCGAAAAAGAATAAGAATAACAATAACAAAAAGAACAGAAGATAGGAATGTTATGAGTATTATAATCGAGAATGAATACGAAGGGGAGATCAATATCCCTTATGAGAAGATCGCACATGAAGTGATCGAGGCAGCGATTGATTATGTGGATTGCCCTTATGAGTGCGAAGTGAATTTAATGCTAACCGATAATGAAACGATTCATGCGATCAACAAAGAACAAAGAGAAATCGACCGGCCAACAGACGTACTGTCTTTTCCAATGGCAGAATACGAAGAACCAGCGGATTTCTCAAAGATTGAAGAAGATCCGATGGCATTTGATCCGGAGAGCGGTGAATTTCTGCTTGGAGATATCGTGATCTCCATGGACAAGGTATGGGAACAGGCTGAGAATTATGGACACAGCAGGGAGAGAGAATATGCCTTTTTGATCGCTCACAGTATGTTACATCTGTTTGGATATGACCATATGGAAGAAGAAGAACGAAAAGATATGGAAAAACGTCAGGAAGAGATTTTGACAAAGACGAAATATACAAGAGATGAAAGAGGTTTAGTATGAGTAAAAGCAGCAAAAACTCATTTTTAATGCAAGGAATGATCTTAGCCGCAGCATCTATTGTCTGCCGTGTGATCGGATTATTATATCGTAGTCCATTGTTTGGGATCATCGGCGAAGAAGGTATGGGATACTATTCTTATGCATATAATATCTACAATATCATTCTGCTGATCGCATCCTTTAGTATTCCACTTGCGGTATCCAAATCAATTTCTGCAAGACTTGCGAAGAAAGAATACATCAATGCTCAGAGAATCTTCTATGGAGCATTAGTTTATGCAGTTGTCGTTGGAGGTATCGCGTCCATGATCGCATATTTTGGAGCACCAACCTTTGTCGGACATCAGAAAGGTGCAACACTTGCCCTTCAGGTCATTTCCCCAACGATCTTTTTCTCTGGAATTCTTGGAGTGCTTAGAGGATATTTCCAAGGACATAATACCATGGTGCCAACATCCATTTCCCAGATCATTGAGCAGATCTTGAATGCGATCTTTAGTATTTTGATGGCATATGTACTGATCTTACCATATCTGCCATCAAATAAGATCACATATGAGATCGCAAGACATGGGGCAGCAGGTAGTGCGATCGGTACAGGAGTCGGTGTTTTAACAGGCTTGATCTTCTGCTTTATCATTTATCGTGCATACCAGCCAAAGATCAAGATTCAGATGAAACATGACCGTACAAAATATATTGAATCTTATGGGAATATCTTAAAGATCTTATTATTAACGATCACACCGGTTATCTTTAGTACAGCGATCTATAACTGTAGTGCAACGATCGACCAGACGATCTTTAGTAATGTCTTAGTAGGAAAAGGAATTACGGCGAAAGTAGTTTCAGGATTTTATGGTTTGTTCAGCAGTCAGTATAATGTGCTGATCAATGTTCCAGTTGCGATGGCATCTGCACTGTCCAATGCGATCGTGCCGAATGTTTCTGCAGCTTATGCGTTAGGCAAGAAAGACGATATGAACGACAGTATCCAGATGGCGATACGTTTTACGATGATGATCGCGATCCCATGTGCGGTTGGACTAGGTGTATTAAATAGTTCGATCAATGGATTGATCTTCGGTGCAACATATGCCAAGGGATTAGGAGCTGCTATGCTTCGGATCGGGGCAGTTTCCGTTATTTTCTACTGTCTGTCAACGTTGACAAATGGTATCTTACAGGGAATGGGAAAGATGAGAGTGCCAGTCAGACATTCTGCGATTTCCGTTGTAGTCAATATCGTTGTATTATGGCTTTTATTAACATACACAGATTGTAAAACATATGGATTGGTATTTGCGACTATGGCATTTTCCCTTGTGATGTGTCTGTTAAATGCACACTCCATCAAGAAATACACAGGTTTTCATCAGGAGATCACAAAGACATTTATCAAGCCTGCATTAAGTGCAGCAGTGATGGGTGTTGTCTGTTTTCTGATTCAGTATGCGGTTCAAAGTGTTCTTCCATTTGGACGAGTATGCTTTGCAGTCTGCGTGATCATTGCAGTGCCAGTTGGAGCACTAATCTATTTTGCAGCGATCATTAAGTTAAGAGTATTTACAGAAGAAGAACTTACTAAGATTCCAAAAGGAAATCTGATCGTCAGATTAGCAAAGAAATTACATTTGCTGTAAGGATCGTAAGGGCTTCCATTTATAAAAGGAAGAAAAAGTCCAGATCTGCTATGATTTGGGCTTTTTGTATAAATTCCCTTATCTTTGGTAACAATATAGCCAAAGGAGGGTTGCATCATGAAGAAGATCAATCGATTTTTGATGATCTATATGGTCGTGATCACGGTTTTATGTATCTATATGTGTTATCTTGCATTCTCAGCAAATGAAAAGAAAGACAACCTCAAGGAAGTTCGTTCTCAGATAACAACAACAGCTGAAAAAAAACAGACCAAAGCAGTCAAGAAGGTTAAGGCAACGTACAGTCTGAAGATTCTTGATGGAAGTCTGGCTGTGATCAATAATAAGACCAAAGAAGTTTTTGAATATACAGATATGAAGAAAGAGAATCTGCCAGCAGACATCAAAAATATGTTGAAAGAGAATTTTGTCTTTGAAAACAGAGAAGAAGTATATCATTTTCTGGAATCATACAGTAGTTAAAATAAAAATTTGGAGAAAAATAACGAATGAAATATGATGTGATCATCGTTGGAGCAGGGGCTTCTGGTATGATGGCAGCGATCACAGCAGCTAGTCATCATAAGAAAGTTCTCTTGCTTGAACGGATGGATAAATTAGGAAAGAAAATATTAGCAACGGGAAATGGAAGATGCAATCTGTCAAATGCTTACATGGACGAGAATTGCTACAGAGGGCAGAGACCTTCCTTTGCCTATCCGATGATCGAGGAATTTGGATTAGAAGATCTCATTCAGTTCTTTGAATCTCTCGGAATGCTTGTGACAGAGCAAAATGGATATTATTATCCTGCATCTTTGCAGGCAACAACTGTTGTTGATACATTGACACAGAAATTAAAGCATCTGCATGTGGATATTCTGACAGAATTTGAAGTCACGAAAGCAGAGAAACGTAAGTCCACATTTTATGTCTATGGAAATGACAAATGTTTTCAGTCAAGCAATCTGATCCTTGCAACTGGTGGATGTGCACAGCCAAACTTAGGAAGCAACGGAAGTGGATACAAGCTTGCCAAAGACTTTCATCATAAGATCACGGATACATTCCCGTCTTTGGTAGGATTAGAAGCAGAAGGAAAATATTTAAAAGACACCTCGGGAGTTCGAAATGTCAGTAATGTCAGCGTCTACGCGAATAATGAATTAATCGCCAAAGAACATGGAGAAGTTCAGTTTACAAAATATGGGATTTCAGGGATCCCGATTTTCCAGATTAGTCATTTTGCGATCGAAGCATTAAGAAGAAAGAAAAAAGTAAAAATCTATTTAAATCTTATGCCACAGATGGTAACTTTAGAAGAAACAACAGAAGTATTCTTAAAGCACTGCAATTATAAGACAGTCGAAGAATTCTTCCAGGGATTTTTAAATAAAAAACTGGTATATGCGATTTTACAGAGATTAAAGATCGACCCAAGAAAACCAGTTGCTCAGATCTCAAAGAAAGATCTTAACAGGATCTTAGATATGATCCAACACTTTGAAGTTGAGATCAAAGGATATAAAGGATATGATATGGCACAGGTAACAGCCGGAGGCGTATCCACAAAAGAAATCATACAAGGAACATTAGAATCAAAGTTATTAGAAGGGCTTTATGTTGTCGGTGAATTACTAGATGTCGATGGAACATGCGGAGGGTACAACCTTCAGTGGGCATTTACATCTGGGTACATCGCTGCAAGCCAGATAGGAAGACAATGATAAGAATCAATCAGATCAAGCTGCCGATCGATCACAAAGAGGCAGCACTTGAGAAGAAGATAAAAAAAGCATTACATAATACAGAATATAAACAATACAAGATCGTAAAACGGTCTATTGATGCGAGGAAAAAAGAAGAATTATCTTATGTGTATGCAGTTGATGTGACATTAGGTAAGGGTCAAGAAGAGAAATTCCTCAAAAAAAACAAGAATCGTAATATCATGACAGTAAAAGAAAAGAAGTTTGAATTTCCAGAAAATCAGCGGGAATTTAAATATCCACCGGTTGTGATCGGAATGGGACCGGCAGGTCTGTTTGCAGCACTGATGCTTGCAAGAGCCGGATTACATCCGATCGTCTTAGAACGAGGGAAAGATGTCACAAACCGTATGAAAGATGTAGAACATTTCTGGGAGAGTGGTGAACTGAATCCTGAATCCAATGTACAATTTGGAGAAGGAGGAGCAGGAACGTTTTCAGACGGAAAACTAAATACCTTAGTAAAAGACAAATTCGGAAGGAATAGATTCGTCTTAGAAACTTTTGTAGAACATGGTGCACCAGAAGAGATCTTATATGAAAATAAACCACATATCGGAACGGATCTTTTAAGAAATGTCGTTGCAGGGATCAGAGAAGAGATCAGATCTCTTGGCGGAGATGTCCGTTTTGAGGCGAAAGTGACAGATTTCGTGATCCAGGATGGAAAATTAACAGGGCTGATCATCAATGATAAAGAAGAAATTAAAACAGAAGCAGCGATCTTAGCACCGGGACACAGTGCCAGAGATACATTTAAGGTCTTATCAGATCGTGATCTGGAAATGAATCCTAACGCTTTTCCGATCGGACTTCGTGTGGAACACCCGCGTGAGATGATCGATCATTCGCAGTATGGAAAGGGAGCAGATCAATATGATCTTCCAGCTGCATCATACAAACTAACATATCATGCAAACAATGGAAGAAGTGTTTATTCCTTCTGTATGTGTCCGGGAGGCTTCGTGGTCAACGCGTCCTCAGAGCCAGAACGATTGACGGTCAATGGAATGAGCAATCACGATCGAGCAGCAAAGAATTCCAACAGTGCGATCATCGCAAGTGTTACACCAGAGGATTTTGATGGAAATGACGCATTAGCAGGCGTAAGATTTCAACAGAAATGGGAAGAAAAAGCTTTTAGCGAAGGAAAAGGAAGAATCCCGGTTCAGACATTAAAAGATTTCAGAGAAGGAAAGATTACAGAATCCTTTGGCGAGATCACACCGAATACCAAAGGATTGACAAGTTTTGGAAACTTAAGAAACTGTCTTCCAGAACCGGTCAGTGAAGCGATTTCGGAAGGAATGCAATATTTTGATACAAAGATCAAAGGATTTAATCGAGAAGATACGATTTTGTGCGGAATTGAAGCAAGAACATCTTCTCCGTTAAGAATCGAGAGAGATCAAGGATTTGAGAGCAATATCAAAGGAATCTACCCATGCGGAGAGGGAGCAGGTTTTGCTGGCGGCATCACTTCTGCAGCAATGGATGGAATTAAGGTTGCACAAGCCCTCGTTACAGTGTAAAATACCTTTCAAGGAGTGAATGTAAAATGAATAATCGTGAAAAACTAAAAGATAAACAAAGAATTGTCGTCAAAGTAGGTACATCTTCTTTGATTCATAAAGCAACAGGAAACATCAATTTATTCCGATTAGAGAAATTAGTCCGTGTTTTAACAGACTTACATAACAGCGGAAAAGACGTGATCCTGGTATCTTCAGGAGCGATCGGTGTAGGATTTAAAGCCCTGGGATTAGAAAACCGTCCGACATCCCTTCCGATGAAGCAGGCATGTTCTGCTGTAGGACAGGGACAGTTAATGATGATCTACCAGAAACTGTTTGCTGAATACAATCAGGGATCTGCACAGATTCTGATCACAAAAGAGACGATGCTCAATGACGAGAGAAGATATAACGCCAAGAATACATTTGAAGAATTACTAAAACTCGGCGTGATTCCGATCGTAAATGAAAACGATACGGTATCTACAGAAGAGATCGAGTTTGGTGACAATGATACCTTATCTGCTGTCGTAACAGCAGTTGTACAAGGTGATCTATTGATCCTCCTGACAGATATTGACGGACTTTATACGGATGATCCACACAAGAATCCACTGGCCAAACTGATTCCTGAAGTGCCGGTCTTAGATGAAAAGATCGGAAGAATGGCAAAAGGAGCTGTAACTAAGGTCGGAACTGGTGGAATGGAAACGAAGATCGCAGCAGCCAATATCGTAACAGATGCTGGAGCAGATATGGTGATCGTAAACAGCAATAACTTAAACAACGTCAATAAAGTTGTTGCAGGAGAAGAGATCGGAACATTATTCTTAGCACACAAACGACCAGACTTTGATTTCAAGAAATATTTAACAGAACGCCCATATTTTAAGGCATAATAAGATAAAACAATGTATTATATAGAAAGGAAATATTACAGATGAAAGAAAAAGATATTCAAAGAATTAATGAATTATACAATCTGGATAAATCCATTGGGTTAACACCAGAACAGAAAGAAGAACAGAGAAAGTTAAGACATGAATACATCCAGTCTGTTCGTGCAAACTTAAGAGCACAGCTTAATAATGTAAGTATCAAAAATGAAGATGGATCGATCACTCCATTAAAACCAAAAGGATTAAACTAGAGCAGATAAAACAGATGGAGATAGATGCAAACCGCACCGAAAAGGAGGCATTCGTAATGTTAGAACAACTAGGAAAACAGGCTAAAGAAGCATCAGTGATTCTTGGAAAAGCAGGGATTGAAGATAAGAATGAAGTATTAAGAGAAGCAGCCAAATGTCTGGTACAGAATCAGGAATATATCTTAAGTGAGAATTATAAAGATGTAGAGAATGCAAAAAGCAATGATATGAGCGAAGCGTTGATCGATCGTTTATCCCTGAATCCTGACCGTATCGAAGCAATGGCAGAAGGACTTCGTCAGGTAGCTGAACTACATGATCCAATTGGTTCTGTAGAACATATGCAGAAAACACCGAATGGACTTTTGATCGGTAAGAAAACGGTACCATTAGGAGTTGTCGGTATCATCTACGAATCAAGACCAAACGTAACAGCAGATGCATTTGCACTATGTTTTAAGACAGGAAATGCATGCCTTCTTCGTGGTGGAAGTGATGCGATCAATTCAAATCTTGCGATCACAAATGTGATCCAGAGTGCACTAGAATCCTGCAATATGCCAAAATACAGCATTCAGCTGCTGACAGATACAAGCCGTGAGACAGCTACGAAGATGATGCAGTTAAATGAATACTTAGATGTTCTGATCCCAAGAGGTGGTGCAGGACTCATTCAGAGTGTTGTAAAGAATTCTACAGTGCCAGTGATCGAGACAGGAACAGGAAATTGTCATGTATACGTAGATGAATTTGCCCAGAAAGACATGGCAGTTAACATCATCATCAATGCAAAGACACAGAGACTTGGAACATGTAATACATGTGAATCTTTAGTATTACATAAGAACATCTTGGAGAGTCACGGTCCAGCGATCATCGATGCTTTATTAGAAAAAGGAGTACAGGTACGTGGAGATGAGAGAGTTTGTGCTTTAAATGACCAGGTCATCCCTGCAACAGAAGAAGACTGGGGAACAGAATACTTAGATTCTATCATCTCTGTGAAAACTGTCGACAGCTTTGACGAAGCAGTGGCACATATCAATCATTACAATACGGGGCATTCGGAAGCGATCGTCACAGATTCTTACCAGAATGCACAGGAATTCTTAAATCAGATCGATGCAGCAGCCGTTTATGTTAATGCATCCACAAGATTTACTGATGGATTTGAATTTGGATTTGGAGCAGAGATCGGAATCAGTACCCAGAAGATTCATGCTAGAGGACCAATGGGATTAGATGCACTGACAACCAGCAAATTCATCATTTATGGAAATGGACAGATCCGTAAATAGAATATAAAAGCTGAAATCAACAAGTTATTTCAGAATCTTAAGAAAATCTGAAGAAAAACATAGAATTTTGTATGCAAATACAAAGAAATTGTTAAAAAAACATTGAAAAATAAAAAAGACTATGGTATTATAAGTCTTGTGTTCAAAGGAGTTTTCATTTTATGAGAACTCTTTTTTTTCGCAATGGAAAAAAATGTAAAGAAGAAAGGAAGGCTTAAAATGGCATTGTTTACATTTAGCGGCGGTGTTCATCCGGCAGATGGTAAAGAATTTGCAAAGAATTCACCAATCACCGAATACCTGCCAAAAGGAGATGTTGTTTTACCTTTAGGTCAGCACATCGGTGCTCCTGCACAGCCAATCGTTAGCAAGGGAGACCAGGTGTTAGTAGGCCAGAAGGTGGCAGAAGCTGGAGGATTTGTATCCGCGAATATTTTCAGCTCTGTTTCAGGAACTGTAAAGGCGATCGAGCCAAGAATGACTCCAGCCGGAGCAAAAGTTAACTCTATCGTAATTGAGAATGATGGAGAATTCAAAGAGGCTGCCTTTGAGGCAAAACCTTATGATCAGATGTCTAAAGATGATGTTTTAGCAGCGATCAAAGAAGCTGGAATCGTAGGACTTGGTGGAGCCGGATTCCCAACACATGTGAAATTAGCGCCAAAAGATCCAGATGCGATCGAATATATCATCGTAAATGGAGCGGAGTGTGAACCTTATATCACAGGTGACTACCGCATCTTAATGGAGACACCAGAACTTTTAATTGAAGGATTAAATATCGTACTTGATATGTTCCCAAAAGCAAAAGGTATCATTGGTATTGAAGATAATAAAAAAGATGCAATTGCTAAAGTAGAAGCATTAGTAAAAGGTGATGCAAGAATCAGCGTTGCTACATTAAAGACAAAATACCCACAGGGTGCAGAACGTTCTTTAATCTTCGCAACAACAGGAAGAAGCATTAACTCCAGCATGTTACCAGCAGATGCAGGATGCATCGTAGATAACGTAGCTACGATCGTAGCGATCAAAGAAGCTGTCAAAGATGGTAAACCATTATACGAACGTGTTGTGACAGTTACTGGAGATGCGATCAAGAATCCAAGCAACTTTAAAGTACGTACAGGAACAAACGTACAGGAATTGATCGAAGCAGCCGGTGGATTTAAGACACAGCCTGAGAAGATCATTTCTGGTGGACCTATGATGGGTATGGCAATGTTTACAACAGATGTACCAGCTGTCAAAACATTCTCATGCTTCTTAGCATTCACAAAAGATGAAGTTGCTGCGAACCAACCAAGCAATTGTATTCGTTGTGGAAGATGTGTAAGCGTCTGTCCGCAGAAGCTGATGCCAGCAAAATTATCTGTATTAGCAGATCATAATCAGTTTGACGAGTTTGAGAAACTTTATGGAGCAGAATGCGTTGAGTGTGGATCTTGTTCATTCATCTGTCCAGCAAAACGTAACCTTGCACAGTCCATGAAGACAGGTCGTAAACAGGTATTAGCTAACCGTAGAAAGAAATAAAGGAGAGATACATATGAGCGAAACATTATATCATGTGTCAGCCAACCCTCATGTCAGAGATAATGGCTCAACACAAAAGATTATGTTAGATGTTATCATCGCATTACTACCCGCTACAATTTTTGGTATCTATATCTTTGGAGCATCTGCGGCACTGACAGTTGCAATTTCTGTTGCTACCTGTGTTGTCGTTGAGTATATTTACCAGAAACTTATGAAACAGCCAATCACTGTAGGTGACTTAAGTGCGGCATTGACCGGACTGTTACTTGCATTAAACTTACCATCAGGAGCACCATTCTGGATGCCGATCCTTGGTGGAATCTTCGCGATCATCGTTGTAAAACAGGTGTTCGGTGGATTGGGACAGAACTTTATGAACCCAGCCCTTGGTGCAAGATGTTTCTTAATGATCTCATTTGCAGCAAGAATGACAACATTTACATATGATGGTGTGACAACAGCAACACCACTTGCTGTTATGGAACAGGGAAAAAGCGTAGATGTTATGAAATCATTCTTAGGATTCGTTCCTGGAACAATTGGTGAAACATCTGCATTATTACTGATCATCGGTGGAGCATACTTAGTATTTAAGAAAGTCATCTCTCCGATCATCCCATGTGTTTATGTTGCAGTTGTAGCAATCTTCGTACTGATCTTCGGTGGTCATGGATTTGATCTATCTTACATGGCAGCACAGATCTTCAGTGGTGGATTAATGTTAGGTGCGATCTTCATGGCAACAGACTACGTAACATCTCCAATTACAAAGAACGGAAAGATCATCTATGCGATCGTTCTTGGTATTTTAACTGGATTATTCCGTCTGTTCGGACCAATGGCAGAAGGTGTATCTTACTCAATCATCATTGCAAACTTATTAGTTCCACTGATCGAGAGAGTGACAGTACCAACTCCATTTGGAATCGTAAAAAAAGGAGGTAAGAGCAATGAATAAGAATCTCGTAATGGATTGTATCAAATTATGTGTGATCACATTAATTGCAGGACTCCTTTTAGGTATCGTATATAATGTAACAAAAGCACCGATCGCTGCACAGGAAGAAAAGACAAAACAGGAAGCTTACAAAGCCGTATTCAAAGATGCAGCGAAATTCGATACAGTAAAATTAGACCAGAAAGACGTAGCAGCTGTCTTAAAGAAAAATGATCTTGGACAGAACACGATTTCTGAAGTTGTAAAAGCAGTTGACAAAAACGGAAAAGAACTTGGATACGTATTCTCTGTAACAAACCCAGAAGGATACGGTGGAGATGTATCTTTATCTGTAGGTGTCAGAGATGATGGAACAGTCAATGGTTATGAAACATTATCCATCAGCGAAACAGCTGGTTTAGGTATGAAAGCCAAAGAACCAGAATTCAAGAGTAACTTTAAAAACAAAAAAGCAGACAAATTTGAAGTTGTAAAAGATGGATCTGGTAAGAACGATGATTCTAAAGTAGATGCCATCAGTGGTGCAACGATCACAAGCCGTGCTGTCACAAGTGCAGTTAACAGCTGTGTTGCATATTCAAAGAGCCTGAAGGGAGGTAATTAAACATGAAACCAAATCCAATGGAACGATTGATTAATGGTATTGTAAAAGAAAACCCTACCTTCGTCTTAATGTTAGGTATGTGTCCTACATTAGCAGTAACAACATCTGCGATCAACGGTGCAGGAATGGGACTTTCAACAACAGCCGTATTAATGTTTTCTAACATGATCATTTCCGCATTAAGAAATGTCATCCCTGATCGTGTACGTATCCCAGGATATATCGTAGTTATCGCATCTCTGGTAACGATCGTACAGTTCCTATTACAGGGATATGTTCCAGCAGTTAACGACGCATTAGGATTATACATCCCACTGATCGTAGTAAACTGTATCATTCTTGGACGTGCAGAATCCTTTGCAGCAAAGAACGGACCGATCAACTCCTTCTTTGACGGACTTGGAATGGGACTTGGATTTACTGTAGCCTTAACAATTTTAGGAGCATTCCGTGAATTATTAGGAGCAGGTCAGATCTTCGGAATGCAGGTAATGCCATCTGCATACGAACCAATCACAATCTTTATCCTGGCACCTGGAGCATTCTTCGTACTTGCATGTTTAGTAGCGATCCAGAATAAAGTTAAGAGCAAAAAACCTAAAAAAGCCGGAGAAGCACAGAGTGGTGGATGCGGAGATTGTTCTCACTGCGGAAACAGCGCTTGCGGTTCCAGAAGCTTTTTTGATACAACTGTAGATGACAAATAAGGAGGATTAAGATGAAAAGTTTACTGTTAATTGCCATCGGTTCAGCGCTGGTAAATAACGTCGTATTAAGCCAGTTCCTTGGTTTATGTCCTTTCCTTGGAGTTTCTAAGAAAGTTGAGACAGCAGCCGGAATGGGTGCAGCCGTTCTCTTCGTTATTACTATCGCATCAGCAGTTACAAATTTAATTTATACATTTTTATTAGTACCAACAGATTTAACATACTTAAATACGATCGTATTTATCCTGGTAATCGCAGCATTAGTACAGTTCGTAGAAATGGTATTAAAGAAATCTATGCCAGCATTATATGAATCTCTGGGAGTATTCCTTCCACTGATCACAACAAACTGTGCAGTTCTTGGTACAGCATTAACAAACGTACAGAACGACTATAGTTTCATCGCCAGCGTAGTCAATGGTATCGGTATCTCTTTAGGATTCCTAATTGCTATCGTTATCCTTGCTGGTATCCGTGAAAAGATGGAATACAACAACATCCCAGAATCTTTCAAAGGAATGCCTATCACACTGTTAACAGCAGGATTAATGGCAATCGCATTCTTCGGATTCTCAGGACTTATTTAGGAGGTAAAGAAGATGAATATATCAGCAATTTTACTTGCCATGGTTGTTGTCGGAGGAACCGGTCTGCTTATCGCAATCTTACTGGGAATTGCCTCAGAGAAATTTAAAGTTCCTGTAGACGAGAAGGAAGTAGCCATCCGTGCAGAACTTCCAGGAAATAACTGTGGTGGTTGTGGATACGCAGGTTGTGATGGACTTGCAAAAGCAATCGCAAATGGAGAAGCACCAGTGAACGGCTGTCCAGTTGGTGGAGCAGCTGCAGCTGAGAAGATCAGTGCGATCATGGGTGTAGAAGCAGGAGAATTCGTGAAGAAAGTCGCATTTGTAAAATGTGCCGGAACTTGCGAAAAAGCATCTGACAAATACCAGTACTCAGGAGTTCAGAGCTGTATCGAAGCGATGAACGTACCAGGTGCAGGACCAAAAGGATGCGAATTTGGATGTATGGGATTCGGAAGCTGTGCAGCAGTATGTCCAGAAAATGCGATCTCTATCGTGAACGGAATCGCTCATATCGATGAAGAAGCATGTGTAGGATGTGGAAAATGTGCAGAAACATGTCCAAAAGCATTGATCGACCTTGTACCAGAAAACAAGAAAACAAGAGTACAGTGCAGCTCTAAAGAATTCGGTAAAAACGTTATGTCTGTATGTAAAGCAGGATGTATCGGATGTAAAGCATGCGAAAAAGTATGTAAACTTGGAGCGATCAAAGTTGAAAACAACATCGCACAGATCGATTACGATAAATGTGTAGGTTGTGGATTATGTGCAGGTAAATGTCCAAAAGGAATCATTACAGGAAAGAAATTAGTTCCTAAGAAACCAGCACCAAAGAAAGAAGCTTAATCTTTCTTTATATCATTATAATAATAAAAAAGCAGGAGATTCGAGAGATCAGAATCTCCTGCTTTTTTCTGCTTCTATTCATGGAAAAAAAGAATACTATTATAATAGGAAGAAAAAGGATTCCTGACATGAAATTTCTCGAACTTCGGCAAAAAGATGTGATCAATTGTAATACAGGAGAATGTTTAGGCTTTGTCCTAGACCTCGAATTTGAAATCCATACGGGTAAGATCTGTTATCTGATCGTTCCCAAAACAACGAAGATGCTCATATGCGTTGGCAAGAATAAAGTTTACAAAATCCCCTACAAATGCATTGTAAGGATCGGCAGAGATACGATTTTAGTCGATATCAACGAAAAAGAATGCCTGAAATAAAAGAAAAGCTTTCTTTTCTACAAAAAAAATGATATACTTCAAGCAGTAAAAACACGGAGGTACAAGAAGATGAGATGCCCATATTGTGGAAGTGAGAATTCCAGAGTCGTAGATTCCAGACCGGCAGAAGACAACAATGCGATCCGTAGAAGAAGACAATGTGACGAATGCGGAAAACGTTTTACAACTTATGAGAAGATAGAGACAGAACCGTTGAGTGTCATCAAGAAAGACAAGACACGACAACTCTACGATCGAAACAAGATTCGGAATGGAATCGTACAATCCTGTCACAAACTCCCAGTATCCATGGGGCAGATCGAAGCAGCGATCGATGAGATCGAGACAAAGATCTATAACATGGGAACAAGAGAAGTCGAAACATCCGTGATCGGAGAGATGGTCATGGACAAATTAAAGGATTTGAATGAAGTTGCATATGTAAGATTTGCAGCTATTTACCGTGAATTCAAAGATGTGAACACATTTATGAGTGAATTAAAGAAATTATTAAAATAATCACAATTGTTTTGAATAAACAAGATTGTAAAAATATTACTTTTGTGATAAACTAACCATATCATTTTGAAACCAGCTTCCTTTTTGAGAAGAGAAGGAGTTGAGTATTATTTATCAGGAAGTAATCACAGGAATTGTCAGTGGAGTGAGTGGAAAGCTCATCCACGTAGAAGTAGAGATCAGAAACGGCCTGCCATATTTTACAATGGTAGGCTATCTTTCCAAAGAATCCATGGAAGCAAAAGAGCGGGTTGCATCAGCACTGCGCTCCATCGGCCACCCCTTACCGTCGATGAAGATCACCGTTAATTTATCCCCAGCCAATATAAGAAAGAACGGAACCGCGTTCGATTTCCCGATCGCCGTGGCCTTTTTAGGATGCCTGAATTTAATTGATGCAAGCAAGTTAGATGACATCTGTATCATGGGAGAATTAGGACTAAACGGCAAGATCAGAGGTGTAGGAAACTGTCTTCCGATCGTTTTAGAAGCAAGAAAACAAGGAATTCACAAGTTCTTTGCGGCAAGTGAAGATGAGAATTCTCTAAGAGGGATTGAAGATATTGAAGTGGTATTTATGGACAGTTTACAGGATGTCCTGGACTATTTTCATGGAACATATCATCAAAAAAGTTGCAGAAGTGCAACAACTTATCAAAAGGAAGAGTCAGAAGAAGACTTCAGTGACATCATCGGACAACAACATTTAAAAAGAGCGATGGAGATCGCGGTCACTGGAAGACATCATCTATTGATCATTGGTTCCCCAGGTTCAGGAAAAACAATGGCAGCCAGAAGGATCCCTACCATTCTTTCACAACTATCAAAAGAAGAGAAGATGGAAGTTCAGGCAATCTATGATGCCACTGGAATTCCAAGGTATTTAGAAGACGACACCAGACCATTTCGTCAGCCACATCCAATGATCCCGAAAGCCGCATTCCTTGGAGGAGGCAAGACGCCGACGGCAGGAGAGATCACATTAGCACATCATGGCATTTTATTTCTGGACGAATTTATGGAATTTAAAACAGAATGTATCGAAGCACTCAGACAGCCACTGGAAGATGGAACGATCGATATCACCAGAAATGGGATCTACAACAAGTTTCCGGCAGACTTTCAACTGATCGCCACCATGAATCCATGTCCTTGTGGTTATGGATTGGAAGATGGGATCTGCCGATGTACTTATCATGAAAAAAAGCGTTATCTAAAGAAATTGTCCGGTCCGATCTTAGACCGTTTTGACATGGTCATATGTCTAAGTAAAAAAGAGGCTGATACACAGAAGATACAAAAAGAGAGTCAAGAAACATCCGATCAGATCAAAGAACGCATCGAAACAACCATCCAAAGAGAAAAAAAGTTATTAAAAAACTATCAATGCAGTGATACCAGCCATTTAAGCCACATACAGTTAAACAAGCTCCTTCATTTATCCAAAGAATGCAAAGAGATTTTAGATATCGCCTATCGATCTGGCAAGATCACAAGGCGAGGAATGGATAAGATTTTAAAAGTAGCACTGACGATCATGCTTATGGAAAATGAATCAGAGATCAAACCGATCCACCTGATGGAAGCCATGACCTTCAGAAATACAGGATTTATCAAAGAGGTGCTTGAATATGGAAGATAAATTATATTGGTACTGGCTATGCGGCAAAGTCCGATTGCCGATCAAGAAGCAAAAAGAATTGATGGATATCTTCATTCATCCAAAAGAACTCTATAAGATCAACCCAGAAATCTTAAAAGAACATATGACAGAACTTGAATACGGTCGTTTCGTCCATTCAAGAGATGAAACAGCGATCAGGAAAGGCTATGAAGCCTTGCATCGTGAAAATATCCGTTTTATCATTCAAAAAGAAGCTGCTTACCCGAATCGATTAAGAAAGATCTATGATGCTCCGTATGGGATTTTTCAAAAAGGTCAGCCATATGAAGAAAAAGAACTGTCAATAGCGATCGTTGGATCAAGATATCCGACAACTTATGGATTCGAAATCTCAAAAAAGTTCGCAAATGAACTGGCTCAGCAAGGCGTACAGATCGTAAGTGGACTCGCAAGGGGCGTAGATGGGACGGTTCACCGTGAAATAATCGACAAAAAAGGACAGGCTGTTGGGGTTTTAGGATGTGGGATCGATCTCATTTACCCAAAAGAAAATTTTCAGTTATTTTATGACATGTATGCGAATCAGACAGTTATTTCTGAGTACCCGCCAGGCAGTGAACCGCTCAAATGGCATTTTCCAGAAAGGAACCGCATCATCAGTGGATTAAGTGATGGAATCCTCGTCACAGAAGCCAGAGCAAGGAGCGGATCGCTGATCACGGCGGATTGCGGGCTTGATCAGAACAAAGAAGTGTTCGCAGTTCCCGGAATGATCACAGACAAACATTGCCAAGGGTGTCATGGATTGATCAAACAAGGTGCAAAATTAGTTGAAAATGTCGACGATATTTTAACAGAATTTTCAGAATTCACGGGATTTTCACGAAAATTTCCAAAGCATAGTGTAAAATCTCTTGCAAAGGCAGAAAAAAGGGTGTATGATATGTTGAGTTTGAAACCGAAATATATTGATGAGATCTTAAGTACATCCCAAGATTCTTATGAAGAAGTGATCCAAGCTTTATTTCAATTAGAAGCGAAAGGATATATCAAACAGATCCATCAGAACTTATATATCAAAAAAATGTAAACAAGGGGTAATACTATATGCCAAAATATCTAGTTATCGTCGAATCACCGGCGAAAGCCAAAACAATCAAAAAGTTCCTGGGCAGGAATTACGAAGTGATCGCGTCCAACGGGCATGTTCGCGATCTGCCAAAGAGTACCTTAGGAATAGATATCGAGAATGACTTTGAACCAAAGTACATTACGATCCGTGGGAAGGGTGAAGTATTAGCAGCTCTTCGTAAAGCGGTAAAAAAAGCAGACAAAGTATACCTCGCGACTGACCCGGACCGTGAAGGAGAAGCCATCTCATGGCATTTATATTACGCATTAAAACTAGAGAACAAAAACTACAGCCGAATCACATTTAATGAGATCACAAAAACAGCTGTCAAAGACTCCATTAAACACGCAAGAGACATCGATATGAACTTAGTCGATGCACAGCAGGCAAGACGTGTTCTGGACCGAATCGTAGGATACCAGATCAGTCCGATCCTCTGGGCAAAGATCAAACGAGGTTTAAGTGCTGGACGAGTTCAGTCTGTAGCCTTACGCCTGATCTGTGACAGAGAAGAAGAGATCAACCTGTTTATTCCACAGGAATACTGGTCCTTAGAAGCCTTATTAGATGTCAAAGGAAGCAAAAAGCCATTAGAAGCCAAACTGATTGGCAATAAAGAACAGAAGATTGAGAGCGAAGAAGAGATGAATGAGATCTTATCCTATTTAAAAGGAAAAGAATTCACCGTCGAAGGAGTGAAAGTCACAGAACGATTAAAGAAGAGCCCACTTCCATTTACGACAAGTACTCTTCAGCAGGATGCATCCAGCAAGTTAAACTTCGCACCACAGAAAACAATGCGTATCGCACAGCAGTTATATGAAGGTGTCAATATCAAAGGACAGGGAACCGTCGGTCTGATCACATACTTACGTACAGACTCCACACGTATCTCTGTAGAAGCCGATGCCGCAGCGAAAGAATATATCAAAGAAGCTTATGGAGCCGAGTTCGTTGGAGCAGGAACTGTCGCCAAGAAAGACGACAAGAAAGTACAGGATGCACATGAAGCTATCCGACCAACCTACATGACGAACTCACCTGCAAGCATTAAAGACGAACTATCAAGAGATCAGTTCCGTTTATACCAGCTGATCTGGAACCGTTTCATGGCAAGCCGTATGGCACCAGCCAAATACGAGAATACATCCGTAAAGATCGCTGCTGGAGATTATCGTTTTAATGCATCTGCAAGCAAGATCGCTTTCGATGGATTCCTATCCGTATATAACATTAACAACGAGAAATCCGAAGGAAATGTAATGTTAAAATCCATCGATGAAGATACCAAACTTACATTGAATGATTTAGAACCAAAACAGCATTTTACACAGCCACCAGCTCATTATACAGAAGCATCTTTAGTTAAGACACTAGAAGAGTTTGGAATTGGACGTCCAAGTACTTACGCACCAACGATCTCAACGATCACAGCAAGACGTTATGTTGTCAAAGAAAAGAAGAACTTATACGTCACGGAGCTTGGAGAAGCAGTCAACAACATGATGAAGAAAGCATTTGCAAGTATCGTCGATGTGAACTTCACAGCGATGATGGAAGGTCTGCTTGATATGGTAGAAGAAGGTAAAGTCCATTGGAAATCCGTCATTGAAAACTTCTACCCAGACTTTGAGATCGCAGTGAAAAATGCAGAAAAAGAATTAGAGAAGATCAAGATCGAAGACGAAGTCACAGACGTTATCTGCGATGAATGTGGAAGAAATATGGTCGTGAAGTACGGACCATATGGGAAATTCCTTGCATGCCCTGGATTCCCAGAATGCAGAAATACAAAACCACATTTTGAAAAAGTCGGAATCCCATGCCCAATGTGCGGCGGAGAAGTTGTCTTAAAGAAAACGAAAAAAGGAAGAAAATATTACGGATGTGAAAATAATCCGGAATGTGAATTTATGTCATGGCAGAAACCATCCACAGTCAAATGTGAAAAATGCGGAAGCTATATGATTGAAAAAGGTAAGAAGCTTGTATGCTCTAGCAAGGAATGTGGATTCGTATGCAGCATGCCAGAAGATGCAAAAGAGAAAGAGACTTCTGGGGAGTCAGTGTCAAAATAAGGAGAAAAAATATAGATGAGTAGTATACAATTACTAGATAAAACAAGAAAGATCAATAAATTACTTCATAATAACAATTCACAGAAAGTTGTATTTAACGATATCTGTAAAGTTCTGACAGAAGTAATGAATTCAAACGTCCTTGTCATCAGTAAAAAAGGAAAGATCTTAGGTAAAAATGAAGCAGACCACATCGAAGTGCTTCATCAGCTGATCTCAGGAAATGTCAAAGATTATGTTGATTTTTCATTAAATGAAAGACTATTAACAATCCTTTCTACCAATGAAAATGTCAGCCTTTCTACACTGGGATTTGAGTCAGACGTTGATGATTACTATGCGATCATCGCACCGATCGATATCGCAGGAGAGAGATTCGGAACATTATTTATGTACCGCCAGAGAGAAAATTATTCCATTGATGATATTATCTTAGCGGAATATGGAACAACCGTTGTCGGACTTGAAATGTTAAGATCTGTAAGCGAAGAAGTGGAACAGGAACGAAGAAAGAAAGGAATCGTTGATTCCGCGATCAGTACGTTATCTTTCACAGAACACAAAGCAGTGATCCATATCTTAGAAGAATTAGAAGGCAATGAAGGAGTCTTAGTTGCAAGCAAGATCGCAGACAGATTCGGGATCACAAGATCTGTTGTCGTAAACGCACTAAGGAAACTAGAAAGTGCCGGAGTTGTTGAGACAAGATCCTCTGGTATGAAGGGAACATATATTAAGGTAGTGAATGACTTTATATTTGACGAGATCACAAAGCTTGATTAATTCTTTTAGAATTAAAGAAAAAGTTCTTGCAAAGAAGGACAAGGTTTGATATACTGTCATAGGTAAAAATAAACACGCTATTGGAATTCTGGTAAGTGCCCAAGAGGTTTGTCAGAACGATGAAAATAGCGGAAGCAAAAACTAAAGGAGATTTAAAATGAGCGTTATTTCAATGAAAC
>OGWZ01001257.1_pt1 | contig 24516 bp, 19 predicted proteins | sample 1576141 | NCBI WGS metagenome assembly OGWZ01 (sample SAMEA3541512, study PRJEB24748) | human gut metagenome | biome: human gut; feature: human-associated habitat; material: faeces | place: China | collected 2012
GGGAAGCCTTTTCCCTGCGCGCAGCCTCCGCCGATCCCGGCGAGTCAGCGAAGATCCTCACGCGCCTTCTCGCGCGGGGCGGCGTGCCCGGACGCGCTGCCAGGTTCGCCTGGCGCTGCCGGTCCGTGCGCTCGCTGCGCTCCCCTCTCCGTATCTTCCTTGAATCCGTCCTCTTCTGCGCGGCCTGCGGCTTCTTCCTGCCGCCGGCCATATCCTCTCTCTCGGAACGGGTGGACGCGCTCACGGGCAGGGGGAAATCCGGCGCCCTGGCCCTCCGGGCCGGGGAACACCCTGAAAAAGTCTTTCCTCCGGCGTGGCCCTCTCTTCCGGAAACGGCGGCCGCGGGGCGCTCCTGTCTCGCCGGCATCTACAGAGCGCCGCGTGAACTCTCGGGCTGGGTTTTCCGCAGGGGCGCGTGCCGCGCGCGGTCCGGAAACGGCGGGGACCCCGGAGTGACCCTGCTCCTCACCTACGCCCGCACCGCGGCCTCAAGCTATACGGGCCTCCCAAAAGACGCGGCTTTCCAGGATTCGCGTCCCTCGGAAATGACGCGCAGGGTGCCGCTTCCCGCGGCACCGGGTCCGGGTCCTGACGCCTGGAAAACCTTTCTCACGAAAAAGGACGCGTCCGCCCGCTTTCTCGATCTTCTGCAGCGCGCGAAAGCCCGCGGCGGCGTGCGTTTCAGGGAACCCGCGAAACTGACGGACGGAAACGGCACGTCCATAGCCTGCCCGTGGGCGGCGGGCGCCTGGAACATAACCGGCCTTCAGGGAGACAGCCTCCGGGACGTCTTTGCCGCGCTTCACGGTCTGCCCGGCTTTTTCCTGACCGAACTCACCGTACAGGGCGGCAGCTGGACCGCCAGAGGAGATGCCTATGCCCGATGAAACCAGGGAAACCGCTTTCCCGGATGACAGCAGAAACGCCATGGAGGAAAGTCCCGGAAACGCCGCGGATGATCTGTCCCGTCTTTTCGCGGACACGCCGGGGAAAGGAGAAAATCCCGTCCCCGCTTCCCCCCGGCGCCGGCCGGGCCGGCGCATCCTGATTGTGGCGGCCTGTCTCGCCGTCCCGCTCACCGCCTGCGGAGCCGCCTTCTTCCTGCAGGGAGACCCGGACCCGGGGTACGGAGTCTCCCCGGGTCCCGCTCCCGCGCCGCGCGTTCACAGGAAGCCGGAATCTCCCGCAGCGAAGGAAAAAGCCGGCAGTCCCGCCCCTGAGACAGGAAAGTCAGCCGCTGAACCGGGTTCTCTCGGGGAGAACGCGAGGCTCATGAACGAGCTCGAGGCGATGCGGCTCAGGACGCGCATCGCCCGGGAAGAAGCCGATTACCTCAAAGCGAAGCAGGCCGCCGACGCGGTGAGAAACGGAAGCGGCACAAAGCCCGCGGAAAGCCGTCCCGCCGCTCCGGCCCCAGCCAGGCAGGACGGAAAAGCCTCCCGTCCCGCTGGAAGGGACGCCATCATTTCCGTACAGGGCGCCGGGAACAGCCTGTGGGCTCTCGCGCGCACCGCGGAAGGACGCGTTGTCTCCCTCAGGCCGGGCAGTCCCTTCGCCTGCGGCAGGGTAAGCGCCGTGACCCGCCAGGGCGTGCGCGTGCGCTGTCAGAACTCCACGCTTTTCATTTCATTCTAGGGGAAAGAAACATGCCGGATACCGGAAACAGTCAGACCCTGCGCCTGCGTCTCGCGGAACTGATGGCCGGACTCGACGGCGCGGTCCGGGAAAAAATCCGCCTTTCGCCTGACAGGAGCGTCCTGGACTATTCCCGGGAAATCGCCGGGAACCTGCCCTTCATGGCGCTCGCCGCCTTTCTGCAGGAGAACTGCGGGACACGCGCCGTGCCGCATCCGGCGGCCGAGTTCGCCCTGCGCTTCGCCGGGCGCGGCGGGGAGACGGAGACAGGCCGCACGGAGGTGCAGAGAAGGCTCGTGAGCCTCCTCGCGGAAGCCGGGGAAAGCGGAGCCTCGGACGTGCATATCGCGGACATGGGAGCCTACGGTCTCGTGCGCTTCCGCGTACGCGGCGAGATGCGCCCGGCTGCCGAAATTTCCGGCACCCTCGCGAGGCGCTTAATTGCCGTGGCCTTCAACGGCCTCGGCCAGCAGAACGGCACGCCGGGCTTTTCACAGGCCTCCCGTCAGGACGCGCGCATCGTGAGCCGCTCCGTCCTGCCTCCGGGCGTCCATTCCGTGCGCCTGCACGCGGAGCCGATCCAGTCCGACACCGCGTCCAGGGGAACCTTCCTCGCCATGCGCCTCCTCACGGGAGCGGACGGCGTCACGGGAAGCCTCGGAGAACGCCTTGCCGCGCTCGGCTACTCTGAGGACCAGTGCCGCCTCATGGCCTCCCTCGCCGGATCACGCGGCCTCACCCTCCTTGCCGGCCCTACGGGACACGGCAAATCCACAACCCTGCGCCACGTCATGGAGTCCATGGTCATCTCCCGTCCCGACCAGAGCTACCTCTCGGTCGAGGATCCCCCCGAATACCCCATGGCCGGCGTCAGGCAGATTCAGGTGCCCACGTCCGGGGGAGACAGGGCATCAGCCTACGCCGACGCCATAGCCGGCGCCATGCGCTGCGACCCCGATGTCATCATGATTGGCGAGATCCGCTGGCCCGCGGCCGCAGCCGCTGCGCTCGACGCCGCGCTGACCGGCCACGCCGTGTGGACCACAGTGCACGCGGCCGACGCCTTCGCTATAGCCCGCCGCCTCACGGGCATGCTCACGTCAGCCGGCGTTCCCGATCCCAGGGAAACCCTCTTCGGGCAGGGCGTCTGCGCGGGACTCATCTGCCAGCGCCTCATGTCCCTGAACTGCCCCCGCTGCAGCCTGCCGCTCTCCTCCCTTACAGGGCAGCACGGCGCAGCCTCCTTCCAGAAGAACTTGAAGAATTCCTCGCCGGCGCCATCGGTCCCTCCGCCATGGGCGGCGTGCGCCTGCGCAATCCTGACGGCTGCCCTGCCTGCGGGGGACAGGGCATTCTCTCCCGCGCTGCCGCGGCCGAGATTGTCGACTGCCGCGGCGCGGTGGGCAGGCTCCTCGCCAGGGGTGAGGACGGGGCGGCAAGGGAGCTCTGGAAACGGAACGGCGGCGTCACCATAGCCGGCCGCTGCCTCGGACTCATCGCGAAAGGGCTTCTCGATCCCGTCACCTGCGGACACAGGCTGGGCGGCCTGTCCGATCCGGACAGCGTCTGACATCCGCGGACAGACCGTCTAACAGCCTGCTTTTACTAAATAAATGTCATATAATTAAAGTAATGCTTTATAATTCGGCTGTCCCTGTGACGGCCACCCGTCCCGGACGTACGGCGCCTGTTTTCAAGGAGCGCCTGAAGAACTCTGCCCGCATGGAGGAACCATGTCCCTTATTTCCGAATACGCCCTGCGCCGGGCTTTCCGCCCGTCCGTGCGGGCAAAACTGTGGAGGCGTCTCGCGGCCAGGGCGGCTCTCGGGCTTCCCGTGTGGGACGCCATCGAGGACGCGCGCGGACGGGCCGAAGGGAAGAATCCCGGCTTCGCCAGGGCCTGCGGCAGGCTTCTCCTGGCCCGCGACTCCGGGCTCGGCCTCGCCGACGGGCTTGGCGGACTCGGCGCCCCGGGCGAAGGACTCCTTCTTTCCGCCGGCGAGAGCTCGGGCCGCACGGCCGAGGGACTTTCCCTCGCGGCGGAGCTTCTCGAGACACGGGGGCGCGTGGCGAAGGAGGTGAAATCGGGGCTCGCCTACCCCGTATTCCTGGTTCTGCTTTCCGTCATCGTGCTTGTCCTGACCTCGGGGCTCATTGTCCCCCAGCTGGCCGCGGTGCTGGATCCGGAGTCGTGGACCGGAGCCGCGGCGTGGCTCTACGCTCTCTCCGGATTCCTGAACTCGTCACGCGGCCTTTTCCTGGGACTCGTCCTCATTCTGCTCATTATCCTCACCGTGACAAGCCTCGGCACCTGGACCGGGCCTCTCAGACAGCGCCTCGATGCCTTCGGTCCGTGGAAGCTTCACGCCCTCTCCGAGGGATCGGCCTTCCTTTTCACGCTGGCCACGCTGTCCAGGGCCGGCGTGCAGACGCGCGTGGTGCTTGAGACCTGCCTCGCCTCCCCTTCCTCCTCTCCCTGGCTCAGGGAACGCCTCAGGGGCGTTCTGCGCGTCTACGGAAACGGCACGAATCTGGGGGACGCCCTGGCCGGCGCCGGGCCGTCCTTCCTGCCTGAGGAGGCCATCGAGGATCTGCGCGCCCTGGACGGACTGGACGGCTGCGGGGAGCGCCTTCTTGAGACAGCGCGCGCGGAAATCCGGGAAGGCACGGAACGCGTTCACGACTCCATGCGGGCGCTCGGCACGTTCCTGCTCCTCCTCGTTTTCGGCCTCGTCCTGCTCATTCTGGCCGGCGTCTTCTCCTTCCAGCAGCAGTTCGCGTCCGCGATGTAGCCGTCTATCTGCGGCCTTTCAGAAGGAAGAACGTCCAGGGGATCAGCGCGAAGCAGAGGACGAAGGGAAGAAGAAGCGCGGTGGCAAGCCCCACGAGCTTGGCGATGCCGCCGAGAAGCGGCGGGAAAAGGAGAAGCGAGCTGTAGGCCAGAACGGAGACGGCAGAGCTCGCCCGCTCGAGGCTCACGCCGGGACACCTGCCCGCCTGACTGAAGAAGATGGGCCCCACGGGCGAGATACCGGCGCCGAGAATGGCGTAACCGGCCAGGCAGATCAGGGGATTTCCCGCGAAAAGCGCCACGGCGAGCCCGCAGAAGGCAATGGCCGATCCTGCCACGGACAGGGTCCGGTCCCCGAAACGCGCGCGCATCCTGTCCCCGAAGAGCCGGCACACGGCCGCTGCGGAGCCGTAGGCGCCGTACGCCAGGGCCGCTGTCTTCTCGTCCGCGCCCTTGACACTGAAAAGGTAGAGGCTGCCCCAGTCACCTGACGATCCCTCCACGGCCTCAATGAGAAGATACCCGAGGCCGCATCCTATGACGAAAAGAGGTATGCGGCCGCTCTCCTTCGCACCGCCTCTGCCGGCCTGAGGCTCATCTTCGTGCTGCAGGGAACGGCAGGCGGGCAGAAACAGGAGGAAAAAGAGGGCGGCGAAGAACGCCACGTTCGGAAGCGGAGAAAGGGACAGGGAAGAGAACACGCTGCCCGACGCGGATCCGAGGAAGATGCCGAAGCCGTAGAAGGCGTGCAGAAAGGACATGCTTGGACGGCTGAAATGCTTTTCTATGAGCATGCCCTGTGTATTCACGCACGCGTCCAGCATGCCCATGAAAAAACCGAATATCCCGACGCCGATGGCCAGCTGCCACACATTCACCGCGAACATGGCCACGAGAAGGGAGACGACCATGAGCGCGGCGCTCCAGCGGCAGAGCCGTCCTGACCCGAAACAGCGCAGGGCACGGGCACTTCCAAGAAGCGCCGCGAACCCGCACAGGCCCATGGACAGAATGATCAGGCCCACCTCCGCCTCATCCGCGCCCACCTGGGACTTGAGGGCCGGCATACGCGAGAGAAGGATGGCGTAGAAAATCGTTGAAGCGGCGAAAAAGAAGGAAACGGCCAGACGGGCCTTTGTGTATTCGGAAATTTTCATGATGGATACGGGCTGGATGTTGCTGAATAGAAGACTATAGCCCGGCCGGCTCCAGCGGGCAATGCCGGCACATGAAGGCCCCATAACAGGTTCGTCAGCCCCCCGGATACGGAGCTCTTCTGATTCGGGCTTCCTCCCGGAAGAGACAGCAGGAGGAAAGAGGCCCACACTTCCCATCCTTCAGAAACCGGCCCGGCTGCCGGACCGTCAGCGGTATGATGGGTTCCGGGAACCTGATATCCCGGACGGACCTCAGCCAGTCTTTCCTGTGAAATCCGGAAGAACAGGCCTCATCCGGCACCGCATCCGGAACAGGCGTATTCCCGAGCGGCATCTTCTCCATCAGGCATGCCCCGCAGGCAGCCGGATTCCTGTTTGACCGGCATGCAGAAATGTTATAAATAAAAAAACATCTATTCCCTGGATATGCCTGACTGGCTTTCCGCTCCCCCGGCAGCAGGGACATCCGTCCGTACCAGGGGCATCACGGGAAGAGCAGGAAAGAACAACGCAAAGGAGTATTTCTATGAAAATGAAGAAAACGGCTCTGGCTTTTATGGCGGGACTGAGCCTTATGGCGGCCTCCGCTGCCTGCCCGGCGCTGGCGGCAGACAAACTGCCGTCTTTTGGGAATAACAGGCAGATGGTGGAATATTTCTGGAATGAGATTTTCAACAAGCACAATACTTCCGTGATCGACAGCCTGACGTCCCCGAAATACATCCAGCACAGCCCCGGCTTCGCCGACGGCCGTGAGGCGTTTAAGGCCGGCGTCCAGGGATTCCTCAAAGAATTCCCGGAAAGCAGGGCGGAAATCAAACATATCGGCGCTGACGGCGATCTCGTGTTTATCCACAATCACATCACGCTGAAAGCCGGCGATCGCGGTCAGGCTGCTGTCGATATCTTCCGCGTCAAAGACGGCAAAATCGCGGAGCACTGGGATGTCATCCAGGATATCCCGGAAAAAGCCGAAAACAACAATACCATGTTCTAAGCTGGGGCATGGACTTTTCAATTAATTCAGTAAGTTAAACAAAAATCTGTACCACGGTGCACCAAGCGTCAGGAGCAGACCGGAGAGACCGCCGCACTTTCCTGCATTTCTTCATTTTGTTTTTCCGACACAGTCCAGCCTTCCTGAAAGATTTTTAATCTTTCTTCGGCGGATAGATTTCACATCATTAGCACCTCCCCGAGGGGCTTTTTCTTGACGCCCGTCAAAATATGTGCGTATTTCTGTACTTAACCAAAGACAAAAAGGAGGGCACCATGCCTGAAGCAGTCACATACACCGAAGCCCGCCAGAACTTTGCGAAGTACATGGATCAGGTCTGCGACGATCACGACGCGCTCATCGTGACGCGCCAGAAGTCCCGTCCGATTGTAATGATGTCTCTGGAAGACTACAACGCCATGAAGGAGACGGCCTACCTTATGAGCACGCCCGCCAACGCAGAGCGCCTCATGGCTTCCATCAGGGAGGCCGACGAGGGGCTGGCCGAAAAGCACGAACTTATCCGACCGGAGTAGAAGCATGGAACTGAAGTTCACTTCCTACGCCTGGGAGGACTACAAATACTGGGAAAAGCAGGACAGCCGGACGCTGAAGAAGATCAACGCTCTCATAGACTCGTTGCTGAGAGAGCCCGGCGCCAGCGGGATAGGCAAGTCGGAACGTCTTAGCGGCAACCTGTCCGGGTGGTGCTCCAAGCGAATCGACACCAGGAACCGCATGGTCTACAGATTTGAAGGCGTCAGCGTTCTGTGCATAGCCCAGCTTAGATTTCACTACTGAAAGCCGGAAAAATCCTTTGCCCCCGCCCTGCCGGCCTGATTTGGTGCGGAATGGTGCGGGACTTTTACGCAGCATATTGAAAACACAGAATAAATTACAAAAGTCTTTATCCTAAGCTGCACAGGGTAACGGCCTGAGCGGCCTCCCCTGCGTATGAAGCACAGACGGCCGGGAGAATGCCTCCCTGCCGTTTTTTATTTCCCGTCATGCCGCATGAGATACATGGTCCAGGGAATAAGAAGGAAGGTGATGCAGAGAGGCACGAGCATAGCCTTCTGGAGCCCCACCACGCCGGCCAGACTGCCGATGAGAGGCGGAAAGAGCATGAGCGGGCCATTGGCCATAAGCACGACCACGGAGGTGGCTTTGGCCGTGCTCACGCCCGGACACTGCCCGGCCTTGCTGTAAAAGACGGGGCCAAGCGGAAAGAGCCCGATGCCGAGCAGGGTGTAGCCGATGAGCGCGGTCACCGGATCCGGGGCGATAATGACGAGTCCCATGGAGAGGAAGGCCACGATGGCGCCGCCCGTGGCCAGGAGACGATCGCCGAGCTGGGTGCGCAGCCAGTCGCCGAGCAGGCGGAAGAAGGCCAGGGACGTGCCGCAGAGCCCGTAGGCCAGCGCTGCCGTCTCCTCGTTGGCGCCCTTGCAGGTGTACATGAAGAGACTCCCCCAGTCGCCTGCCGCGCCGGTGACGGAATAGGAGCCGAGCACGGTGAGGCCGCAGAACCAGACAAGCCTGGGCACGCGCTCGCGTTTCTTTTTGCCGGGGACCGGCTTCTCAAGGGGAGGATCCTTCTCCACGTGCTTCCAGGCGGGATAAAGGAGCAGAACCGCGGGAATGGTCATGAAGCCCAGACTTTCCGAAGGAGACAGATTCAGGGCCGCGGCAAGACCGCCAGCTGAGGAGCCGATGAGGAGCCCTATGCCGTAAAAAGCGTGCAGCATGGACATGGTCGGCTTCTTATACCGCACCTCCACAAGAACAGCGTGCGTGTTCGCGCAGAGATCCGAGACATTGAGGAAGAACCCGAAAAGGCCGGCGCAGACGGCAAGTCCCGGCACTGTGGTGGCACGGGTGCCCAGAACGAGAACGACGCACATGGCCAGCATGCTCCAGGGGCAGAGACGCCGGCTGCCCACGCGCCGCAGAAGCTGGTTGCCGGACAGGAGAGCGCAGAGGCCGCACAGCCCGAGCGTCAGGAGCACCCAGCCGATCTCGGTCTCCGTAGCGCCAGTCTGGGCTTTAAGGGCAGGCATGCGCGAAAGAAAGAGCGCGTCAAAAAGATAGGGAAACGTAAAGAAATAAAAGCCCGAGATACGGGCCTTCTCAAAGGCGCTGAAGTGCATGGGGGATGACCAGATGAAAAGGGGTGAAGGACGCGGGGTACGGGAGCGCTCCCTGGACTGCTGATGCTGTTCCGCTGCCGGAATTCTGCCCGGGCTGGGTATAAGACCAGTACGGAATTTCCGTTACCAGGTTTCTGCCGGAGCCGGGTATAAGGCCGGTACGGTATTCCCGTTACCAGGTTTCTGCCGGAGCCGGGTATAAGGCCGGTACGGTATTCCCGTTACCAGGTTTCTGCCGGAGCCGGGTATAAGGCCGGTACGGTGTTTCCGTTACCAGGTTTCTGCCGGAGCCGGGTATAAGGCCGGTACGGTGTTTCCGTTACCAGGTTTCTGCACAGGCCCTGTATAAAGCCAGTACGGTGTTTTGTTACCGGACAGAGGCTGCCGTTCCGTTAAGGAGCCGGCAGTCCGGTACAGATCCGGTCTTCATACGCTTTTTCCGCGGGGCACGCAAAAAAGACGTCCGGCCGCATCAGGGCCGCCGGAGAACATCTCTGTCAGGATGGTGGAAGAAACCTCTATTTCGCGGCTTTTTTGCGCGCCAGGGAAAGGTACTTGCCCTCTTTACCGGTCACGTGCTCAATCTTCAGCTTCAGGATGACAAGGTTTCTGCCGAAAATGGAGAATTCCTTTTCCAGGGCTTCTTCCGTCGTTTCGGGAGCGAGATGCAGGCTGAATCTTCTGACGATATCCTTTCTTTCGGCTTCGCCGGTCACAGAACTGACCCTGCCGAAACAGATCACGCTCTGGAAATCCGTGCTCAGCTTCGGCGCATTGATCACGCTCCTGCCCACCACGCAGAAACTGGCACGCTCATCGTGCTTCAGGCAGTCTATTTTGTGGCCTTCCCTTCCGCAGTGCATATAGATGCACCCGTCTTCATAGAAATAATTGATGGGGACGCCGTACGGCCAGCCGTCCGCGTCCGTGACAGAAAGAACACCGTACGTTCCTTCCCTGAGGATCCTTTCAGCCTCTTCCTCCGGAAGAGCCTGCCCCCTGCGGCGAAGTTCCCTGAACATGCCATTTTCCTCCATATGAATGTTGTCCGGCCGTGGGCCGTTTTTCTCTGCCTGTTACAGGGACAGGCGGTCCCTGTCAAAGGTCCGGTCTCATTTTAAAAAATTATTTCATTATTAAAAATTTTATTGACTTTTCCGGAAGACTGCCGCATCCTGCGCGGCGGAAGGACGCCCTTCTCCTGCAGGTACCCACCCTATCCTTCTCTCTACGAGTCCGTTCATTCACGAACGGCAGGAGGTTTGCTTGAACCTGACAGAGGTTCTGCTCGCTGTTATTGTTTCCCTGGCCGTCATTGCCGGCGGCTACACCCTCTACACCAACGTCTCCGACAAGAATGAAGTGGCGCAGGTCATGCAGAATGTCTCGCTCCTGCGGGCCAACATCGAGGACGCCTACGACGGCAATTACGAAAATCTGTCCTCTGACGCTTCTGACGGGAGCCTCTACGACCTCGGCATTCTGCCTGAGCGCCTCGCCCGCGTCAGCTCGGGCGGAACGACACCTGCCACCAAGTGGGGCCCCATCACCATTGAGGCCGGCGACGATCCCTCGACCTACACCATCAGCTTCAGCGGCCTCAGCAAGGATATCTGCCTGCACCTTGGCAGGTTCCAGTACCGCAGCTGGGCCAAGGTCGAGGCCGGCGGCACTGCCGTGTGGACCCGCGGCACGGATACCGGCCTGAAGACGGCTGAGCTTGTCCAGGCCTGCAAGGCCGGCAACGTAGCCGTGACCTTCACCGCTCCGTAGTTCCTTTACTCTTTTCACCATGCCCCCGGGCTCCCCGGGGGCATGAGGAACGCCATGCGCACGCTGCTGGCCCTTTTCGTTCTCACTGCCGTCACCGCGGCCCTGCTTCTGCAGCTCCAGATCCGCCACCCGCTTCAGGCCACGCAGGGATCGGATCCTGAAACGGCTTCCTTTCTTTCCCTCCGCTCAGCCGTCTTTGCCGCCGTCACGGCTCTCTCCCCCTATGAACGGCGCGCCCTGGCCTCGCGCGATGGCTCTTCTTTCACGGAACTTGTCCTTTCCGATATCGGGTCCTTCGCGGAAAACGGCTTCCGTATTCCCGGAGAGGATGACGGCACGCCTTCCCTGCGGGCCTTCCTCGCCATGAAAGGGGATACGTGTCTCATGGCCGTCTTCAGGACGCGTGAGGACGCAGCGCTCGCCCGGGCTCTCGGGAGCTCGGCCGGCACAGGCTCCGCCTGCCGGGGCGCTTCCTGCCAAAAAGGCGGCGTTGATCTCGAAGGCTTCGTTCCTGACGGTTTCCCCGCGGACGGGCTTACCGTGAGCGCCGCGTATCTTGCCTGCCCGGCCTTCTCCTTTGTCTCCGAAAACTGACAGGTCCCATGAATCTGACCGACTCCCTCCTCGGCGCCATCTGTCTCGTGTTCCTGCTTGTCCTTCTGGGGACTCTCACGCAGGAACGCGCCGCTTCCCTCGAACTCGGACGCTCAGCTGAGCTCATGGACGATCTCGCTTCCGCGGCCGGGGCCTGCGCCCGGGATCATGAAAGTGAGCTCTCCCTCACCACAGGACCGGAAGGAAATCCCTCCGTACTCCGGGAAGCCGGGTACCTCCGCCCCTCCTTTCCGGATTCCCTCGCCGACGGCCGGCCCCTGCGCTTCTTCCTGCGCCGCCTTACCGCAGACAGCGCGCCCCTTATTTTGGCCGTGGCAGAGGGAACACCTGCCTCCTGGAAGGGAAACGCCGGATCTGAACGGCGTTTTGCCTCTCTGTACGCGCTCCCACTTGCGAAAAAACTTCCCGGGGGAGGATACGTTTCCATATCTGGAAGCGGCCGGGATGAAACCACACTTCAGGGAGCGCGCTCCTCCTTTACCCTGTCCCTGAAGTCCCTCGGGATATCACTGCCTCCAGGCACAACGGCTCTCCTGCGCCTCGCTGACACGGATGGGACTGAACCGGGCACAGCCGACAGTTCAGCTTTTCTGCACAGGAAAGCAGAGGAAGGGCTGAACACCATGCTGTCGGATCTCGGCTTCAGCGCCCACGCCCTCAGGGATACGGGCGCAGCCGTCTTCGCTTCCTCCTCTCAAGGCGCTGATACGGCCGCGGCAGACGGTTTCGCAGCCCTGTGCCAGGCGGGAGACACAGGCTCCGGTTCCCCTGAGGGACTCACCAGGTACATTCCCGGAGCAGGCCTCGCCGTATGCCGGAACGGGCGCGCCGCCCTGCTCGGACGGGACAGCGCGTTTCTCAGCGCTGCCGGTGTCTTCTTCGCCGGCCCTTCTGACGGCGTCATCACGAATCTCGCCACACCGCTCCGGACGTTTTCCCGCCCCGTGCTGAAACCCGCCTGCCCTGAAGGCACCCGGGCCGCCATTTTCGCGGTTCCCGCCCCGGGCTTCAGGGAGAAGGAAGTCAGCGTGGAGGACGCGGGGAATTCCTGGCTCGTCACCGTGAAGGGCTCCCTCCTCCAGGGAACGGAAAAAACGGATTCCCGTTCCGCCGCAGAAAGCTTCTCCGCCTCCGAAGAAATCCCGGAGCCTGCCCCTTCGGGCAGTCTTCAGCTCGGAACGGGCACGTCCTCAGGAGAGGATGTCCCGCAGGACACGTATTTCTACATGGCCGATTCCTCAGCCCTCGTCATGACAGGCTGTTTTCCCACACCCTAGCCCGACAGGGACGCCTCATGCAGCTCGCTGATACTCTTCTCGCTCTCTTTGTGCTCTGCGCCGCTTTTGCCGGCGCGGCCACACTGCAGGGAGCCGAACGCTGCCGGGATGACGCCGGGGCCGCGGCCTGGCAGGCCGACACGCTGCGCATCGCGGCGCGTCAGCTTCCGCCATCCTCAACGCCGGAAACAGTCCGGCTTTCCGTCCCGGACGATCTCACCTCCCTGCCTCCCGGCTTTTCCGCGGAGGGCGCAGGCGGCCGGCCCTTCCTCGTGCTCGTGAAGAAGACGGCCGGCGGCACGGACATCCTTGTCCTGGCCAAGGGCACGGCTTCAGGAAACGATGCCCTTCCGAGAGCCGCTGCGCTCCGCCTCCAAGGCGGCTTCTACCGCCCGTCAGACCGGCGCGCCCGGGCTCTCGGTCTCTCCGCGTCATCCGTATGGCTGCCCGGTGAGGGCAGAGCCCTTGATCTCGCCTCATTCGGCCTGACCGCCGTACCCGAAGGCTCCTTCGGCATTCTGGACGGCCCCGGAGCGGGGCAGACGGACGCCCTCAGAGAGGAAATCCTGCGCAGGGAGCCTCTCTCCGGACACGAGGAGCTCTCCGTTATGGAAACGGATCTCGGCCTTTCCGGACACGCGCTTGAGGACGTTTCCGCGCTCAGGTTCCTGAATACCTATTCCGGTCCGGCCTCCACGCTCAGTGGCTTCGGCTCCCTTCCCGCGCCGGAGGACTACGGCTGCCCCGCGGAAACGCCGGCCGCCCTCTGCGCCGGAGAGAAAAACACGGGGCGCCTCATTCTGGATTCCCGCTTCGGCCTCGGCCTCTGCCGGGACGGACGCTTTGCTCTCCTCGCTGACAGTGAAAACAGCCTCTCCGTGCGGAACATGGGCGTAACCAGCGCCGTGAGCCTGACCAGTAACGGCGGCGCGGCCTTCACCCGGGGAACCATTCCCGTGCCTGTCTGCCGGTCCGGCGAAGAGCCCGCCGTTTTCTTCGCGCCCATGCGTACGGGTATGGCCGTCCCCTGGATCCCGAAGGACTGCCTCTCCGCCTTCGCCTCCACAGACGGACAGAAAGAAGCGCTTGAAAGGATTCCCGCCCGGTATTTCCGCGCGGCGGGGCCGGCCCTCCTGCGTTCCGCCGTGTCCCGGTCAGGTTCCGTCTGGATGCTTACCTGCAACCTTTCTCCCGACTCGCTGGCCATGCGCCCGGCCGGTTCCACGCTGAAGAAGAACAGCCCGGATCTCGCCGCCGCGCAGGATCTCATCGCGGACTGGTACTACGCCTCGGGGCAGGTAACACGGCCAGCCGGATCTTCCGCGCCGCGTACCCTTCCGGCCGCCTGTCCGTCCCCGGGCTTTGACAGACCCGTTCCCTTCGCCTGGTTCACTGCCTGCATCACGGAGGCTGTTCCATGAGCATTCCTGAAACGCTTCTCGCCGCGGTCTGCCTGCTCGTGACCTGTTCCGGAATCGCCGTCATGGCCGAAGACTGGCGGGATACAGCCAGCGCAAACCGGGCCGCCGCGGAATTCACAGTCACGGCCAGGCGCGCCGCGGCATGGGTCCTCTCCCGCCGCGCGGATCTCGCTGAAAAGGCAGAACACGCTCCTTTCAGCCTGACAGAGCTGTGCCCGGAAACGGCTTCGGCCCGGAACAGCGTCACAGGCCAGCCGTACGCAACTTTCCTCTTCACTCCGGAAACGGGACGGCTCTCCCTCGCGCTCTTCGCAGCCGGCGGCTCCGGGGACAGGGAAATGCTCCGGAAAATCATCCGTTCCGCAGTGCGCCGCATCGAAGCGGGCTTTTTCGTGGCAGAAGACGGACTTCTTGTCCGGGGAAACGAAAAACTCAGCCCAGCCTCTCTCTGTTCCGGATGCGGCTCTCTCTCCTCAGCCCTGCCCGCCGGTTCCTGGGGAACCATCCTCACCCTTCCCGAAGGCCGCGCCGTCTCCGCCGTGCCGGCAGACGGCCTCGTTTCCCGTCTCGCCGTACCCGGAGGAGAAGAAGCGCGCATGGACGCGGCGCTCGGCATGAACGGCAATGCCGTCACAGACCTCTCTGCCCTCTTCTTTTCCGGTGGTAATGGCGGACCGGCTTCCGCCGGGGACGCCGCCTTCCGGGAATCATGCGCGTCGGGATCCGGCGAAGGCACGCTGACTTTCTTCAGCGGCAGCGGCCTCCTCCTCTGCCGGGGAAAGGAAGCCGTGGCCCTGCCGGACTCCCTGTCATCCCTTCTCCTCCGTCAGGCCTCGCGTCCCGACATCAGCGCCAGCGCCTCAGCCCTCAGACAGGCTTCCGCGGCCGGAACCTTTCCAGCCAGCGGCACAGGCGCCACAGGAGCCGTGACCTGCCCCCAGGGCATGATACCCGCCGTCTGGTCCGCCGCCGTCCTGATCCAGAAAAAAACCTCTGTCAGAAAAAACGGAGAGGAAGTTCTCGGCGCGCCCCCGGCGGGATACAGCGGAAACGCCATGCGCCTGCGCGTCTGCCTTCATCAGGGGGAATAAAACATGCGCCTTTTTCTGTTTCTGTCACTGCTTCCGGTTTTTTTCCTGCACTTCCCGCTCCCCGCCTCAGCCGCCCTGAACAGCCGCGAAAAAGCGCTGGTCCCGCTCTTTGAGGAACCCTGCCGGCGCTTCGGCATTCCCCGCGTGCTCGCTCTGGCCATAGCCCGTCAGGAGTCGGACAGCCGTCCCCTGCTTATCAATATTCAGGGAAAAGATGTCCTCCCGCGTACCCCCTCGGAGGCTCTGCGCATGGCGGAGTCCTGTCTTGCGCGGGGGCTGTCCTTCGATGTCGGCCTCATGCAGATCAATTCCTACTGGATACGCCGTTACCGCATCCCCCTGCGCCGGCTTTTCCATCCCCGTGACAACATTTACGTGGCCTGCTTTATTCTGGCGGAGAGCATGCGGCGCGACGGCCCGACCTGAAAAGCTGTCGGGCATTACCACTCGCGTACGCCATGGCGCCGTGACGGCTATATCGCCCGCGTACGGCACCATCTCAGGGATATCCTCGAAAGGTAGGGAATGCGTACGCGCAGGGTAATTTCATCCTCCGCCGGGCCGCCTGGTTCCGGCATGCACGGGGCCGGGCTTCCGGCAAAAAAGAGTCCTGCATAAAAAGGAGACCTTTTATGCAGGACTTTTTGGTACGGCTTTCCCGTATGCCGTGGTTTTCTTCTATCTGACAGTGCTGGCAAACTCACGGCCATAATCACGGCAGAGCTTCTGTGTGGCTTCGTCCGGGGCCCACTGGCAGCGCAGTCCGTCGTTGACGATTTCAAAGCCGGCGCCGTCAAGAAGGGCAGTTATCTGTTTGACGGCTTCGCCGCTCCATCCGTAGCTTCCGAAGGCCGCGGCTTTCTTATTCCTGAACTTCAGTCCGCGGATCATCTCCATGATGCCACCTATGGAGAACAGGTAGCCGTAATTGATGGTCGGAGAGCCGACGAGGATGGCTTTGGATTTGAAAACTTCCGTGACGATATCGTTTTTGTCGTCAACAGCTGAATTGAAGAGCTTGACCGTCAGGGACGGATCGCCCTCACGCAGCCCCCCGGCGATGCATTCGGCCATGCGGCGCGTCGAATTCCACATGGTGTCATAAATAAGGGTGATCTGATTTTCCTGATAGGCTCCGGCCCATTTCTGATAGGTGCTGACAATCTGCAGGGGATCCCTGCGCCAGATGACGCCGTGGCTCGGACAAATCATGCTGACTGGAACATTCATTTTGAGGATTTCATCGATCTTGCGGGTGACCATGGGACTGTAGAGATTCAGGATATTTGCGTAGTATTTCATCGCCTCCCGATACAGTTCGGCCTGATCCACGCAGTCATTGAACAGGCTTTCACTGGCATAATGCTGCCCGAAGCCATCGTTGCTGAACAGGATGTTATCCCCCGTCATATAGGTGAACATCGTGTCAGGCCAGTGAAGCATGGGAGCCTCAATAAAGACGAGCTTTGTGTCGCCGAGCTCCAGCGTATTGCCGGTCTTCACCGTGACAAAATTCCAGTCCTGATGATAGAGTCCGCGCAGGATGGCCTCACCCTTCTTCGTGCAGTAAATCGGCGTATCCGGAATCTTCCGCATCAGAGCCGGCAGGGCCCCGCTGTGATCATTTTCGTTATGATTCATAACGATACAGTCAATGTCTTTTAGATCGATTTCCTGCTCCAGGTTAGCGACGAATTCTTCGTCAAAGGGCTTCCAGACCGTGTCCATCAGGACGGTCTTCCTGTCCCGGATCAGGTAGGAGTTATAGGAAGATCCCTTCTCCGTAGAATATTCATGGCCATGGAACTCGTTCAGTTCCCAGTCAGTCTTGCCGACCCAGGTTACTCTGTCCGTGATTTTCTTTCCCATTTCGGACCTCCGTATTTTTCCCCAGTATATCCCAGACCGGCCCGTGTCCTTCCTGTCAGTGCGGTCTGCCGTGACAAATAACACGTGTTTCCGGCAAAAAAGACGGCCCCCTCTCTGATCCGATCAGGGGCCGGGCGTCCTTTTCCGGACTGACTTATCCAAGGGACAGAGGCATGCCCGCCCCGGGAAGACCGGGGCGGAAGAAGAGAGCCCAATGACAGGGAGAGAAAAGAACAGAAACGGGCAGCGCCGGCCTCAGAAGTCCCACTTTACGCCTGCGGAAACATTATATTCCCTCGTATAGTGATCGCCGCTTTCGCGCTCAGCCTGCATATAGAGACGAAGCGTGTCCGCGGCCTGCCAGTCCACGCCCAAGCCGTAGTACACGCGCGTGCCGTGCATGTTCGCGGTCATGTCCTCGCCGTTGAAGGAAGCCTTCTGCCGGCCCAGGAATTCCCTGTTCACGCCGCCCTTCACAGAGGGCTGGATGTAGTAGCCGCCATCGCCGCCGTCGAGGGCGAACTTCCTGCCGAGGACAACGCCCGCGCGCCCGGTCAGGGAATCCATATCCTTCTGGCTGATCTCCATGCCGTTGCTGGCTTCGAAGTCTCCTCCCTTCACCCAGAAGTAGGAGAGCTCGAGCTGGGGTTCGAGAAACCAGAAGTCACGTCCCTCATTGCTGTAGGCGAAGTCAAACCTGCGTCCTGCCTCCAGTGAGGCGCCAAGACCGTATGAAGATCTGTCATCGCGAACCCGGGTTCCGTCGAGCATGGTGCTGCGTATCCTGTGATTGTACCAGTCTATGGTTCCGACAGCGTCCGCGTACCAGCCGCCATCTCCAAGCCATGTCGCGTACAGCCCGCAGCCGGCGCTCTTCAGATCGCCGTTTCCGCCCCAGGAGCCGTTCACGTTCTGACGCGCGAGGGCGCCGCGGAGCTGGATACCAGCAGCCAAAAGGGACCCGCCGCTCGCAAAAACCGGCGCGTCATAGCCCAGGGAAGCGCCGTACGTCGTCTGGGTAAATGTCGTGTCCGCGAAGCCTTCGAGACGGGCAGTATCAGCGAAGCCCCGCACCCACAGCCCCGTCTGCGTGTCTGAGCGCATTTCGCCGAGGCGCTTGCGCAGATCCGTGAGCTGGCCGTACCACATGGCGTAGTGTCCGGCCAGACCGGAGAGCGCGGCTTCCGCCTCGCCCGTGGGAGAAAGCGCTGCGTGTCCTCCTCCGCCGCCAGGAGTATCGGGGGTTGAATCACCTCCGCCGGGGGTATCTGGGGTGGGCTTGTCTCCGTCCGAAGGTTTCTCCGACGGATCCCGGGACAGGAACCACTCCGTGGAGCCGTCCTTCTGCCGGCTGGAGAGCCTGTAGATATACATACCGAGATCTACCTGCTGCCCCGGGTTGGCGAGCGAGAAGGTGCCTGCGCCCTCATTCCGGCGCACCAGCCAGGTATTCATGTCGACGGCCGAAATGTCGGTTCTGCCAGAGGAGGCCACAAAGACTTTGCTGCTTCCGGAAGCATACCGGCCGATATCTACCTGATCGACGCCTTCAGTACTGTCGTGTTCCACCTTCAGGCGGAACAGGCCGCCGGATCCGTCAAGACTGCCGACATTGAGTCTCTGGAATTCCGCAGCCGAGTCGAGGGAAACCGTGCCCCCACTGAGACTGAGTGAGGTAACTGCGGAAGGTCCGTAGTTTGTGCCGTCCGTATACACGGGGCTCACGTTCCAGATATTGCCGCTCCCGAGCGTTACCGAGACTGACGCCCCGTCGGCCTTGTCCGAAAAACCTGTCCATACGGCCGTGCCGCCAAGGGAAACGGTGGCCTGACTCGTGTCGTACGCCCCGATGCCGCCCTGAAGCGTACCCGCTTCCTTGGCCGTCAGGGTGGCCTGCGCACTGCCCGCCGCATACACAAGATACGAAGCCTTCAGATTCGCAGTATCCGCGCTGACAGTGGCCTGCGCGCTGTCCCTCGTGTACACAAGATACGAAGCCTCCAGGTTCGCAATATCAGCGCTGATATTGACCTGCGCGCTGTCCCTCGCGAACACAAGGAACCCAGCCTCCAGATTCGCAGTATCAGCGCTGACATTGACCGTGGCTTTTTTCTCTGCTGACACCGCTACATTACCGCCGGTCATGGTAAACGCACCAGCCGTCAGAGAAACAGCGGCGTCGATCGCACGTATGCCGTAGCCAACGTTTTCAAACTTCGTTGTATTGTTCGTGACGCTGATAACGCTCTCTTTGGAAATAGTTTCGTCCAGACTGGCATAAAAGCCGTATTGAAAATTCTGAAACAATAAATTTACGTCAGCAACCGTTATCACTGCAGTACTGTATAGCCCCTGCAGCCCTTTGTCGCCTATTCCCCGGATCGTTCCCGATCCGGTTATGGAGATATCTTCACTCACAACAGGGCCGCTTTCGCTGAGTTTGTCCCAGGTCATGGCCAGGGCGAATCTGCGGTACATTTTTTCTTTATTCTCAAAATCAAAGGTCAGGGTGGCACCATTGCGTATTTCCAGCGTATCCCCGGACTGGATGACCCTGCCCCCTCCATACCAAGGAGACTTACCCGAATGCAAATAATCATACCAGCTCATATCTGAGCTGATGCTATAATTCCAGGCCCAGGGCTCGTCCACGTTCACTAAGCCGAAAAATCCTGACACGGCAAGAAAGCAGAGAACGACCCGTCCCCAGACCTTTTTCAAAGCGGACCGGTACAACGAAAACGGATTACCCATTTTCCCTTTCCCCCGCATTTCACACCCCCGTACTAACTTATACAGCATATTGAAAATTTTCGAACACTGTCAATACGACGTTCTTTGCAGATTGATCACGCAGTGAACAATCCTCACCAGCGTCATAGGGGCCAAAGGAGGGCAGATTTCTCTCGCGGGAAGGCCGCCAGGGAACAGGAAGAGCTGTGAGGACATCGTTTCCCGAAACAGGCGGAACCGTATGGTTCAAATTTTCGGATACATACGTTGATAAATACAGCCAGACCGCTAACAGATCCCTCTCCCTTCCTCACTGCCGGCACTGCGTACTTCGGGGAAAGGAATTCCCGGGTGACGGGCCGGATTCCGGGTTAACAGGGATGTCCGGCTGCGGGGCAATCAATCCGCCGGAAAAAAACGGGACCGGTTTCTCCCTGGATGCAGTGATGCTGCCGGGTCAGACATGACCTGCCCGGAAGAAGAATTGTAAGGCCTGTGACCGGTATAGGGCGCTTCCAGAGGACCTCAGGATGGCCTGCAGGTATCCTCATATTGAATGAGCCGCTCCCACTGGATCGGGAGCTTCACAAATGAAGCGCTGGTGAGGGCCATGGGGCATCCTTCGCTCACGGCACCGGAAACAATCAGACAGAGCCGCTGACAGCTCTGAAACATTAAAAAAATTTGGAAAGCCGCGGACTGCTATCCAGCTCTTCCATGTCCCTTCCTGAAGCGCTCTGTGCCTTAAAAAATACAAACAGGGGAAACTGCAGCCGGCATGCGTGATACGGTTCCCTATGCGCCAGCCCCGCCGCCGTCCGCGCCGGAGCCAGAACAGACGGAGAAGCCCGTGTACGAACTACACGGGCTTCTCCCCAATCAGGCTGTCCGCCTTTCTAGAACTCGTAGTGCACCTGGAACAGTCCGGAAACGCCCTCCCGGACTCCTCCGTAGCCAGTGGCACCGAGCGTAAAGAAGAGCGGCTCACCTTCAGAGGGTCTCAGCCTGAGGCCTGCCTCCACCATAGCCGTATCGCCCGTAAGTGAGGCGGACGGCGTATCGTGACCGTAAATGTCGGATGTACTCCTGCCGTTGAACTGGCGCTCGTAGGCCGCGCCGAGGTACCAACTGAACACATCGCTGCCCTTAAAGCTCAGACGCGCTCCGCCGCGCAGGCGGTTCGAATCCATGGCGTCGAAGTTCACACGGCTTCCGCTGATGGATCCGTCGTCCTCGCTCACGTGCGACCACAGATACTTTGCGTAAATATCAAGGTCAACGTTGTCCGTGACGGACTTCATCCAGCCGATGCCGCCGTGGGCAGCCATATAGGGAGACTCCGAGCTGTAATCGGCTTCGGAGCCGTTGACGCGCCAGCCGTCCGTATCCCAGTTGTAATTCAGCATGCCGATGCGGAAAGATCCCTCAGCGTAAAGGCCCTGCATGGCCGTCTCATTGAGGTAAAGCTTTCCGAGTGCACCGACGCCGTAGTACCCGGCGTTGCCATCGCTGTCAAAACTGTCATATCCGGCATGTTCGTGCTCGGCGTTAAAACGGGAAAGCCCCGCCTCAAAGAACACACCCGCCAGGAAACCAACCGAGCGCAGCTTGCAGTAACGGGCGAGGCCCACCATGGCATTTCCGCTTGTCATGTTAAAGTGCGTGCCCGTCTTGTAGGTTGAGTACCCACCGGTAACGGTCATGAACGCTCTCGTGCCGCAGGGCTCTTCGCCCGGAAGACACATAGCGCTTTCCGCAGCGCTTTCCATGCCGGCGCCGGCCACCATGTCACCGCCCTGATCCACGAGAGCGAGACCGGGAAGACGATCGACGTTGAAGGCCTTCGTACGGTGATCGGCCTGCACATTCTTCGTCCGGGCGATGAGATCCTGGCCGTTCTTGATGAAGTAATCCACATCGAAGGTCAGGAAGCCTTTGGAGAGTCCGGACTGGGAACTGGTCATGCCGGCTGTGCCGGTCTCATTGTTCATGGTGCCGTCATTGGATACTGCGCCAGCATACGGCACATAGGAACCGTCGGAACCGATGGTCACGATGCTGGCGCCGTTCACGTAGAGGTTCGTGCCCGAGAAGCTGGACGAGGCCGTGGGCGTGTGGACGAGGACATATTCCTCCGGCACGTTGCCGGGCTGATTCCTCAGACTCTGAATGGAGACGCTGGTGAAACTCCCCTTCCCGTCACCAATGACGGCGGATTTCGCGAGATCCGCGCTGGGCGTCCCCTCCGCCACATCGGAGAAATTCAGGTTCTGGAAATTCTGCAGGCTGTCCGCCTGAATCTGGCCATGCAGGTTCAGGGTGTTGCCGGTAAAGACGTCAGAAGAGGTTCCGCCCGACCGGCCGCCGTACAGATCAGAGCCCGCGAAACTGGCCGTGCCGTAAAGCGTGACCGTATTGTTTACAGCCGAGCCGTCGTCGTAGCCGCCGACCACAGCGGCGCGCACCCGTCCGGCGGTTACCGTGATGCTGTTGCTGCTGGCTGAGCCGTCTTCGGTGTAGCCGCCATAGAGACGTTCAGAGACCGAGCCGCCTTCCATGACAATGATATTGCCCGAAGCATCGCCGGACAGGGTATGTCCGCCTTCCGCGCCGCCGCTGACAGTACCGTCGATGTAGACAAAGTTCCCCTCTGCCCTGCCGTTTTCCGTATAGCCGCCATAGACACTGCCCGTAACAGTGCTGCCGCCTTCAATCCTGACCGTGTTGCCGGAAACACTGGCCGTAACGGAACTGCTTCCGGCAAGACTGCCCGTATCACCGGAAACACTGTCCCTAACAGCCTGAAATGATTCTTCAGAGACCTCTGCGCCGGCACTGCTTCCGAAAACCGAGCCGCCATAGACACTCCCGCTGACAGTGCTACCTCCGGCAAGAATAACGGTATTTTTTTCTGCGGTAACACTGAATTCTGACTGCGCCAGGGCATCTACCGAAGCAGGGGAGACTCTGACGATGCCGCCGTAGACGTTCCCGTCCACGGTAAGGGTGCCGGCTGTGCCGGCAATGGACACTGTGTTGGAATCAGCGCTGCCATGAAAAACGACCGGAGCCGCTTCTGGCTGGACGGGATCCGGAACCAGAAAAGACATCATGAGAACAGGAGTTTCCATCACAGAGCCTGACATCCCGTATTCAATCAGACCGCCATGCACATCTCCGCTCACGGCTGAACTGTCAGCAATGCCCACAGTATTCATCGGCATGGGCAGTGAAGGCCGTAGGAGGCGGTATGATAGCAAATTCAGGGGCCGCAGCGCTGCGCTGAAAACTCGGATACGCATAGGTCTGTCCGCCTGTTCTGATGGTTCCGCCGTAGACATCCCCGGCAGAAGACTGCTCAAGAAAAACGCCGTTCCCACTGGCCGAGAGGCTGACAGATGACAGGACACCGTCGGAGCTGTCCGACGACGTACTTACAGGGTACGGATACGCAAAACCGGATTCAATCAGGCCGCCATATACACGCGCACCGGAGGCACTGACATGGGAAAGGGCAGCGGTATTGGTGTCAGCCGAGACATTGATGCCCGGATATATTTCACTAATCCTGACGCAGCCTCCGAAAATACCATCACTCTTCACGCCGGCACCGGAAAGGGTGTCCGTGCTGATCTCCACTCCGACACCGGAAAAAGCGACAGTATTGTTATCCGCCGAGACATCCAGAGGTTCAGGGGAAAGCTCCGCGGGAGCCGGTTCAGCGACACTGACCAGGTTTACCGGGCCCCATGCCCAATATTCCACGAGGCCGCCGTACACGGGAACACCCATTGTCCCTCCGGACATGGTGACAGCGTTCCTGTCGGCTTTGCCGGGGCTGCCATAGACATATCCGCCGTACACTCTCCCGAATCCATTCATGCTGCTTATCGTGGAATCGCCAGAGATGCTGACGGCATTGCCATACGCGTTGCCGAAGTTGTCATAAACGACCCCGCCGCCGACCAGCCCCTCCACAGAGGAATCTTCTATCGTCACCGTGTTCGCATATGCGTCACCGGGGCCCCAGTACATGGCTGCGCCGCCAGTGATGGTGCCGCTCAGGGACGATCCTCCGGTGAGGCTCACGCTGCTTTCGTAAGCGTTCCCTTTTCCTGACCAAACGAGAGCGCCAAAGATGTCTCCTGGGGTATCCGGGATGACCCCGGTCAGCGCCACCTGCCCTTTTGCGTCACCGCCATTCTGTGTCCAGCTTGCAGGGGTCATCCCGTATTCATTTTTCTCAGTGTCAGGAATTGTGCTTTCAAAGGAAAGCGTTCCATTGAGGGCGCTGCTGCCGTCATCTCTCCAGTCATGGGCGGCAAAGGCTGTGCCGCAGGGGAAAAAAGTGAGCCATGCGGCAGCCGCACTGATGAGCCAGGGCGCGCTCCGCAGAGATCTGCGCGCGGCTCCGGAAAACCCCCAGGCTCCCCTCTGACGTAAAGAAACTTTTGTAACGCCTTTTTTCTTCATTACTCATTCTCCTTGAGACGATATCCCGCGCCCTGACAGACAGGAATTCACTCTTCCCGGGAAACAGGCCGGGCTTTCGCTGCAGGCTGATTCCGCTTTCACATCCTCGTGGTGGAATTTTTTATTTTGCCTGTTTGAATTAGTACTAATATGTTTTGCGCTCTGATCGCAAGATATAATTCATAAAAAAATGGACGTTAAAAGAAAAATTTGCCTTTTGTACCCTCCGAAAATTTCTGCTACTGGCTACGAATATAAAGTGTCTGCTATGGTGATATAGAACGATTTCTTAATAAAAATAAGATTTAATACGCCGTGTGATATCCCTGACGAACCTGAATTGTGTGCAGGAAAATAGCGCTCTGCAGACGGAGTATTTCCGACAGAAGGGGCAAAACAGGGGCCGGTGCAGTGGCGTATACTCCCGCTGGCTTTCCGCATGCTTCGCATGATGTGAGACAGACACCCCTGCCAGATGAAAGGTAGTGTAAAGAATCTTTCGCACTTTTTAAAAATGCAAATGGCTCGCCAATC
>OGWZ01001262.1_pt1 | contig 24481 bp, 17 predicted proteins | sample 1576141 | NCBI WGS metagenome assembly OGWZ01 (sample SAMEA3541512, study PRJEB24748) | human gut metagenome | biome: human gut; feature: human-associated habitat; material: faeces | place: China | collected 2012
CGGCGCTCGGGGAAGCGCTCGGCCATGGCGTCCATGGCGGCGTCGAAGGCGTCGGCCGAGCCGGCAAGCTGCTCGTCCAAGCCCTCGACCTCAACGGCCTCGGCGGGGGCGGCGGCAAGTTCGTCCGAAAGCTCGAGCTTGGTCTGGTTCATCTTGAGCCAGCCCCAAGTTGCGGCCGGCATCGCATTAACCTGCTCGAGCGTGGTCGCAGCGGTGTTCGTGGTCTGTTTCATTATCCGATCGCTCCTTCCATCTCGAGCTTGATCAGGTTGTTCATCTCGACGGCGTACTCAAGCGGCAGCTCCTTGGAGACCGGGTTGGCAAAGCCGTTGACGATCATGGTGCGGGCCTCTTCCTCCGAGATACCGCGGCTCATCAGGTAGAACACCTTGTCGTCGCCGATGCGGCCGATGGTGGCCTCGTGGCCGATGTCGACGTTCTTGGCGCGGATGTCCATAGCGGGGATGGTATCGGAGCGGCTCTGGTCGTCGAGCATCAGCGACTGGCAGCTCACGGTTGCCTTGGAACCCTCGGCCTTGGGTGTCGCCACAATAGAGCTGCGGAACGTCTGGATGCCGCCGCTCTTGGAGATGCCCTTGGTCTCGACGGTCGCCGAGGTCTCGGGGGCGTTGAGCACGACCTTGCAGCCGGTGTCGAGATTCTGCCCGGCGCCGGCAAAGGTGATGCCGGTAAAGCTCGAGCGAGCGCGGCGGCCGTTGAGCACGCTCATGGGGTAGAGGTAGCCCACGTGGCTGCCGAAGGAGCCACTGATCCACTCGATGTCGCCGTCCTCGTCCACGCGCGCACGCTTGGTGTTGAGGTTGTACATGTTCTTGGACCAGTTCTCGATAGTCGAGTAGCGCAGGTGCGCACGCTTGCCCACAAAGAGCTCGACGGCGCCGGCGTGGAGGTTGGCCACGTTGTACTTGGGCGCGGAGCAACCCTCGATAAAGTGCAGGTCGGCATCGTCCTCGACGATGATGAGCGTGTGCTCAAACTGGCCGGCACCCTTGGCGTTGAGGCGGAAGTAGCTCTGCAGCGGGAAGTCCAACTTGGTGCCCTTGGGCACGTAGACAAACGAGCCGCCCGACCATACGGCGCCGTGCAGGGCCGCAAACTTGTGGTCGGTGGGCGGGATGAGCGTCATAAACTTCTCGTGGATGAGCGGTTCCCACTGTGGATCGTGCAGGGCTTCTTCAATACCGGAGTAGACGATACCCATCTTGGACGCGGTGTCCTGCATGTTGTGGTAGACGAGCTCGGAGTCGTACTGCGCGCCGACGCCTGCCAGGTAGCTGCGCTCGGCCTCGGGAATGCCCAGGCGCTCAAAGGTGTTCTTGATGTCGTCGGGCACCGACTCCCAGTCGTGCTTTTGGTCGGTGTTGGGCTTGACGTAGGTGACGATGTTGTCCATGTCCAGGCCCTCGATGGAGGGGCCCCACGTCGGATCGGGAAAACGATTGAAAATCTCGAGGGACTTGAGGCGCAGGTCAAGCATCCACTGTGGCTCGTCCTTCTTGGCGCTGATCTCGCGCACGATGTCGGGCGTGATGCCGGCGTCGAGGCGCTCGAATCCCTCCTCGCCGTAGGTGAAGTCGTAGAGGCTGCGGTCGATGTCCGCGACCTCGGTGCGGTTCTTGGTCATTGCGTCGCCCCTTTACGCCTGCTGCTCGACAGCAGCGGCCTCGGCCTGGGTGCGCTGCTCGGCTGCCTCGCGCTCGAAGGTTTCAAAGCCGTTCTTGTCGATCCAGGGGATGAGCGAGGCGTCGTCCTCGCGCACGATGTGGCCCTTTACCATCACGTGAACGCGGTCGACATCAAGGTGCTCCAGGATGCGCGTGTTGTGCGTGATGATGAGCATGGAGCCGTCGCAGCTCTTGCGGTAGGCGTCCATGCCGTGGCTGACGGTGGACAGGGCGTCGACGTCCAGGCCCGAGTCGGTCTCGTCCAGGATGGCGAGCTTGGGCTGCAGCAGCAGAAGCTGGAGCATTTCTACCTTCTTCTTCTCGCCGCCCGAGAAGCCCACGCCCAGCTCGCGGTTGAGGTAGGCGGTATCCATGTTGAGCTCGGCCGCGAGCTCTTTGACGCGACGGCGGAACTCCTTGCCCTTCATCTCCAGACCGGGGCGGCCGGCGATGCTGGCGCGCAAAAAGCTCGACAGCGGCACGCCTGGGATCTCGACCGGGGCCTGGAAGCTCAGGAACAGGCCGGCACGCGAGCGCTTGTCGGTGGTGAGCTCGGTGATGTCCTGGCCGTCAAAGACAATACGGCCGTCGTTGACGGTGTAGACGGGGTCGCCCATGACCAGGTGGCCAAGGGTGGACTTGCCGGCGCCGTTGGGTCCCATCAGCACGTGGGTCTCGCCGGCGGCGACGTTGAGGTTGACGTTGTGGAGGATGGTCTTCTCGTCCACGGAGGCGGTCAGACCTTCGATGGAAAGCAGCGGATTTGCGCTCATGCTGTCCCTCTCTGTATATGGTGTACTCATGGGTGTGCGAAACCCTAGGAATCTTCTCGGAATAAAGTTACTATGGGTTTGGCGTTAGTCAAGGGAAAACCCGACTAATCCACTCGACTTTTCAAATTCTGGGACAACATAACCTGTTGTGTTTGTCCCATTTACTTAAGAAATGGGACAAACAAACCTGGTTATGTTGTCCCAGATGCGATGGGAGGGTAGGTATGCTCATTTCTTCCAAGGGCCGCTATGCCCTCCGGCTGATGATCTATATCGCGGCGCTGGGCGACGCCGAGGGCAAGATTGCCCTGCGCGAGGTTGCCGACCGCGAGCGTATCTCGCAAAAGTATCTGGAACAGCTGGTTCGTCCACTTATGAAGGCTGGCCTGCTTAAGAGCGTGCGCGGCAAGGGCGGCGGCTACATGATGGCCAAGGATCCATCCGAGGTGCGTGCTGGCGACATCCTGCGCGCTGTCGAGGGCAGTACTGCTCCGGTGGCGTGCGATGGTATCGACAACAGCTGCGCCCGCAGCGATCTCTGCTCGACCGTCAAATTCTGGCGCGGTCTGGACGACGTGATCGAAAAGTACGTCGACGGCGTGACGTTGGCCGACCTTGCTGCCGTCCCCGAGATTAACTTTGACATCAAGCTGTAGGTCGAGCGCAATTCCTTAAGATTTCGCGGAGGGTTGTTGCCGTTTACCGAGGGGTTGTTGTGCAACAACGGGCGAGCTGCAATACTTATTTTTATCTTTGCAAACTGCACTTTAACTACACCAATGCAGGGAGGATCTTATGCAGCCCAAGCATTCTGCGATTGTCGCGGGCCTGACGCTGGCGCTTTCGTTTGGCGCCGTTTCCGCGCCGGCACCCGCCGCTGCCGAGGAGCCCACGCCGGGCGTTGCCTCGGATGCGACCGATATCGATAAGGGTCTCTATACCCAGCAGTCCTTTTCGGGCGTGCTGAGGTCGGTCCAGGGCGTTTCGTTTGTTAACGTGACTCCCGAGATGAAGTACTTCACCAAATATGAGAGTCACGGCAACTATAACCAGGGCTTTTCGTACGGTGACGGTTATAACGCGCTGGGTTATTACCAGTTCGACCGTCGTTGGTCGCTCATTCCGTTTATGAAGCAGGCCTACAACTACAACCCCGAAAAATACAGCATGCTCAAGGATGCGATTGATCGCGGCAGCGAGATTTCCAACATGAGCAATGCCATGTACGAGAACGGCCAGCTCACCGAGTTGGGCCGTATTGCGCAGGAGGCCTTCCAGGGCGCTTATAACATCGATCCTGTTGAGTTCTCAGCTCTTCAAGATGCCTATGCGTACAACTCGTACTATGCGGTGACCGAGGCGTGGCTCAAGAGTGGCCTGGGCATTGATATTTCGGGCCGTGCCGATTGCGTTAAGGGCATGGTGTGGAGCATCACCAACATGTGCGGCACCGGTGGCTGCAGGGACTTCTTCCGTTGGGCGAATCTCTCCAACGATATGTCCGACCGCGAGTTTGTGACGGCGCTTTCCAACAGTGTGGTCAATAACGTGGCGACCAAGTATTCGAGCCAGCCCCAGTATCATGAGGGCTGGAAGAACCGCTACCGCAATGAGCTGAAGGACTGCTTGGTTTATATCGCCGAGGACGAGGCCGCTGCGACGCCCGTGCAGCCCGAACCTACGCCGGCGCCCTCGCCGACGCCTGATTCGAATGACGACTCGAGCGACGATGCCAACGATGACAGGATGGATGCGCCCTCGACCGGTGCTGACGGTGATGGCTCTGCTGGTGGCACTACCAACAACGGCTCTACCTCGAACGGTTCCGATTCAAACGGCTCTGCTGCGGGCGATTCGTCTTCAAGCTCTGCCGGCAATACGGACAGCGACGCTTCTGGTTCGACCGGCGCTGGCACCTCTAACTCATCCACCGGCTCGAGCGATTCGTTCGTTGGCACCGGCTCTAACAACGGCTCCGGCTCTGACGCAACCCCTGGTTCCGATGCTTCCAAGGATGACTCGAATAAGGCGCCGGACGTTCCCGTTGCTTCGCCGGACAAGAAGCCTTCTTTCTCCGAGCAGCTTGGCTCTACGCTGGGCTCTTCGCTGATGGCTGGCGTCAATAACGGCTCGACCCAGAACAAGGGCAACTCTGATCAGGTTTCCACGGAAAAGATCGAAGCCGCAAAGGGCGACTCCAAGGATAAGGCTTCCGAGAAGACCGAATCCGATAAGGGTTCTAGCTCTGAGGAGAAGAGCGACAAGTCCGAACAGAAGAAGGACGAGGATAAGAAGTCTGAATCTGAGGAGAAGGACAAGAGCAAGGCCGAGGGCGAAAAGAAACAGTCCGAAGACGACGACAAGAGCGGTGCTGACAACCAGGTCCAAGAGCAAAATGACTCCAAAACGGTGACCACCACGACCACGACGACTACAACGACCAAGTCCTCGGGCGGCAACATGCCCAAGACGGGCGATCTGATTGTGATGGCGAGCCTTGCCAGCGCGAGCTTGGCCACACTGGGCGCTACGTCTATCGTAAGTGGTAAGCATAAGCTCGATCAGCAGAAGAAGGCTTCTGGGGAGGACGGCTCGGAGGAGTAATCTTCTAGATCGTTTTCTATAAGAGTTTGGGACGGGGTCCGGTGCGGCGGCATCGGGCCCCGTTTTTGTTGTGCAACGATTTGTTATGCCCCCTCGGGGGTCTGCTGCTACCGTTGCCCGAAACGTTTGCATGTCGATATTGTTGCGCTCTACCCGCTCGCTACAATGGGCATCGTGCTGCGTTAGAAGGAGAGTTTACGGTGTCTGAACAGGCGAATTATGGTGTTGCTCATGCGTTTGGCGCACGGTTGCTCAGTTATGCGGATAACGCAGCTCTGCCGGTTGATGTACACGACTTTTCCGATGCAATCAATCGGTGTTTACTCGTCGATAAGACTATGTTTATTGCCGATATATTGGACAGCGAAGCACCTGTTGCGGTTTGCTGTCGGCCCAAGGGTTTTGGCAAGAGCATGAATCTATCGATGCTCAAATGCTATTTGGAACGACCTGATCACCGGCGGCCGGATCGAAGCCCGTTCGTCGGCTCCCAGATTTGGCAGGCGGGCGGCGGTCACTATCGTGATGAGTACGCGTGTTATCCGATCATCACGCTCGACTTTTCAGCTGCCGCTGCGGGGCGCGACGCCGATGCTGCGGCGGCTATTCGCAGCGCTGTCGCGAACGAGTGCGCCCGATTGCTGCCGCTGCTTGCCGCACCTGATCTGTCAAGACGTGAAGTCCGTCTTATCGAGAGGGCGGCGCGTGGGGTGGCCAGCGATAAGGAGATCGATGCGGCGCTTGGCGTGCTTATCAAGCTGCTCCAGGCAGCTTTCGATGAGCAGGTTGTTCTTCTGATAGACGACTACGACGCGGTATGTCCAAAGCGTTTGGACGCTAAGGACGACGGTAGCGTGGATTCCCTAGAGTCGCTCAGCCGAATGTTGTTCGACACCATTGCCGATGCCGGCGACTCGTTGCGATTGACGTGTCTGATGGGCGAGCGCCCCGGTCATGCCGAGTTTGCGTTGTCCCAACGTGGGGTTTCCTATCGGTCGGCGACAGCGTTGTCGAGTTGGTGTGATCGATGGTTCGGTTTTTCGGACGACGAAGTCCAAGTGCTGTTGGATTGCATCGGTCGCAACGGCTGTCTGGATGACGCGCGTGAGTGGCTCGAGGGCTATCTGTTTGGTGGTTTTTATTGCTCGAGCCCGGAGCGCGTGGTGGACTACGCACAGCGCGATTGCGTCGCGCCCGTTCGGGCGGATCTGTATGGTTACGCCGACCGTCTGAGCGCATGCGTCGGTGACTGGAATCTCATGCGCCTGTCCGCATTGTTCGATTTGGTTGAGCCGCATGGGTTTATTGAGGCGCCAGTGCATGTGCATGCCGAGGAGGTCGATGCCGCCAAGCCCGAAGATATCTGGACTGCGCTGTATCTGTCTGGATTTCTTACGACGGACATGACAGGGCATTCGGAGGACGGCGCGTGCCTTCGTTCCCTGCGCCTGCCTAACAACGAAGTGCGTCAGGCGCTCCGTCTTGTAATTCTGGAATGGTTTGAGTGCGCCGTTGAGGACGTTGGAGTTATCGACTCGTTCCATGACGGGTTGTGTCGAGGAGGCGAGGACGCTGTAAAGCAAGCTTTGAGCTGTGCTATCGGCGATCTGGGCATCGATGTGGACAAATCAGATATGCCGACAGCCTATCATCTGGCGCTGCAGGGGCTTTGCTTTGGACTGTCCGGCTATTGCAATCCCAGCTCCAAGCGAAGTGGCGTCTCGGATCGCTGGGATATCCAGGTGATTCCCACCGGTCGGGTGTTTGACGTGGCCGACACGCTCGGCATGCTCGATGAGCGACCGCTCATTACGATCAACATGTTGTATGACCCTGGCGTCGATGCCCTGGGCCTGGAACTGTTAGCGGTTCAGGCGCTGCTCGACATAGAGCGCGACGGCATCGATGATATCCGCGTGCCGCGCCCCGCCGTCGGGCGCATGCGTTGGGGCTTTGGTTTTGACGGTCAGCGTGTGTCCGTGGTGTGTCAACGACTGTAGCGGCGGGCGAAAGCCCTTTACTACTCGGCGTCCTTCAGGGGCGGCATGGGCTTCCAGTTGGGATCCTTAACGATCTTGCGGGCGTCCTTCATGCCGCGACGCAGCGCCGGAATGCCGGTCTTAAAGCATTTGTCGACTGCTGCCAGACGAATGAACTCCTTGCAGAAGGTCGCGGCATTGCCCAGACGGAACAGCACGGGGTGGTAGTCGCCGTAGATCTGCATGTAGCGTGCCAGATAACCGCGGTTGCGCATGATGTAGTAGCGGTTGGTGTCGCTCGTGGAGTTGAGCTGGCGCTTGCCGGCGATATCCCAGTTAGAGACGGCGCGGGCGCGCTTGAGCACCACGTCGGCAACCACGGCGGCGGGGAAGTGCTGGCTGGCCACGTAGCCGTAGCAGGCATCGTCGCCGTAGATAAAGAAGCGCGCGTCGGGCAGGCCAATCTTGTCGACCACGCGGCGCGAGAACATGCCGCCCTCAAAGCACAGTTGGTTCATGGTGCGGTAGCCCTCGGGCCCCAAGTCCCACTTGGCGATGGGGTTAGGGATGCCGAGCGAAAGGATGAGCTGGTACTGCCAAAAGAAAGCGCCGCCGTCAAAGTCCAGGCGCGAACCCTGGATGACATCGTAGCGGTCGGTCCATTTGGCAAGACGCTCGATGCCTTCGGGGATGACGAGCACGTCGTCGTCCATCACCCAGAACCACTGGGCCCCCAGATCGTAGGCGCATTTAGTGCCAGCGGAGAAGCCGCCCGCACCGCCGCCGTTTTCGAGCTGCGGGGCGTAGATGACACGGTCGGTGCCGCCCTGCGCGTCGGGCTGCTCGGTGTCGATGCCCCACAGGCTGGCCAGGCGCTCGTTGAATGCGGTGCACATGGCCTCGGTCTCGCGCGAATTCTCGTTATCGACAATCACGATGCGCCAGGGCGTTGCCGTGAGCTCGGTCATGGAGTCGAACAGGTTGGCCAGGAGTTCCTGGCGCTTGTACGTAACGACAACGATGGCGAGCTTATCGATGGGAGCGGGAAGGGTTGAAGGCATGGGGCAATATATCCTTTCACGCGCGGCGGGCGAGCGCTGCGCGGAAGCTATCGAATACGTCCTTGGGACTGTTCTATTGTAAAGGCTCACCGCACCTTGTCGGCAAGCTTTGAATAAAACGCAGGAACCTGCCACGGGTGTAGCGGCTTTGGCGTCTGACGGCAGCGTGTCTATTGCCGCTTGAGCTAGCGAGCGATAAGGCTTCTAGCTGCATCGATGATGAGAAGCGCCAGAGCAAAGACGATGCTAATGACGGTACCCGTGACGATACATATAGCTGCCGGGCTGTTTTGGCTGACCAGTATGTTTGCGAGCAGGGTGTTGAAGACGGGACGCCACAGGCTACTGGTGAGCGACTGCATCACATAGAAACCGAGCGTGGCGGTCGATAAGGTGACGATGACACCTGCATTCCGCGGATTGCCTAAGGCCCTGCGTCGGGTAGCCGCAAAGAGCAAGGAGGCGGCAGCGAGGGCAAACGAGATCAACGAGGTCGATTTGTAGGAGAGGACTGCCATCGCCGTGAGGTTGCCGGTGAAGGAGAGTGCTCCTTCCAGGATGGTGGCGAGCGCCAAAATCGCAGCGAGCGACCGCATGCCCAAGGCGCCCGCCCTGTCCGAATCCATGACATCGGTAACGTCGCGGAGCAGACCGCCGATCAAAAACGCGATTACGTACGTGGCAGCGCTCATGAGCTTCTGGAGCCAAGAAAACTCGCCGGTGCTTGTCGTACTCATGGCGGCTATATACCCGTTAACAACAAATGCGAGGATGCCAACGGCGATGACCGTCGTCGTGTAGCTCTTCTGGGAGAGTCGACTCTTAGCCAGTCCAAACCATGGCGCCATGAAGACCGTGGCGGCATAGACCCAGATAAACTCAAGGCCTAGCGTGTACCAGTAGTGCGTGCTGAGGGTAACATCGGGAATGGGGGAGACGACCGTGGACCACGCGAGCGCCACGACGCAATAAAACGCAGTGGGCATAACGGCCTTGCCCAGACGCTGCGCCGTCCGTTGCATTTGCGACTTCCACGTTGTTCCACCGTCCCAAGCACGCGCGGCTGAGGCGATGAGAAAATAGCCCGAGATCATAAAGAAGGCCTCGTTGGCCCAGCAGCCTAGCAAGTTAATAAAACCAAGCACGCCGGAATGGGGGAAGGCGGCAAGCGGCGCGTATTCCGGCAAGCCGACGCAGGTCGCTTGGAAGGTCCACTGAAAGGTGTGAAACACCGCGATACCGGCGACTGCGACCAAGCGCAAGGCCTCGATGGATATGTTGCGCGCGGCTTTGGGCTGCATGACGTCCTTTCGTATCAGTTTGCCTCTGCGAGCTCCATAGATTATATAAACGCCCGCTGGCGCGCTGACCCTTTGATACCATGAAACGACAGGTATTTCCTAAGGAGCACATTTGTCTACTAACGTCTCTGGCAGCCCTGTTCTGTCGCTGCTTATTCCCATTTACAATGTTCAGCGCTACCTGCGCGAGTGTCTCGATTCCGCCCTGGCACAGACGCTCAAGGATATTGAGATCATCTGCATTAACGACGGGTCGACCGACAACTCGCCGGCGATTATTCGCGAGTATATGGAGCACGATAGGCGCGTCAAGATGATCGACAAGGCCAACAGCGGCTACGGCGACTCGATGAACCACGGTCTGGAGATGGCGCGCGGCAAGTACGTGGGCATCTTGGAGTCCGATGACTTTATGGCGTCCGACGCACTCGAAAAGCTTGTCTCGGCCGCCGATAGCAATAATGCCGACTTCGCGAAGGCGAACTTTGATTTCTACTGGTCTAAGCCCGAGGAGCGCCGTTCGCTGCACGAGATGTTTAAAGCCAAGGACTGTGGCAAGCCGGTGCACCCGAGCGATACGACGCAGCTCTTTAAGCAAAAGCCGTCGATTTGGTCGGCCGTGTACCGTCGCGATTTTCTTGAGCGCAACGGCATTAAGTTCCTGCCGACTCCGGGGGCATCCTTTCAGGACACGTCATTCGCCTTTAAGGTGATCGCGTGCGCCGATAAGGCTGTTTACCTTCATGATGCCGTGTTGTCTTATCGCCAGGACAACGAGAATTCCTCGGTCAATTCTTCGGCTAAAGTCTTTTGCGTCAATACCGAGTATGCCGAGATTGAGCGTTGGATTCGAGAGGATTATGCCCGTGACCACGCAAGTGATGACGTCGCGCGCATGCTCAAGTTCAATCAGCTCATTAAGTACGATTCGTACATGTGGAACTACGTGCGTCTAGCGCCTAAGTTCTATAAGGAGTTCCTGGTTCAGATGGCCAAGGAGTTCCAAGCGGCCTTGGACGCGGGGGAGTTTTCGCTTGACGATCTCAAGCCGTGGAAGCGCGCAAATCTCGCTGCCATCCTCAAAGATCCTGAGGGCTGGGTTGACGAGCATCCGAGTTTTGCGACGGATGGTGCCTTGGGGCGTGCTAAGTATTACGCCTCGGTTGGAGGCCCAGGCGTGGTCGCCGCCTTCCTCATCGAATCGCTGAGGGGGTAGGTCGGCATGGGAGAGGCCTCGTGTCCTAAAGCTACCATTGTCGTCCCCGTTTACAACTCTGCGCGCTCCATTCAGCGATGCGTCGATTCGCTGTTGGCCCAGTCCGAGCGCTCGATTCAGGTTGTCTGCGTCAACGACGGTTCGACCGATGATTCGTTGAACGTGTTGCGCCAGATCGAGCTGGCCGACGATCGCGTACTGGTTATTGACCAGGAAAACGCGGGCGTCTCGTGCGCTCGAAATGCCGGTATCGATGCCGCCGAGGGCGAGACCGTCTTTTTTGTGGACGCCGACGATTACATCGATGTCCAGACGGTCGAGCGCGTGCTGCATGCCATGGAGCCTGCAGATGCCGAGGTCTCCGTTTTTGGCGGCGTCTGTGAACCAGCCGATGCTGCCCCCAAACGCGTCCAACAACTCATGAGCCCCAAAGCCGGTACCTTCGGCGCCCGTGATCCCCAGTTGCTGTTCCATGCGAATGCGCAGCCCTACGCCTGCCGTGCGGCTTTTTCGCGCGAGCTGCTCAATCGCGAAGGCATTCGCTTCGCCCCCGGTTTGGCTTTGGGCGAGGACGTTGTCTTCCAATTTGCGGCTTATGCGCTTGCCCGCAAGGCCGTTGTCATGCCGGACAAGTTCTACCACTACGTGATGGAGAGCGAATCGGCGACGCATGAGTTCAACAGTGCCGAGGCTCGCGTCAAAAAGCTTGACGCCCACATGAGGATGCTCGAGGAGGTCTTGGAGGGCTGGGCGGCCTACGGTCTTTTGGACCTGTGCCCCGGCGAGCTGATAACTTGGTTTTTGGACCTCATTGTGTTCGACCTGGTGCGCTTGGATGCTGATGGCTTCCATCGCGTGGCGGCTCGCGTCAACATGGACCTCACGACGTTTTTGGGAACGGAGTGGGCGGATATGCCTGCTAAGGGTGCCGTTCGTCGTGTTGCCCACAAGCTCGTTGCGGCGACCTCGGGCGTTTCGATGGCAGACGCCACGCAGTTCTATCTTTCGACTCGCGGTCTCAAAGCCTGCCTGGAGCGCTTTATCTAATTCCAAGCGCTGCCGCCCGCCGCAACTCGGCTGCTATAATAACCCTGTTACACGCTATTCAACAGGAGGTTCTCTTGCAGAACTCTGATACCCCTAAAGTTTCGCTGCTTGTCCCCATTTGCAATGTCGAGCGCTATCTGCGCGAGTGCCTCGATTCCGCCGTGGCGCAGACGCTCAAGGACATCGAGATCCTCTGTATCAACGACGGCTCCACCGATAGCTCGCCGGATATCATCCGCGAGTACATGGAGCGCGACCCCCGTGTAAAGATGATCGATAAAGCCAACAGCGGCTACGGCGACTCGATGAACCGCGGCCTGGAGATGGCTCGCGGCGAGTACGTGGGCATCCTTGAGTCCGACGACTTTATGTTTGAGGACTCGCTCCAAAAGCTGGTCGCCAAGGCCGATGCTGAACATGCCGATGTGGTAAAGGGCGACTTTTACCTGTATTGGTCCACGCGCAGCGAACGCCGTGAGCTGTTTGGGATCATCGACGAGCATATGACGGGCGCCGCTTATCGCCCCGTCGATCGCCCGGGCATTTTCTACCGCAAACCTTCCATTTGGTCGGCTATCTATCGGCGCGAGTTCCTCAACGACAATCAGATTCGGTTCCTTCCCACGCCGGGTGCTTCGTATCAGGATGCGGGTTTTAACTTTAAGGTCTGGGCATGCGCCGAGCGTGCCGCGTTTATTGCGGACCCCATTTTGTGCTATCGCCAAGACAACGAGAAGAGCTCAGTTAATTCGCCCAACAAGGTGTTTTGCGTGTGCGACGAATATGCTGAGATGCAACGTTTTTTGGACGAGCGTCCCGAGCTCAAGGCTCAGCTTCAGGGCATTTTAATGCGCATGAAGGTCGATACGTACCGTTGGAATGATGAGCGCCTGGTCGATGAGTTGCGCGAGCAGTTTTGGGAGAAGGCCTCTCCCGAGCTCAAGTCCGATTGGGATGCCGGTCGCTTTGACCTGTCGCTGTTCGATCCGCGTGGCGAGACCGACTTGCGCCTGATGGTCAAGTCGCCCCGCGCCTATATCGATTCGCGCTTTGGCTTTAAAAAGCCGGGCAAGATCAATACGTTTAAGCACTACTTTAAGATTGGCGGGCTGCCGCTGGTCTGGCGCGTGCTGACGTATCAGCGCACCTACGGTGATAATCCGCACCCCGATGACGTTCCGGTCGCACAGTAGGAGCACTTGACTATGGCTACCCCCAAGATTTCCGTTGTCGTTCCCATCTATAACGTGGAGGAGCGCCTGGCCTGGTGCCTGGACTCCCTGCTTGCGCAGGACATGCCCGATTGGGAAGGCGTGCTGGTCAACGACGGCTCGCCGGACGGCTCGCGCGATATTGCGGCTACCTATTGCGAAAAGGACGCGCGCTTTACGCTGGTCGATAAGGAGAACGGCGGCCTGTCGAGTGCGCGTAATGCAGGTATCGCCGCGTCCACGGCTCCTATCGTCGCGTTTTTGGATTCCGACGATCGCTTTACGCCCGATGCATGCCGCGTGATCGTCGATGCCTTTGAGCGCGAGGGCTGCGACGTTTTGACCTTTGGCGCGAATCCGTATCCGCTGGAGGCGGGGTATCCGTGGCTTAATCGGGTTTTGAGTCCGCGGGACGTTTCTTTTCATGGATATAGTTTCGAATTATTATTTAAAGAGGATTCGCGTCCCTTTGTGTGGCGGACTGCCTGCAGACGTGATTTTCTGGCGAATAACGCTATTCGGTTTGATGAATCTATCTGCTATGGCGAAGATCAAGTTTTCGAAATGGCGATCTATGGTCGTTCGCGAAAAACAACGCTGATTTCGAATAAATTGTATGACTACCGTGTGGCGCGCAAGGGCTCGCTCATGGACACCATGCGCTACGACGACGAGACGCGTCTGCTGGAGCATGTGAAAATATATTCCGCGGTGTTGGCCGACTGGCATCGAGATGGCCTTGACACGCAGCATGTCGATGACCTGGCATACTTCCTGTGTGATTTGGTGCTGTACGATGCAATAAGGTTGCTGGGTACGGGCTGCGGCAAAGTGTTCGACGCTGTATCTACGGTGCTCGCTGGTTCCGCTATGGGGAGCGATGCCGCGCTTGCGCGATGTGCTCCTTCTGTTGCTGCTATGGTGCGCGCAGCGCGTGCTAACAAGGCGCCCAGCGTCCGTGCGTGCAGGAGGCTCATGTTTGAGTACGACGTTTTTAGGTCTGGGCTCCTTCGGGCGTGCAAACGCATGGCCGCGAATATCCTGGGAAAGAGAGATTTGTAGATCGGAGCGGCCATGTCTGTTGTCTTGCTAGACCATCGTCGTCACTACATTCTGTTCGTTGCTGTGGCCTGCCTGAGCGTTTTGTTGGGCGGGCCTTCTTATCCCGGGTGAGAGCGGGGCTCTAGCCATATTTGAATGTGGAGGCGAATGGGGCTAGTCAAATATATATTTCGGTTTCAGACTTGAAAACGCTTGAATTCACCAGTTGTTAGTTTAAAAATAACATATAGATTCCGCCGGATTCGTGGAAAGGATGTTCTATGAAAGACGTTCGAAGGAGATGGCGCGGGCTAAAGGCTTTCGGGTTGGCCGCATTTGCAACTGCCTGCCTTACTTGTGCTCCATTGACCGCAAAAGCAGGTCTTATTGGCGGTGTTGGAGGGGGTAGCGCCTCGGTAGACGAGCCCACGGAATGGTGCGTTGGCGATAACCGTCCGATTTCTTACTGGGAATATGACGGTTGGAACGGCACTCAAAATGAACCGATGTCTGGCCCTCTTACGCGGTATAGCGTCGAGTGTAATGCTGGGGGGACTGCTCACAGAGATTTTCTAGTAGGTTTAAACTCTATTGATCAGAGCGCCTCGAGGACCGATCCTTCTGGAGTTACATCACGTCCCGCAGGTACATACTATTTCAACAAAGATGGTTTGATGCAGACCGGACTCGTTCGGTGCGAGGACGGCAGCCTTCGCTATTTCGATCTCGAAACTGGCGCCATGGTCACGAACCAGTGGCATAACGAATACGAAGCTGTCTGGTACTATTTTGGCGCTGACGGGACCGCGGTGTCGGGCTGGCAGTCTATCGGTGGGGACAAGTATTACTTCTATCCCGAAAGCCATGATATGGCATACGGCCGAGTTCAGATTGATGGCAAGAACTACTTCCTGAACACCCCTGGCGCCAACGCCGACGGCCGCATGCAGCATAGTGGCTGGTTCTACGACTCCATCTACGGAAAGTGGTCCTATGCGACCTCCGACGGTGAGCTATTAACCGGTTGGCATAATCTCGACGGCACTTGGTACTATTTCAACGAATCTGGGGTCATGCTGACTGGCTGGATCAACGATTCGGGTACTTGGTACTACACCAATGCATCCGGTGCGATGGTCACTGGCTGGCTCAACATCGGCGGTACGTGGTTCTACCTCGACGGCTCGGGCGCCATGGCCGCTAACAGCTGGCGCAGCCTCGGCGGCTCCTGGTACTGGTTCGGCGACTCCGGTGCAATGGCCACTGGCTGGTTCTTGGCAGGCGACTCTTGGTACTATGCGAGCGGTTCGGGCGCCATGGCAACCGGCTGGCTCAGCAATGGCGGCACGTGGTATTGGCTCGGAGGTTCGGGCGCTATGGCCTCTAATTCTTGGGCCAACGTTGGTGGAGTTTGGTACTGGTTCGACGATTCCGGCGCGATGGCCACCGGCTGGCGTCAGGTCGGCGGCGCCTGGTACTACTTTAGCGGTTCCGGCGCTATGACCCACGACGCCTGGGTCGGCGACTACTATCTTAAGTCTTCCGGCGCCATGGCTACGAACGCCTGGGTCGGCTCCTATTATGTCGGCGAGGACGGCAAGTGGATTCCAGGTTACGGTTTAGTTTGGTATAAGAACGGAAGCGATGTTTACCATACGCATAAGTGCCGTACCGTTGGCAAGGACGCAAAGGGCTATTCGCAGATCTCTATTCAGGAGGCCCAGAGGCGTGGCGCTTCACGAGAGTGCAAAAACTGCCAGCAAATTGGCTAGCACATTATTGAGTTAGTTTTGATTGAGGCCCCGTTGCCCTGAGGTGACGGGGTCGCTGTGTGATTGGATACCGTGCCGCTATGATGAAATGCTCATTCGGGGAGCTGGTCTTTTCGGGCCTGGTTTCTTTGGGGCTCCTTTTGGGTTCGTCCTCGATGTTATACGCCCTTGATTCGAATAACACTGACGAAGGTCCCGCATCTAACGTTACTATTGCTTCTGTCGAGTCAGGCGTTGATGCTCAGCGCGAATCGACCTTCGCTGTCGAGCAGAACTCTCAGGTGGATAATGAGACCCCTTCTGAGGTCTCGAATCAAATTATTTGGCATCAGGGGTGGATATCACCCGAAGAAGGGGCTGGTTTTTGGCGTTGGGGCTTGTCCGACGGAACAATCGCTGTTTCTTCTTGGAGACATATAAACGGTAGCTGGTACTGGTTTGACGACGAAGGTCGAATGGCTCAGGATGGGTTGGTTCAAGTCGGGGGTGCGACGTATGCCTTCTCCTCTTCGGGCGCAATGCGTGTCGGCTGGTACCTAGATTCTACGGGCTCCACTTCTGCTTGGCGTTATTTCTCCGGCTCTGGCGCCATGGTAAAAGGCTGGCTTTCAGACGGCAGCAACTGGTATTGGCTGGATCATGAGGGCAAGATGGTCCACGACTCGATGCTGCAGATCGGGGGAGCCACGTATGGATTCTCTTCTTCTGGCGCAATGCTTATCGGATGGCATCTTGATGCTTCCGTTTGGCACTATTTCTCAGGCTCTGGCGCCCTGGTAAAGGGCTGGCTCTCGGATGGGGGTCGTTGGTACTGGCTTGATCCTGCAGACGGTTCTATGGCCACCGGGCTAAAAGAATGTAATGACACCCCTTATATCTTTAACAGTTCAGGGGCCATGCTCTCCTCCCAGTGGGCGCTTATTGACAACAACTGGTATTACGCTGACTCCAACGGCTTGCTGCATGGAGGCTGGTTACTTCTGGGGAATTCTTGGTATTACTTGGATCCAGGAAGCCATATTATGCTCACGGGCTTTATGCAAGTGGGCTCGTCCACCTATTTCCTTACGAGTTCAGGTGCCATGGCAACAGGCTGGGCACTTGCTGATGGTACTTGGTATTACGCCGCATCAAACGGAGCTATTCAACGAGGGCGATGGATAAAGTCCGGAAACGCCTGGTATTACCTTGATGATGTATCCGGCGCAATGCGTACTGGTGAATTTGCGGTAGGAAGCACGCGCTATTATTCTTATGATTCCGGTGCAATGGCATCTTCGTGCTGGATCAACTTGAACGACGGTATGGCATGGGCGAATTCGTCTGGAGCACTGAGCGAGCCGTTGCCTACTTCATCTGATGGATCTCCCGTAGTCGCTGATCGAGCCGACTTGTCTTCATTGCCAGGTACGATTCATATTGGAGATGCGGTTTTCTATGTGGATGCAAGCGGTGCCGTCAATGTAGCATCTGGTTGGATTATGTCGAAAGACGCTTCTGACGAAAGCGGCAATACTTGGTATTACGCATCTTCCAATGGTGTCCTTAAGTCTTGTTGGCAATATGTTAACGGTGCGTGGTATTGGATGGATCCTTCCACGTACAAGATGAAGACCGGATGGCTCAATGACGGCGGTACGTGGTACTGGCTTCAGCCTTCGGGTGCCATGTTTGCTAACGGGTGGCTGAAAATCGATGGCGTTGACTATTACTTCAATGCAAGTGGTGCATGGTTGAATACGTCTGGCTCTGTTTTGGGGGTTAATAGGTCCAGTCTGGTCAATTGGCTTATGAGCCACGAAAACGACGGCTATTACCGTGGAACACGCTACGATACGCATCTTAGCCAAGAAACATGCATGTATCCAAAGGGTGATCCTCGTTGGGACGGGTATACCGGTATGAACTGCGGCGGATTTGTATCGCATGCATATATGAAAGCGGGCGGTAATTTAGCTCCCATTGCCGCCGAGCAGAGCCATTCCCCTTGGAGTGGAGGTCCCGGAAGGGGCGGCTGCGTTAACGCTTATCGTTGGTACGGCTACGCTATCGATACGTGCGCAAACGTGACTTATTTCAACTCTATTGATGAGTTGTTACGTAGCGGTTTGGCTCGTAAGGGGGACATTGTGTTCTTCAATCCTTACAACCCATATGCGGACGATAGCCACATTGGCTTTTTCTGGGGCAATACGCCTAGTGAAAACTTGTTTTGGCATAGTGACGGTTATGGAAACCGTATTTCTGGTTTGACTGCTTTGAGTCCATCGAAAGTAATATTGATTCGTTAGAATTCCGAGTTGTAGGGGACTCTCTGGGCCCCCTACCTTTTTGACATCTGGTTTGAAAGCTAACTGATGTCGGCATTCTTTGGGGCTAAGAGTAGGGACTAAGAGTCCTTGGTTTCACCCTGCTGGGAAGTTCTTGTTTACATTGTGGTATTGCGTGCAGTTATTTGTCGTCCCAGATGGCATCTTGTCCAGTTGGATGTTCGGAAATCTTTCACAGCCATGCTGTAAGCTAAACGCAAACAAGAACGAATGACGAGGTTTACATGAGCAAACATCTTAAGTTATTTTCGGCATTGTTGGTGCTGATGGTCCTTGCGCCCATTTCTGTGTTTGTTTTCCCCTCGAACGCGGAAGCTGCGCGGTCCCTAGTTGAGAATTCCTGGCGTTATGAGGATGGGCAATTGGTCGCAGAGGATGCTTCTTCCGAAGAAGATGGAATAGCCTTATTGTCCATGGACATTCTTCCCGATGGGGCTACGGCGCAGGGCATCGATGTCAGTGAGCATCAAGGACGTATTGACTGGAATGCTGTTAAGGCTTCTGGTATCGATTTCGCTATTCTGCGTGTTGGGTTTGGCGCTCCATCTTGGGGCGGTCGAGTTGACTATCAATTAAATCGAAATATTTCTGAGTGCGAGCGACTCGGAATTCCCTACGGCGTCTATATCTATTCATATGCTTTTGATAATCAGCAGGCAGCTGATGAGGCGTCAATGGTGATCAATTGCCTTTCTGGGCATAATCCAAGATTGCCGGTGTATTACGATCTTGAGGATAATTCGATAATTGCAAATGGACGTCAAACCGGAATTGCATCGAGGGCGCAGGTTTTTTGTAATAGGATTTCTGCCGCAGGATATGAGCCTGGTATTTATGCAAATTTAAATTGGTTTAACAACATTTTGACCGACTCTGTTTTCAAGAGCAGCTCTTGGGACCATTGGATCGCTCAATATAATTCAAAGTGTGACTACATCGGTAATTACAGTATTTGGCAGTATAAGAGCAACGGAAAAGTCCCTGGAATCAACGGCAACGTTGATATGAATTATGCGTATGTAGATGTTTCTCTCTATTATTGGCAGTTAAAAGATAATGCCTGGTATTACGCAAACTCTGACGGTAAGGCATATACCGGATGGTTGTACCTCGGCGGCGCCTGGTACTGGCTCGAGCCCGACGCGGGCGGTGCCATGGCTACCGGCCTTCACGAGTGCAACGGCTCCCTGTACTGGTTTAATTCGTCCGGCGCCATGGCGACCGGATGGGTCCTCGACGGCGGGACCTGGTACTACGCGACGGGTTCCGGCGCGCTGGCGCGCGGCCCCGTATCCGTCGGCGGCGTGCCCTACTGCTTCGACGCCCGGACGGGGGCCATGCTGACGGGCTACCAGACGGACGCGCAGGGCGTCCGCCGCTACTTCGGCAGCTGCGGCCCCCTTAACGGCTGGGGCTTCGTCGACGGCTCCTGGTACTGGTTCGCTGACGGTATCGCCTCGACCGGCTGGATTCGCACCGGCGGTTCCTGGTACTGGCTCGATCCCGAGGCGGGCGGCGCCATGGCGAAGGGCCTCCATGTGTGTAACGGCGCAGCGTACTGGTTCGACGCCTCCGGCGCTATGGCGACCGGGTGGGTGCTCGACGGCGGGACCTGGTACTACGCGACGGGCTCCGGCGCCCTCGCCTCCGGCTGGCTTAATCTAAACGGCGCCTGGTACTGGCTCGATCTCTCGACGCATGCCATGGCTACGGGTGTTCAAACTATTGGATCATGTGAATACATATTTAATAACTCTGGCAAGATGATGGCTAATTGCTGGTCAAACGGTGATGGGTCTTGGATGTATCATTCGTCATCCAGCGGCGCAATTGACCTTAAAGGCATCATGACCGATTCGGGAATCCAGTTGATTGACGATGGCGGGAATGTTAGAACTGGCTGGATTGAGAGTCAGGGTTCTCGATATTATTGTTCTGCTGATGGGGTAATTCTGACTGGATGGCAGCAAATAGCTGGGTCTTGGTATTACTTTAACTCGGATGGTCGAATGGCGACCGGCTGGCTTAACGATGGCGGTAACTGGTTCTGGCTAGATTCCGCTTCTGGCACAATGAAAACGGGATGGCTTTCCCTTGGGGGCACATGGTATTACCTTGATGCCGCACGTGGGGGAGTAATGCTGAGCAGTGGTTGGTATTGGATCGGCTCTACTGACTACAAGTTCAGCTCATCCGGCGCAATGGTTGGCGCTTGGGTCGATGTCCCGTGCTATTCGCAGTACCCGGAACTTCCTACTGGCTGTGAGTCGGTTGCCCTTACAAACTTGCTTAACTATTATGGTTTCGGTTTAGGTAAGACGATTATTGCGGATTATTACTTGCCCAAGGGAAGCAACGGCAACTTTGTTACCGCCTTTGATGCCAACCCAAGGCGTAGCAGCGGGGGTCTCATGGGATGCGTCGCCCCTGCGATTACTATTGCTGGCAATAACTTTCTGCGTGCTGCTGGAAGTGGCAAGCAGGCAAAAGACGTCTCTTTCTCGTCAATTTCTTCCATTAAGAACAGACTGACCTGTGGTCAACCTGTTGAGATGTGGAATACCGAGTGGGGAAGTTGGCCAGGAGGCCGTTATGCTGCACGTTGGTATAATGGGCATTCTTATGGCCTGTGGGGCGGTAATCATGCCGTAGTCCTTAAAGGCTATGATGACGAGCAGGGAATTGTCTATCTTTCGGATTCGATTAACGGCAATGTTACGCGAAATGCCCAGGTGTTCTTCGGCACGTGGCAACAGATGGATAGTCAGGCCGTGGTAATTGAATAGCCATGATGCTAAAAGGGGAGAGCTCGACGAGCTCTCCCCTTTTACTACATTGTTAATCAAGCTAAGCCGTCTTATTACGTCCAAATAGTTCGTCCCAGTTACTGGCTGCCAAAACTGTTCCGCATACGATTACAACGCAGCAGATTACGGATGCCATGTCGGGAATTGTTCCAAGTAAGATCAGGCCAAAGACCACCGACCATGCCGAATAGGAGATATTTAGAGCCATCGCTCGCGCTGCTCCGATTGCCGCAATGCCCTTGTAATAGAACAGATAGGATGCAGTTCCTGCGAGTCCGGCGAGTGCAATAATCAATGTGGGCATGCTCGGGATAGCGCCCAGCGTGAAATGCCATGCTCCGAAGAGGGGGAGTACGAGCACTCCATAAACAAGCGCACTTGTAGTTTCGCGGATTTGCAAAGCCGTTTCGTCATCAACGGCATCATCTTTCATTCCCCATGCGCACAGCACCGCTTCGGATCCCCATCCGATAACGGCAAGCACCGCGCCGAGTAAGCCGAGAGGGGCATTTGCAATCTCGCTCGACCCGGCCGATAGATAGCCCATCGTCATTACGCCGCAAAGAGCAACGAGAAGGGAAAGAATCTGTCCTTTGCCCATTTTCTCCTTCAGCAGCACGAAAGAAAGGAATGCTCCGACAGCGGGATAGAAGGCGGAGATGATTGCCGTATAGGCAGCTCCAATGTTATTAATTGCCAATACGTAGCCGGTCATTCCGATAGGTCCACCGAGCAGTGCGCCGGCGATGACGACCTTGCCCGAACGAGTTTTAAGTGCAGCGAGCGTGTCTTTTAATCTGCCTCTAACTCCCATGTAGCCAAAGAGCCAGATTGCACAGAAGGCATCATGGAGAAAGGATCCCGCAATGGAGGCGCATGCAAGCGCTTCCGCCGATCCAATATAGGGCGCAAGCGCCAAGCCGATTCCAAGAATGACTGTATCAAGGCCCCAAAGAAGACCGCTAAAAAAGCCGAATTGCATCGTTATTCACCTTTCCGATAGATCTCCAGTGCCTTTTTAAGGTATTTGGCACCGTAATTGAAGTAGATATAGAGCCATTCGCCCACGAAATCGCCTTCGGCTTCTTTCAGAAGAGACCAGAGGTACCAGCACCATCCAGCAAGGGCAATGTGCGCATAGTTATGCGCAACTTCGTTGTTTGTTGCCTTGCGCCCAAAATATGCGTCAAGCGCGCGGTCGACTTCGTCTTCGGAAAGCTCACAGCAGACACTGCAAGTTCCAAAATCGTTCGCGTAATCGCTCATGCCAGCATATTCCCAGTCAATGAGATAGTACTTGTCGTTTTCATCGATAAGAAAATTGAGGTAGAAGAAGTCATTGTGACAAAGGCATTTTGGCGCATTGTCGGCCTGAACAAAGTGCTCCAATTCATCGATTTCGGCGGCCATTTCCCTGTAGCCCGGAATGTCGATGGGACCTTTTTCCAGAAGAAGTGATTCGTAGCGCTTCGCTTCGAGGTAGAAGTCAAATTCGGTTTCGACATTTGCACCGCTCTCGTGAAGCGAACGACACATCTGCATCATTCGCTTCATTTGGGCAGTATCATGCGGATCAGGCTGCTTTGCGTTGGGTACAAACTTCGAAATTTTCCAACCGCGCTTTGGGTCCTCATGAATAAACGTATCGTCAAGGCCGAGTTCCTTGGCCTTTTTAAGTGCGGCTACTTCTCCATTTCTGTTAATAAGCAGTTCGGTTCCGACTCCCGGATGGCGGTAAACGTACTCTCCATCATTGGTTCTAAAGTGGCACGACAGGTTCGTAAGGCCTTGTTTAAGGGGATAAACGTCGTGAATCTCTGATTTGGAACAGCCGAGCACTTGCTCGATGTTATCGAAAATATCGGAGTCAACGTTTTCGATAAAATGCGGATCAAAGGCACGCAGCTCATCAAGAGAATCGAATTCGTTGATCTCGCCCTCAGGATACTTCTTGATCGCCATATCGAGCTCCTTGATGTGCTCGATATACAGATCTTCCCAAAGCTTGTCCGTTGTTTCGGGCTTGTTATATTCCGTTTCAAGAATCTGCTTAAACGTAAGCGAGAACGCTTTATCAAAGTAAACATGTCCGAGCATATACCATGCATCGGAACCGCCAATCGTAACATTGGTGATTCTATCCATTGCTCCCGTTTGAATGCACCATTCTTTGGTGGCGCCTTCAGCATATTGAGCAGAATAAAATGCTTTCCAAACATATGCTTCAAACGGATTGTTTAGAAGGTAATCATCGCTTGAGCAAATGTAGGTGTTGCCAAGCCGCTCTTTTACGCACATAAGCGATGCGTGGTTATTTTTGGATGCGTATTCGTTGTTGACGACAATAGAAACGCCGAACTTGCTTTCAAGATAGAAGAAATACTCTTTTTTATAGCCGACAACGACGGTGATATTGCTGATACCCGCGTCTTGCAGCTGCCTAATCTGACGCTCAATGAGAATCTCACCACGTACTTTTAAAAGGCCTTTGGGCTTTTCATACGAAATGGGAGCAAAGCGGCTCGAAAGCCCTGCAGCCAATATCACTGCGTTTTCAACCTTATAGGGATGAAGCGCTTCGTAACCGCTGTCGGTTAGGCTGTCCGATTCGAGAAGGCCCTCATTCGTGAGCTCTTTATTTGCTGCGTTTACTGATCCAAGTGAAAGGCCAGTCCGCTCGGCAACTTCTCGCTGGCTGGCATATGGGTTCTTTAGGTATTCGTACAGAACTGTAAAGTTACGCTTGGTCAGTTCCACTACAGGCCTCCAATTAAGATGTTCATTACTTAGGAAGAGAATAGAATGATTGAACGATATGTTCAATTTAATATATTTATCTACACAGACTGAACAGACAGTAACGAAAATCAATTTTGGAATGTGGATTAAAATAGATAAACGAGATATCTGGGAGGGTCGCTTATGTATCGATTCGAAAAGAAGGCCACGCTTGTTTGTGCTGCTGCGTCATTAATCACTGCTTGCTGCTTGCCCCTAAGTGCGAATGTCGCGTTTGCACAGGATTCCGTTGAGGCTCAGAGTATTGAGTCAAAAGCGGATTTTTCTTCTGTGGTTTCCGATGATTTGCAACCTGATAATTCTTCCGTCATAAAAGATGGCTGGCAACGAGACGAGTCGTCTGGAGTTTGGTATTACGGAAAAAACGGTAAACACCAAACTGGCTGGCTGCAAAGCGGGGGCTATTGGTATTGGCTAGATCCTGCCAATGATGGTGCAATGCAGACAGGTTATTTCAATGTGACCGATGCTGGCGGATCAACTACTTCGTTTTATGCGAACGACGGTAATGCCGCAACGCCTTTTGGCGCGCTATATCAGAACTGCTGGCTACGCAACTCAGATGGAAAATGTTTTTATGCCAATGCTGGAGGCGATTTAGCTGCTGGTTGGTTTTACCAAAACGGCACATGGTATTACCTGGATCCTGCCACCCATGTAATGCAGGTTGGTTTTGTCGACCTCGGGAGCGGGAAATACTATTTAGATGCCACTGGTGCTATGAAAACCGGCTGGATTCTCGTTGACGGGAATTGGTACTGGGCTTATTCATCGGGTGCCCTTGCTTCGTCATGGCAAACGTGAACTGCGTCCCGAATCTTGGCCTTCTTTATTAGAAGCGAACACTAGGACGCT
>OGWZ01001265.1_pt1 | contig 24422 bp, 22 predicted proteins | sample 1576141 | NCBI WGS metagenome assembly OGWZ01 (sample SAMEA3541512, study PRJEB24748) | human gut metagenome | biome: human gut; feature: human-associated habitat; material: faeces | place: China | collected 2012
AAACGTCACAACATAGGTTCCGACCTTGTCCATCGCCAACTGGTACGTCCCGTCGGCAGCCGTCTTGACCGATTTGCCCGACGTGCTGACCTCGACACCTTCCAGCGACTTGCCTCCTTCCGTCACCTTACCTGCGATATAGTAGACCTCCTTATCCAATGGATTATCGGTCACGATTTCAGGTGTCGGTTCGTCATCATCGCTACATCCTACAAATCCCACACTCAATGTCGCAGCCAAGCCCATAGCCAGCACTGCGCTCCAGAAATTTTTCTTTTTCATACTCATTAAAAATAAAACATTATATTATTTATTATACAATTATTCATCCCCCATCTCTCTTTTCAGCAATAATTCATGAATCATAAATCATCCCTCCTCCTATCATAAGGAACACTATTGCTCTCATCCGGCCGAGTCTCGTAGTCCTGTCCGAGTTTCCGGCGGAAATATTCAAGGCCGCTCTGTCCCGAATATTCCATCTGGTAATATTCCGGCAGGCGCACCCTCACCTTGCGCGACTTGCCCCATTGCGGCAACGGGACGGCAAAATGGAAACCGCCGTTCGCCTCGCCCCCCGTGTACATGGCATACAAGCCGGCCGTCGTCCGTCCGAAATGGCGGATGCAGTCCACCCGCACCCCATAGTCGCCATAAATATACCGGTGCACGCCCAAGTTGAAATCCATATTGAAATGCCTTTCGCGGAAACGAACCTCCGCCGCCCCGCTCACCCGCTTCCAGGCAGACACCTGCCATTTGCCCTCGTAGAAGGTGGACGATCCGGTCACACCGCCTTCCACGCCGAACATCCAACGATCATCCGGCGTCGCATAGCGCAGTTTCAGGTCCGCCCCCATCCGGTTGTTCGTGAAGTTGCCGACCGTCACCCGTCCGAACGCCCCTCCGGGCAATCCGAACTCCTGGCTCAAGGTCAGCACCCCGGCCCGGATATAGTCCATCTGCCCGACCATATTGTTCCAAACCGGCAGGATCACCTGCCCCGTGAAAGCCGCCCCTTTCCAAAGCCGCGCCTCCACCGCCGGAGCGATATTGATCACCGCCCCGTATATCTTGTCCAGCCACGAATTGCTCAGCGAGATCTGCGGATACAGCACCAGCTCCACCCGTCCGTCCCAGGGCATACGGACCTCGTCGGGGTTAAACACACGCTGACGGGGCGTCAGCTCATACCGGATTCCACCCGCCACCGTCTTGAAATCGTAGCAATAGGCATACAAGGAAAAATGGTCGAACAACCGTGCCGACACTCCCATGTTCACCGCCTTCGAGTCATATTCCGCCATCACCTCTAGCGGCTTCAGGAACGCCGGACGGTAGCTCACCCCGCCGAACACCCCCTTGTTCTCGCTCCTGCTGCGAAACGGCACATGCCCTCCCACCGTCACGCCGATATCATGGCCGTAGAAACCGAAATGCTTCGTCCCGACCGCATAGACGGAAGAGAAATAACGATTTCCGCCCGAATCCAGGAAAGGATTCAATTCTCCGGTCGTCAGCAAGTCATTCGAACCGATCACGACCGACGGCCACCATTTCCCCTCCTTCAACGGACGCAGACGCAGGGAGACCGAACGGTCCTGGTTCCATTTGCCGGTACTCTCGACCTTCAGCAACGTGCACCGGTAGGCCACCTCCATAAACGGCAGGAACGTCAGGTTCACGAAATAGTTTCCCGAATTATATCCCCACTCCTGAGGCAGCATCTCCTGAGGCAGGTAATTGCCTCCTGCCATGAACGTACCGTCCTCCTGCATATCGGCCGAAGGGATGTTCAGCAGACCGGAAACACCCAACGAGCGTTGGGCGATTGACAAATGAGAATTGACAATCGACAATGAAATGCCGATTGTCAATAGGGTTTTCTTTATTATTTTATGTTTCATATTCTGTTTTCAAGGTTCCCCAAGGACCCGCACAATCTGTTCCACCTGCTTTGGCGTCAGCACCCGCCGCGAAGCCGTCCAGCCGTTCTCGTGCAAAAGTCCGAGCAGGACGGGATTACCGACGATCCACTGTTTCAAGCGCCTGGAAGCCACTTCGGGCGTGACATCCGGGCTATATTGCCGTCCCAGCCTCCGGAGCGTGGTGGAACGGTTTTTCCATTTTCCTTCTTCATCATCCGACGTCCCGGTCATACCCACCTCCAGTCCATTGTCGCCGGACGGCAAGCACCGACGGACAAGCCCTTCAACTGCGTCAGGCAATCCTCCAGCACCCGTAACAGGCGTTCCCGTTTCTCCGCTTCCGCCACACCGGACAAAAGCCCGATGCCTTTCCGGATGCGTCCGAGCAACACCTGTTCTTCCGAAGGCCGGGTCTGCCGCACCGCCTCACGGACGTAAGCGGCAAACGCCTCTCTCCCCAGCCGGCGAAAGAGCGAGTCCGGATCGTCCCCTTCCGGCAGCCCGATCCTCACCGCATCCATTCCTTCGCCTGCAAGCGTCGGGACAATCGCATCCGCCGCCTTGCGCCCCGCCTTGTCGGCATCCAGCATCACGCGGACAGATGTCGTATATCGTTTCAGCAAGGCAATGTGACCCGGACAAAGCGCCGTCCCGCACAACGCCACCGTATGCCTGAACCCCGCCGCATGCATCGCCAGCACATCCTTATATCCTTCCACCAGAAAGACGCTCCCCTCCCGGCGGATCGCCTCCCGTGCCTCGTACAACCCGTACAGCAGCTCGCTCTTCCGATACAGCCCGCCCGTTTCCGAATTGACATATTTCGGTTTATCCCGATCTTCGTTCGACAACCTCCGCGCAGCAAACCCGGCCAGCCGGCCCTCCTCGTCGCGCACAGGGAACACCAACCGGTTCCGCATCGCCTTCCAGCGTTCTGGAACCAGGCAGGGCGACTGCCCCACCCCGAAATCCAACCAGGTAGGCGTCAGTTCCGAACATCCGCTACCCGCGGGCAACAACAAAGCCAGGAAAGCTTCGTTTTCAATTGACAATTGGGAATTGACAACGGGCAATTGCTCCGCGTCGCTATTTTCTTTTTTCTCCTTGACTGCCAACCGTTCCGGCAACAACCTCGCCTCCTTATTGTCTTTCCCTTCAATAGCCAACTGTCCACTGTCAATCGACAATTTGTTCGCTGCCTCGACAAAGCCGACGTTCTCGATCTTGCTGACAAAGGCGAACACATCTCCCCTCTCTCCGCAAGCATAGCAAACAAAGCTCCCCTTCTCCTCATCGACGGAAAGGGAAGGATGCCGGTCCCCGTGGAACGGGCAAAGCCCCATCCACCGGCGACCGACACGGTTCAGTTTCGTATAACGCCCGATCACCTCCCTGATCGACAGGGAGGCTTTCAGTTCTTGTATCTCTTGCTTCGTCATAACCCTAAAGAGGTTTGCGTACCGGGCTGTATATAGTCCGTGATACGGGTGAACGAAGGGTTGTACCGGAAACGGGCGATCCCCGTCGAACCGTTACGGTTCTTCGCGATATAGATCTTGCCGACCCCCACCAGGCTATGCCCCGTCTTTTCGTCGCGGGTGAAGCCATAGCGTTCGGGACGGTAGATGAACGCCACGCAATCCGCCACCTGCTCGATCGTCCCCGAATCGCGCAGGTCGCTCATCACCGGCAGGTACGCCTTGTCGGCACGCGCCTCGCAGGCACGATTCATCTGCGAAACCGTCAGCACCGGACAATTGCTGTCCAACGCCAGTTGCTTCAACGCCCTTACATTCCGTCCCACCATCTGTTCCTGTGTCTCCCCCTTCCGGCGGTCGCCGCCCAAAAGGTGCAGGTAGTCCACGACCACCAGGTCGCATTTCCCCAGGCGGCATTGCAGCAGCACTTTCGCCCGTATCTGCTCGACGGTAGCCCCTACCGTATAGTCGAGATAGAAAGGCAAGTCCTTCAATCGGAGGGCAGCCTCTTCCAACTGTCCCAACTCGCGTCCGGTCGGCTTGTTGATGCGCAGGTGATCCGGGTTCACGTCCGTCATCCCTGCCAGCACACGGTTCAGCATTTGCAGGCTCGACATCTCCAGGCTGAAGAAGCAGACCGATTTCCCGGCACGCGCCGCGTTCAGGGCCATCTGCAACGTCACCGCCGTCTTCCCGTCGCTCGGCCGTCCGGCGACGATCGTCAGCTCCGTATTGTGGAACCCTCCGGTCACATAGTCGAACTCGGCAAGCCCGCTCTTCACCTGTTCGGCCTCCAGCTCACCCCCAAAGCGGCGATAATGCCAGGACACCGCTTCGGCAGCCAGTTCGCCGATCGTACGCACCGGAGCGCCCTCGGCCGTCTTCTGGCGGAACTGCATCAGAAGGCACTCCGCCTCGTCGACCAGTTCCTCCGGGACGGACGATACCTTACCTGCCTTGAACGCCATCGTCCCGAACAACGTGACGAGGCATCTCAGCTTATATTGTTTCTTGATTCCTTCCACATAGGCCGCCACGTTCCCGTCGTGGCGCACATTCAGCATGTAGGGCAACAGGAACGACAAACCGCCCAGCTTGGCAGCCAGCTCCTCGTCCGCTTCGCGCATTCCGCGTTCCACCAGCACCATGTCCGGCCGTACCCCCGTTGCATAAATTTTCATGATCACTTCATAGACGAATCCCAACGAAGCATCCGCAAACATTTCCTGAGTCAGCCCTGCAGACTCCGCCTGCACCGGCGCTTCCATCGAGGTCATCAACAGGCAGACCAACGCCTTTTCCATATCGCCCAAAGAGATTCCTCCGTCCGTTTCTTCACCGTTCATCATTGCAAGCCTCCTTCCCCGTCTGCGGTACAACAATCGAACTGCATGCTCCGTCCGCCCATACGGCGTTCGGCCTCTTCCAGGGCGAGGAAAGCGGATTGCTCCGGTGCCTCCTTCCCTGCTTCCTTACGACGGATCCCCATGATCGAATCGTATCCGCAGACACAAACACGAATCCCGCCGTTAAGTCGCTTCAGTCCGATCAAATCCTTTTCTTGCAACCAGACAAGACTTCGGTTCAGAGTTTTCGTACACATCCCGCATCTTTTCGCCAGTTCTTCACATTGTCCGACAAACTCGCCGCGCTTACAGACATAATAACGCTTGTTCAAAAAAACCTTCCCGTCCTTGAAAAACACTTCCGAGAACAAAGCCAAGTACACCATGCCGACCGATCTTTCCCGGCCTTCGCCACGAAATAACATCTCCAACACTTTTCGCGGAATGAGGACATATGACTGTCCCAGGAATCCCACAATCCTTTCGTTGTTTAAATTCTGATCCATAATAGATGGATTTAATAATGAATAAATTTGTTATGGCTTGTCGTTTTGCAAATCGGTCCGAACGGATTAATAAACAAATATTTACGACAGCAAATAGACAGCAGGTGTCCATTTGCCCAGTCCGTTCCCTAATATATAATAACTAAAACATACTTCTTATAACTAATTATAAAAAGCAATTTTCGCATTTTTTTCAGAAGAGCGATCTTCAACTTTCAGCCATCACAAAGGTAGAGTCAAATCCATTATTAAAAAAAACTATTTTATGCAGATTTTCAATTCCTTTCACCCTTTAAAAAGAAGCCATATAACACCGCCGATCGGTTTATTTTTTATTACGTGATTTGAAATTCTTAAATTCCGCTTTCATCCCGTCCACGATCGAATCGGCCTCCGGAAGTTGCTCCTTCAACTTGTTCAAAACGGTGTTTTCCGTATTTCCCGTGTCGAAGATGCGGTCCACATGACCGGCCATCCGGGCGAACGAGCAGTCCTCGATAATGCCGGCCCTCATCATCGCCCCCATATAGACCATGAACAAGTCGGGACGGGCCACCCATACCCGGGCAAACCCCGGAGTTTCCGTCTCGTAGCCGCAATAGCGGTACAACTCGTCACTGTAAACTTTGAAAAAACGATCCGCCAAACGATTCCACGATTCGTTTTTCTCACCCCTCAACCCTTTGAACAGGAAAGCGAGCGCAAACAACTCCACCTCCCGGTCCGCCTTCAAGTTGGCGATATAATCCTGCAGAAGCGGAAAAGACAGATATTTTCCCGTTATCGCCCTCACTTTTTTTTATCACACCTCAGGAAATCCTTCATGAAATTTTCCCTTTTGTTTTTTTGATCTTTCATTAATTCTAATGTTTTTCAGACCGTAGTATTATATGGCATTCTTCCTTTTTCCCTTCCTTTCAAAACATATATGTTTTGATTTTAAAACACCTATGTTTCGTTTTCAAAACACCGGTGTTTTGAAACTGACCAATCGGATGCAAATATACGAAAGATTAATCGACTCTATTCGACCCTAATCGACTCTAATCGACTTTGCGTTTTTTCCCTGCCGTATCTTTGTATAGTCAAAAGGGACATCTCCCTAATTTTCAATCTTTTAATTTTTAATTTTTAACTTTTAATTTTTCAATCCCCATGCCATTAATTTACACTCTCGTCAAACGCAAAGACATGAGCAAAGACGCAGCCTCAGGCGCAACTCTTTATCATGCACAGACCAGCATCACGAAAAAACTGACGCTGAACAAGATCTGTACCCGTATCGAAAACATCTGTACCGCCAGCCGCGGTGAGATCATCTTGGTGCTCGACGGCCTGATCAAAGTCATGAACGAAGCCCTTTCCGACGGCGAATCGATTCACCTGGGCGAATTCGGCAGCTTCCGTATGGTTGCCGGCAGCAAAGGTTCGGCCACCGTCGATGGTTTCAACACCGCCCTGTTCAACCGTGCCCACATCGTCTTTTACCCCGGCACGATGCTGATCAACCTCGTCAACAACGTCTCCTTCGAACGCTACGTCCCGAAAAAGGACGCCTCCAGCGAATCGGCCGGCGGTGGCGGTGGCGCGGATGATCGCCCGGGAGAACTGTAAATCAAGTGAAAGTTGAAAGGTGGAAGTAACTCCACGTTGCTATTTTTCACCTTTCACCTTTCAACTTTCAACTTTCAACTAAAAAATCACCTTTCAACTAAAAAAATGAAGCAAAGCGAATTTTTTTCCTCCCTCCTTCCCCTCGCCCGAAAGGCGGGGGAAGCATTCCGGATCAATCCGGCGGTTATCCTGGCACAAGCGGCTATCGAGTCGGGCTGGGGACAAAGTGATCTCGCCAGCGAGCATCACAACTATTTCGGCCTCACCGCCTACGGCCGCTCCAACGTCTGGTGGAAAGGCGCAAGCATCGAGTTGGGCGCCCATTCCCTCCGTTTCCGTACCTACGACAGTCCCGGAGACTCGTTCATGGACTACGCCCGCATGATCCGTTCGGTCTACCCGTTCGCCGCCGACGTCAGCGACGACCCGAAAGCCTTCGCCCGCAAGATCGCCTACAGCAAATACATCAGCGAAGTCAACGGCGACAACCGTGCCGCCTATCAAGCATTGTTGGTCAAGGTTTGCAGAAAAATCAGTAAACTCATTCCCCACCCCATAAATCATAATTCATAAATCATGAACGTCCTTGAAACCATCCTCAGCTTCCTCACCACCCTCGCCCGGATCATCTTTCCCCGGCGCAAACGCCCGGTTGCCGGTGACGACCTTTGTCCTTATCCTCTGCCTGAGCCTCCTATCCCTCCTCTCCCTGTGGAGAGGGGAAACGGAAGTAACCCTCGCCGCTCTCGGAGCGATTCTCTCCCTCCTCTCTCTCCACCCCCCGAAGCCCCCCACCCCGAAGCCGACTGGCTCGGTCTCTCCGGCTACACCCTGATGCTGGCAGGAGGGATCGGGAGTCTTTATAAGGTGCTGGTGGGATAACATGACACTACATTTGGCATAAGAACACAGAAAACATCTTTATCAAAGCAAATATTTATAAAGAAGCCTTTCTGTGATTCTGCGTCAAAGGCGAAAACAACAACAATAAATCAACGAACGTATTTTTACAAACCTAAATCCCGTGTTCTCTATAAAAACTTTTCCTAAACAAAAAAATTATTTAGTTCTTGTATACATATTTTTTATTTACAATAGTATATAAGGATCAACACATTTCTAACAGCCTGACACCATCCCCCCTAAACGTCTAGAAAATACTCTCCTATTACCCTATCCCTATCTTTTCAGTTGTACATCTATTTTCCAATACAATCTCCTATCATAAAATTTCCACATAACAATATATCATTCATTTATATGCTTTATCAAATGATTTTTGGAAATCTTTTTGCAAATTGATAAACAAAAAATTTTCGTTCACTATATGTTAAACCCATAAAAAAAATAACTATACAGATATAGAAAACCATCGCTAAAATACCAATAATTGTATTTACCGTAGATACTTTTTCAGTTTCTACAAAAAACAATGGAATTACAAAAAAGAATGTAGATACTAAAATACGAGGAAATATACCTAGAATATACATTTTCAATGGCATATAAATTTTCGGCAATACTACATATATTCTAATCAACTGGGCAAGGCATTGAATCACTATATATACAATCATAACCTGTTCTGCAGTTATGTTAAATAATTTCAACAAAATATAAGCAATGGGAATCACCAACAAAAGGACAGTTGTTTCAAGAATTTGGAATTTTTTCAAATCACCAACAGCATGTATTGACACTATTAATGCATGGCTGAATGCTTCTACTAGCATTGTATACAAAATAATCTGTACAAAAGCGACACTATGATCCGGTATTTCTGTCAACCATATTTTTAATATAGACTCAGTAAATAAAACTAAAGGGAAAACCATAACTGCAGTCAAATAATAGCTAAATTTTGTTGTCATAATAACTAAGCGATGCATACCTAAAATATCTTCTTGTGCCCAACATTTTGTGATTTGAGGGCGAACCGCAACTTGAAAATTTTTCACTAAAATACCAGCACCGTTCTGCACTTGATTAGCAATACCTCTTGCGGCATTAACAACTGGACCAAAAAACAAGTTCATAAGAATATTTACCCCCTGAATATAAGATATATAAGCGAGCTGTCCTGTAAAAGTCCAACCAGTAAAAGAAAACATATTCTTGAATAATTCTTTATCATAACACATCTTGCTATTTGACTCTATATATATTTTTTTACAATACAAATTATATATCAAACGAATACTTATTTGTACTGCTAATAATAATAAACCATACATAATAAGTTTATCATATGGTAAATAGCCAAGAAGAAAAACAATCAATAGCTTAAGGACAACTTCTACAATTGAAACATAAGCATACACATCCATTCTTTCTTGTCCCATAATCATAGAATTATATGGTACGCTAACAATAGAAACAAGAGAGGCAAAAAGACAAAACTGATAACAAAGAATAGCGGCAAACAAACGATCATTAGGAATCACTAACTTACACATCACAAACCACAAACCAATAGTTTCACCTATAAGAAAAATTACACCACTAAAAATCCAATGAATCAACTTTATAGCAGAAAAATATCTTTTAAGAAGAACTGAATCTCCTTTCCCAATAGCATAAGAGATAAAACGTGATGATGCACCACTAAGAGAAGCCGTTATAACTCCCAACGAAATGACTACACCACCTACAATATTGTAAATACCATAATCTTCTACCCCCAATGTAGATAAAACTACACGTACAGTATATAAAGATACTACCATTATAAGTAATGTTCTTACATATAACATTATCGTATTTTTCACCAATCGTTTACTGGCAATTTGTTGTTCAATCATAGTTAATGTTTTATCTTAAAAATGGAGTAATTTTAATATTTTAAAATACACGGGAAAATACAATACTCCTAGATAATCAAGCATTCTCATAAAACCAAACTTGTAAAAATAGCACTTATGCTCCCTAAGGTACTTTATACCTCCACTATAAAATAAAGAAAATTGCTGCTGCCTACTATTTATCATAATTCTTCTTAATGTGATAAGATAATGGTAAAATAGCCAACTTTTCGCTACTTCGAACGCATAAGGGGCTTGGTATCTACATAACTCCACAATCTCCTTAGCTGCAAAAATGTAATCCAATTTTTTTGCTGAAAATGTAGAAGTCATCGCAGAACCAACTCGATGTAGATAGTGATACCCCACTCTTTCACCCACATATATATTATTACAACAAAGCAATATTTCAAAAACAAACAAAATATCCTCGCCCAATTTATAAGGCTTGAATATTTTATTTTTCACTATTGCACTTTTAAATAATTTATTATATGGGCCATACATTTGATCTTTTACAAACTGATCGGTAAAATAATTAGTAATTATTTCCACATTCTTATAGAGACCACTTTTACCCTTATATAGATTGCGTGACGTTCCATCTATTTCGACAACATCTAACAAAGAACAAGTAATATCAGCATCATGCTCTTGTGCATTCTTTACCATATCTTGCACCATATCAGGTTCAACTGTATCATCACTATCAACAAAACAAATATATTCACCATTTGCTCGCTCAATGCCTAAGTTCCTAGCAGAAGAAACACCACCGTTAGACTTATGAAACACTATAAACCGTGAATCTCTAACAGCATACTCATCACATATAGCACCTGATTTATCAGTCGCCCCATCATCAATCAACAAAACTTCAATATTCTGATAATTTTGGGCAGCTACAGAATCCAAACATCTTACAAGAAACTCTTCCACATTATAAACAGGAATTATGATAGAGACTAACGGCATATTCATCGCAAAAATATTAATTTGTAGATAAGAGTTATATTAGTTAAAAATAAGTATTCTATTTTATCTTTTTTAGGTAAAGGCAAAAATTTATACTCTCTGACTAACCAATCTCTATATTCATTATATTGGCTTAAATTTGTTTTTTTTGATTTGATCATCTTTCTCATCAAATTTAATCTTGCTCTAAAAGAAAAAACTTTAAAATCCCGTATATACTTCGGAAATTTTTGTTGTACAATTTCTAATGCTTTATCTTTACACCAGACTTCATCAAAAGCTCTTGGGACAAATGTACATGTTGTTATTGAACCTCCCCTTTTAAAATAGTTATAACCAATATAGCTAGTAGTACAAAGCCTTGTATCATCCTTAAGAAGGCTTAAAATAAAAACAAGATCTTCTCCATGAACACGTCCATTTGGGAATTTACAATCACCAATAAAACTTCGTCTAAATAGTTTATTCCATGACGCTGTTTTCAAAGGTAAAATTATATAAGTCATCAATTTATCTGACATATACACTTTGTTATTGGGAAAAGCATCTGTTGCTAATATATTCTCATGTGCATCTACAGTATATGAACCACACATGCAAATATCACAAGAATTAGCTTCTATGGATAAAATAAGAGACATAAACATATCAGTATTGATCGTGTCATCACTATCAACAAAACTGATATACTCACCATTAGCTACAGCAAGCCCTGCATTACGTGCACTTGATAATCCTCCATTTTCTTTATGAATAACAATAATACGACTATCTACCATTGCCAAATCATCACAAAGTTTACCACAAATATCTGGAGAACCATCATCAACAAGAATTATCTCCAAATCTTGATAGGATTGATTGCGTATTGAATTTACACAATCTTCAAGATAAGATTCAACCTTATAAACTGGAACTATAACGCTTATCATAAGTAACTATTCAATGAACAAAATTTCTTAAATATATACACGATTGGAAGGGTGATAAGTAAAACTACAAGCGCACAGCCTTCCCCATTCCTATTAACACGCATGAAATCAATGATATAGTATTATAATGTAGACCGTAAATATAGAGAGAATCTCTACCTAACTGTTGAATATAAGGTATCCACGTAAGATATTGTGCAATATAACAGATAAATAAAGCGTCTGTAATGCCACTAATTAATACAATGAACAAATCCCAAATACATACTACTCATACCTACATTATAACCAAGCCAAACAGTATTCATATAAATGCACAATACCAACACTATAGCATTTAAGCAAAGGGGAATAAACGATCGGCGCATTACTCCTTTTAAAAGAGTTCCTAATATAATAAAAATACCACTATGGGCAAAATCGATAGAACCGAAGCAACATGAACATACTTTTCAGTCCTTCTAAAATATCAAAATTTCCAGAATGCAATATATATTGATATTACTTTCTTTATAAGAAACTCTTTTAGATTACCTTTATAAGAAAATGTAAATCCACTTAGAGTAAAAAATGCTGCCATGTGAAATGAATTAATGGCATTACACTCTCATTGAGGAATAGGACTATTCCAAGTCCAACTAAAAAAACAAGTATCGCTTTTGCTACATCTATCCATTCTATACGTTTATTCTTATTTAAATCCTATTACCTTATTTAAAAACTGAGCACTACGCTCCCTTTCTTCTGAAATAAATTTTTCAACAAGTTCATCATCCAAAGGTCTTATCTTCACATTGTCAACATCAGAAACGGAGTTGATAGAACGATCTGTTAAACCTGTACGAGTAAGAATAGAAGATATCCTATTATCACTCATTCCATTAAACACAAAGAAAGGTTTATGATAGATCAAACTGAAAGCTGTACCATGAAACGAAGATGAAAGTATCATAGCTGCATTGTCAATATAAGACAAAAAGTCTTTAGGACCTGCATCATATTTATGGTCAAATATATTAAACCAGTCATTTTTATTATTATAACGTAATACCAATATAGGTAAATTTAATTTCTTTGAAATTAAATTTGCCATTCTCACCTGTTCATAACTAGGCTCCAAACAGTACAATAATATATATTTACCATTCTTATGATTAACATCATTCTGAATATTCCTCCACTCTTCTTTAGTCAATAAAAATGTAGGATCAACATGCACTTCTGGCCTTTTCCCCAAAAGTCTTTCTACATTATCTGCACTTCCGGTCTCACGAGTAGATATTGCGGAATACTCACTAAGCATACTGGCATAAGTCGTCTCACCATACTTTCTCCAATCAATTTTCAAAGGCCCAAAACTTGCCGCATAGGAAATTTTTTTGCCTCTCTTTACAAAAGGCAAATAATATACCTTTGAGAAATCCAAGGCACGAACATTCCATAGTTGGTCACTCCCACTTATATAAATATCAGCTTCGGGAACATTTTTCTCTAAATCTTCCTGATTACTATAACGACACGTAAGATTGCAATATTCTTTCAAAAATTGTTCAAATTTGCAATGTCTCTTCTTTAATGCAAAGACATGTAAGAAAGCAATAGAATTCTTTACTATTGATTTTAGAGAAAAATCTTTTTTAAAAACTGCATACAATTCTCGCTGTTTATCTGTATTAAAATCTATAATTTTATAATCGACATCAATATTCGCATCCTCCCCCAATTTGCAGATAAACTGCTGTAAAGCATATGCTTGCAACATAGACCCATGATTATGAGCATGATTAAATGTTATAGTAGCAATTTTTATTTTCATTAGATTGATCTTTTTAAGAGTTTACATTTAATGCGGAACATAAATACCGGCATCATCCAAGTTAAAATAATGTTAATTTTTTCAGCAATAGAAATATTTGTCGAAAAAATATTTTCACTCAAATATTTATCAATAACTTTTTTATTTTTTTTTAAGAACTCAATATCTTTTGCCTTACTCAATTTATATCTAGCCTTTAAATTAAGAGCAATTTTTAAAATGTTCTTCTTAACAAGTGGCAACTCCTTTAATTTTAATTCCTTATATATACTTTCTACCTCTTGATAAGCAGAAAGAAGAGTAATGATTTTTTTATTATATGCAAAGTTACTCGTAGCATTACTTTCCATTTGTCTATAATGATAAAGTTGAAGACTACTATAGCTCATTCTATTAACATTTTTAAGATAATGTAAAACAAAAACCAAATCTTCACAATAATGATAATTTTCATTTAAAAATTGTGTAATAAGATTTTTTTTAAAAATCTTATTACACAGAAATCCTTGAATTTCTGTGGAACAAAGGATAACATGATATGCTTCATCTTGATTATAGTTCTCCATCTTTCCTTGCTTTTTATCTATGACTGTCTTCCTCTCTGCAAATTCTGCAATCCAATTACAAACAGCAAGTTGCGATTCATTTCTTTCCAGAGAATCAACCAAAGTCTGTACAAACTCAGGCTCTACCCAATCATCACTATCAACAAAACAAATATAATCACCAGCAGCCTTCTTCAAAGCATAATTTCTAGCACTACTAACCCCACCATTAGACTTATGAAAAACTTTAATACGCAAATCTTTTTTTATTTCATCAAGCATATTTGCATATTCTATTGTGGAACCATCGTCTACTATAAGGATTTCAATTTTACTATATGTTTGAGAACAAAGTGAATCCAAACATTTCTCTATATATCTCTTTGGAGTATTGTAAAAAGGGATAATAATACTTATTAGTAATTCCATAATTCAAACAATGAATGATAATCCAATGCAACACTTACTTTTAAACTATAAATCCAGAATATAAAATAAAATATAAACAATATTACTCTTAATATATTCTTATTTTTAATTCTCACATTATTAATAATAATAGGTATAGAAATAGTATTAAAAACATTAGTATAAATACAAACACGACCTAAATATGCACTATTACTAGCTATAGTCATCAAAGCAGCATTCAAAACAGACATATTTATAAACATATTATCTGTACTAGACAATGGAATATTTTTATTTCGAAAACATACATATATAACAGAAGGAATCCATGAGCTTAGAACTCTAAATATATTAACACCATGAGATGCATACTCTGAATTTTCATTTATATCACCTTTCAATGTTTCTACAAGTCCCCAAACAACACTATAAAAAGAAAGTAAAATAATTGACACACAAATACATAATAGAATCTGTTTTAAATCAGCCTTTCGTCGTACAAAAAAGTATATTGGTAAAATAACCCACGCTGTCATATGAAAAAGACTTGCAAAAAAAACAATAATACACCAATACTTCAATTTAGCATTAAGAACAAATCTGTAACCAAAAAAAATGATGGCAGATGCTAAATATTGTCTCACACCATTAAATGTACTAGCCCAGACTCCCAATAATATAAATAAACTAAAAGATAACCATGATGTGGAAGATACTTTGTTGATAATCGTTAAAAATGTAATCAAAGTCACAACTGACAAAAAAGATACATATAAATAAGCATCATGGCAAAATAAATTAAAAAATTGGGCAAGTACAACAATTCCAGGTTCCCTTTTCCAATCGTTTAAAGTTAACTCTGTATTAATATACCAATCAAAATTCCATACATATTGTCCATAATCTGCACCAACATTGTAACGTAAAGCAGATATAGACACTATTATTAATATAAAGATAGCACTAAAAATATTTAAATTTTCAGCACTATCTTTACATTTAATATAACACTTATTATAATGATCATTTAATAAGCCCAAAAAAATAGCACAAAAAAGAGTAAAATAGTATATTACCATGTTAGATATTTAAGATTTTTCCTATGAAGAATATCATACATAAAGCCTGGAATTATACCCACTAAGATTGGCTTAAATATTTTAAATAAATCAATTAAAGGTAAATCAAAATCACGAAATACAAGATACTTCACATACGCTTCATTTATACGATACTTAAACTTCCTACGTCTATATGCATTACGATCATCTCGCATTTGGTATAAAGGGATCTGAATATTCTTACCACGAAAACCCATTTTATACATTTTATACCAAAGATGATAATCTTCTACTCTTAATAATCTATTTGATACACTATAACCACCCACGGCCTTATATGCTTCAATCCTTACAAGGCACGGAGCATGACAAAACTGTGTTTTATATATAAAATCTGCACATGTTGGATATTCTTTATGTGTTACCATTCCCCATATACCTGTTTCATCAAAATACAGCATAGAACTACTGACGATAGAGATATCTGGTTCACTTGCTAAAACAGCAATTTCTTTTTCAAAGCGATCAGGAGAGCAAGTATCATCACCATCCATTCGAGCAATATATTTTCCTTTAGCAATAGAAAGGCACTTATTCAGAGTCTGATTCAATCCCATGTTTTGGTCGTTTTTTAACACAATTATATTAGAATGACTTTCTTGATTTTCTATAGCTAATGTATATGTACCATCTTCAGAACCATCATCACAAAGAATTATTTCAAAATCTTGATATGTTTGAGCATACAATGAATCCAAGGCTTCTTGAAGAGTCATTGCACAATTATAAACTCCCATTATTACAGATATTACAGGCATATTTCAAACTGATCTTATATATTATAAACCATAAATTTTTACCAATTCTTTCTTTATAGATTCAAATCCATAATTCATTGCATATTCACGTGCTACAGCTTCAATACTAGATTTAAGACTCTCTTCCTTAAAAAGAGAAAGGACTCTATCTGCCATAGCTTCAGAATCATTCTGAGAAACAATATAACCATTCTCACCATCATGAATAAGTTCTCTATGACCTCTATTTAAAGTTGCAACAACAGCATTTCCTGAAAGCATAGATTCAACAACATTTAGAGGTAACCCTTCACGTTTACTACAACATACTTGAACATCAATGATATGCTGATAATCTTGAAGATTTGTGACATACCCCAACATTTTAACATTATTTTCAAGTCCTTCTTGTATAATTAAATTTTCAAGAAATTGCCGTCTAGGGCCATTACCCGCAAGTAATAATATTGTATCAGGATAAAATTTAATAATTTTATGCATCATACGAATAGCCATTGGCTGATTCTTATTCACATTAAGTTCACCTACACAAAGTATTATTTTCTGATTATCCTTATACCCCATTTGTTTTCTACAAGTTATTTTTTCAGCCTTTCCTATTGGAAAATATCTTTCCTCATTTACCCCAACCCCATGCATATGTTCAACTTGACAATGAAACTTTTTTAACACAAGATTATAATCCTCATGAGTAATCGTAATAAGAACATCCGTCAATCTAGAAAAAAACTTTTCTATTGGATAATACATAACCCAGTTTTTCCATGGTGCCCCCTTATAAAAATGAAAACCATGAGCGGTATAAAAAACCTTTGTTCCTTTTTTACGAGCTTTAATAGCAGCAAGTCTAGTGACAATACTTCCCATTGGAGTATTACAATGCACAACATCGTAAAACTCCATATCTATGATTTTCTTTAAACATTTATATGCCAGAATATTATCCTTACTTTTAGGAGAACGAGCAAAAGGAATATCATACACCTTATCCGCAAATTTTATCTGAAGACCATTCTTTTCAACAAGATTATTTCTGGCCGCAACATGAACCTCATACCCATGATTATGAAGAACTTCAGCCAAAGGTCTATGAAATTGAGCTATATGACTTTGAACAGTTGCCACTAATAATACTTTTTTCATACAATCATCTTAAGATTATCATAAATTACATTAAACATTCGTTCATTATTACCATCTGACACGAATGAGTTATGTGGAGAAATAGCAACATTTTCCAATTGCCACAATTGACTATCTTCGATTAATGGCTCAGACTCAAACACATCTAAAATAGCAAAAAGATCAGAACGCTTTTGAAGACAATCAATCATACTAGGCTCATCAACCAACCCCCCACGAGCAATATTCACTAACACAGCATTCTTTTTCATACTCATAAGCATTTCATAGGAAATTAAATGTAATGTAGAAGGAAGTAGTGGAGCAGTAATTACTACAACATCAAAATCTCCAATCATTTTTCTTAGAGAAGAAGTCAACTCCATTTTATGAAAAAATGGAGTTTCATTTGTGTGAATATCAAAACCGACAGTCTTTGCCCCAAATACCTGAAAACGTTTTGCCACCTCTTGTCCTATATTTCCTGCACCAACAATAGCAACTTGGTTTCCAGCAATTTCACGAAGTCCTCTATGCTTTATCCAACGTTTATCAGTTTGCTTTTGTTTAAAAAACCATCCTTGCTTATAATGCTCTAATACTCGAAACATAACCCATTCTGCTATGGGAATACTGTACACACCACGAGCATTAAAAAGTTGAATTTGACGTTCTCGAATCTTATCCATAGGAACACGATCAAACCCAGCACTCGTCAATTGTATAAACTTTAAATTTATAAAGTCATCAATATTATGAAAAAGAAAAAGACTATTACACACTATTACATTAACTTCTGAGGCAGGTAATGGTAACACTCCTTTCTCTTGTTGCATAAAATAAATGTTATATCCCAAAGAGCAAAGAATCTTAAACTGCTCTTCGGTATATTCAATACATCCTGTCAGCAATAAATTCATTATATTCTAATTCTTCTTATTATTTGTTGAGAAAGCCACCTTAAAATTTCAGCGACAGCAATAATAGTACTTGTTAATAATAACCAATTTAAAGGAAAAGGCCCCACTTTTAAATGATCAAGTATAACATATTGAACAAGATAAATCTCAAGTGTTCTATCTGAAATATATTTAATAATAGCAAAAAATTTAGTACCTTTAATTTTTTGCATATTCACTTCCAAAGTAACAAATATAAGAAACAAAACATAAAGAAGACATCCAAGAATGACTTGATTCAAAATTTGGAAATTTGCAATTAGGCTATATTTTACAAATAATATCTTAGACAAAAAATAAATTCCAAGCAAAATACTTCCAATAATAATATATTCAAGTTTTAATTTCATATTACAATACCCCACTTCATTACAACGCCATCTAAAATAGACTCCCATCAACATTGATTGAAAAAATAAGAATTCAATCATTGGTTGATACACACTATCTATATGATAATAACTACGGTCATATATTGTAAAATAAAAAACAAGCTGTAATACGAATATCAACGATGCAGTTTTTACATAATTCTTAGTATTCATCTCTATAAATTTAGAAATAAAATACAAAGGAATATACAAAATAATAATACTTGCTACAAAATGCCAATGTGTTGGCCAAAAAAAGAATTTTATACCATCATCTAAATTAGTTACTGTATATAATCCCAAAAGCATATAAATCACAGTAATTACCCAAACGGGTATATATATACGTATAAAACGTCTTAAATACCATTTAGGAAAAGCCTCTTTTGTATTTGCAAGACAAAATCCCGACACTGCAAAAAACAACACATCTCCTAATAAACCACCATTAGCAATAAGATCTGTAGGATATACTCCTGTATAGTGAGCATTAGTAATAGTAATAGCAGCAATAGCTCTTATTAAAATAATGAATAAATATATTTCTTTAGCCATTATTTACTAATTATTTTTTGGACTGTTTGAACTACCATATTCCTATTAAAAATGAAATAGTTATATGCATTCTCTGCTTCCCTCTCCAGATTACGAATATCTGCTATTCCAGTATTAAATATACTACGGATCTCGTCAATATCCGTAACTCTATCTGTATTACAAAAACTTCTACTCACTATAACCATAGAAGATCCAAGACGATAATGTTCTTTTAGTACAGAAGCCCCAGAAAGTATTCCTTCATTTAACTTTGCTATACCACCAAAACCAAAAGGAATTCCTTTTGCTCTAATTTTTGCACTCAAATAATCTACAGTACCATCCGCCAAAAGTTCAAACATAAATTTCATACCAAGAGCAAGATGAAGATCGTTAAGCCCGAGATGAATCATATCAATACCTTTTAGTTCAAGTATTTTATCAAGTAATAATACAGCTTCTGGAGTCTCAACAAGCAAACATGTTTGCACTCTTCCATTTACATATCCTAAAAACTTATTAACCTCTTCAACGGTCTTGAAAAACGGTAACATTATAATATCCGCACCGGCCTTAATTGTAGCCTCAACTTCTTCTTTTGAAGAAAAATAATCGTCTCTTACATCATGGATAGGATTAATACGAACAAGAAGTTTCGACTTAGTTAAACAGCTTTTAATATTGGCAACATCTTCTATAGTATGATGATTCTGCACTGTATCCAATCCCCCTTGTCTAGCATCCTTATCAATAAATTCCATATCCACAAAAATCCAATCAACACCAGCCATTTCCGCAACCTGAGCGACTTCTGGACGATTTGTGATATACATTAAGTTTAACATTTACTATTTATATTTTTATTTTCAACTATAGTTTCACCTATATTTTCATTATTGGCATTAAGCACTACTTTGAAAATAGTCATAAAAAAAATTTTAATATCTAACCCAAAAGACATATGCTTTGCATACCATACATTCAACTCTATACGTTCAGGCCAAGGAACTTCCTTACGCCCATTAACTTGAGCCCATCCCGTTACACCAGGGAGAACATCAAACATATGTTTTTGATGTTCTGAATATTGCTCATAAGCCCATGGATGGTAAATAAGAGCAGGTCTGGGACCTATAAGAGCCATTTCTCCCTTGAGAATATTAACTAACTGAGGAAGTTCATCGATACTAGTTGCACGAATGATTCTACCAACTTTCGTGATACGACTATCACCTTTATATGAATAAACACCTGTACCTTGCTTCTCTGCTCCCACACACATACTACGGAATTTCCAAATGTAAAAAGGTACACCATCCTTTCCTAAACGTTGTTGTTTAAAAATAATAGGTCCATCACTATCCATTTTAATAATAATAGCCACTATCACAAGTGGAACAAAAAGAATAATCAAAGCAATAAATGCAATACAAAAATCAATAGTACGTTTAATATATTTATACATAAAATATTTATATTAAAGCTAGAAGTCTAAATAAAACTACTAACCAGTTTTTACAATTAATACTATTATCAACTATATACACTTCTTATGACGATTAATTAATCGCTCCCTTCCAAACCACCATATTATGGTCGCTATAAGATGTTTCAGGAGAATAGCATTCATGACCTTTCAACGGTTCCGAATAGAAAACGTAATCAATCCGCCAGAGTTTGCATAACTGACGGAAGGTATATTGGTAGCCACTTCCGCAATCACGGAAACCATCTGTCAGGCCTTTCCGTAACTGATGGTACGTATAAGAAGCGGGCGTATCGTTGAAGTCGCCACAAACCAATACCGGATAAGGTGAGCGTTCGATCTCGGCATGGATTGAATCGGCTTGTTCTGCTCGTTTCAGATAATTATTTTTCATTTTCAATACCAAATCTTTGACTGCCTTTGCACGGACTTTCAAACTCTTGCCGGGAGCGGTAATGATACCGCGATAGGCATTGACACTTGTTGTCTCGAAGTGGTTGTTGATCACGCGGATGCATTGGTTGTTTATCCTCAGATCGGCTATCAACGACATATTCCAAGAATCTTTATAATAAATAGCTTTTACCGAATGGATCGGATAACGGCTGTAAATCGTAGTCGATAAATGGTCTGTACGCCGGCTGATATATTTATACAGTACATAATCGAAAGCGTACCGGATACTGTCCCGATGGTAATATCCGTCACTGGGAGCTTCCTGGAAGCAGATGATATCGGGTTGTAGCTGCTTGATATAAGCGGCGGCTTCGTTCATGGTGTACTTTCTGTCCCAATAGAAATGGCTGGCGTTGTAGGTGACTACGGTCAGAGGGGTTCCTTCTTGTTCGGATACAGTCGGTTTAGAGCAATATGGGGGTTGATAAACGGCTGACAGATAATCCGCATGAAGCAGGATCGCCAGCAAAGGAACCATACCTTTCCATTTCTTTTTTGTGAATAATTGTATTACCAGCAACAACAGGTTGACTGCCAATATCGGCCAAACCAACAATGTAAGAAAAGACAGCCAGATGCAGATTCCATCAGCGTAATAACCTCCGCCCAAACAGAGGGCGGATAATACTGCAAAAAACAGGAGTAGGGTATTATTCAGCCTTGTCCAACGCTTCATATACCGAATTCTTGCTCTTGAACTCAGGCACGATTCCTTTCATCATTCGGACGGTTCCCATTTTGTCTACTTTGATCGCGAGGTCGATCAAGGGGGACATGAGCGTACAGATGTCTTCGTAATCGTATTCCCGGACTTGGGCACGGTAGATCTTTTCGTTTTCCGTTGGTAATGTATTTTCTTTCGTTGCCAACAATTCTTCGTAGAGCTTTTCGCCCGGACGGAGGCCGGTATATTTGATCTCGATATCCTCGCCGGGGATAAGGCCTGCCAGTTCGATCATGCGGCGTGCCAGATCGGCGATCTTCACAGGGGTTCCCATATCGAAGACGAAGATTTCGTTTCCTTTGCCCATAAAGGCGGCTTCCAAAACCAAGCGGCAGGCTTCGGGGATCGTCATGAAGTAGCGAATGATGTCGGGATGGGTGACGGTCAGAGGGCCGCCCTTTGCCAACTGTTCGCGGAAACGGGGAATGACGGAACCGTTGCTGCCTAACACGTTTCCGAAACGGGTGGTGATAAAGCGGGTTTTACCGGATTGCCGACCTTTGCTGATAGCGATGCTCAGGCTTTGCACATACATCTCTGCCAAACGTTTGGAAGCTCCCATGACGTTGGTCGGGTTGACGGCTTTATCGGTCGAGACCATGATGAACTTATCTACGTCGTACTTGACTGCCATATCAGCTACGTTACGCGTACCATAAACATTCGTATGGACGGCTTCGCAGGGATTCTCTTCCATCAGGGGCACATGCTTGTAGGCGGCGGCATGGAACACGATATGGGGACGGAAACGCTGGTAGATGCTTTCGACACGGTGGATCATGCGGATGTCTCCCATGACCGGGGTAAACTCGACATCGGGGAACTTTTCTTCCAACTCCAGCCGGATGTTGTGCATCGGGGTTTCGGCACTGTCGAACAGAACCAATTGTTTCAGCCCGAAATGGCAGAGTTGCCGACAGAGTTCGCTACCGATGGAACCGGCGGCTCCGGTGACCAAAACGACTTTGCCTTTCAGGGAACCTGCGATCTCCTCCATGTTGATACGGATCTCTTCGCGTCCTAACAGGTCTTCGATGCGGACTTCGGGAAGGGCACGCAATTGTATTTTACCTCCCTGGAGTTCGTCGATGGAGGGCAACAACAGCATACGGATCTTCTTTTTCTCGCAAAAACGGACCAGACGTTCGCTTTCCTCTTTTACGACTTTATAATCGGTAAAAAGAATGGCCTTGATGTTATAGCGGTTCACCAAGCGGTTGAATTCTGCCTGGTCGGATACAAAATAGACTTTATAGATTCCTATACGCATGGAGATTCTCGGTCCGAAACGGAGAAAACCTTCGACCTGATAGGATGAGTTTTCACGTAAAAACGAGTCGTTCAAGAATGCCGGAGAAGATTTTTCATGCCCGAAAACCAACAGTTTATCTTTACTACGGGAAGTCATGCTACTTATCATAAAAGTATAGCCCGTGATCAGGAAGACACGGAAAATCGTCAAGATAAAGAAGGTGAGAAAGAAATCGATCACACTTCCTAGCAGGAAGCTACGGAAAGAAAAGGTTTCAGTCAGCAGGAAAAGGACAGGCAGAACGATCGCCACTTTCAGGGAGGAGGCCATAGCGATACGCCCCGTCTCGGTAAAAGCAGAGTGACGAATAATTCCTTTATAGGTCTGACAAACAAAAAAACTGACGATGCTACAAAACGCCGAAGCTAAAAAGACTCTGAATACAACTTGGTTGGAGTAGTCGCAATCTAAAATGTAGCTGATTAAAGCCAAGGAAGTGATGGTCGAAAAAACAGAAAGAAACAGATCAATCAGGAGAATAACCCAACGATTGATATATTTCTCTCGCGTCAGCCTTAATAGTAAATAATTGATTTTCATATAATTAAAACATTTATTACCCCACACAAAAGTTCGTCAGTCCCGATACAGACAACGTAATCGAAAAATCTTGGCTACAAAATCTCAAAATAAAATATCATTAATTTGTATTAGAAACAGTAGAAATTTTGTACTTTAAAGTACAAAATAAGAGGTATTTAAATACCTCTTCAGGCGATAAATAATATTTTATTTTGACAGTGCAAAGATATTCAATTTCTTTGATATTCAAACTTTTTCGAATTTTAATAGCTTAATTATCAATCACATCCGATTTTTTGCAAAAATGTATGATAATCATGTATTAATTTTATTATTCACTTTAATTCACAAAAATATATCCTTGCTATTATAGTTAGATATAACCTTAATGACATCTATAAAATAATATATGATTATCATTCATTATTGAAAAATTTCATTCTAATTACAAATTAGACTATTTCTAAATAGTGTAATTTCAGCCGCACTTTTTCAACCGTATAACAATGAAGGATAATCAATCTTGATTTTTCCTTTCTTAACCACTTATTACAAGTAGCTCATTTACAATAAATTATCATACATATTATTTCATACCAAAGTTCGTCAGTCCCAAAAGCAGGGAAGGCGTAACAAATTGGTTATATGATGATTAATCGTCTTCTAAATGACTAAAAAAACGTACGTTTTTTTTAGTCATTT
>OGWZ01001291.1_pt1 | contig 24118 bp, 23 predicted proteins | sample 1576141 | NCBI WGS metagenome assembly OGWZ01 (sample SAMEA3541512, study PRJEB24748) | human gut metagenome | biome: human gut; feature: human-associated habitat; material: faeces | place: China | collected 2012
GTCCATAATATAAAAACTGTGTTAAACTACTTTTATTGTAGCTTGACACAGTTTAGTTTACACTCTCTTTCTTGTTATTTGATAATGGCTATTTTACAAACCACTCCTCTTTCTCCTTCGGAAGTAGCAGTTTCTACCATATATATGCCACTAGATACTTTTCTGCCTTTTAAGTCGCACAGGTTCCATGTGTAAGTACCTCCGATGCTTCTACCTTGGTTTACCAGAACTCCATTGCTTGTTACAATCTTTACATCAGCGTCAAATGTTAATCCTACGATTTTCACGAGTCCAGTATAATCTAGTTTTACAGGATTTGGATAGGCATAAACATCATTTTTGTTCATTTCATTGCTTGGTAGAGTAACATCACTCATATATGAACAAAGTCCTTTAGGAGTTGCAAAATATACTTTTCCGGAAGGCTCTATCAGAATGTCAAGTATTGTATTGGATAGCAGCGGAGAATTCTCAGATGTAAAGTGCTGTATCTGCGTATTGCAATCAGAACTGATGAGATATACACCATTTGATTTGGTTCCAAGCCATTTTCTGTTTCCTCCATCTATGGCTATACTTCTTGTATCTATTCCGTCTAGCAGATAATCGGCATAATTGGTACCATCGTTTCTTGGTACCTTATGCTGGGTTACTTCTTGTGCTCCCAAACGTATGTTGTCTGCCGACAAGTAAAGGGGGCCACTGCTAGTGCACATCCATATATTTCCTTCTCTATCTTCTTTTATCTTGTAAAAAAAGTTTGGAGTAATTTGAACACCATCTTCATTTATGTAGGTAGGGCCGTAAGTATGCAACGTATTTTTTATATAGTCGTATGCATATAATTGGCTTGTTTGCCAATAGTTGGATAAAAACCACATTTTATTGTTTGTTCTACTGAAGAATAGACATCTTAAATCATCATTGTATTTAATCTGTGAACAGACATCTAGGGACTTCCATTGTTGATTTTTATCAAGGGTCCAAAAACAGTTTTCTACAGAAGAATTGAATACCCATAGTGTACCTTCTTTATCATACATGAGATCTGAGACCAGAATATAGTTATCATCGTTGACACATGATAGGAATGGACTATTGTTTCTATTGTAACATTTTATGAATTCTCCATCTTGAAATTCATAAAGTCCACTCTTGGCAGCTACCATCACGTGTCCTTCTTTTGTTGGATCAAAATCCATGCTTAGCCAGTCTACGTTGCGATGACCAAGAACATCATTAGATGGTTGTTCAAATTCAGACCAGTTTTCTCCATCCCATACATGAACTTCTCCTGGGTAATTTCCATCATTCTCTTGTGCATAGAAACCACCAGTAGCATAGAGTTTTCCGTTGTGAAAGAAAAGATTGTAGAAATTGTTAGAAGCAGGTCCTTTAGGAAGTATTCCTTCTGTCTTATAAACAGGTTCATTATCCGAATCTACTGTATAATAAGTAAGTTTTCCTTCTTTGGTAGTTGTCCACCAAAAGCCTGTTCCTTTATCATATACAAGTTTCTTGTTTTCAGAAAGCTGTTTGTAACTTCCAATTTTTGTCCATTCTTTAGAATTCAGTAAATTACCAGTTAGTTTTCCTTTATATAGGCCAGCTTCTTTCGAAGCAGCATAAAGGCAGTTGTCTTCTATATAACTATAGTTAACATTAAAGCCCAACTTGTATGCATCGAGTATTTTTCCTTCTTTTGTATCTAGTTTAATAATTCCAAAAGAGAGAGATAAATAAACATTTGCCCCACTTATATTTATATGGTTTATCTGTTTATTATCTGTCATACTTTTCAGATACAAATCAGGCACATTAACTACATTTCCATTGGCATCCAACAGGTCAATATTGCCATTGGTATATGTAATTACCAATTTTTTGGTAGTCTTATTCCAAGCTATATGATTAATATCAAAGTCGGAAAGAGTGTTTGCTTTATCGTATGTCGTAACTGAACCATCTTTTATATGATAAGAAAAAAGTCCGTTAGATGCTAAGGCAAACACTAGGTTTCCTGCTGGCTCGATTTCTGTTATATCATTATAACTGGTGTATATTTCCCAACTTTCCTTATCTGTGGCCGATAAGGGAAGTACCATGAATAGTATTGTAATTAATAATGTTATTGTCTTCATTGTCTGTTATTTTAAAGCCTAATACTATATTAACTGCAAATATAACTATTTATTGTTTTTATAAACAGATACTTATAGATATTTTTGAAGTTGATGCTGGATGGGTAAAACGATGGCTTTCTTTGCTATCCATGCTGTGAGGATAATAAAAGCGAGGGATAGGATGAATTGGAATTCTTGATGTGGATTTCCTTCTCCATATCGTTTAAGAAATATACTCTGTATGATGCGAAAGCAGAGATTATGACAGAGAAATATTTCAAAACTGATGCTGCCTAGCCATAGCAAGAGTTTATTATGGAATATCCTAATAAAATAACCTTTACCTTGATCTCTTGCTGTAAAATAGAACACGGTTATGGCTGATGGTATTCAATAAATAATGGCACAGCGAATGTTCGGATTGCAATGGATTGATAGGAAATACATTGCGATAAACAGCAATACCACTCCCAAGAATGGCGAGAATCAGAATATGAAGAGGATAGAATTTGATGATACGGGAAAGGAAAAAAATTCTGTTTCCCAATACTTCTTTCTGTAGTTTTTCTCCTTTGCTTAAAGAGAGTACAAAACCACTGATAACAAAGAAAATGGCAACAGGAAACTCGCCCAAGTAATTGATTAAATCTTGGGATATGGGTAGGGTGGAATGCGAAATCACAATCATTAGGATAAGAATGAATCGCAGGGAATTGAGTGTCCTGATCATGATGCCTTTTCTTTGTTATAATGTTATTCTATTCTGTATTGAACAAGAATAAATCTTATTTCTTTTTCAAATACTCTACCAATTTAGCCACGGCTCTGGCTCTGTGACTGATGCCGTTCTTGATTTCCTCACCCAGCTCAGCAAAACTCTGGTCATATCCTTCCGGAACGAAGATTGGGTCGTAGCCGAAGCCTTCGGTACCATGCTTCTCGGTGGCGATATAGCCGTTTACGATACCTTCGAACTGGTGAACTTTCTTGATGCTGGTGCAGCCGCAAGGACATACATCCTGCTTCTCGATGTAGCAGATAACGGTGCGGAAACGGGCCTGACGGTTTTCCTTACCATCCAGTTCTCTCAACAGCTTAGCCATGTTAGCCTCACTGTCGTGGTCGGTACCCTCGGCATAGCGGGCACTGTGAACGCCAGGGGCACCATCAAGTGCCTCTACCTCCAGACCGGTATCATCGGCAAAGCAACTTACATGGTAATGGTCATAAACATACTGCGCCTTCTGCAAGGCATTCTCTTCCAATGTGTTGCCTGTTTCAGGAATATCCACATCGCATCCTATCTCCTTCAGCGATACTACCTCGTAGTCGCTGCCCAGGATGTCGCGAATCTCCTGGAGTTTATGCTGGTTGTTGGTTGCAAATACTATCCTTTTCATAAGTTTATAATTTATAGTTAATAGTTTATAGGGCATTCTTGCAATAGTGCTTCTTGCTATACGGCGAAGCCGCTATAAACTTTTAACTTTTAATTGTTTTAATGTCTTTATCTTTGATTTTCACCTTCATCTCATCAAATCCCTCGCCATACACACCGATTACGGAACTCTGACTTACAAAGGCATTCGGGTCGATGATCTTGACGATACGGAAGATGGTGACGCTCTCGTTCTTCTTTGCCAGAATACAGAGCACTTTCATCTCGTTGCCCGTGTACCAGCCGTGGCCATCGAGAATGGTTACGCCATGATCCATCTGCATACCGATGGCATTGGCTATCTCCTGATATTTCTTGCTGAATATCATAAACTGTACACTCTCTCGCTTGGCATTCATCACATAGTCGAGTACCAGGTTTTCTATCACCATCGTACAGAGACCGAATACTACCTTTCTAACAGCGTCTATCGTGGTAAACTCTGGTTTTGCATTGAAGACGAAGAATGAACTGCCCACGATGAGGAGATCCACGAAGATGAGCACACGGCCCAGCGAGATGTTGTGATATTTGTTGACGATGGCAGCAATGATATCCGTTCCACCTGTACTTCCATTATGCAGAAAGACGATGGCGAGTGATAAACCCGTAAACAGACAGCCGATGATGAGCGACATGAAGTCTTGTCCCTCTCCCAATATCTGCACCATCTTGCCATCTTCACCTATCATCCAGTCTTGCGCCAGAGCCAGGAATAGGGAGAGCATGATGATGGCATAGATGGTCTTCACCATGAATTTGAATCCCAGTATCTTCAGCGCTGCAAGCAGCAAGGCGGCATTGATGAGAAAATAAGACAAATAGATAGGTATCCCCGTGCCGTAGTAAATCACGGCTGCGATACCCGTTACGCCACCCGTTACTATCTGGTATGGAAGCAGAAAGATGGTCCATCCAAATGTGTAAAGCAAGAGTCCAAGAGTAATGTAGAAATAATCCTTGCACTCATTCTTAATTGTTTGACTGATTGCTATTTGCATAATATTTTCCTCGTATTTTTAAAGCACAGAAGGTCGCCCATTTTTAGATGAGACGACCTTCTGTATATTATCTATAAATTACTTTTTCAACACTACGTTGACGATCTTCTTTGGTACGATGATCACCTTCAACACGTTGAATCCTTCCAAGTACTTCTGGCTCTTCTCGTCTGCCAATACCTGCTTCTGGATTTCCTCGTTAGGAGTATCCACAGGGAAAGTCATCTGGAAACGAGCTTTACCATTGAAGGAAATAGTGAGCTGCATATCGTTCTCCTTCAGATACTGCTCATCATACTTAGGCCATGTTGCATCGCAAACGCTACCCTGCTCGCCAAGTGCTGCCCACAACTCTTCTGCGATGTGTGGAGCGAATGGAGCGATGAGGATGACGAGGTCTGTGAGCAGTTCCTTGTTGCGGCACTTCTGCTGACCGAGTTCGTTTACGGCAATCATGAAGGCTGAGATAGAAGTGTTGTAAGAGAACTTCTCGATATCCTCGCTTACCTTCTTGATGAGCTTGTGAACGCTCTTCAGGCTCTCTGGCTTAGCTGCCTCGTCGCATGGCAGGAAGTTGTCGGTACGGTTCTCGTAGAACAGACCCCAGAACTTCTTCAGGAAGCGGTGGCAACCGTCGATACCGTTGGTATCCCAAGGCTTGCTGGCTTCTACAGGACCCAGGAACATTTCGTAGAGTCGCAGGGTATCAGCACCATACTTCTCGACAATCATATCTGGATTTACCACGTTGAACATACTCTTAGACATCTTCTCGATAGCCCATCCGCAGATGTACTTGCCATCTTCCAGGATGAACTCAGCGTTCTGATACTCAGGGCGCCAAGCCTTGAATGCCTCAATATCCAAAACATCGTTGCTTACGATGTTTACATCTACGTGGATAGGAGTTACGTCGTAATCCTTCTTCAGATTCAAACTTACGAATACAGGAGCCTTGTCGTGGTCATCGCTGTTGATGCGGTAAACGAAGTTAGAGCGGCCCTGAATCATACCCTGGTTCACCAGCTTCTGGAATGGCTCTTCCTTGCAGCTTACGCCGAGATCGAACAGGAACTTGTTCCAGAAACGGGAGTAAATCAAGTGACCGGTAGCATGTTCGCAACCACCTACGTAGAGGTCTACATTCTGCCAGTACTCATCAGCCTCCTTGCTTACGAGTGCCTCATCGTTGTGAGGATCCATATAGCGCAGGTAGTAAGCAGATGAACCTGCGAAACCTGGCATGGTGTTGAGTTCCAGTGGGAATACGGTCTTGTTATCTACGAGGCTCTTGTCAACCACCTCTTTCTTCTCGGCATCCCAAGCCCACTTCTTGGCTCTGCCCAATGGTGGCTCGCCAGTTTCTGTTGGCTTATAGGTCTCAATCTCAGGCAATTCGAGTGGCAGGCACTCCTCTGGAACCATCTGTGGCATTCCGTCCTTGTAATATACAGGGAATGGCTCGCCCCAGTAGCGCTGACGAGAGAAGATGGCGTCGCGGAGACGATAGTTTACCTTTACTCGGCCGATGCCCTTCTCGGTAACAAACTTCTTGGTAGCTGCGATAGCCTCCTTCACGGTGAGTCCGTTCAGAGAGAAACCGTCCATGCTGCTCTTGCCTGCTACAGGTGAGTTGGTTACGATGCCTTCCTTGGCATCGAAGCTCTCCTCTGAAACATCAGCATCCTTGATAAGAGGAATGATAGGCAGGTTGAAGTGCTTGGCGAAGGCGTAGTCACGGCTATCGTGAGCTGGTACTGCCATGATGGCACCTGTACCATATCCTGCCAATACATATTCTGAAATCCATACAGGGATTGCCTCGCCGGTGAATGGATTGATGGCGTAGCTTCCTGAGAATACACCGGTTACGCTGTGGTTAGCCATACGGTCAAGCTCGGTACGCTTCTTCACGTAGTCGAGATATTTCTCTACCTCTTCCTTCTGCTCGGCAGTAGTTACCTGCTGAACATACTCGCTCTCTGGAGCCAGAACCATGAAGGTTACACCAAACATTGTATCGGCACGGGTGGTGAAGATGGTGAACTTCACGTCGCTGTCCTTTACAGAGAATTCAACCTCTGTACCCTCAGAACGGCCAATCCAGTTCTTCTGGGTTTCCTTGATACTATCGCTCCACTGGATGGTCTCCAATCCGTCGAGCAATCGCTGAGAGTAAGCAGATGTTCTCAGGCACCACTGCTGCATCTTCTTCTGGATGACAGGATAACCGCCACGCTCACTTACGCCGTTTACTACCTCGTCGTTGGCAAGCACAGTACCCAGACCTGGGCACCAGTTAACCATGGTTTCGCCGAGGTAAGCGATGCGGTAGTTCATCAGGATCTGCTGCTTCTTCACGTCGTCGTAGCTGTTCCACTCCTCGGCAGTGAAGTCAATCTGCTCGTTCTGAGCCACGTTCAAGTCAGCAGAACCCTTCTCCTCGAAGCGCTTGATGAGCTTTTCGATAGGCTGAGCCTTCTGGCAGCCGTTGCAGAAGAATGAGTTGAACATCTTCTGGAAAGCCCACTGAGTCCAATGGTAATACTTAGGGTCGCAGGTACGAACCTCGCGGTCCCAGTCGAAAGAGAAGCCGATTTTGTCGAGCTGCTCACGATAGCGGTTGATGTTGGCTACGGTAGTAACCTCTGGGTGCTGACCAGTCTGGATAGCATACTGCTCTGCAGGCAATCCGTAAGCATCGTAACCCATAGGGTTCAGTACGTTAAATCCGTTCAAACGCTTGTAGCGTGCATAGATATCGCTAGCGATATAACCAAGTGGGTGACCTACGTGCAAACCAGCTCCTGATGGATAAGGGAACATGTTGAGCACATAGAATTTCTTCTTGTTTTCATCCTCAGTCACCTTATAGGTCTTGTTCTCGACCCATTTCTGGTGCCATTTCTTCTCGATTTCTCTGAAGTTGTATTCCATTGTTTTATCTAATAATTATGTTTCTTTTCTTAAATATAATAAGGTATAACCCTATTCAAGGTGCAAAATTACATTTATTTTGGCACATAACAAAATAAAATGCAAGTTTTTTATGAATTTAATGTCTTAGCATGCACACACTTCATGTTCTTTTCCAGCTGGGCGGTAGAGCTGGCTCCTACCAATACGCTGGTTACACCTTTCTGCTGCAATATCCAGGCAAGTGCCATTTCGGCGAGTGTTTCGTCTCTTTCTCCTGCTTCTGCGTTCCATTTCTTGAGCTGTTCCAGCAGTTCTGGAGTTAAAGCAGAGTGTTTCAGAAAATGCTCTTTTGCCATACGGCTGTCTGCCGGTATTCCGTTGAGATATCGGTCGGTGAGAAGTCCCTGTGCCAGAGGTGAGAATGAGATGAAACCGATGCCGTTTTCTGCACAATAATCTAAGGTTCCATTCTCTTGTGGCGCATGGTCGAGCATGTTGAGTCTGTCCTGAAAAATGAGCAGCGGACAGTCGCGCTCCTTCAGATATTGGTCGGCAAACTTCAGGGCTTCCAGTGGCCAGCGGCTGATGCCGAGATAAAGAGCTTTTCCTTGCTTTACGATGTCTACCATGGCTTGAAGAGTTTCTTCGAGCGGTGTGTTCGGATCGTAGCGGTGGCTGTAGAAGAGGTCAACATACTCGAGATTCATTCTCTTGAGACTCTGATTCAGACTGGCCATCAGATACTTACGGGAACCCCAGTTGCCGTAAGGACCTTCCCACATATCATAACCTGCTTTGGTTGAGATAAAAAGTTCATCGCGATAGGGTTTGAAATCATCTTTCATCAGTCTGCCCATCGTTTCCTCTGCACTTCCGTATGGAGGTCCATAGTTGTTAGCCAGGTCGAAGTGGGTGATACCATGGTCGAAGGCATAGTGAGTGATGGCACGACTTCTTTCGTAAGGATCTACCTCTCCGAAGTTGTGCCAGAATCCCAAACTTATTTTAGGCAGCAAGATACCACTCTTGCCGCCTCTCTTGTAGAGCGCTTCTGCATCGCTATAGCGATTGGCGTCAGCATGATAAATACCTTTAATGTCCATCATTCCTTATATTTTTTATTACGGCGAAGAGCCAGAAACTCTTCACTCTTCACCTTTCCTTTGTAAATTCCTATAAACAAGGCATTTGGCGTGGTGAAGAGTTTTTGTTCACTCTTCACCCACTCTTCACCACTCTTCACCGGTATGTGGTTAGGAGCCTGCCGGCTCTTCCTTTTCTACATCGCAAAGGTAATAAAAATATTCAATATAATCGTTGTATTGAATAAAAATTATATTTTTTTCGATATAGATAAGTGGGGATGTAGTAAAGGTCGATATAGAGATTGGTTATGGAAAAAACATTCTGTTATATGTTTGATATACTTTATCAAAATACACTTTTAAGGACGACTTTTTGTGATTTTCTACACTTTTAAGGACGACTTTTTGTGTTCATTGAAATAAAAAATGTATTTTTGCATTCAGAAACATCAAATAATCAGATAGTTATGAAGAGGTTACTTCATTAAAATTGATTTATTATTGTAGCCATAGCCGATAATCTTGACGTCTACTTTTGAATGGATTAAAGTTGGTGAACCTTGTATCTTGTATTGGAAGTAGATTGTATCTATTTTCTCTGTTGTGGCTATTTTGAGAGTTTTAACTTGATTGAATATTTCCATTGTTATCTTTTTGAATTTTTTATTGTCGCAAATAACCACTCTTTTTTTAACAATATATCCTCGTTGGTCTGTCTTGTACTCAATAGCAACGTATGCCTCCAAATTATTTTTTTGAAACTCAATAGGATATTTACATTTTCTTTTCAATTCGTTTATAAACAACTCTTTATTTCTATAGTCAGGATTACCTGTGCTTACTTGGCGTACATCAAATAGTTGCGGAGATGTTCCCACAAGAGACACATTAGTATTGGAGTTGCATGAACCAAATACTACCAAAACTGTCAATAATATAATACCCACTAATTCCTTCATCTTTATTCTATATGATTTTATCTATGACTCCACTTTAAAAAGTGGGTTAAATTTGAATTAAACATATGCCTTGGAAAGCCTTTATGCAATCCTCGGCGTTAACTAACTCTGACAACGTAGAACACACCTTGTTTCGGCTTTGCATTGCCCTCGTCCAATCTGCGAAATACCTCGTCTATGCGCTTATTGGTTGCTTCAATGTGATTATCGGTATCTTGTTGATGTTGCAGGATTTCCAACTGATGATATTCCATCGTTTCCAAACGACTAAAAACAGAAGCATTGTTTACCATAAAGTGACGCATGGAAACAAATGCTCGCATGATCTGAATATTAACCTCAATAGCTGTTTGTGAACGAAGAATGCTACTAAGCATTGCCATGCCTTGCTCTGTAAAAGCATAAGTTGAATAGCGGTTGTCGTCTCTTCCATTTGAGATCACAATTTGTGACCTCAAACATTCTTCTCTACTCAATTCAAAACGAAAATCATCGGGAAATCGCTCTATGTTACGCTTTACAGCTTGATTTAATACCCTGGTTTCCACTCCATAAAGTTCTGCCAAGTCTCTGTCTATCATAATTTGATTCCCATCATTTTAAGATAGTCTGATAACGTTCCCATACCTACAGACTTCCTGTATTCGTCAACTTTCTCAGGATTCTCCAGCTTGTAAAGATGCCATTTGCCGTCCTTGTCTTCTTCCAATTGGGTGCCATATCGCTGTGGACGACCTTCGAAAAGGCAGATACGGTCCTCCATCATCGCCACATTCTCACGAGGAATATCGCCTCTCTCTGCAGCCTTTAAGAACAATGGCAGATATTTCCTTTGCATCTCGACCGATGAATGCTGAACAACAAGCCAATAAGCTCTACATGCATCACCAACCTTGTCCTTACCGACAAATCCACGTGAATCAAGGATTTTAAAAATCTTCTGTTGGTTGACGCTGTCAATCGTAGCCATTATGGAAAAAATGGAATCTATCTTTGCCTTGTCTTGTGGCTGCTGTCTTGATGTCATCCTCCATTCCTGTCGAATGGCTTGGTCATCCTTTGCTATTTCTAGCAGTTGATTGCGGAGAGGAATATCGTAGTTGGCTTCTTTCCTTGTCTGACGCTCATGCATCGCATTAATGATTTCATTCCATCGCACATCATCATGAATAGGGAGCAGATCTTTGTCTGTTTCTATGTTCAGACTATACCATTCTGGTTCAGCTTTCATTCTCTCCTCAAGAAACCAGAACGCAGCATCTTTATGACCTGCCAGTGATGCCACACATGCAGCATTATAGAGATGCTGGCCGCGAACGTAGTTCTTAAAATCAAATGCATGGGTGAAGTATCGTTCAGCTTCTTGATAATTCTGCTGCATGTAGGATGAATCAGCTTTTGATATTAAACTATTGTACTTCCGACTTTCCTCCACATCAGGTAAAGTACCAGTCTGCATCACTCTGATGCTCTTGTTCTTGAAATCCTCCAAAGATATAGCTACAGACTGCATATTATGCATATCAGTTACATCCCAATGATAAACACCTTTCTCTGGCCATTTCTTAGATTCTGTCTGCATGACATACATTATTCCCAGTATTGTCTTACCAGCCTTATTTATTCTGTCAACACAAACAAGTCGGTGTTGTCTTTTATTGAAATATAGATTTCGCCAAATGTTTTCAACATCATTCTTTGGTAGCTTCCACAAAGTTGTCCTGGTTACAGTCAACAATCCATCCTTGCTGATCTCATAATCAGGAACCTCACAGCTGTTCACTCCTTCAAATACATACATATTATCATCAACAGTGCGTAAACCATTCACTGGAAATGGTACATCCTTGGTTATTGCCCTAATGTATTTTGTGTATTCAGTCTGATTTTTTGTAGAGCATGATGTCATAAGCACAACTGCTCCCAATATAAAAATACTTTTCTTCATTTCATCTGTCATATTTATATTCATTTTTTCCAAAATCACAAATTGTGACTTTGAACATTACCATATTTAACAGCATTCAAAAGTAGTGCTTTTAGCCTTTAAACTACTATCACACAACCCCTTTCTTTGAAAAGAACGTAAAATCAATAGTATTATTGCGGTGGTTGCACTTTTAGTAATCGCTTCACTCGTTGTACGGTACTTACCCCTTTACCACTCAACTTTGCCACATCCCGAATGGAATACCCCTTGCGGAGCAAACTAATAACTTCCCTATATTCGGCTTTCATCTGTTCTGCCGTTTTTACAGAGCCTACCTTGCGTCCGAGTTTTCCACCTTTCTCTATATACCGCTTCCTTCCTGACTGCAATCGGAATGAGATATTATCACGTTCCAATTGCGCACAGCTTGAAAGCGTGGCTATCATTATCGGGGGCAAAGAGGGACGGATGTTCTTCATCGTTCAATAATGTAAGCTGTTCCTTTTGAATGTAGAGGTTAATGCCACAGTCAATGAGTTGCAGACAATGGGCAATGTGAACATGGTTTACATAATCTGAAAGCAGACAAGATGCCCAAGCGCATATCGCATTACTTTGGCTTGCAACCAATTGTCTTAGAATTTTGGATAACGTCTTTGACACTGTTACGAAATGCCTACTGCCACCATTCAAGAGTGTAGAACAAAGTAAGCTCCGTCATGCCTGTCTCTCCAAGAAGAATTGCTCATTCTACTAATCGCCCAACATCATACACATTGGAGCGTATCGGTGACATGGCTTTCAACAATTGCAACAATTTGAACAACGTATATACTTATACCGTTCTCCCTATCAACATCGACCAGAATACGTTTACCAATTTCAAGGCTACTACCCTTTGGGTCACATTTGGGATTATATTCTGTACTATTTTACATCATTTCCTTCTTAAACCAAAGCTCGAACACGCAGTCGGCAATGAAGATGCCGTCCTTCTCTAGGGTGATAAGTTCCTTGTCGATGAGGGCTTTCTTGATGCGGTCGATGTTGGATTTGCTGCCCAGCGGATAGGTTTCTGTTACAGCCTGGGCGGTGAAACCTAAGTGGACGCCACTGCAGAGGAGGCGCAGAAAATTGAGCTGATAGGTGGTTAAGCCCTCGGTTTGCTGTACGAAAAGACCATGACATTGTTGCAGCAAGGCGCTGATGCCACTTTGTAAGGTTTCTTCGTTTACTTCTTTCTCGGTTTCTGCCATCACGTTCCAAGCTAGTTGCTGCACGTAGGAAGAATAGTTCTTTACGGTTTTACAGATTCTTGTAGCATATTCCTCAGATATTTTCTTTCCGTATTTCTCGAATCGGGAGCAGATGAAAGGCACCCAATATTCAGTAGGAATGCAATCCAAGTGCAGCATCTCGCCAAACATATAGAAAGGCATGCGTCGGTTTTGGAAAATGTTTTCCATCAGATGCTTCTTGCTTCCAAAGAAACAGTATGATACATTCTGATGATGCTGCCAGGCGCCACGCAGTTTTTTCTGAACCGTAAGAGTATCAGGGAATTCTCCAATTTGCTGGAATTCGTCGATGCAGACCACCATGCGGATTCCCTTTTCCTGAGCGATTCTTTCCGGAAGATTCAGAATCTCTTCAGGGGAATAGTCCTTTGGTGTAATTCCCAAAGATAATGAATATTCGGATGTAGGATCTGGACTAAAGGAGATTTTTGGTGAAACTCTTACCAGGAACTGCTTGATGTTTTCTACTACTTGTTCCAGCTTATTACTCATAGATTTCATAATGGTTTCTGCAAAGCGATTGTAGAAATCATATTCGCTTCGACAGTCATAGATGTCCATATACACCACTTTTATCTCTGGATTATCAATTTCGGATATTACCTTTTTGACGAGTGAAGTCTTGCCCATGCGTCGGGGAGAGATGAGAATGACGTTGATGCCATGCTCAAAGTCTGCCTTGATGCGCTTGGTTTCTTCTATTCGGTCGGTGAAGTTGTTTCCGGCAACCGACATACCATATACGAATGCCTTTTCCATTGTTTTTTTGCTTGATTACGGATGCAAAGATAAGCAAAAAAATGAAAGTTCACAAGGTTGTGGACCACAAACTTGTGAACTTTTAATATTATTTTGTAAATCAGGTATTTAAAAGCTGTTTTTTATGCATAAAACAAGCCGGAATCAGAGGCTTTTCTTATCAAACACACCATTCATCGTGATGCAGAGATGCTGGAACTTGCTGAGGAGCTTGTCTGACCATTTCGTCATGTTGTAAAGGTCCTTGATTTCCTTAAACTTCTTTTCATCCCATTGCGGATAATCTATCTCTGAGAAATAACGGCGGTAGTCGCGGAGATTGTCGCCCGAGAAATGGAGATAATCGTCGATGTCGCCAAACCATTCGGGAGTCATCATCTGGGTGGCAAAGGCTTCGAAGTTCTGGTTGTCCTGAAGCATGCAGTTGTGATTCAATACACACCATACGCAGAACCAATGGTTCTTGCGGGTAACAAATTTCAACATATTGGCTATCTGAGCCTTCAGATTCTGCATGTCGATGTATTTGCCGTCTTTTACTTTGTAGAAAACCTCGTTGGGAAGGGTTTCCGGAATGCCTTCGGGATGTTCCAAATCGTAGATTTCCTGCTCGATGATGTGCCATTTTACGGTGGCTGATACCAGCTTGAGATATTCTTGTGCTGTAAAATTGACGTGGGCAAGCTGGGCGCCCAGCAGTTGGGTATCTCTTATATATTTCATAAAATCGAGGCGCAGATTTTCCGGTACCTCGTCTTTTAGCGTTTTTCTTACTTCCAGCAATTGGCTGACGGAGAGCTGCTTTCCGTTGTTATCATATTCCAGGGTTGTAAAGTATCGGTCTATGTCGCTGATGCCCTTTGGTTCTTCCTGATATTCCTGTAGCGACATTTCGAAGAGGCGGGTGGTCTGCTCTTCGCTCATGGCGAGGTTGGTGAAATGGCTCAGCTGGCGGAAGTGGAGCATCAGATAACATGCCATGCTGTATAGCTGGAAGAGATTCCAGAGGCGCTCTACGGGTTTTACGCCGGGGATATGAGTGGGTTTTACCTGGTGTAACAGTTCTTTCTGGAGTTTGGTTACTTCGTTTACATCGATAGTACTTCCTTTGCCCAGTTCATCGGTTTCGAAAAATTCGTTGAGTTTCGGCAGGATGCGGGTCATATCCAGCGGTGCCACTTTTATCCGTTTTCCTTCTATCTGTTTTCCCTTTTTCATGTCTTCCATGATATGTGCCATCAGGGGTGTAAACTTCTGCATTACGATGATGCTGATGCTTACTTCGTGGGTTTCATTCTGCTCCTTTCGCTGCTTGGCTATGTCGTTGTGCTGCAGCACCATATCTTTCTCTGCCATATAGCAGAGCCGGGTGGCTTTGGTGCAGAGCGAACGGATATCGAAGGTAAGTTCCTGCGGACTGTAATCTTCCCATGCATCTACCAGAATGCTGAGCATTCGGCAGAAGTTGTCGAGCTGTCGGTCGAAGACTTCGTAGCTGAATTCTATTTCATCTTTATCTTCATTCATTGTCAGTCTGTTTTAAGAAAAAATACACTAAAATTTGCCGAATAGCTTAAAATGAGCTATTTTTGAGCTTTTCACCTCAATATAGGTGATGATTTGGCAATAGTTTCAACTTCTGCATTATACACAAGTTTGCTTGTCAAACAACTCTTTTCGATGGCAAAGGTACAACAATTAAATGGATTAATGAAAATCATATCTGTTTTTTAGATTTTATTTTCAGTTGATGTTCTCTTTACTCCAATTCAACCATTGTGTGTTCTTTATGTGCAATTTATCAGCTTTCAAAATGTTACAGCATAACTATACCTACTATGAGAAGAGTATTCAAGGCTCTTGGTGTAGTAACTGTTGATTTAGGTTTTACAGGAAAAGTGGCATTATAGTAAAGACAAAAGCTATGCATACAGCTTTAGAGATGAAAGGTATTTCAACTAAGACCATATGCACAGCATGCTATCATTTAACAATAGTAGTGTTCTGTACCATAAAAGAGTAATTTAAGACAGTATTTCCTGTTTCAGTGCTTTTATTCGTTTTTCTATAATACAGTCCCATAATTTTGAACCGCCCAACTCTGAGGCAGGGATATATTCACCATACTTTTCGAGAAATTCCTCATTGTAGGTAATAGAATCGTCACCATATCGATCTATTATGTATGCCCAATTCCATCTGTCAGCATACTTGATTAAAAGTTCGTGGGTCATGTCGATACAAGACTTGTCTGATAGCACTTCCCAATCCCAACAATCCTTAAATGTCTCTATGTTGTCTTCTGTAAACAATAGTGTACTACTGTTTGATGTCAATTCGTGCCAGTCAAGTCTGTGCTTGAATTTTTCAAGTAGGCTTTTGGTCCACACTACATCGTAGTTTCTTGAAATTTCTTTCCAGTCCACATAGTTCATATACTTCTCAAGCAACTGTTCTGTCCATGGAAAGTCTTTTGAGAGTTTTTTCCATGCAGCATCGTCCATCATACGAGAAACAAACTCTTTGTTTAACTTATCATTTGCCATATCTTTGAAAATTTAATTACGCTATTGGGTGCAAAGGTATGGCTATGATGCCCCATTATTTATGACAGGTTAGAACTAAATTAAAATTCCTTGAAAGTTTTATTGTTGATTCAATATGTTAATGGCTCTCATTGCACCGTGCCTGTCTTGCCATATTTTTCTTTCAAACTGTAATTGTCTTTGATGGTATTCTGTATTCAGAACACCATCAAAGTCAAGAAAGATGATTTTAGAAAGTTTCTTTGCCATAAACAATCTTTGGAATTTTATGTTTCTTCATTTCTTTTTCATTGTTCACCATATTATATAAGCACATGGCTGCATAGTAGGCATTTGGATGTTGTGGAAGCATCATGAAAGGCAGGCGATTGTCCCATGCTTTTACTGGTGTTCCAAGAATCATACTCCAAGGGCGTTCATACAAATAGAACTCTTGTTCGAGAGCCTGACTACTTTCTACTATTTGCCCCGTCCTTTTGGTTTTAAACTTATGTGCAATAAATACCCATGTTCCTCGCACCCACATAAAACCATTTTTGTATGGGCACGTAGTGACGTGACGATATGCTTTAAGCAAGGCATAGACTCTGTGCAATACCGTGGAGTTATTATTTACCTTTGAATCTTCGTTTTTCTGTTGCAAGCATGCCAAGACATCTTCCCAAGTGCTGTTCTTTATATAAAACAGCAACGTAGGCAAAAGCGGCTCTGTCAATTGGTTAACAAAGCCCTCACTCAATAATCGACCTGCATTCAAACGAACGATTTCATGAAATCTCCTTTTTGCTTTAGTTCCCAGCCTTGTTTTTCTTATGCACATTAAACTGAATGGAGGATGCTTCACTGCTTCTATCTTTTGCAACGGATTGTTAGAACAATCAACGATTGTAAGCAACTGATTCTTTCTGAGGTTGATTCTTTGCAGCCTATTTCCATGTACATCAAGCACAGAGAGATATTCAGTCGTGCTTAAAGACATTTGTTTCAACATTTGATTTGGACACAATAGATGCGTCAATCCCTTACAGCCGGAAACATCTATTGAGCATATTGCCTTGTGAGAAACAATATGGAATCCCGTCAATACGTTCTCCTCGTCTGTTTTTATTGTAATACAGTAATAGCCTGGCGATTGATATGAATGTCTTACCTGTCCCCAGTCATCCACTTTCCATTTTACTGATTCAGTTTCACCATCACCCCAATCAATTGTGACTATTGCATTCATCATGACCTTCAACTGAAGAACCATGTCGTTACATTTTTGGCAAGTCGCAAGTGTCAGACAGTCAACTATAGGGTTGAGCTTCTTCTTCATCTGTCTAAAAGCAATCTCCAATCGAAGTGGAAACAAGTCTTTATCTCTCCTGTAGAAGCTGTACTTGCCATACTCGTGTCTATCAATATTTTTCCTATAGTACCACATCGCTTCTATATAGTTATGCGTTCGCTCAGCCAACCATCCTAACTGGTATTCTGCTTTCTCTCCCCAGTCGTAGCCATTTTCAAGCTCTTTGTAGTATTGAGCCCCTTTGTCGAGATTTTGCTCTACACCTAATCCATAGGTATATAGACGAGCGAGTTTGGCAGTGATTTCTTGCTTAATCACCCAATCATACCATTCGGTTGTCTGCATTTTCTCATGCAAAGCTTTAAATAAAAGAAACGCCTTGGAAAATTGACATTTATCGAAGTAGTAAAGTGACACACGTTCCATGGAAGGAATGTCGCCTTTTGTCGCAAGATAATCCAATACTTCCAAAGCCAAACTGTTACCTTCCTGAAGATAGTAGAATAGAGGAAAATGGAAGCTATGCCAATAGTAGGCATCATTACGTACTATAGGAGGAAGCGGACTGTAGGGCTCTGTTGCTACAGGATGACTCATCAGGTGCTTGAACCAAGGATGGCGCATCATGTCGGCAAACGTAGGATGCTTGCCAAAAGCATCTTCACAAATGGTCTTCGAACATTCCGTGCACCCTTTCCCCATGACAAAATCCAAAAGCACATACTCAACAAGGCAGATTTTTTGTTTTTCTGCCATAGACCGAAGGTCGGACAGGAGAGTCTTGGCTTCATCCTGTTCTTCAGCAAAATTCAGCCTACGTATAGTATTATGGAGTTCATCTTCAAAGATGTCATCATCCGTACTATCAGCGTTTCTATTCCGCATATGGTGCAATATGCTATTAAATGTCGCAATTCCCATAAGTTTACCTATTTGTCTTTTAGAAAAAATCTTGTATATGTTCCTTTATGTCATCCAAGATGGCATGATAATACTTCCACTTCTCGGCATCTGTGATGCCGCTATCTCCATCCTTGGTCGCTGTAGGATGATAGGTCTTGTAAGCAAGGCTGATGCCTTCAATATCAAGTTTTGCCACTGCATCAATATCATTTCCTGCCAAAGGAATTGGCGAACCCTTTACGTTGAAGTTATCTTGGATGTAGCTGTAATAGGTGTTTTGGCCAGGACCAGTCAGGAAGATAAGAACATCAGGCTTCAATATCTCTATCTCCTGAGGGATGACATGGAAGTATTCTATCTCCAAATCATGAATGCCAGAATCAACACCCTTGCGTCCACCTACAGACAACTTTGAAATGTTGTTCCAAAGGTATGCTACTTTCTTGTCGGAATACTGTTCGCCGAGAACGAAGTCTTTGATACCCGACATGATACCATTGAATCCCATGCTGAAGAACTTATTCTTAGCCAAGTGGTTGTCAGAATCTGTAAGGAAATATTCCCCTTTATAGTTGTCAGAATAAAAACGTTGGTATAGTTCTACGAAATCGTCCGACTGTATTTGAGTTCCATCATCCGATACAGGTATGGGCCAATTGAGGGCTTCTTGTCCGAATACCATAACTTTCAAGTCGGCATCAGTCCACCAACTCTCGTCAACATAACCTCCTTGGTTGTTATGTTCCAATGCTACACCCAGCATAAAAGGTGCTTGTACCTTGATGCCTTTAGCATCCAACTGTTGTTTCAATTCCTTCCACTTTGGCTCATATAAGTTAGCCAGTTGTTTTGTTAAATTGTTCATAATTAATATGTTTTATAATTAAACTTTTGGTTTGTACAAGTATAGAACCTCTACAACATTGTCTGTAGAGTTTTGGATAGACCACTGCAAACCAATATCTTCACCCATTTCGTCTAAATTTTCATTAAACGTTTTCATGTAAGAATCTGCAAATTCACAATTCAGTTCGAAGCATAGACCATAATATATAGCTTTTGCGTTAGAATCAATTGTGACTTTCTTCCCGATTTCAGTAGAGACAGCTCTCACAAGTGGATATGTAACGCTGTATTCTCTGAATTCTTGTATGGAGAAAGTTATCCTACTTGGATTCACCAAGTGATGATGTATAAAATTAAGAAGTATTCCTACAGATTCCACGTCTGTCATGATATAATTGTCCCATAGTTTCTGTAAATGCTTGTAATTGGCACATGGATGCAAATTTATCACAAAGCAAGTCTTGGGATGCTTCATTTTTGCAACTATTGCATTTATTTCATTGAGATAAGCTTCTGCGTCATCAGTCAGAATTACAACCCAATCTGTTCTTGAATCCATGGATTCCAACGGCATAGTCTTCCATTCTTTTGAACAGACATTGTTAGCTAATTTACCAAACTTAAAAATAACTTCTTGGTCTATTGCCATATTTTCTTGAACTAAATTGAAGAAGACATCTGATTCGAAAAAAGCGAACCTGAATTTATACACAAGTTCTTCTTCTGAAACACGTAGCTCCAGGGATTCGGAATCACCTCCCATTCTTTTGACAAGTTCTTTTACAGGCTTCAGGCTACCTTCCAATACAGTAAAATAGATATACCATTCTCCTTCTATACATGAGAAGTTGATATACGTGGTAATCCCATCGTAGCTAACTTGATATCCGTAATTGTCCACGTAGGGTATTCTGCCATCGAAGTTTGCTTTAATCTCCGAATTGATCTCATCGATGAATTTCTTTCGGCAAGAACGCTTGTATTCTTCCAAAATCTCATTTTTGGCATTACTGATATCTGATATGGCTTCTCTTAGCGTACAGCATAGGTCATCCAATGCAGAGCATTTAGCTCTGACAGACAGTCCTTCTAAGTTTTTGAGCTCTTTGTTAATATCAAATCTTTCCATAATCTATATTTTGTTAGTCGTTTTCATATAACTCCCACAAGTCACTTACCCAACCTTTCATGGTCTGTCGTAGGGATTGTGGTTCCAATACCTCTATCATATTTCCAAAATGTAACAGTTCCATAATGAAATCATAGGTAGGACGCAATGTCAGTTCGAAGTCTGCGTAGTCCTTACAGGTGAATATCTCTTTCTGGGTAGGATGTAGTGGCAGAGAACGAAGATAATGCTGATGTTGTCTATTTGCCCGAACCACAATGCGTTGCAATGGGATGGTCTCGTCTGTTACTATTCCATAGAATGAGGAAAAATAGGTGTTTGCATCAAAATTCTTGGGCATCGTGAAATGCTCTTTGGTTTCCTCAAAATTTTCCAAACGGTCAAGCCCATAGATACGCAGATTGTTATCAACGAGATTCTTCGCCAATAAATACCATCTTTTTTTGAACATCTTTAGGCTGTAAGGTTCTACAGAAAACGTATGAGAGGAGCCATGTATAAAACTCTTGTATGTCAGCGTCACCACATGGTTGTTCTTCATCGCCTCTATGATGTCTGTCAAGTAGTTACGGTTGGATGGTATTTCTTCAACAAGAATTCTGTCTTTCAACTGAGTGCTTTGCGACAGGGTATTTGCTGTAGAATATGTATCAAGTAGCCAACGGATGAGCCCACCTTTACTCAAACATTCTGGGTTGGAGATGTAATAGCGATAACCGCCTTTTAACCGGCATTCAATGTTCACGCCGAGTATCATCAGAATGTTTCCTTTCCACCGGTCGAAGGTTTGCCGTGGCAAAGGCTCTCCATTGCTGATGTTCTCGTCATGTATCCACTTGTCGTTGAGTTCTTTCAGCGACAACCCTCTATCTCCTTTGTTATAGAGTGTTCTTACTATCCAAATATATTTCTCCAATGCAGTCATATTTTGAATCTTTTTATATGGAAAACGTTCTATACTCTTAAATATTGTTTGAAGTCATTTTTTATTCGTAATAAGCCACATCTATTCTTATTTCTTTACCAAGAGTATTGTCAAGTCTGGGACAAAATATTTTAGGAAGCAGATCCACAAAAAAATCTCCTGGCGCATAATCGTATGATAATGCCTTATGCGGAAAGGTGCAATTTCGTCGAACGAAAGCGAGTCGAGTAATTCTTTTAATGTCATAATACAATTTTTTTTTATTTCGGCTGCAAAATTACGGCTAAGGTGTCTCAATTCGTGTAACACGTTTGCTAAAAGTTCTATTCTTTAAATTGTTTTTAGGCAAATTATCTTCTACACAAATGAGCGAATTCGAAGCAAATTATCCAGATTAAGAAAAGGATTTTGGAGAAATTCCCCATACTTTTCCCCGTAGCCCCCTTGTTTCTTCCCTGATTTCAGAAAAGTAGCGGGAAGGTGGCGGGGAAAATTTGGAATCGGTGAAGGGAAGTATTAACTTTGCAATCGAAAACGAAAGAGCGGCGAAATGCTGAGCCATGAATGAGCTGAAACTCTTCACTCTTCACCTGAAGCCCGGAAATGCCCATAAACAGAGGGGTTTCGGGGGGGGTGAAGAGTCAGAGACAACTCTTCACCCACTCTTCACCACTCTTCACCTTATTATATATAAGGGCAAAAAGATGATTATTATTAACTAAAAAAATTAATTATGAAGGAAAATTTAAAAACCTTATCGTCATCAGATAAGATGACAAACGAAATTTCAGCACTCTCTCTTGTTGAGAGTTTTCTCGATGAGTATTATCTCTTCCGTAGAAATGTGCTAAGTGGTAAAACCGAGTATTTCACTCTCTCAAAGAATGAGGACGAAACTGAGGAGGCCGTAGAAGAGGAACCGGAAACCGGTGGGGAAGAGGAGGAATCTTCTGACTCAACCTGGAAGGTGCTGACTCCGGAGGCTTTCAATTCCATCGTCCGTCATGCCAAGCGGTTGGGTGTGGGAGGAAAGAAGTCGCCCCGACAGGATATTGAGGAGTTCGTACGTTCTGAAGAGGTTCCGGAGTTTGACCCTATCAGGGAATATCTTGAGAACCTGCCGGAATGGGATGGAAAGAACCATGTGGCTGAACTCTTTGGCAGGATTCCGGGGCTTACAAGTGAACAGTTGGGATGGTGCGCCACCTGGCTCCGTTCGGCTGTTGCCCACTGGTTGCAGATGGATATGTTTCATGGCAACGAAACCACTCCTGTGCTTATCGGCAAGCAGGGTTGCGGCAAGAGTACCTTTGCTTATCGCCTGCTGCCGGATCATCTGCGCCAGTATTTCCTCGACCACATCAACTTTGCTAATAAGTTTGACTCCGAGATGGCGCTCACTCATAATCTCTATGTCAACATAGATGAGTTTGCGAATATGGGACCATCGCAGCAGGGCAAGCTGAAGCAGATGCTTTCGAAGGTGAAGGTGAATGGGCGCCCTATCTTCGGCAAGTGTCAGGATGACCGTCCGCGTTACGCTTCCTTCCTGGCAACTACCAATGATGAGCATCCGCTCTGCGACCCTACGGGTAGCCGCCGATTCGTCTGTCTGCACATTCCGGCAGGTGAATATATCGACAACGGTTCACCCATCATTTATGACCAGCTCTATGCACAAGTTATGTATGAGCTTTGCCATAAGAAGACGCCTTACTGGTTTACCAATGCCGAGGTGGATCGTATTCAGAAGTGCAATCTTCCTTTCTTCAAGGTGGATGATTTTGAGTCGATGCTGAAGAGCTGCTTTCGTGTTCCTGAGGATAATGAAACGGGCGAATGGCTCATCTGTTCGGACGTTTTCGAGGTTCTGCACGAAAGATTTCCGATGCTGATCAGCAATCTGAGCACCAAGATTCGCATCGGCCAGTCGCTCAAACTTCTGGGTTGCAAGATGAAGCATACCAAGAAGGGTCAGGCCTATCTGCTTGTAAGAATCTGAAAATATAGCTAAGCGGCAGATGGGTGAAGAGTGGTGAAGAGTGGGTGAAGAGTGAGAAACAACTCTTCACCCCTCGAATCCCCTCTGTTTATCGGTGTTTCCGAGGGTTAGGTGAAGAGTGAAGAGTTTTTCGCAGTTCCTCTCTTAAAATTCTTTCTCAGGCTTTTCTGATAGCTGTCTGACTAGAACAGCCCACTGTTCTCATAGCGGCTAGTTGGCTGTCTGTGGTTCGCCAGTTGGCTGTTTGCCGATAACAGCCTCTCAATCTTTCGAAGAAAAAATTATTTATCCAACTAAAAAAGTAATTAGTATGAACAATATTTCAATCCATTCCATTGATACGGTATGTCTCAAGGAGGCGTGCCCGGTACATCACCTTTGTGCTCGTTTTGAGCGTTATCAGAAATTGCGTAAGTCGGAGAAGGTGTTCAGTATTCTGAACCCTGACCATATAGCCTGCAACGAGCAGGGCTGCGCCTATCGGCTTCAGAAGAAGATCATACGCATGGCACGCGGATTCCGCCGCATGTTCGGTACGATACCTTCTGCCAATACGCCTCATTTCTGGCACTTTTCGCCCTATATCAGCGAAAGCACCTATTGCAAGGCGAAGCGCGGCGCCATCCTCATTGCGCCCGATATGCAGCAGAAATTACTGCGTCTCTTCGAGCAGAATGGCGCCGATATCAGCATCGGTTTCGATGAATATGTAGAGCAGGAGGGCTATGAAGAAGTTGATACCGCAAGCTGTAAAAAAATATAATTTTTGCCATCTTTTAGCGGTAATGAAACAGTTTTTTATTACTTTTGTTTTCTGAATTTTACAACTAAACAATAAGAAATAGATTATGCGTGTTATTATCGAAAAAGATTATGAGAAGCTGTCAAAGTGGGCAGCTGATCATGTAATTGAAACAATTAACAGATTTCAACCAACTGCTGAACGTCCTTTTGTTCTGGGTTT
>OGWZ01001296.1_pt1 | contig 24002 bp, 22 predicted proteins | sample 1576141 | NCBI WGS metagenome assembly OGWZ01 (sample SAMEA3541512, study PRJEB24748) | human gut metagenome | biome: human gut; feature: human-associated habitat; material: faeces | place: China | collected 2012
CCGATAAACGCGGGGCTCATCGACTATAAAAACAACACGAAATGTCCTATAAGCCCAGACTAACGTTTGTCCGAAATACAACTCATCCGTCGGCTCCGCCGACACCTTCCCTTCCAGGGCAAGGTCAAGTTCAAAACCATACAACCTCGCTTCGCTCGTCGGAACCTTTTTAGATTTTAAAGCCCAATGAATAATCAACCCTATCCGCCCGGCATCAGTATTTGGGCCGGGCACCTTCCCCGTCTGGGAAGGCGAGACCCACCCAAAAAGGAGCCATTGGAATGACTGCTCATTTCCAATGGCTCCTTTTTTAATTTTTTTAATTTATTTGCTTTCTTTCTTTATTCTTCTACGTATGGTACGATGGCGCTTCCCTGGGGGATGACGTTGATGGTGTAGTCTTCTTTTCCTTCTTCAGCGAGCTGTTTCTTGGCGAGTTCCCATGCTTCTTCCACGGTGGCAACCGGGATCTGGTGGGTTCTTTCGCGGAGGATGTCGAAGTTCTCGGGCCTGGTAACGATGTAGACGGTGTGTGTCATGGCTGTGATGAGGTTTTCGAAGGCGACGAAGAGGGGGATGGTGAAGCAGGCTCTGAGGCCTTCTTCCATTTCTGTGAGGTTCTTGTATTTGAAGCTGCCGAGGTAGGCCGGTGGTTCCTGGACGTCTTCGGCTTCGATCATGGTGATGATGATGCCGCCTTTTTTGGTGGCGATTTCGGCGGTGGTGTAGCACTTGGTGCCCTGGTAGAGGTTGGTGTCTTTCGGGTAGCCGCCTGCGGAGACGATGGTGACGTCGGTCTGGGCTTTCATCCGTACTTTCTGCATACGGTAGATTTCACGGGTACCTTCGAGCCATGCTTTGTAGGGGTCGCCTCCAACCATGGAGGAGATTTCCCCTTCTGCATTGATGACGGAGTGGACGAGGAAGCATGGTGCGATCATGTCGCAGGCTTCCTGCATGTCTTCGGAGACGGGGTTTCCTGCGATTTTGAGGAGGGCTGCGTCCGGGTTCAGGCCGCTTCCGACTGTGGGTCCCAATGCGTGGCAGTGGTTCTGCTGGACGGTTTCGAAGCCGGCTACGCCCGGGAGGATGAGTTTCCTTCCGCCGCCAAAGCCTGCCATGTCGTGGGTGGAGATGGCGTTGATGAGGATGACTTTGTCAGCTTCGACGACGCGGGTGTCGATCCATACGTCAGTGCCTCTTGTCGTGGTGCCGACGTGGGTCAGCATGGATTTGTCGGTGGAGACGTGCTGGTACATTTTAATGCGGGAAGCGACTTCCTCGCCCACGCAGGTGACGTTTTCCTCGTCGGTGTGGACGCGGTGGGTGCCCTGTGCGAAGACGATGTAGATGTCGTCGTCCGGGATGCCGGCGTCGTTCAGTTCGTTGACGACGTGGACGGTGAATTCGGAAGCGCGGTTCCATGCGCGGGTGATGTCAGCGACGACGAGGCAGACCTTGTCGCCTTTCTTCACGAGGTCGCGGAGAGGCTCAGCGCCGATCGGATGACGCATGCATTCGATGGTGGCTTCTTTCACGTCGCAGGCGGGCGTCGGTACGCCTTCGAGGACGTCAGAGATATGTTCTTCCGGCAGCATGACGGACTGCGTGCCGTGGCCGTAGGCGAGTTTAAATTCTTTCAGGGACATAGGTCATCCTCCTTACTACACTACAGGGAAATTTTCTTTCATTATACTCCAAAAAGGAGGAGGAACAATCGAATTTCTTAGAAATCTTCGAATTTCCTATTTCCCGTACTTTCCGTAGAAGATATCCAGCACTTTGTCCATGTCGGCTGCGGAAATCTGGCCGGGCGCAGAGGGCTTTTTCCCGGAGGCGAAGGTAAGCGGTGCGCCGAGGAAATTGCCTGCGGTGCGCGTCAGGACGCCGTCTTTCCCCATGCCGATGACGATGACGGGATTGTCCGGGAATTCTTCCTGCGCTTCAGCGGCGGCGTACATGACAAGGGCAGCTTCCTTCGGATGCTCGACGATGGTGGCGACCTTCAGGATGTCGGCGTCCATGGCCTGCATGTTTTCAATGACGTCGATGATTTCACGGACGCCCATCACTCTTCCGAAGGAGTGCCAGCTCATGACGACAGGCATGTCGGCGCGCTTAGCTTCGCGGATCATTTCGTACGTGTCGAAGACTTCCTGGCCGTATTCGATGTCGACGGCGTCTCCCAGGTGCTCCTTCGTGATGAAGGAAAGGAGGTCGATGTACTCGGCTTCTGTGAAATCGCGGGCGCCTCCCTGCGGTTCGCTTCTGACGGTCGTGAGAACCGGGGCATCGGGAAATACGCTTCTGATGGCTTCATACCCTTCCTTCAGATTCTTTTCCATCTGGAAATTTTGACTCGCTGCCAGGTAGTCGACGCGCCATTCGAGAAGGTCGAAAGGGGTACCGGCAAGGTCCTTGCACTCCAGAGCGAGAAGCTCGGTGCTGTCTGAAACGAGGGGAATGCAGATTTTCGGTCGTCCTTCCCCGATGGCAGTCGTTCTGATTTTTATCATACTTCGCCTCACTTTCCATGACGGAGACCGGCTTTCCAGCCGCGGTCTTCGTGGTTCAAAAGTTCACATCCGTCCTCCGTGACGAGGACGAGGTTTTCAATCCGGACGCCGAAGCGGCCCGGAAGGTAAATGCCCGGTTCAATGGAAAAGATCATGCCGGGCTTGGCAGCAAGAGGAGAATTCGGGCTGACTTCGCCTGCTTCATGCTCCCGGATGCCGATGAAATGGCCAAGGCGGTGCGTGAAGTATAGACCGTAGCCGGCTTCTGCGATGCAGTCCCTGGCCGCCTTGTCGATGTCCTTCAGAAGGACGCCCGGGCGGATCAGCGCTTCGGCGCGAAGGCCCGCTTCCCTCACGGTGTCATGGACTTTCTTTTCCTCCTCCGTTGGTTCTCCCGTGAAGTACGTCCTTGTCATGTCGGAGCAGTAATGGTCCTTCTTGCAGCCGATGTCAAAGAGGACGGAGTCGCCTGGGGCAAGTTTCGTGTCGTCGGGCGAATGGTGCGGGTCGGCGCCGTGCGCACCGAAGGAAACGATCGGCGGGAAGGAGAATCCTTCAGCGCCCTCTTCCTTGTAAATCTTCCGAAGCTCTTCGGCGCATTCCTTTTCCGTGACACCCGGGTAGAGGAAATCACGGATGCGTCGGACAGCGCGGTCATTGATGAGGGAAGCTGCCTTCATGCGGCGGATTTCCTCCTCATCCTTCACAGCGCGGAGCGCGTCGATGAGCGGCGAGCCGTTCACGAATGTCCGATTTCCTCCCCTTCCCATCAGGTCGAGGAGAAAGGCCGAGTGCCATACGCCATCGACCCCTGTCCTGCCATCTGCGAGAAGGCTGGCGAGAAGTCCGATGCCGTCCTCGCCGTCCTCGAAAGGATGGTCAGCGATGCCATTGCTCTTCAGCGGGAAAAGGCGGTTCCTTACCCAGTACGGATCAGAATCCGACGGGATGACGAGCACGGTCAGGCGCTCACCGGGATGGATTTCCTCTTCCGTCAGGTACCAGAGCGCTGCCGCATCTGAAACGATGATCTGGGAAAGGCCTGCTTTCCTCACGGCCTCAGATGCGCGGGCGAGCCTTTCCTTATTATATTTTTCCATAATGTCCCCTTCTTTCAAGACCCATTTCCTACATTATAATCCCATCAGTAGCCGCGGATCTGCTTTTCTCCTGACATGTCGAAAATCGGGCCGTAGGCGGCATTCGCGAGCGCCCTCACGGCATAGACGGCGTTCTGGGACGCGGCATAAATGTAGCGGTCGTCGACCGGGACGATATGCTTGGCCGCTCTCATCTGCGCGATGGCGGGGTTTGCAAGGAAACTGTCGCGGTAGCGGGAGGCCCTTGTCGTATCGGACTCGCGGTCCGTCGAGACGAAGAACATGTCCGGATCCACCTTCACGATCTGCTCGGGGGAAATCATCTGTCCGTTCGAAACGCCGGCAAGTCCGATCGCATTCTCGAGCCTGGCGCGGGTGAGGAGCTCATTGAACATCGAGCCAGGGCCGCCGTAGCGCGTCATCTGGGAAACGAGGAAGACGACGGGTTTCTTTCCTTTCTCCTCGGACAGACGTTTGTCCGACTCTGTGAGCATTTCATCCATCTTCGCGACGACCTTCTCGCCTCTTTCCTTTTCACCCGTAGCAGCGGCGATGATGCGGATGTCGCTTTCCACCTCTTCAATCGAGCGCGGCCCCTTGATGACGACGACGGGGATGCCCATATTCCGGTAGAGGTCGAGCTGCTCGCCCTTCGTGTACGTGGAGGCGATGATGAGGTCCGGCTTGGCCTCGGTCACAAGCTCCATCGAGAGCCCCATGAGCGGCACCGTCATCTTGATATTCTTCGTGTCATTGGCGATATAGGAAATGGCGGGATCCCTGTCCGCTTCCGTCGCAGCGATCAGCTTGTCCGGCGTGACGACGCCAAGGAGCATAGTGTCGATTGAAGCGCTGTTGCCCATGATGCGCTTTGGTTTCTTCGGGATCTTCACTTCCCTGCCCGTCGCATCCGTCACCGTGTATCCGGCGCCCGTGTCCGTGCTGACGCTCTTGATTCCGCAGCCGCCGATAAAAATTGAAGCCGCCAGAAGGAGCACCGCCCCTGCCATGATTTTCTTCTTCATAAGTCCTCCTCTCTTCATTTGCCTTTCATTGTACACAGAATAACACAAAATGAGAATTCATGCTTTCTTTATTAAAGGGTGTCTTTCTTTTTATTAATATTTTATTTGTTAATTCTTTTATTTTATAAGAATCGCGAGTATAATACTTTTAGTAATTTCAATATGTACGCAGGAAAAGGTCCTTCGAAGGGCAATAGAGAAGCGCGGTGAGGAGATCCGGGAAGGTCTCCGATTCCGCCACGGTCCCGCCGCTGTGACGCTGAGCCGACCCCAAGAAGCCACTGGATGAATCCGGGAAGGCGGGGAAAGCGAGGAAGCGAAGTCAGAAGAACTGCCTTTTCATGCGTGAGATCCCGATGGGATGCGTCTCTCTGCGACCGACAGACGCGCATCCTGCCGGGCTATTTTCAAGCCCCTAAAAACAGGGAAACACAGGGAGGATTTTATGAAAAAGAAGTACATCGCAGCATCACTGGCCGCTCTTTGCGCAGCAGGAGGAGCCATGACCGTCCATGCAGAGGACATGCCGGTCTACACCTTGGACCAGGTCGTCGTCACGGCCAACCGTGAACCGGAAAAGGTCATCGATTCGAACGCCGACATTTCCGTCGTCACCGCCAAGGACATTGAAGCTAACCATTACAAATCCGTTGCCGATGCTGTGAAGCAGGTACCGGGCGTCGTTATTGCGACGAGAGGCTCTTCCAGCCAGACCTATTTCTCCGATCCGATTACAATCAACGGATCGACCAACGTCGTCGTCATGGTCGACGGCATGCGCGTCAACACGAACGGCCTCATGGGCACTCATTCGCAGCTGGGCATTCTGACCAATATGGATTCGGTCGATCATATTGAAGTCCTGAAGGGCTCTGCTTCCACGCTCTACGGCTCCGATGCTGCTGGCGGCGTCATCAACATCATCACGAAGAAACCGACGGACGGCGAAGTCCATACGACCCTCGACCTCTCCCGCGCAAGCTTTGACGGCGAGAAGTACGGCCTTTACAACGAAGGAAATAAGGACGGTTTCTTCTGGACCATCGAAGCAAATAAACAGATCCAGGGCAATTTCAAGGACGGCTGGGGACGCCATGTCATCAACCATCTCAATGCAGAATCCTTCGCAGGCAAGATCGGCTATGACCTGGGCAATGACTCTTCCGTCACATTATCCTATGAAAAATACAATGCCGACTACACCCGTCCTGACTATGGATCCAATGATCCGACAAAAGACTTTGGCAAGAAGGACAGTGACCGCATCGCACTCCAGTACAATGCGCGCATCAATGACCGCCTGACCAACCGCCTCTCCATGTACCAGAACCGTTATCATCTCCAGGATGACTACAATAATGCAGGCAGCTCTGGTACTACAGACCTCCGCCTCAAGACACGCGGTATTTCCGATCAGCTCACCTACACCATGGAAGGCCAGACCATCATCGGCGGCTTCGACCTCTACCAGGATTCCGTTCCTTACTATGCGGAAGTTGCCGGCATGCAGGGCAAGCATGCGACAAACCTTGGCTTCTACGTACAGGACAAGTGGGACATCAATGACCGCTGGAACGTCACCCCTGGCGTACGCGTCGAACACAATACGGACTACGGCACCCGCACCACACCGAGCCTTACCGTCGGCTACAAGATCAGCGACAACACGAACTACTATGCAAGCTACAAGAAGTTCTTCAACGCACCGAGCCTCATGCAGATTTACTATGATAATTATCATACTATACCTAACCCGGACCTCGATCCGGAAGAAGGCTACACCGTTGAGCTCGGCGCCAACCATATCTTCGACGATACCCTGTCCGGAAACATCAGCGTATACCGCCAGTTTGCCAAGAATCTCATCTCCTGGGGTTATTCCAGTAAGGGCACCCAATACCTCAATACAGGAAAGACCATCAATACCGGCGTGAACATGTCCCTCACGAAGAAATTCTCCGATCATCTCTCCGGCACCCTGGGCTACAGCTACTTCGATGGAGACATCAGAAACGATTCCCGCGTTTACATGCCGAAGCATGAACTGAATGTAGGCCTGAATTACACCGATAAGAAATTCGATGCATACATCAATGGCCGCGGCGTCATGGACCGCTATACATCCACAAAGAGCTCTTACAGAGTCAGTGAAAGCAAAACGATGAAGGATTACTCCAGCTTCTGGGTATGGGATATCGGCGCTGACTACAAGATCACCAAGGAAGCTGCCATCTATGCCCGCGTGAACAACGTCTTCGACCAGTTCTACACGAACATCGGCTCTTCCTCTCCCAGCTACGGTCCGTCCGGCACCTGGTTCGCAGCTCCTGGAAGAAACTACGAAGTCGGCATGCAGTACCGCTTCTAATCCCTTTCTAATTTCATTTCCTTAAAAAGGTCTTGCAATCCAAGTGGAAAAAGTATAAGATAGTTGGGATAAAATTTTACAGTCGCTTAGAAAACACGGAAGGAGGCTCTTCAGATCACACTGAAGGCCTCCTTTTTTCTGAGCCAGTATTCCTGACGGAGGGATCTATTCATGGAAAAACACATCATAGAAGTAGATGAGAGGCTGCCTCTGCTTCCTACCATTCCACTCAGCCTGCAGCACCTATTTGCCATGTTCGGTTCGACCGTCCTCGTCCCGTTCCTCTTGAACGTCGACCCCGCGACCTGCCTTTTCATGAACGGCATCGGCACACTGATTTACCTCACCATCTGCAAATGGAGACTTCCGGCTTACCTCGGCTCCTCCTTCGCTTTCATTTCGCCAGTCCTCGCCGTCACCTCGACCGCAGGCATGTCCTACGCAGACGCGCAGGGAGGCTTCATCGCCTTCGGCCTGTGCTTCATGCTCCTCGCCTTCATCGTCAAGAAAGCAGGCGTCGAATGGATAGACGTCCTCTTCCCTCCGGCAGCCATGGGCTCCATCGTAGCCATCATCGGCCTTGAACTCGCCCCGCTTGCCATGAGCATGTCCGGCTTCATCGGAGACCCTCAGGGCATGAGCGCAAGTACAGCCATCATTATTTCCATGTTCACCCTGATCGTCACCATCCTCGCTACCGTCCTTGGCCGCGGATTCATCGCCATCATCCCGATCCTGATTGGCGTCATTGCCGGCTACCTCCTCTCGATCGCCATGGGCGTCGTTGACTTCACCCACATCGAAGAAGTCGCATGGTTCGCACCGCCGACCTTCTATGCGCCGGCCTTCAACTTCTCCGCCATCATGATGATCCTCCCGGCCATCTTCGTCGTATTCGCCGAACACCTGGGCCACCTCTTCGTCACCAGCGACATCGTAGGCCGAGACCTCATCAAAGACCCGGGTCTCCACAGATCCCTCTTCGCAGACGGCCTCTCCAACATGATCTCCGGCTTCGTCGGCTCCACCCCGAACACCACCTACGGTGAAAACATGGGTGTCATGGCCATGACCGGCGTCTACAGCACCTGGGTCATCGGAGGCGCAGCCGTCTTCGCCATCATCTTCTCCTTCATAGGAAAAATAGCAGCCATCATCCACGCCATCCCCACCCCCGTCATGGGCGGCGTCTGCATCCTCCTCTTCGGCTTCATCGCAGCATCCGGCATCCGCATGCTCATCGAAAAGAAAGTCGACTACACCAAATCCAGAAACCTCATCCTGACAGCAGTCACCATGATCAGCGGCCTCTCCGGCGCCACCGTAGGCATCGGACCCATCCAGCTCAAAGGCATGGGCCTCGCCACCGTAGTAGCCATGATCGTCTCCCTCTGCTTCCTCTTCTTCGACAAAACACACATGTCCAACGAAAACTAACCCGTCATCTCCCAGACCCGCTGTAATATAATTAAATAGACATCGTGATTGACCGGGAGAGCCCCTTTGCTGCCAAGCAGAGGGGTTTTCTCGTGGGAGAAATGGGCAAGCGAAGCGAGGTTTGCTTGTTTTCCATCAGCCAGAGGCTGGTTTAAGGGTGTTAACCTTGCTCCGAAGGAGAAGGTCCTGGCGGAGCCAGGGAATGAGATGCAGTTCCCGCGATTCCATCGCGGTTGTAAGGTGTTTTCGAGCGTAGCGAGGTTGTACTGTTTTAAACTCGCCTTCCCAGACGGGGAAGGCGCCCAGCCTCGATACTGATGCCGGGCGGATAGGGTTGATTATTCATCGGTCTTTAAAATCTAAAAAGGTTCCTACGAGCGAAGCGAGGTTGTATGGTTTTTTATCGAGCAACGCGAGGTTTAAGGGTGTTAACCTTGCTCCGAAAGGAGAAGGTGGCGCCGAAGGCGACGAATGAGATGTAGTTCCCCGCGATTCCATCGCGGTTGTAAGGTGTTTTCGAGCGCAGCGAGGTTGTATGGTTTTAAACTCGCCTTCCCAGACGGGGAAGGCGTCCGCCCCAATTACTGATGCCGGACGGATAGGGTTGATTATTCATTGATCTTTATAAAAGGTTCCACGAGCGCAGCGAGGTTGTACGGTTTTCTCATTTCCCTCGAACCCCGCTCGGTCGTATTGTTTTCCCTTGTCTCCCGATTTTCTCCCTCCCACAAAAAAGGAGCTGCAGAAATGATTCCACATTTCTGCAGCTCCTTCTATATTGTTCTCCTAAATCCCCTCATCCATACAATACTTCTATTTCATGCTCAGCCTCAGAAATAGTTTGTCCGTCAAAAACCCGTGCTTTTTCAAAGGCAGAGACGCATTCGTCCCTGAATGCAGACGTCATGGTAAACAGCATCGAATCAGTATCAATATTACATAACTCCAATGTATACTGATCCCTTGTGAGATATCCGGAAATCATGTATCTCTCTCCCCTGAACATGAACTCCATCTCAGGATTATAGGCCAAATCATCCATAAATTCTGTAAAAGTCTTTCCGGTCATTTCTTGATTCTCCTATAATATCCAGCTTCCGCCACTCTATTCCTCTTCGCCATCACTTCTCCGGCTTTTTAGCCACATCCCACGGTTCTGCCTCAAGAATCGATCCACTCAATATCCTGTTCTACTTCCAAAATTGTTTTTCCATCAAACAGTGGAGCCTTCAGAAGATCCTGCACGCCTTCATCAATCGTCGCGCCGTCATGATTCCAGAGATCATTGTCATCTGGAGGATTGCATGCATACAGTTCCATATGGACCGTATGATCATTTGGCATATACCCTTGATACCAGTATGTTATGCCCTTGTAGATAAATGCTGTGTTCTGGCAGGTATAAAGGTACTCCACGAAATCCTCGACCGTTCCGCCCTTCATATATTTCCCCCCTTTAAAATACGTATTTTATATTTCCGCTCTAAAAATTCTCTTACCATTATTATATAACAGAACCGGCACCTATACAGGAAATAGGAAGGTGTTCCTCCCCCTCCCTTTCTCTATTTCGAAATTTCATGATACAATATAAGAAAGAAGTTCTGTAAGGGAGGCGGGAGCATGCAGCAAGATACCGGAATCGATCCGGACAGCCTGAGAGTGCTGTCCATGTTATCCGAAAAACAGCGCGACTGCGCTTTGACACTTTATGCGAACCGGGAGAAAAAGAAGTCCCTCGCCTACGTCTTCTGGATCGTTGGCGCCGTCTACTACTTCTACCTCGACCGCCCCGCGCGGAATACCGTCCTCTGGATCCTCTGGTTCGTCATCGTCGGCTTAGTCTGGTGGATCGTCGACCTCTTCCACATCGGCCGCATGGTCGAAGAACGGAACAAAGAAGTCATCGAAGAATGCATGCGTGAAGCCGTCCGCATCTACCCCGACCCCGTAAGCATGAGCCCGGAGAACGTCGTTACCATAGACAACGAAGTCTAAAGGAGAATTACCATGGACTTAACAGAAGAAATCGCAAAAATGAATTTCTATAAAACCTTCGAACCATACATCGACCCATCCGTCACCATGGAACAGCGGATGAAAGGCGACATCAGACTCAGAGAAGGCGCACCCGAAGAAGCCAAACAGGCCCTCGCCAAATGGATCGCCATGAAAATGAAGAGCCGCCTCTTCTAAAGGAGAAACTATGACGAGAGGAAACATCCTGACCGAAGAAGAAATAGCGCGCCTCGCCGCCCTCCCCGAGAAACAAAGGGACTACGCCGTGAAGATTTATGCTGCCCGCGAAAAGAAAAATCCACCGCCTACATCCTCTGGCTCTTCTTCGCCCTCTACTACTTCTACCTCGGCCATCCCGTGAAAAACATCATCTTCTGGCTCCTCTGGAGCTGCCTCATAGGAGAAATCTGGTGGCTCATCGACCTCTTCCGCATCTCCGACATGGTCGACGAGACCAACGAAGAAATCCTCGGAACATGCATCGAAGAAGCCAAAGCCCTCTATCCATAACCCAAAGCAAAGAAAGTACCCGTTATGAGCAAAGAAACCATCAGCGAACAGGGCATAGCCCTCCTGAACGTCCTCACGCCCCGGCAGAAAGAATACGCCCTTACCCTCTACTCAGGAAGAGAAAAGAAGAAATCCACAGCCTACATCCTCTGGATCGTCTTCGCCGTCTATTACTTCTATCTCGGCCATCCTGTGAAGAACATTATCTTCTGGCTGCTATGGACCTGCTTTATCGGAGAAATCTGGTGGATCATCGACCTCTTCCGCATCTCCGGCATGGTAGACAGGAAGAATGAAGAAATCCTCCTCCAGTGCATCGCAGAAGCCCGGCAGCTCTATCCGGGAGTTACAGGAACCATGAAAGTTCAAATCATCAAACCCGACCAAACGCAAGAATAAACAAACGGAGGGAAGAATTGCCTTTGACCTTGCCCTGGAAGGAAAGGTGTAAACGGATACAGCGTTTCCCAGGCTGCAAGCCGGCTGTATGGTTTTTCATGTTTTACTTTTCCCTCGAGCGTAGCTCGGTCGTACGGTTTTAATTTAATTTCCCCCACCAAAAAGGACCGTCGAAATCCTCAATCATTTCGACAGTCCTTTTTCTGTTTTTTGTTTTGTTATTTCGGTTTTTCTCTTTCTATTTTTCTTTTTTTCTTTCCCTTTCCTACATTCCTTTTTCCTTCAAGTACGCCTTCACCGCGCCGCTGGCGCCGATCCGGTCGCATCCGGCAGCAAGGAAGTCTTCCATTTCCTTCTTCGTATGGATTCCGCCTGCCGCTTTGATCTTCACATTCTTTCCAATGTGCTTTTTGAAAAGCGCAATATCCGAGAGATCCGCGCCTTTTGTCGAGAACCCGGTCGATGTCTTGATATAATCCGCCCCGCCCTTTGTGACGCATTCGCACGCAAGGATCTTCTCCTCTTCCGTCAAAAGGCAGGTCTCGATGATGACCTTCAGCACATGATCCCCGATCGCCTCTTTGACCGCCGCGATTTCGTCCGTGACGTACTCCGCATTCCCGTCTTTCAGCGCGCCGATGTGGAGGACGATGTCGATCTCATCCGCCCCGTCAAGGACCGCCTGCCTGGACTCGAAAACCTTCGCCGCCTTCGACATATTTCCCAGCGGGAACCCTGCGACAGCGCAGATCCGGAGTCCCGGATGACGTTCCCGAATTTCCTTTACAAACGATGACGGCACACAGACAGACGCCGTATGATACATCTCCGCTTCCTCACAGAGCTTCTCGATTTCCCCCTTCGTCGCCGTGGCCGCAAGGAGTGTATGGTCTACATGAGGCAGTATTTCTTCAAATGTCATGATGGCTCCTTATAATATGAAAATAGCATTTGTATGCTGATGAATTCTTTCTTATAGTATACATGAAATGAAATTTCTCTGCTCATGCATAAAAGCAGTCCTTTCCGTGCTATACTGTATAATGCTTCTAGTGAACTCAGAAACAGAAAGGTCTTTAAAATGATTTCTTTTCTAAAGAAACACAGAAAATATATAGCGGCAGCGGCGGCTTTGATGATATTGTCGCTGCCTGCGCTTTACTCTTCCGTCATGCCGACTGTCACTTCCTACCTCTCGCCGGCAGGGGACGCAGCTGTCCCGCGTGAGAAACCGTCCGCACTGAGGCCGGGTGACACGATTGGTATCGTTGCGCCCGGGACGCACGGCGGAATGACGGATTATAACCAGGCCATCCATTTCCTGGAAGAAATGGGATACAAAGTGAAACTGGCCTCCTCGGTTACTGACGATTACGGCTATCTCGCGGGGAGCGACGAAGAGCGAGCTGCAGATATCAATAACTTCTTCAAAGACGACTCCGTGAAAGCCATCGTCTGCCTCCGGGGCGGCTATGGCTCGGCCCGTCTTCTCTCGCTTCTCGATTATTCCATGATTGAAAAACATCCAAAGCTTTTCGTGGGTTTTTCCGACGTGACAGCGCTCCATGCAGCCCTCGGCGAAAAAAGCCATCTCGTCACCATCCACGGCCCCATGCTCAGCAATTTCAAAGGAGAAAACTTTACACCTTTCACGCTCTACAATTTTGAAAACGGGCTGACGGGAAGTTTGCCCACCGGGGAAATCCGCATGCCGCAGGGTACATCGCTCAAGACTGTCGTGCCCGGGAAAGCTAGCGGTCGCTTGATCGGAGGAAATCTGACCGTTGTCGTCTCTCTTTGCGGAACTCCTTATGAACTGGATGGCAAGGGCGACATTCTTGTTCTCGAAGATACAGGCGAAGACCCGTACCGCATCGACCGCCTGATGCAGCAGCTCTGGCAAAACGGCCTTCTCAAGAGAGTTTCTGCTATCGCATTCGGCGACTTCTACAGCCCAAGTCCCAAAAACGGGGAGTTTTCGACAGATCAAGTTCTCGACTACTATGCAAAACTGTCCGGCAAGCCTGTGATCCGCGGCCTCCCTATCGGGCATGGTGCAAACAATCTCTTCCTTCCGCTAGGCGTCAAAGCAACGATAGATACAAAAGAGGACGGCAGTGCGACACTGTCTATCGATGAGAATTATTTGAAACAATGAAAGTGAGAAATTATGAAACTGAAATTCCCCCTTCGTTACTACAGCTTCACGACAGTTCCCAAGGAATTTACGCCGAAATCCAGCCTTCCTGACGGCGGATCCATAGAACTCGGCGAAATCCTTGCTGGAATTTCATCAGCGCCGGCAGAGGTTTCAGCACTGACACCATATCTTTTCGTTCTCTTTGAGACGGAAAACGGCGCGGCTTCCTGGCAGTATTTAGATCTCGCGGGCGAAACAAAAAGAATACATTTCACAAATGAAGAAAGTTACGTCACATGCGAAAAAGTAACATTCGAAAATGGAGCCTACATGTACAGACTGGACGAAGTCTACCTGAAACGATAAAGAAAATGAATATAAAAACTGCGGAGATCATATATTTCTGCAGTTTTTTATTTACATGACTACATTTGTTATTCTATTTTTTATAATAAAGATAGTGATAAGCAAAAATTTCCTATTTTTCACGAGCGCAGCGAGGTTTAAGGGTGTTGACCTTCCCAGACGGGGAAGGCGAGTATTAGCGGCGCTCTGGGAAGGCAAGTGTTGGCGATGCTCTGGAAAGTCAGGACTCAGTACATCGCAGTTTCATTTCCACACAAAAAAGACGTGTCCATTTGCGGCACGTCTTTTTTTGTTTTCTTGTGTTCCCTGTCGTTCTGTTTTCCCCGGTTTTCCTTTACCTATCTATCTGCACAGTTCTCGTCAAATTATCGAGTGTCTCGTGTTTGTCCATGTCGTAGGTTTTGATGACGATTTTGTCTTTGTAGAGGTAGAGGGAGTTGGTCCAGATGGTCTTGCCGTCCCAGGTGGGGTTGTAGACATCGAGGATCTTTCCGTGGTAGTAGTTGATGTCGTTATCAAATGTGGGCTGGGTCGGCGGGGTGTGAGTGTGGCCGGAGACCCAGAGTTTGATCTGCGGGTTCAGAATGAGGATCTGGTCGATCTTGGCGGATGGCTGGGCGAAGCTTCTCGGGCTTCCCACTTTGTCGTTATAAGGGATCAGTGTCCCGGTCAGCGGGGCGTGGAAGAAGACGATGGTTGGTTTCTTCTTGTTGGCGTCGAGTGTCTTCTTGAACCATTCGAGTTCGTCCTTGGACATTTCTGTCGGAAGGTTTCCTGTCACGTCATCGGTCGAGAGGAAGATGAGGAGGTAGCCCATCATTTCCTTCGTGCTGTGCAGGGGGCCGAAGACCTTCTGGTAATTCTCGAGGTGCTGTTTCTTCACGCTTTCGCTGGCGGAGATGACGTCGCCTTTTTTTGTAAAGACATCCCGATAGAAGATTTCATGGTTGCCTGCGGTGAATACCTTCGGCTTGTTCAGGTTGTCGGTGAAGGCTTTGACGGTGTTCATCTCGTCCATGGTGCCGGTAAGGGCGACCATATCGCCCGGGAATGCGACGAGGTCTACGTCGTCCCAGCCGTTGATTTCCTGAAGGCACTTCTGCTTGTTGTCGATTTTATACTGGCGGAGTTCCGGATCGTCCGTGCCTGTCTTTGTCGGGTAGTGGAGGTCGGAGATGACGACGATTTTCTCATAGTCTCGTCCGTCCGGTGCACTGCTTGCGACTTTGCCGCTCGTGGCGGAGCCAGAGCAGCCGGAAATGGTCATGGCAAAGGCTGCGGCCGCCAGAAAGAGTCCTATTTTCTTATTCAATTTCACCCCTTCTTTCATAATTTTCTACGTCCTATATTTACCTCCATTATACAATTTAAGCTATGATTTAAGAAGACAGGCGCATGCCCGCCCCTCTGTTTTATGATTTTATGCCCTGCCCGAAGTGCCTCAAAATTTTTTATGGTGCGGCTTAATCTGTAAGAAATCGGAAAAATTTTCAAAAATCACTTGCGCGTTTCCGGATTTCCTGTATAATACAGACAACATATTTCCAAAGAAAAAGGTATTGACGGAAAAAAGTAGGATTACGGAGCCTCTCAGAGAGCCGGTGGATGGTGAAAACCGGCAGGTGAAGCAGTGTGAAGTTCTTTCCCGAACCGCAGAGCTGAAATTTCAGTAGGTTTTGCCGGAAGCCCCCGTTAGCTGGCGTTCAAGTTGATCCGTATGTGCAGGGTGGTCCCTCGAAATTTTCGAGCCTTGGAATCGCTCTTTTTTATTTATACGGGTAAGCAGGGTGGTACCGCGATCTCATCGTCCCTATTAGGGGCGATATTTTTTTGGAAATTTTAATTCAAGGAGGCCCGCTATGGAAAACTCACTCATTCAAATCCTCATCATCTGCGCCTACATTGGCGTGCTCTTCCTGATCAGTGCGTACGTGAAGTACCGTTCTTCCGGTTCGGTCGAAAACTACGTGCTCGCGGGAAGAAAGCTGACGACTCCGCTCGTCATGGTTTCCGTGGTCGGCCTGGCTGTCGGCGGCGCGTCTACAATCGGCGTGGCTGAGCAGGCGTACACGAAGGGCCTCTCGGCCGGCTGGTACACCGCTGCCTGGGGCATCGGCGCCATTGTCATGGGCCTCACGGTCGCTAAAAGGTACCGCCGTATGAACATCACGACCGTGCCGGAACTCTTGGAAAGATACTATGGAAGAAACAGCATGATCGCAGGGATTGCCTGCCAGATCATCGTCCAACTCGTCATCATGAGCCTCCAGTTCGTCGCTGGCGGCGCCATCCTCTCGGCTCTCCTTCCTGATTTCTTCACGCCTCTTACCGGCATGCTGATAAGCGCCGTCGTCTTCATCGGCATCACCCTGATCGGCGGCATGTGGTCCGCCAGCCAGTCGAACCTCCTGAACGTCACCCTCCAGTACATCGGCATCACCGTCGCTTCCTGGATCATCGTCCAGCTGGCCGGCGGCATGGCGAACGTCGCCCTTCACATGCCCTCCATCCACTCCCTCGACTTCATCAGCGGCGTGGGCGGAATGACCATCACCACCTGGATCGTCGTCCTCATTACCGTGAACCTCTCCCTCCAGGCAATCATCCAGATTTCCCTCGGTGCCAAAGACGTCCGCACCGCACAGAAAGGCTTCATCATCGGCGGCCTCATTATGCTCCCCGTCGGCTTCCTCTCCGCGCTCCTAGGCGTCATCGCCGCTGAAATGTACCCGGATATCAACGCAGCCACCGCCCTTCCGCGCCTCATCATGACGCTCAATCCATGGATCGCAGGCATCACCCTCGCCTCCCTCTGGGCCGCCGACGTCAGCACCGCATGCAACCTGCTCCTCTCCGCCGCCACCCTCTACTCCCACGACATCCATAAACGCTTCGTCGATCCATCCATGACGGAAAGGAAATACATGAAAATCACCCGCCTCTCCGTCCTTGCCCTGGGTCTTCTGACCCTCGGCTTCGCCCTCACCATCAGCGGCATCATCTCCACCCTCATGGCCGGCCTCTCCCTCATGACCGCCTTCGCCGTCATCGTCCTCATGACCATGTACGCCCCGCGGCTCTGCTCCAGAAGCGCCGCCCTCTACACCCTCCTTGCCTCCATCGCCGTCCTCGTCCTCTGGATGCTCGTCCCCGCCGTCCGCATCCTCCCCCACGTCATCTACGCCGAATGGATTGTCTGCGCCCTCACCTTCGGAGGAGTCAGCCTCATAGAAAGAAAACCCATCCGCGACTACGAAACACCAGTAGAAATACCGGCCGCTGCGGAAGAAGCATAAAGAAATCCAAAAGGACCGTGCCAAGTATAATCACAAGGCATGGTCCTTTTTTCGTAATATATGCACACGCTTACTCAGAATCTCCTGCTAATCGTCGCGGAGTAGGTGAAGCCTTTTTTCTTGCCGGTCCATCCTCTGACGCGGAGGTCCAGGCCCCATGGATCTTCTTCGGTGACCTTGGTCTGCCAGCCGAGTTCGAGGAAAGCGCTCGAGCCTTTCAGGCTGGAGGACGGGGTGCTGTAGTCGCCGTGCCATGCTTTGGCTTTGCCTGCGAATTCGTAGTCCCAGGCGATGCCTGCGTAGTAGGATTTGCTTTCATTTTTATTCTTTGTCCAGCGAAGGCCGAGTCTGGTGCGGAAGGAGTCTACGCTGTCCAGTTCATATGTGGTATTGCCAAGGTCATTCTTGATCAGGATGGTATCGCTGCCCAGGCGGGCCCAGTACAGTTTGCCATAGAGGTCGTATTCGTTCGTATCGCGGACGTATGTCTTTCCAGGGCCGAGGTGCGCTGCGATGTAGTTGGAATCGGTGTCGTACCTGATGTGATTGCCGGAAACGGTGCCGTGGAGATCGCCGTCGAAGTGACCAATGCGGATCATGCCTTCGTAATGGAAGCCGTCGTCTTTATCCCGGCGGATGAGGATGCCGCCGCCGATATAGCGCTGGTCTCCGTCGGAGCGGGCGTCTTCATAGTGGACGGTGTAGTTTCCATCCCCGTATTCAAAGAACGGCATGATGGTATCGATATAATCCTCATGATATGACCGTTTCACGAAGCCCACTTCGCCGTTGAATCCGTTCGAATCGACTTCAGAACCTGTATCATAGCGCAGGTTGTGGCCGCTGAGGACGACGTAAGGGATGAATTTCGCCTTGATGGAGTGGTCTTCGATCCAGCCTGCCTCGTGCGCAGCAAGGGCGCTTTCGAAGCCTTCATTGACCGCCAGATCGCTGCCTTCGCTGATAAGCGTCGTGCCGGATTCCCTTTCGTCCGGTATGACTTTCGTCCCCGGGTCCGTGGTGATCGGACTGTCGCCCGGGACATAGAGGACGATGGTATTCGCATCCTGTTTCTTGATTCCAACGGTCCTCTGCAGAAGGTTGACGTCCGTCACCTGGTCCTTGCCGTCCATCATGCCGTAAGTCGTTCCTTCCGTCAGGATCGGACTTTCCGTCGTATGGATCAGGTTGATGACCTCACTGGGGTTAAGCTGAGTCGTATCTTCGACAGCCGCCCTGATGGCCGCGCCGGAAACGTCTGCTGCGTCCGTGACTTCGAGCATCGTTTCCCCGGCCGTCGTACCGGCGGGTACGTAGAAATTGAGTGTCTGGAAATATTTCAGATTCTTCACGGTGACATCTTTGACGTAGAAATTGAGGCTGTTGCCGCTGCTTTCTGTCGTGCTGTATCCGCCGTAGAGGCTGGCAGCAGGCGCAATCGTGCCGCCCTTAATTGTGACGGTATTATCCAGCGCGCTTCCGTTTGCCGCGTAGCCGCCATAAATATCGTCATTGACCGAGCCTGCGTTCAGCGTGACGCTGTTTCCTTCAGCATTACCCGTCCCCATGACGGAACCGCCGTATGTCTTGCCGGCCACAGTACCGCCGTTCAGGGTGACTTCATTTCCTTCAGCCGTTCCTGTCATGGATGCCTGGATCTGCGCGAGCTGGGTCTGGATGGCAGCCACGCGCGCCTTCTTATCCTCATCACTCAGATTCGTATTGCTGTTAATTTTTTCGATGGCCTCTTCCGCCGACTCCAGCAGCGCCGGGTCGATCTGCTGGATGCCGCCGTACACATTGCCGTCTGCCTAGGCGTTATACTGGATGGTGATAATATTTTTTGAAATAGTACCCATGTAGACATCGCCGCCTGCGGCATCGCCCTTGACCTCGCTATTTTCCTTGATGGTCAGCGAGTTGCCCGAAGCCTCTCCCCTTGCCGAGGATCCGCCTGCCGCATTTCCTTCCAGTACACTCGTGCCGGAGAGTACGGCTTCATTTCCATCTGCGCCTTCCTGGGCATAGCCGCCATACGCATCAGATCCTGCCGTGCCCGCGCTGAAGGTCAGCTTGTTCTCATTCGCCGTGCCTGTGTTGGAGTAACCGCCAAACAAGCTGCCTTCCACACGGCCGCCTGCAACGGTCAGCGTATTCTCCAGAGCGTCCGCCGAATCCGTAAAACCGCTGTATGCATTGCCCGATACAGTGCCGCCGGTGATTTCCACATAGTTATTGAGAGTCTCTCCACCATTATTGCTGCCGCCGCCCGTTAGATCGCCGCCTACCGAGCCTCCGCTCATAAAGACCTGATTGCGCTCGACCGTTTCGGACGATATGAAACCGCCCTGATACCCGGCGAAGGCCGACCCTGCGATTTCCGCACTATCCTGAATGTACAGGATATTCCCTGCTGCCGCTCCGATGTTGGTAAAGCCGGCATAGACGGAATTGGTATCGCTGCTTCCTGCCTGGCCCGTCCCCTTGATGACTGCCTGGTTATCCAGTACGTCGCCGTACGCCGTATAAACGCCGTACACCGTATTCTCGTTTACATTTCCTCCGGTCACATTGACTTTATTTCCGGAAATAAGGCTTCCTGCCCGGGTATAGCCGCCCATGATCTCGCCATGAATATCCGCATCATCCTCGATGTTTACGATATTCCCGGAAGCGTTTCCATCAATCGTATAGCCGCCATAGACCGCGTTGCTCTTACCGGTCACGGCCGCGCTGCCTTTGATCGTCACGACGTTGTCATTGGCATTTCTTTCCCCTGTCTCACCGCCGAAAACACTATAGACCGTGCCCCCGCTCATGGTGACCTGATTGGACAAAACATCACCGGTACCGTCGCCAACTCCATTGATCCCGACAGCGACCCCGCCTTCTACAGTGCCTTCGACCGTGCCGCTTTCTATATACACCGTATTATGCACGGCTGCGCCGCCGCCTTCCGACTCAGCCACACCGCCGCCCACAATGTCCGACGGTCCTAAAAGACCGTCTTCATCCAGCCGGATCGTCAGCGTATTCCACTCGGCATTCCCCCAGCGCGACCAGCCCCCTGCAGACGCCCCCAACACCTTCGCCGGGCCGGAAAGAGTCAGCGCATTTTGAAGCGCACTCGCCCCTTCCTCTATCGTATAGCCCCCATACGCATTCGCCTGCGTGCCAGAAGAAACTGTCACCGACAGATTCTTCACATCTGCAGCAAAAACAGGCGCCATCGCCCCGCCGAGCAGCAATGCCGCCATAATCGATAACCGTAATAAAGCATCCCGTCTCCCCATGATGATCCCCACCCCTTGAAGACAAATAAACACTTTCTTACTATTCCCTATCTAAAATATAACATGGAAGATGGTCGATTTAAATTATCCGAAAGTACACTTTTAGGCAGATTTTATGGGACTTTACGACAATTTTGAGAGACTTTGTGCAGGATACTTTTGAATCAGGAAATCCGAAAAAACAGTGCTTTCCAATTGCACCTTCACAACCGCAGCCGAGGGCGAGATGGAAAGAAGAAAACCGGGGAAAGTGGCGCGCATGCGCCGAAAACATCATCTCCTCGAGCGCAGCAAGGTCGTCCTGTCTTCACTCTTCCACTTAACCATCTGCCCCCAACCGCCATAAAATTTTCCTTTTATTTCATCGAATAATTTACATCTTTTTATGGCTTATTTCCTTTTGATACAAAGGAATCTCATTTATAATAAAGATAGGATAAAGTGTTTTATACTTTCTTTATATATCCGGCTGGTTTTAGCGTGTGCTGCTTTTGCGCACTGGTCATAGAAAGAAGGCGAGTAAAATGGACGCGGTCTGGAATTTCTTTGGCGACTGGAACGTGGATTTCTGCCTTGCCTCGATTCCGATCCTCCTTCTCTTCCTTCATTTCTATATGAAGAACCGCGAAATTTCGCTGAAAGATACCCTCTATTTCAGGGACACGATGGTCATGACCCTTGTCACCATCCTCTTTGGCATCGTGGGAGCTGCCGTCTGCGCGCACAGGAAGCAGGTGCCCTACTGGCTGATCTACCTTTTCAACGTCCTTTACTACATAGGCTCCCTCCTGACCGCTTTCTGCGCCTTCCGCTACACAATGGAAACGCTCCACATGGCTGACCGGATCGACAAGAAATGGTTCACGCTCTCCGCCATCCCCGTCGCGGTGATGGCCATCGTCGTCATCACTACACCATGGCATGCGTGCTTCTTCACCATCGACCCTGACCTCGGCGTCCTCCAGGGACCCCTCTATGTGCCTTTCTATGGATTCCTTCTCTTCTACCTCGTCTTCTGCTTCATCGCAGCGGCTACATCGGAAAACAAGGAAAACAAAGAACAGATCGACGGCCTCCTCCTCTCCGGCGCCCTGATTGCCGCCGGCACCATCCTCGAAGCCATCGACTGGCTGACCCTTTTCCTGCCCTTCTTCATCACACTCGGCGTTTCCTGTATTTACATCACCGTCAGAAACCCGGACCTCTTCAAGGACAAGAAAACCGGCCTCCTCTCCAGTGCTGCCTTCAATCTCCTCATGAAAGAGCCGCTGAAACACCATCAGGCCTGCGGCTTCGGATTTGCCATCCGCAGCTACAACCAGTGCCGCGTCTCCTACGGAAGCGCCGTCGTCGACCGCTACCTTTCCCATTTCGGCGAATACATCAGGAACGAATTTCCGAAGAAATACTGCTTTTATCTCGATAACGGCCATTTCCTCATCGTTTCCCCGGGCTTCATGGACATTCATGCGGCCATTGCCAAAATCCATCAGCAATTCAAGGACCCATGGATCAGGGAAGGCGAATCCGCCTCCTTTGACATCGGCTGCTGCTACATCGACAACCGCCTCAACTACTCCAGCCCTGCCGAACTCCGCGAATCTCTGGAGCTTGCCTTCAACGACATCGACACCCTCGAGCACAAGGACATCGTCGTCGACGAGAAATACAAACAGCGCGCCGAGCGCCAGACCCACATCCGCAAAATCCTCCGCAAAGCCATCGAAACCGACTCCATCGAAATCTTCCTTCAGCCGCTCATGGATGCCAAGACAGAAGAACTCACCGGTGCAGAAGCCCTCGCGCGCCTCCGTGACGACGACGGCACTATCATACCGCCGGGTGATTTTATCGAGCTCTCCAACTCCATCGGCGTCATCAACGCCCTCGACGATCAGGTCTTTGATAAGACCTGCCAGTTCATCAGCGCAGGCGGCCTTACCCGCTGCAACATGAACTGGATCCACGTCAACCTCGCTCCCACCCAATGTCTGAACCTCGACCTTGCCGACCACCTGAACGAAATCCGCCGCAGATACTTCATCCCCTTCTTCACCATCCGCCTCGAACTCATCGAAGACGGAGCGCTCAACCCGAACGGGAAAAAGCAGATCAACCTCCTCAAGGAAATGGGCTTCGACATCGTCCTCGACGACTACGGCACCGGCTACTCCAACGCCAGCCGCATGAAAGACCTCTCCTTCAGCGAGATCAAGATCGACATCTCCCTCGTCAAAGACTACTGCAGCCATCCCGACCCCTACCTTCCGAACCTCGTCTCCACCATGCATGCCCTGGGCCTCATGATCACCGCCGAAGGCATAGAAACAAAAGAAATGGCCGACAAGATGAAAGCCTTCGGCGTCGACCACCTTCAGTGCTACTACTACTCCAAGCCCCTCAGCATCCCCGACTTCCTCCAGAAATACAGCAAATAGCCCCCTCCAAGGACATGACTTCTTCCCTATCTTATGAGTCATGTCCTTTTTTATTGGGGGAAATTGGAAAAATGGAAAGCATTTAAAACCGGAAAACCAGACTAACGTCTGTCCGAAATGCAACTCATCCGCCCGACATCAGAATTTGAGGTCGGGCACCTTCCCTTCCAGGGCAAGGTCAAATGCAAAACCATACAACCTCGCTATCGCTCAAGAACTGCACTCCCTTCACCAGCGTCAGTATAAGGATAGGCTGGATCCACCCCGATGGGCAGTTTTTTCGATTTTGATGGATATCATCGAACGAGCACTTTATAGTTTATATTTACAGTGAACTCATTTAAATCGCCATTGATAGTAGCCGCGCTCGCCGGTACGGAAGGTTTTGACCTGCCCCAGCGGGGAAGGCGTCTGGCTTATCTTTTAACTGTTGCCAGAGAAAGGGGTGCAGTATTCATTGGTTTTTAAAATATGAAAAGGTTCTGCGAGCGTCAGCTCGGTCGTATGGTGTTTTGCGAAGCTGGCTTGTTTTCCAATTTCGTTCTGTTTTCCCCTCGAGCACCCCGTCTCCTCCCCTCCCCATTTCCTCATGTTAAGCACGGCGAAGTTGAGGGGGAATCAATCTCTTTTAATGCAGGATTTCCTCATATATCATCGACTCGTTTTCTTGAAGCGCGATTTCCTTCGATGAAAACGAGTCTTTTCTTTTTATCTTCAGGCTGTCTCGTCTTTCTCGGGCAGGCTTTTCCCTTTCCCCTTTGATTGGCAGTCTCCATGTCCTTGCATTTTCTTCACTGTATTTGCAAATGCTTATAATCTATAATAGGTATAGAATACGTATTTTATATAATTTTGATATAACTCCTTCATAGGTTCCGCCTTACAAGCTCTTGTTTTGAAAGAAGGTGAAGGACATGGATGCCATCTGGAAATTCTTCGGCGAGTGGGATGTCGATTTCTGCCTTGCCTCGCTGCCAGTGCTTCTTCTGTTCCTGCACTTCTATACAAGAAAGCTTCAGGTTCCTCTGAAGGATATTATTTGGCTCTTCACGGAAATTTGGGGGATGAATAATTTTTAGGTAAAGAATGGAATCG
>OGWZ01001300.1_pt1 | contig 23917 bp, 10 predicted proteins | sample 1576141 | NCBI WGS metagenome assembly OGWZ01 (sample SAMEA3541512, study PRJEB24748) | human gut metagenome | biome: human gut; feature: human-associated habitat; material: faeces | place: China | collected 2012
ACCTGGTGTTGATGGGAAGTTTGGATCGTTTGGTGTTTCTGGTTTTGGAACCAAGCTTCCAAGTGGTTTGTAAGTAACCGTTTCTTCAAGATTATCTTGAGTAACTTTCTTAGTTGGAACGCTTGCTTTATCCGCATAGTAGCCAGTGACATTTGGCGTTGGCACTGACGCATAATCCGTCTTATTAGCTACCCATGGTTCATTTGGATTAAGAATTTTACCTGTAACTTTATCAAGTTCCAAGGTACGTGTCCATTGTGCGTTTTGTACATTGTCATTTGGTGTCTGACTTCCTGCACCTACATAATGAACCGTTGATGTCACATCTTTCTTCCATTGATCTGTCGCTGGATACTTAGGACTGTCTGGATCATTTGGATTGATTGGATCTGTTGGGTTATGTGGATCATTTGGTCCTACTGGAACTTTATCATGTTCTAACTTAACAGTAAATTCTTGATCTACAGAAGCATCATTATCATATTTCTTCTCATCTGCTGTAGCTTTAGTAAATCCATCTTCTACTAGTTTGTAACCTTTATCAACAAACTCTTGAATCTTATTAGCAGTTGAATAATCAATATTAGCTCCTGAATCACCTTCAACAGAATCACTAGCTAATTCTTTATTATTATCAGACACATCAACATAGTGAATTGTAGCTTTCTGTTTTTCTTTCTTATAAACAACTACAGTTTCATAGCTTCCTAAATCAGATTTAGCTACAATATTACGCCAATAAGTGTCAGAAATTGTTCTACGACCTGCGCTAGTTTCAATGATAGTATCAGCCGGCGCAGTAGAAGGATTATAAGTATAAGAAGCAGCTACACTATCTGCATTGTCTCCTGCTTTTAGACCAGGAACATTGGTTGATAAAATTTCAGCCTTATAGCCACTTAACTTAGGAGATGTTACAGCAGTATAGTTGACAGTTTCGTCGTTTGTAGTTCCTGCTACTCTCCAACCTGTATCAGCTTTACCATCACCATCGATATCACCAACATTGTATTTTGCTTTACTGTAAGCAGTTAAGAATTCGTCACCATTACTTACAGTTGAATTCTTCAAAACATCTTTAAATTGGTCCTGATCAATGGCAACCTCAAGCGTACGATTCCAATCTGATGATTGAATGACGTCATCTTTAACTGGTGTACCATCTTCATAAACATATTTGATAACGTTTTTATGGATAGCTGTAGGATTAATTGTGGAACCGTTCGAAATCCAAATATTTTGACGGTTATCACCAACAGGGTCAATACCATATGTTCTGTCAGTTGCTGAAATACCACCTGTAGATGAGCCTGTTGGAACTGATTGTGCATTTGCAGGATTAATATCAGCATGGTTACTTTGGAAACCGGCAATACTCAATGCTCCACCTTGGATATTAGTCCAAACAGAACTTTGCTTGTTACGGCTTTGTGCATCTCTACCATCTTTATTCAATGAATAAACAGTATAAGTTCCAAGACCTGAATTAACGAGTGTTCCTGTTGGACCGTTAAATTCTACTCGGTTACCTGAACTAGCTGATTTATCTGAGATATAAAGAATATTACCGTGACCAATATCTTCAGGATTGTTACCTTGAGGAGTAGATGCTGGCAATTTACCTGTCACTTCTCCGGCTGAAAGACCATCTGATCTAGTATAACGTAGTAATGAGACATAAAGTGGGTTGTTAAATTGGAAGAAGGTATTAGAACTATTTCCCAAAGGTACCGAAATCAACTCCGCATAATAGTTAGTATTATCATCTCGGATATCTACGATAGAACCCTTATTAGCTTGGAATAGTGGTTGATTCTTTCGACCACTAGTAGAGTCAAGTGAAATAACATCATCCCAGGCATTATCACCACGATCATCCATTTGGACACGGAATGTTGCATAGTCATCTACGACAATGCGACCATTTTCATTTAGACCAATATAGTTATAACCGTCATAGCTTCCTGAAGGGCCTCCACCACTCTTTGGACCTTTACCTACTGAGTGGAATGTATTGGTTGAATTTTTACCAAAATTAACTTTCGAATTATTACCTAAGTCAATCGCAACACCGCGGCCTTTATTTTCAAAACGAACTTTAGAAGTTGCACCTGTTGTAAACTCAGCATTATTACCGGCCATCACACCATCACGACCATTTAATTCAAAGGTCGCACCGTCTCCGATAATAACTTTACTTGGTCCATTCTTACGATTGCTATTTCCAGCACCATAACCACCGAAACGATCTTTATCTGTTACACCATCTCCAGGTCGATTGATACCAAGCGAAATACCTTGTCCGATACTAGTGTTAAGTACAAGTTTTGACTCTTTACCTGTTTCTACTGTACCGCCATCTGCCATAAAGATACCAGCATTATGATATCGAGCAGTATCTGTAGCATTGTCAGTGTTCATATTAATGGTTAGGTTAGCTCTATCTTGAACACTAACTTTAGCGCCACTTTCAAGAGTGATTGCATCCCCTTGAGAAGAACGGTTAAGTGTTAGACTAGCCCCCTCAGAAACAATGACAGCTTTAGCATCATGAATGTTTGATTCACGACGTTTATCTGATCTACCAGCTTGTCCCACGTTACGTTGAACATACTGAGTTTGTCCATTTCCAGATTGATAGCTATCACTAACAGTTGATGTTGTATTTCCTTTAATAACAACATTGGTGTTTCCACCACCACCATAAAGTGACGAACCAACACTGGTTACATTGTCAAAAGTAACAGTATTTGGACCACTTGTCTTAGATAAATCAACAGGTCCCTTTGAGTTAGCTGATGCCAATTTAAGGTTTTTGAAGTTAAGTTCCCAAGCTGCACCAGTTAATTCTAAGGTATTTGACAAAAGATCTAGACTAGCATTTTGATTTTCACCTTTGATTGTAAGTGGACGTGCTTGAGTGTTAATAGTGATTTTACGGTCAACAGATCCTGAACGTCCATTATCTGTATTACCATTATCACCTGCTGCTACGATATTACCTTTAACGGTAATTTCTTTAATACTACTGTCTTGAAGTGCTGCAACAAATTCACTCCAACTAGATACTTCTTTCTGAGCATCTACTGCTACTGTTGATGAAGCTGATGCTGCTGCACTCGTATCACGACGCGTACGACTAGAACGATTAGAATCATCCGAATTAGATGACTTTTGAGTTTTATCAGATGAATTTTCGTGACTATCAGTTTGACTCACTTTATCTGAATGATTCTCAACAGATGATTCTGAAACAGACTCATTAGATTCTTTTACTGTCTCAGCCTGTGTATTTGTTGTTTCTCCTGTTGATGCATCCGCAGAAGTTGTTACACTTGGAGTTAAATCAAGTGTTGCAGATGGTTCAGTAGATGCTGAAACAACAGACGTAGGATCTGTCTGTTGTGCCGTTGTTGTTGAAGTAGTTACTAAACTACTCGAATCATCGCCGGTAACAGATTCCTCTGGTGTTACCGGTGTGTCGGTACTGGCAAGCTCATCAGCTTGTGCACCATGTGCTGCAAACAGTGCCGTTCCCAAAAGCACTGAGCAAACGCCGATTGAATATTTTCTCAAAGAAAAACGTTGGCGTCGATTAAAAAAATCTTTCATCTCATAAATTCCTCCCAATTGAATTATGATTCAATTGCTGTTGCTTAACATTTATGCTGTAACCGTATTCTACCCCTTTATAATTTAACTGTCAATAAAATTTTCTGTTTTTTTACACTAGTACGATTTTTATAACGATACAGTATATATGTCGTTTAACATAATGAAACAAAGATTACAACAAACAATCATCTCGTTTTCATAATTTAACAACACATATCTAACATAGTTATGAAGATTAAAAATTAATAATACATTATAATTTATAATAAATTTATATTATTTGCAGTAAATTAAAATATACCTAATTTATAAAATTTTTGATTGATAAAACGTACTATTTCTTAATGATGTGTCCTACTTTACTATGAAAAGAACACTAAGAGTAGTCAAGATATTTCTCGTCACCAACCAAACACGTACCATCAATGACTTATCACTTTGATGAAAATGGACGAGCGAAGCAATTGTAAGATAAGTCCACAAATCGACTAAAATTATTCTCATTCGTCATACAGATAAACGACAAACAAAAAGTCCAAATCAAACTATTGATTTGGGCTTTTTGGTAGGTAAAGAATTATTGGTCCTTTTTTAATCTTTTTAAATGTTTATATAGACCCAGAGCACGATCCAGTTGCATAGATTCGATAGGACGTTTGCCCTTGATATAGAGATTTCCATTGGTCGCATTCATCAACCCTGTTTTAGCAATGGCATAGCCAGTAATCATGCCACTATAAAGGAATTTTTCCAGTTCATTGACATCTAAAACTCTGCTTGAAGGTTCAAGAATACCAAATTCTGCCTCATAAATCTCGACAAGTCTTTTAAACTTATAGGCTGTTTTTATGGGCATATCTCCGACATTTCCCTTGGCATAATAATGATAGAGATTCTGTGGGCTTAAGTCTGCAGATGCCACCTCTTGACCATTGGGCGAGTAAGGTTGTGATTTAATGAAAGTATTAAGCTTGCCAATATCAATGTGGGAGTCGCTAACATTTTCCTTAGGAACAGGGAAGTCATTCCTATCAACAATCTCCCTTCGTCTTATAGTTGCCAACAATTCATAAGGCTCGACTCTAAGTCTTTTGGAGAATTTTTCCAAAGTATCAAGCGAAACCGTTCCTCTTTGATTGATCAGGTTATAGTTGGTTTGAGCCATACCAGATGAGACTACAAAGGCTGTCATGCGTTCTCTGACTTCCCCCTCATCCATATCTTCCGTGATTTCCAGCTTCTTGCGAATATTGTGCCACAAGTTTTGGGTGACTTGATCAGGATCTCTTGGAAACTCAAAAACTTCATACTGATTGTCTCGAGCTAAGAGCTTTCCAAGTGTAATGTTTTTCCCAGTCACCTTGGCCAGACCATTAGTAATAGTTACAATCTTTGGGATATTTCCCTTAGGCTTGTTCATAAAGAGCATCCGAAGGCTTCCTGATGGAATCCCCGTGGCTTCTGAGAGCTCTCTGTAACTCTTTTTGTCTTTCCAAAATTCCCCCATACGAGCTTTTTCTGCATTTTCCCAGAAAAGCTCCTTAAGGGGTTTGGGGGCATTCAGCTCATCCGAAAATAGTCGTTTTGACATCATTGTCTCCCTCTAAAATTGCTGTTTTAAAATTAGTCCGAATCTATTATCTCATATTTTTAATAAAAATCAAATCATTTCCTAATCAATAATCATTACAATCAGCTAGTCGTTTAGAGTTTTTCTTGGGTTAATTGAGCACAAAAATTCCCCTCGTACTTGAACGAAGGGAGTTATTTGACTAATAATTCCAGTTTACCAAGAGATATATTAAGCTCGAGCCAAACATATCTGCTAAGGCATGAACGAGGAAAAATGGAAGCAAGTTTTTAACCTTGTACTTATAAAGGAAATAATAGAGGAGACCAAAGACCACACCGATAACCAGAGCCCATAGCATGCCCTGATAGGTATGGAAGGAGACACGAACAATGGTTGAAAAGAGCAAGACCAACCACTTATACTTGTCCTTAACCGAGGTCAAGAGTCCTAGGAAGAAAAATTCCTCGTAGAAACCGTTGAGCAGACCATAAGCAATTGCCATAGGTGACAAAGCCATAAACTTATCAATCACAGCCATAGGGCTAATAAATGCTAGAACCTGAGGACTAAAATAATTATATTGTCCTGACAAAGTACTTACCATATCAGCAAATAAGCCCATGATAGCGAAAATAAAGGGTACCCAAAAGAGAACAGACCACTTTAGACGGATTGGCAATTGTTTAAAGTCAAAATGGCGTATCCAGAGATAAATAATCGCTAAGGCTATGAGAATAATCTGCAAGGTGAAATTGCTTGAGTAAGCTGCTCCTTCACTGGCTGTATTTGTTGACGTCTCACTGATTGCTGTGGAAAGGCTTGGAGACAAACTGGCCAAATACATCTGTGTCGAACGAACAATAAACTGGCCAAACATAATCAGCGTAACAATACCAATATCAAACCATCTCAGTTCCTTGAGCGGCTGGTCAGGATGAATTTTCTTAAGTAAAGACATGGTCCTTCCCTTCTTTCTAGTATCTTCATCGAAGACTGGTTTATTTTTTTAAGGTTATTATAAGCCATAAACCTTAAAGTAAAACTAAAATTTGCAGTAAGATTAGTATTTCATTTGAGAAAAAAAAGCAAGGGAAAGCATGTTTCCTTTGCTCCAAACACCTTATTAATCATTCTTTTTGACAACGCTAACTAAGACAAGGAGTTGGAAAATGGCTAGAGCAAATAAGACCATAAAGCCATTTCGACTACCTTGAGCCGTTGCTTGTGCAAAGTCAATCTTGTGATTAGCTTGACTCATAGCAACAATTAGAGATGCTAACGTTGTTCCCACTGCTCCTGCAAATTGTTGGAGCGTGTTAAAGATGGCATTGGCATCAGCGCGTTGATCTAGCGACAGTTGTTTCTGTCCATTGGTCATGACATTACCAAAGGAAACGCCAAGCCCCGTCATGAAAATCATATAAAAGACGAGGATTAACGTATTGGAAAGAGAGAGACCAAACAAGCTAAATAACAACTGAGCGAGTACGATAAGGATTGCTCCAATCAGAATCGGTTTACGAGCTCCCATCTTATCTAAAATGATACCCGAGAACGGAGCGAATCCTGCACCGATAATAGCACCTGGAAGCAACATTAAGGCTGCAGAAGTTGTATTCGAGTGATTAACCAATTGCACATAGTTTGGCAAGATAAAACTCATCGCAAGGGATCCCAATTGGAAAGAGAAGAAAGCGATGATATGACCTGTCAGTTTACGATTTTTCAAAATGGAGAGGTTGATGATGGGGTTCTCTAATGTTGTTGAACGCCAAATCAAAAGGACAAGACCTAAGATACCAATTAAAAGCCAACCTAAGACTGAGAAACTGAAGAAAGCATGATCAGCAACCCCATGAATGCCTAAAATCAAGCCCAAGAAAAGAAAGATGGTAGCTAGTAGACTGAGGAAATCTAAAGATTCACGTTGCACCTCACTCTTTTGCTCAATCGAGCGAAGCCCTGCAATCAGTGAAGCCAAGAGAATAGGAAACTGGACGAGGAAGATAGAACGCCAACCAAAGTGTGCTGTCAAGAGACCACCAACAGTTGGTCCAATGGCTGGTGCAACAGCTGTAATCAGTGTCCCAACTCCCATCATAAGACCAATCTTACGACTTGGTACCTGCTCTAAAATGATGTTAAACATGAGAGGCAGGGCAAAACCAACACCCATCCCTTGAACCAATCGTCCCAAAACAACAAAGCTAAAACTAGGTGCTATAAAGTCGATGAGAACACCTAAAATAGACAAGAGGTTGGCGACAAGAAAAATGGTTTTCATCTTAAACGAGCGCTTGAGATAGGCAGATAAGGGAACCACGCAAGCGACCACTAGAAGATAAATGGTTGTAACCCATTGTACAGTTGATGTATTGACTGAAAATGCCTTCATCAATACAGGAAAGGTGATGTTCATAGCTGTTTCACCAGCTACTCCACAAAATGAAAGGATTCCTGTCGCAAAGATGGCACACAGGACCTTGGTGGAGATTTTTTCGTCTGACATAAGTATTTGTTCCTCCTAAATAAACTTAAATATTACGGTAGTGTTGTAAGATTTTGAGAAAGACTTCTCTCTCTTTAGCTGAAAATTGCTGGGCAAACTCTTCTTCCTCTTTTCGAAGATAAGATTGACAGGCAGAAGCGATACTGAGAGCTTTATCCGTGAGAACAACCGCTTTTTGCCTAGCGTCTTTCGATGAGGTATGTCGTTCGATAAGGCCTTTTTTCTCCATCCGCTGTAAGAGAACTGTCGTTGTCGAACGCTGAATCTCAAATTCGTGCTCAATGTCACGTTGAAATACCTCATGATTAGCATGATTGGTTATAAAATCGATAATGGCCATCTGATTTCCAGTCAAATCATACTGCCTAGCAAACTGATCAAAGTGGCGCATCATATTGTTATTGGCTTGCTTCAACAAGCGTCCAAAGTGGTCCAAAAAACAACTCCTTAACTACATTGTTAGCTAACTAGCGATTAACAGTATAGTAGAATTATTAACTCAAGTCAATAGATTCTTTCAAAAAATAGAAAAACTCAAGGACTTAAATCCTTGAGTTGCTTCATTTAGTCTTTCTTTACAGGAATTTCCTTAATAACACGCGCTGGGTTTCCACCTAGCACCACATTGTCACCAAAGGACTTAGTCACAACAGCGCCTGCCCCAACCACTACATTATCCCCTAGGGTAACACCAGGAAGGATGGTCACGCCTCCACCAGCCCAGAAATTATCACCAATCGTAATAGGTGCTCCGTACTCAATGCCTGAATTACGTTCAGTTGGATCAAGCGGATGCAAGGGCGTCAAAAACTGACAATTAGGGCCAATCATGGCATTGTCACCAATCGTGATAGGACAGACATCCAGCATGGTCAAATTCCAGTTAGAGTAAAAATTTTCACCGATATGGATATTAACACCGTAATCCGTAACGAACTGAGGATTCATGGCAACATTTTCACCAGTCGAACCAAACCAAGATTTGACAATCTCTGCCCTCTTGAGACGGTCAGGCTCAGCATTGAAGGCCCATTGTTTTTCTCTTGAGCTGGCCGCTAGGGCACGTAACTCAGGATCGCTAGGTTTATAAAAGTCACCTGCTATCATCTTTTCATATTCAGTTGGCATGGCATACTCCTTTTTTGCTTCTTCTCCTATATTGTAATATAGAAGTGATGTTACCACAAGTGAGACTCCCATACAAAAGTATGTAAAGTCTTTATTCTACTTAATTATATATCGATGGTCTCACCAACAGCTAAAACCCTATAACCTGCTGATTCAACTTCTTTTTTAGTTGTCTTGTAATGACTATAATCATCAATATGAATGGGATAAATTCTTTTAGGTTGAAGGAGATCATTCATTCGGTTTAACATTTTTAAGTCCATGGTAAATGGGCCACCAAATGAACCTGATTTTACAGCACCTAAATTAGCAAAAATAGCATCTATATTTTGAGGAACATTTTTTGTTAAACCTGGGTACAAAACAGTATCACCGGTAAAATAAATGACTTTAGTTTCTGACGAACTTGTAATTGATATTTGATAACCATTCACTTTACCAACAATCTTTCGTATGATGTAGTTGCTGGCATGATAAGCCGGTAGTGCTTTAATGGTGATACAATAGTCAGCGACTTGAAATGATTGTTCTTCTCCCCATTTTAAAACAAAGTTATTTAAGCCAGATAACCCATTTAAGATTTTCTTATTAGGAGAAATGACTGTTTTACCCTTCAAATAATCTTTCCCTACATCATCCAAATGATCTTGATGCCCATGAGTAATTAGCCATACATCAACTTTGCTAAGAAGAGACTCATCCTTATAAACATCAGTTTGTTTCTCGGAGACAAATCCTTTAAACTGAACTAAAGTTCCCTTAGGAGATAAGTCAGGATCAATTCCAATATGAAATTGATTATCAATGGAAATGACGCCACATGCAACGCCACAATAAGTAAACGAAATAGACATAGTACCTCTTTTTTAAAATAAGCGACAAGTTGAAAAACTAGTCATTAACAACAATGGAATGAGCATTTTAGTACATAGCTCTTGTAACTAGATTATAGTTTTTATCATCACTTTTATCAATACCAGCGTATGTTCGACGCCTTCTTTTACGTTTAAAATACTTAGTTTCCACATACCTCAGTTAACCAAGGCACAAAAAATCCCAAGTGCACTATGCAACTTGAGATTTTTTTCTGTCTGGGCATGCCTGAGTCATTCAGGGCTTTATATTATTTGTCCTTTTGATCTTTGTGATCTTTTTTATTTTTCTTTTTACGTCCGTTGCGGCCAAGTCCTAGACCTGTTACCGATACGGTGAAGCCAGCGATATTGATGGTTTCTTCAATCTTACCTTTGCTTGCTTCTTCCTCATTTGAGAGATTAATTGGCATCTTGTGTTTAGAGCCTTTACCCTCGGCTTGACTTGAAACAGGTGCTTCAAAGTCATCGCCTGGTCCATAAGTAACTGGTCCATCATGAGATTCCACTTGCTCTTCGACTTGGTCGAGAACTTCTAGGTCTTGGATCTCTTCAACAACGATATCGTCTGCCTTGTCTTCCTTAGGTTTACCGTTAATATCGCCTGTAAGCGGGATATAAACAACGGTTTCTTCAAGGTTACGTTGACCTACTGTCTTACCTTCAACCTTATCCTTGTCAGCACTGTAGCCTTCTACTTCAGGAGTGATGACTGTTTCAAATTGACCTTTGTTTGAAGTCCAGTAGCTTGAACCAAGCTCTTCACCTGTAACCTTGTCAATAGTCAAACTACGTGTCCATTGAGCAGTTTGGATGTTATTGGCAGGAAGTTCTGCTTGTCCATCGCTAGATGTGTAAAGAACTGTGAAGGTTACGTCTTTGATGTAGCTTTCGCGTTCTGGCCATTTGGCACCATCAGGATTTGCTGGGTTGATTGGTGTACCAGCTTCTTGGATGTTATCTGGACCTACTTGAACGGTACCATGACGAAGGGTAACCATGAAGTTTTGGTCAACATGTGAATCGCCATCAAAGATCACACCGTTTGTGAAGCCATCAGCAAGGAGGGTATAACCACGGTCGCTATAGTACTTGATACGTTCGATTGTTGAGTATTCAATCACTTCGCCTGATTTACCAAGCAAGTCGACCACTTCAAGTTTCTTACGAGTTGTACCGTCAACATAAGTGACTGTAGCTTTCTGAGCATCCTTGAGGTAAGTAACCACTTCCATGATTTCAGGAGTTTCCACAGAAACCTCTGTCATTTCAGCGACTTCCATACGGTCTGGTGTAAATCCGACAACCTCTGGTGAAGGAACCGCTGAGAAGCCAGCTTGAGTACTTGACCATGCTTCATAATTGATAGCACCTGTCACAAGGTTAACATTAGCCAAACGTTTGAAATCAAGAACTTCAACGTAGTCGTCGCTAGCCAAACCACCTTCTTCGAAGACATACTGGATAGTACGTGTCACATCGGCACGGTTTTCAAGCATTTCTACGCTATTTGGCCAAACTGGGCTATTCACATCATTTGGATCTACGACTTCACCTGCAACTGGTGCTGGCATATCTGGGTCGATAAGAACCAAACGTTCACGAAGAACCACTTCGAAGACTTGGTCAAAGTCAGAGTCACCATTGTAAGTGTGGTCAAAGGCTTCTGCATAACCATCGTTAACAAGTTCATAACCTTGTTTGAGCAAGTTTGCGATTTGTTCATCAGTAGAGTAGTCAATCTTCTCACCTGAGCTTCCGACGACAACATCACGAGTCAATTCTGACTTATCAAGCTCATTCATGTAAAGGATAATAGCTTTTTGCTCATCCTTAGCATAAACCACGTTGGTATCTTGACCTGGGTGCTCTGGAGTAATAAAGGCCTTTTCAGAAATGTAACCAAGAACATCTGGAACGACTGTTTCCATAGCCATGGTTGGATCTTCAGGATCGTTGTTGTAGCTTGGAGTAGGTGCATTTTCGATTGGTGTACCATACTCATCTACTGGAATAATCTTACCAAGTTCTGTGTAAGTAACAGTATCTTCCACTTCTGGAAGGTCTGGGCGAACTTCAAGACCACCAGCTTGACATTTATCTGCATAGAAGCCTTCAACTACTGGAACTTCTACAACATCATAAGTGAAGCTTTCTTGATCCCAAGTGCTTGTTTGTTCCACTTGGTTAAACTTACCGTGGAAGCTGAAGCTATCTTGAATGTTGATAACTGGATCTTTGTAGCCTGCACCTTGGAAGGTAACCGTTTGTTTCGTATCTTGCGTGATATCATCCAAGATTGGTTCGTAAACCAAAGTTTGGTCCAGGCTGAGGTCAATTGGCAATACCAATTCACTTTCAGCTTGGTAGCCAGCAACTTGTGGTGCTGGTGTTTCAATAACTTGCGTAGCATCTTGAGGATCATTAGCATAATGAACTGGTTCTGCATCCGCGATTGGATTACCAAAGGTATCAACAGGGATAATCTTACCGAGTTCTTTATAGACAACACTGTCTGTGGCTTCTGGTTTATCAGGTGTAACAATCTGCATACCAGCCACAGCCTTGTCCGCATAGTAACCTTCGATAACTGGGACATTAACCTTAGCAAAGGTATAGCTGTCTTGATCCCAAGTGTAAGTGTCTTCTGCTTGATTGTACTTACCAGTGAAAGTAAAGTCAGACTGGATATTAATAGACGGTGTTGCTTCGCCAGCTCCTTTGAAGAAGACCGTTTGCAAGGTTGGTTGCGTTACATCTTCAAGGATTGGAGCGTACTCAACAAGAATATCGTCTGTCAAGCTCTCAGGCATGACACTTTGTTGCATTGGACGATAACCCGGAATGTGGGGAACAAGTGTCTCACTAACCTTAGTTGGGTTATTGGCATCGTTGTTGAAGGTTGGCGTTGGAACGTTTGGAATCAAGCGTCCATTCGCATCAATAGGAATAATCTTACCAAGTGGAACGTAGGTAATGGTTTCTTCGATGTTATCTTCAGTAACCTCTCTACCTTTTACTTCTACTCGATCGGCAAAATAGCCTAAAACAACTGGTGCATAGATGTCATAATACTTGGTCTTGTTTGGTAACCATTCTGTCTCGTCAACAAGCTCACCTGTGACCTTGTCAAAGGTAAGGGTACGGACCCAATAAGCCTTTTGCACATCGGCATCTGGCAAATCCGCATTGCCATCTGTACTCTTGTAAAAGACTGTGAAGCTTACTTCTTTCTCGTAAGCATACTTAGATGGCCACTTAGGTCCATCTGGATTATTAGGATTGATTGGAGTATCTGGGACTTGCTCATGGTCAGGCCCTACCTTGGCAACATCGTGTTGCAAGAGGACAAACCACTCTTGATCATCAATATCCTTATCATCAAAAATGGCATCTTTAGGGAATTCGTCCTGAATCAAGTCATATCCCATGTCCTTGAAAGTCTTGATACGTGTTGCTGTTCCGTATTCAATCGCTTCACCCAATTCCCCGGTCAACTGGTCACTAACCAAGTAAGCACCGGTAGTTTCATCAATATAAGTGATGCTGGCTTTCTTGAAAATTTTACGATACACAACCGGAGTATCCCCTCCTGGTTTGTTCGGTACTACACTTTTAATATCTGTCATATAATCTTGAACAGCTGGTGTTGCTGTCTCACCCGCCTTTCGTGGATCTTTTTTGTTATTGTTATACTGCTTAGTCAAAGCACCTGGAATATATTCCCCATCTTCTGTCACAGGGATAATGCGTCCCAATTTCCTATAGGTCACATGTTCCGTTACCGTTGGCACATAGGGTGTGACAACGTTAAAACCCGCTTCTTTTTGGTCAGCGAAATAGCCCTGGACAACTGGTACCGATATCTTAGGATAGGTATAACTGTCCTTGTCCCATTCGATTAAGCCAGTCTTCCTATCTCTAGTTCCTGTAAAGACATGGTTTTCCATGACTTCAGGGTCTGGAGTTTTAGAATCTGCTCCTTGAAAAATAATCTCTTGCTTAGATGGAATCCTCACGATTTCCGATTGGGCATGATTATCAAAGAGGGCTTCGTCAGCTCTAGCAAAATCTAATGGAGAGGGGGCACTGTGGTCAGAGCGACTTTTTGGGTTAGTCAATAATTTAGAAAGATCTATAGTATCAACTAAATCAGAGTCCGCTGATTTATGTGCAATATGCTCTTCGGCAGTTCTTGCTGCTGCTTCAGTCGCATCTTCCCTATAGGCTCTCAAAAATACTCCCCCTTTCTTCTTTTTATGAGAAATAAAATCCTATACTTGCTAAGTTCTCATGGAAATCTTTTCTATTAAGATTTCATTTTCCCTCGGAGAAGCTAACAAGTTCTTATCAAAGATTAAAATTTTTGATATCTCTTATATATACTATAATACGAGAATCGAATTTTTACAAGTAAGGTGTAAGAACTTTAATCATTTTAACCCCTAAGTGAAAAAATAGTGCTTTAATGTGCAATATCTATCAAGTAGTTTATGAAAGTGACATCAAAATGAGATTACCCCGATAACTTAAATGATGAGTCTTTAATGGAGTTTTCTCTCCCTAAAGACACTCTCATAAGAAATACACTATAAACTATCACAACTACTTCTCATCTTTGAATGGCTAGAGCCTTACTGTATTTGTTAAAGAAATGGCCTATTAGGAATGACACAGGCCAAGCCTGCGACTAGTCCTCGACTAGGGATGCCAATAAATAACTGGTATTACTCCTAGTATAGATTGACTTTGACGCTTCGTCAATAGATTGGAACCATTTAATGAAAATCCCTAATTTTAAAGCTTTCTCGTATTAAATTGTGCATTAATAATAGTCATTGGGATTAGGCTATTTTGCTGTCATTCTGGGCACCAAATAGTCATAGGTATTTCACAACTCAGCCAAGAAAAGGGTTAAATGACTATTCACAGTCCACATCTCAGTCTTTACGGAAACCCAGTTATGCCATAAAAACCGAGACTACTGTCTCGGTTCATACAGTTTGGAAACGATTAGATTTGTCCTCGGCCTTGAGCATCAAAGTAAACCCACCATCCTGGACTCACTTCAACCCAACGGTTAACAGCCATCTCACCTGAATTTGGATCATAGTAACGAACAACGCCGTTCACACGAACCAAATGACCTTTGATTTGTTTACCATTGTTATCAAAGAGGAGGTTTTGTCCGTTGATAGTAACCATGCCTTTGACAGCATTACCATTACCATCGAAGTAATACCAGCTACCATCGATTTCATGGAATTGATTACGGTAAAGCTCACCTGAGTTTACATCATAGTAACGAAGGTTGCCATCAACATTAGCCAAAGCACCTTTCACTTGACGACCATTTTGATCAAAGTAGAGGTTTTGACCATTGATATTTTGTGAACCTTTTACGGCTGCTCCATCATTATTGAAGTAAGCCCAAACACCTGGTTCAATTTCAGCAAAACGGTTGCGAGCCATTTCACCTGAGTTAGCATCATAGTAACGGATAGTACCATTCTCATTAACAGTACGCCCTTTAACTTGGACACCATTGTTATCAAAGAAGAGTTCTTGACCATTGATGTTTTGGTGACCTGTCACACGTTTACCATTACCATCATAGTATGCCCAAACGTTATTACCAATTTGTACGAATTGGTTGCGGCCTGATGTATTGTTATTGTTGTTATCTGGTCTTGGATCTTGTTTACCATTTGCATTCAAGACACCGTTTTGGTCGTAGTAGAATACTTGACCTCTGCGGTTTTGACGATAACCATCACGCAATTGCACACCATTAGCGAGGAAGAAGTATTGTTTACCATCGATAGTCTTTTCACCGATTGCCATGCGGCCTGAGTTATCAAAGTAGTAAACATTTCCGTCGTTATCTTTGATGAAGGCATTCTTAGCACGTTTGCCATCGTTATAACGATAGTAAACACTGCCCCAGCTCTTCTCAAACTTACCGCTACCATCACCGTTTTGGTTGTCATTGTTAGTAGATTGGTTGCTTCCGACTACTTTTGGAAGGCTAACTTTACCACCATTTGTACCGTAGTAACCACTTAGACCATTCTTAAGCACGTACTCTGAACCACGGTCAAGAATGTTAGTACCATTCATGTACTTCGCAGACCACTTCGTAATCTTCTCGTCAGTAGTCATGCGTTTACCGTTAGAGATTTGAACACGGTCAAAGATTTGTGGGTAGAGACGTTTCAATTCATCAAGGAAGGCACCACCATATTTACCTTGGTAGTCATTACCAAAGGTACGTGTTTTAGCGGCATAGAGGCTGTGGTTGATGATTGCGCCATCTTTAGTTTCACCATAGTTATTAACACGAGTTGCAGTAACTACTTCGTCACCTGGAAGGTTGTAGATTTGGTCTGGAACCCAGTCAGCAATCGCTGAGATACCTACAGCGTGGAGTGATTTAAGAGCTGCTTTCAAGTCAGCCAATGAACCGTACTTGTTGTCCTTACTCATACCAATATCATAACGGTCTGTAAAGGCATAACCATTTTGGATGACTGAGTCAAGGAAGCTACCGTCATCACTTGAAACGTACTGTGGTGCAAATTCGAATGATGTGATACCCCATGATTTGAAGAGGTTTGCATTTTCAGCAATCTTCTTATTAGTGTATTGTGATGGATTTTGGACGAAGTCTTGGAAGTTAGAGAAACCTTCGTAGATAACTTGTGAATCAAGGGCAGCATTTGATTCGTAAACCAAACCACTGCTGTTCTTTTCTTTACTTGGTGCTACACGCACGTCTTGATTTTCAGAAGCACCTACTGGTACCCAAACGGCAAGGTAACCATCAACTTGAGGGTTACGGATACCACGGATTTCGTTTGCATTAAATGTCAAATTACCATTACCATCAGTGTATTTGACAATGCCGTTAGCATCGCTATCATTCAAGTAAGTAGCCACACCATCGTTTGTTGTCAAAAGCAATGGACGATAAGCTTGGTTACGGTGAGCCGCACCCATGTTAATTGTCAAGTTGCTTGTCAAACGAAGGGCTGGTTGGTTTGAAACGATAACTGCCATACCTTGGTTGCGTGTTTCTGCTGTACCAGCATCAGAAGCACTGTTAGCCCCTGTACCATAACGTACAGATGTCAAGACACCTGCAGCATCCCAACCATTAGTATTACCATAACCGATGTAGTTAACCTTCATATCTTGACCACCGGCTGCATAGCGGATACGACCTTTCAAGAGGGTTTCAATAGCATCATAATATGGTGATTTTTTAGCCATATATTGACCATCATCTGTGTACATGTCTCCATAGTAAACACGTGGCACAGTGTCCTTATGCGTAAGCATCAAGGCATATGCTGATGGGATGTTATATTGTGTGTATTGCTTGTTAGCACTACGCATGTCTCTGTTGTAGATTTCAAAGGCTTTCTTCATTTCATCAAGAGTGAAGGTATTCCCTGTTGATTGAGGGTTGATTTCATTTTTGATGATTTGACCAATGATTGATTGTACCTCTGAATCGTGGGCACGAACAAATGAGTAGTTAGCCATACGTTTAGAGTTTTTACCACTTTCAGAACGGTCATTTAAACTATTTGAAATGAGTGGTTCAACTCCTGAACGGTTACCAATTGGACGCAAGAGTGAATATACCAATGCCAAGTGCATAGGGTCATCCATTGGCAATTGAGCACCTTTGGTGTCTTCATTGTAGTAGGCATCATTGTGAGACCATGCTTCCAAGATAGACAAGTGCTTAATAGCTTGTTCTTGGCTTTGATCAGAACCATACTTAGCTTTGAAGTAATCTGAAGCAATTTGGAGAAGGTCAGCATTGACATTATCCACGGCATCGACACGAACACCATCAAAGTTTTCATCTTCAGAACCACCAGTGATAGTACCGATGTTCATGATGTAGTGGAGCCAGTTCAACTGCTCAGCTTGAACCGCTGGGTTTGAGTTGTCGATATCATTAGCCAACAAGAACTCGAAACCACCGTTACTTGTATCCTTAGTATACTTAGGATTGTGTTTACCTGTTTGGCTAGTTGGTGTGCGGTTCAAGAGACGATAGTCAGAGTTAGCATGACTTGTACGACTATCGTTGTTATAGAGAAGGGCACCACCTTGCAAGTGGTCACTATTATCAAGATTTTCAGAAGTTGAATTCCAACCTGGTTGGGTCTTCACGAAATTTTTGATAGTTGTACGCAACCAGTCAGTGTTACCTTCACGCGCAATACGTTCTTCAATACGTTTTTGAACTTCAAGCGCTGCTTGGTCCATTTGGGTTTGTGAGCTGAATGACGTATAGGTCTGATTGGTACCGAGACCTTGCTCCTTCATGTAGTTGAGGTAGCTCGCTTGGATAGCCTTGCTTGGCCACCAAACTGTAAGCAATGGACGTTTGTCATTTTCAGTTGAAGCAGTCCACTCTTTACCATCTTTCAAGATTTCTTTTGGACGGTACCATGTGTTGGCAGTGAAGTAACCATCAACAAGTTCGATATCTTTATCAGTTGTACCATAAAAGGCATTCTTGTCACCATTTACAGTAACGTTTGTGTTTGTGCTATCAGCTGATGAACCTGTTCCACCGTTCTTGTCGAAACGGTATTCTTTTTGATTAGACAATTCACCAGTTTCAGCGTTGAAGTATTGGCTTCCGCCGTTACGTTCAAGGACATAGTTCTTACGAATAGTGCCGTCATCTTCAACGTAGTATTGTTTTCCATCAATTGTTTTGATGTGACTTGGACCATCAGTTACGACATTGTTAGTTGCTGGAAGGTCGTTGTTTACTACTGTGACAGTATTGTTGGCATTGTTAGTATTGCCGTTAACTGGGGTAGCACGACGGCCTCCTGTAGGACCACGTCGAGCACCAGTCGCACGACGTTCACGTGTCGCTGCGCGATCAGTAACTGTTGTTGTGTCAGTTGTAGTGTTGTTATTTGTTGTATCAACAGCTGTATCATTGGTTGCTGTTGTATCTGTTGTAGTTGCCGCACGATCAGTACCGACTGTCGCTGCCGTATCAACAGCATTCGCTGCAACTGTATTTGTTGTATCAGTTGTCAAATCGAAAGTTGCTGTTGGAGCGGCTTGATCAGTTGCGACATCGTTTGTCGCTGCAACTGCTGTAGTTGGATCCTGAGCAGCCGTTGTATCGTTAGATACAGTACCCGTATCAACAGTAATATCGGGGATGGCTACAGTAGCATCCGTGTGTTCGTCGGCCTGAACGACACCGTCGTTAGTTCCTAAAGAAACCGCTGAGACTGCACCGAGTGACATCCCTGTAACTGCGATGGTTACCCATTGTTTCTTAACTTTGTGCATTTTATAATGTACTTTTTTGTCCATAATAAAAAGACTCCTTTTTCCCATTTATAGCTTCATTCTAAATCATTGAAAGCTTTTTTTCAATAAGATTCGATAAATTTTCATAATTTTTAGAAAAGTCCTTTTATTGCTTTAATAACATTAGTTTTAAATGAGTGTTTAGAATTATAAACATGCTCATTTTAGTTCGTTGAGAAACAGATAACTGACACTCTATGGCTATTTAGAATGATTATTGATAAGACCTCCTTTTAATGGGATTACAAGGAAATCTAATGAAAATTCACAAAATCCTTAAAGCACTTCTCTCAAAGCGACCAAAAATACTATCCTTACCAAACCATTAGGTCTGTTAGGATAGTATTTTTTTTAGACTATCTTCTCATACAAAAACTAAATTCTAACTATCTAAGCTATTCATTACTTACTGAGGTGTCAGAGGGTCAAGTTTGGTTACTCTAGTGCTAATTAAAAATACTCTTTCCCATCAAAAACAAAGGGAACAAAAACCAGATAATTCATCATAAAAAAATGCCTCAAATGCCTATCTACCCTGCTGAAAACAAGGAAAACGGAGTATAATAAAGGTGAAAAGAGTTAAACTATTTAGCAACAAATAGAGGGGTCGGTGAGAAAGATGTCAGTACAACATACAAACTTCAACACAAGCCAAGATAAGGGTAAGACTGGTCAAGAGGTCAATAATCAAGAGCTCATTAAGAAGAAGTCTCCAGACAACAGTCTTGCTTCTATTTTCCTTGCAGTCGCCTTTTATTTAGCTATCGTTTATCTTGCCTTATTTTTGCTCTTAGGCCTGTCAAATCCTTGGGGAATGCTTATAATAATTTTCCTAGCACCTAATTTGATTAGTTTTATCATCGCAACTATCTTAACAGGAATAGGACGTAAAAAAGGGAATAAAAACTTTCTATACACCAGTATTATTTTTTACCTAGTTTCAATTTTTTTGGCCTATGACCCTGACTGGGGAGTTTTTCGAGTTGTACCGATTCTGTTAACTATTCTCGTAACAGTGGGAACAGTCATGTATAAACAAGATAATGAGCAAGACAACAAATAAGGGAACATGTTCAAGTGGTCTCGTATTTTTATGTAGTCATTAGTATTTCAAAAGGTCAGTTCCATTTTGAAACTACGACAACATCTCCAAATCAAAAAACACCTCCTAGCTAGAATGGTTATCTAACATGAAGGTGTTTTTTATTGTGCTTATCTGAGCATTGTAAAGACTTTTACAATCCTGAAATACGAATAGTCTTCGTCCTATTCTTCATTTTTCCTACGTTTGGCAAGAAATCCAAGACCAGTTGCAGTTGCCAAGGCACCCAAGGCCATACCTAATGATGAGTCTTCCTCACCAGTCTTAGGAAGCGCTTGGCTACCATGTTTGTGCATAGGATCCTTCACTTCAGAAGTTGATTCTGAAACACTTGTTGAAATACTTGTTGAAATACTTGTGCTTTCAGAGGCACTCAAGAATGCCGATGTAGAGACTGACTCTGATACTGAAACGCTTGATGAAGCAGTTTCTGAGGCAGACAATGATGCACTTGCACTTTGCGATTCGCTCAACGATACAGACTCACTTGTAGAAATCAAAGAACTTACTGAGGCTGATTGTGATTCAGACATAGACGCACTCGCTGAAACTGACACTGAGTTCGATACTGATTGTGACTCACTGATTGAAGCACTTACTGATGCACTTTCAGAATTTGAAACTGAAGCGCTCAATGAGGCTGACTCGGATACGCTGACTGATTCTGACTCTAACGCTGACAGTGACTCAGATACACTTGTTGAGACTGAAACGCTTGATGAAGCGGATTCTGAGGCAGATGCACTTGCACTCTGCGATTCGCTCAACGATACAGACTCACTTGTAGAAATTGAAGAACTTTCTGAAAGTGACTCACTCAGTGATACTGAGTTTGAAACAGATTCTGATTCAGACACTGATGCACTCGCTGAAACTGATTCTGAGTTCGATACTGATTGCGACTCGGAAATTGAGACACTTACTGAAGTCGATACTGAGGCAGAGACTGATGCGGATGCACTCGCTGAGGCTGAGACGCTGGATGAGACTGACGCAGAAACTGAGGTTGAAACAGACTGTGATTCTAATACAGACGCACTTGTTGATGCAGAGTCTGAAATTGAGGTACTTACAGAAGTTGACTCTGAGGCTAATGCTGAAGCGGACGCAGATAATGACTCAGACACACTTGTTGATGCTGAAAGACTTGCTGAGGTACTCAACAAAGTTGAAATACTTGTGCTTTCAGAGGCACTCAAGGATGCTGATGTAGAAGCTGACTCGGATACTGAAACGCTTGATGAAGCAGTTTCTGAGGCAGATGCACTTGCTGAGGCTGACGCAGAGACTGAGTTTGATCCAGACTGTGATTCTGAGACTGAGGCACTTGATGATGCTGACTCGGAATTAGAGACTAATTGTGATTCACTGATTGAAGCACTTACTGATGCACTTTCAGAATTAGAAACTGATTGTGACACTGAAACTGAAGCGCTCAATGACACCGACTCTGATGCGCTGACTGATTCTGACACTGAGGCTGACGCAGAGACTGATGCGGATGTGCTTGCTGATTCCGACACAGATTCAGAAACTGATGTGCTAACGGATTCTGATACAGACGCACTTGTTGATGCAGACTCGGAATTAGAGACTGATTGTGATTCTGAGATTGAAGCACTTACTGACGCTTTCTCGGAGTTTGAGACAGACTGTGATTCAGACACCGATGCACTCTCTGAGGCTGACTCGGAATTAGAGACTGATTGTGATTCTGAGATTGAAGCACTTACTGACGCTGACTCGGAGTTTGAGACAGACTGTGATTCAGACACCGATGCAATCTCTGACGCTGACTCGGAATTAGAAACTGATTGTGATCCTGAAACAGATGTACTCAATGACGCCGACTCACTCAATGATGCTGAGTTAGATGTCGAAAGCGACTCACTAGCTGAAATGAAGCTTGAAGCTGAGTTCGAAATAGATTCAACAGTTGAAATAATCGCAGAAATTGAAGCACTAAAGGCTTGAGACTGGCTTTCAAATGCAGAAGCACTCAATGAGCTTGACGTACTCAATGATTCTGACTCTGAAGTCGAGATTGAGGAACTTGTGCTCTGTGATTCACTCAATGATGCAGACTCACTAACTGAAATGGATTCACTTACTGACGCTGATTCGGAGTTTGAAGCAGACTGTGATTCTGAAACTAACGCACTATCTGAAGCGGATTCGGAGTTTGACACTGACTGTGACTCAGACACTGATGCACTTTCTGAAGCGGATTCGGAATTTGATACAGACTGTGACTCAGACACTGATGCACTTTCTGAAGCGGATTCGGAATTTGAAACAGACTGTGATTCAGAGACTGATTCACTTACTGATGCTGACTCGGAGTTTGACACTGACTGCGACTCAGACACTGATGCACTTTCTGAAGCGGATTCGGAGTTTGACACTGACTGCGACTCAGAAACTGATGCACTTTCTGAAGCGGATTCGGAATTTGATACAGACTGCGACTCAGAAATTGACGCACTTAATGAAGCGGATTCGGAATTTGAGACTGATTGTGATTCTGAGACTGATTCACTTACAGATACTGACTCGGAATTTGATTCAGACTGTGATACCGATGTTGATTCACTTACTGACGCTGACTCGGACGTTGAAGCGGATTGTGATTCTGAAATTGATTCACTTACTGACGCTGATTCTGAGTTAGACACTGACTGTGACTCAGACACTGATGCACTCTCTGAAGCGGATTCGGAATTTGAAACCGATTGTGATGTCGACGTTGATTCACTCTCTGAAGCTGACCCTGAATTAGACACTGACTGTGATTCTGAAACGGAAGCACTTACTGAAGCAGAGACTGAATTTGATTCGGATTGTGAAGCTGATGTCGACTCGCTCTCTGAGGCTGACTCGGAGTTAGATACTGATTGTGATTCTGAAATTGACGCACTTACTGACGCTGACTCTGAGGTTGAAACAGACTGTGATTCTGAAACTGACGCACTTTCTGACGCTGACTCGGAATTAGACACTGATTGTGATTCAGACACAGACGCACTCTCTGATGCTGATTCTGAATTAGATACAGACTGCGACTCAGACACTGACGCACTTGAAGATGCTGATTCGGAGTTAGACACTGATTGTGATTCTGAAACTGACGCACTTTCTGACGCTGATTCTGAATTAGATACTGATTGTGATTCTGAAACTGATGCACTTTCTGACGCTGATTCTGAGTTTGAGACAGACTGTGATTCTGAGATTGATTCACTTACTGACGCTGACTCTGACGTTGAAGTAGACTGCGATTCTGAAACTGATGCACTTTCTGAAGCAGAGACTGAATTTGATTCGGATTGTGAAGCTGATGTCGACTCGCTCTCTGAGGCTGACTCGGAGTTAGATACTGATTGTGATTCTGAAATTGACGCACTTACTGACGCTGATTCTGAGTTAGAAACTGATTGTGACTCAGAAATTGACGCACTTAATGAAGCTGATTCGGAATTGGATACTGATTGTGATTCAGAAACTGACGCACTCTCGGAAGATGACTCGGAATTGGATACTGATTGTGATTCAGAAACTGATTCACTTTCTGATGCTGATTCTGAATTAGACACAGACTGTGACTCTGAGATTGAAGCACTTACTGAGGCACTTTCAGAGTTAGAAACCGATTGTGATGCTGAAATTGACTCACTTACTGACGCTGACTCGGAGTTTGAGACTGACTGTGACTCAGACACTAATGCACTTTCTGAAGCGGATTTGGAATTAGATAC
>OGWZ01001301.1_pt1 | contig 23916 bp, 21 predicted proteins | sample 1576141 | NCBI WGS metagenome assembly OGWZ01 (sample SAMEA3541512, study PRJEB24748) | human gut metagenome | biome: human gut; feature: human-associated habitat; material: faeces | place: China | collected 2012
CGCCGCCTGCCGGTGCGAGGCCCAGCGCGCCGCCCTAGATGATCTGCAGGCGCTGCAGAACGCCTTGGGCGAGGCTGGGCGCGGCACCCAGCTGGATCTGAGCATGGCCGATGAGATGGAGTATTACAACGGCCTTGTCTTTACCGGCTATGTGGCGGGCATTCCCCGCGCCGTGCTGAAGGGCGGCCGCTACGATTACCTGATGCAGCGGTTCACGCCGGGGGCCAACGCCATCGGCTTCGCCATCTATCTGGACGAGTTGGAGCGCCTGGCCGCACCGCTGCCCCCCGTACAGCAGCAGGGCGGCGAAAAAATCTGGCTGAACATCGCCCTGCCGAAGGGCCGCCTTGGCGACAAGGCCTACAAGCTGCTGGCGGGCGCGGGCTACAGCGCCACCGAGGATTACAACGACACCCGCAGGCTGGTGGTGGAAAACCCCGATGCCTGCGTGCGGTATTTCCTCGTCAAGCCGAGTGATGTTGCCATTTATGTCGAGCATGGCGCAGCGGACATCGGCATTGTGGGCAAGGACATCCTGACCGAGTCGGGCGCGGATGTCTATGAGCTGCTGGATACCGGCATGGGCAAATGCCGTATGTGCGTGGCCGGTCCCGCCACCTTTGCCGATGACGAAAGCCGCGCACTGCGGGTGGCCACAAAGTTTGTCAACATCGCCCGCAGCCACTATGCGCGCCGCGGCCGTGACATTGATATTATCAAGCTGAACGGCTCGATCGAGCTGGCCCCGATTCTGGGGCTGTCCGATGTGATCGTTGACATTGTGGAGACCGGCACGACCCTGAAGGAGAACGACCTGACCGTTATCGAGGAATTTATGCCGATCTCGGCCCGGTTCATCGCCAACAAGGCGAGCTATAAATTCAAATACGCCCAGCTGACCGAGCTGCTGAATAAGATGAAGGAGGCCCTTGCAAGATGATCCGTCTGTATGATTTTGATGAGGTACGCCCCGAGGAGATCCTCAACCGCGACATCCGCGCCGAAGCCGATGTGGAGGCCACCGTTGACGCCATCATCGCCGATGTGCGCGCCCGCGGCGATGCCGCCCTGATCGAATACGCCGCCAAATTTGACCACGCCGAATTGACCGATGTGCGCGTCAGCCAGGCCGAGATCGATGAAGCCTTTGCCGAGCTGGAAAAGACCGACCCGGAGTTTATCACGACCCTGAAGATGGCCGCCGGGAATATTCGCCGCTTCCATGAGCAGCAGCTGCACAAAAATTTCGTAGTCAACGACACCCCCGGCATCGTGCTGGGGCAGAAGTACACCCCCATCCAGCGCGCCGGCGTCTATGTGCCGGGCGGCACGGCTGCCTACCCCTCGACCGTTTTGATGGATGTCATCCCGGCCAAGGTCGCGGGCGTCAAACAGATCGTCATGACGACCCCCGCAGGGCGGGACGGCAAGGTAAACCCCGCCATTCTGGCGGCGGCGGTCATTGCGGGCATTGATTTAATTTTCAAGACGGGCGGCGCACAGGCCGTAGCCGCGCTGGCCTATGGCACCGAGAGTGTACCCGCCGTGGACAAGATCGTCGGCCCCGGCAACATCTATGTTGCCACCGCCAAGCGCAAGGTGTTCGGCAAGGTCGGCATTGATATGATCGCAGGACCGTCCGAAATTCTTGTTCTGGCGGACGGCAGCTGCAACCCCGCGTGGGTGGCCGCCGACCTTCTGAGCCAGGCCGAGCATGACAAGCTGGCCAGCCCCGTGCTTGTCACCGACAGCTGGGATCTGGCCAAGGCCGTGCAGGCCGAGCTGGAGGTGCAGATCCCGCAGCTGCCCCGCGCCGCCATCGCCCGCGCGAGCGTGGACACCAACGGCAAGATCATCGTGACCGATGACATGCGCAAAGCCATCGAAGCCGTGAATATCATCGCCCCCGAGCATCTGGAGATCTGCGTGGACGACCCGTTTGCCGTGCTGAACTCGGTGCAGAACGCCGGCAGCATCTTCCTTGGCAAGAATGTACCCGAGGCGCTGGGCGACTATTTTGCCGGCCCGAACCATACGCTGCCCACCAGCGGCACAGCGCGTTTTTCCAGCCCTCTGGGCGTGGACGATTTCGTCAAGAAGTCGAGCTTTATCTACTACACCCGCGAGGCTTTGAGCGAGGTGCAGGGACGCATCGCCGATTTCGCCGAGCACGAGGGCCTGCACGCCCACGCCAAGAGTGTAACGATACGGTTTGAGTGATGGATGGTTTGCCGAAACGAAAGCATCCGAGGCTGAAAGAATATGATTATTCCTCGGTAGGAAGTTATTTCATTACTTTTTGTTCAAAAGATAAAAAGCAAATTTTAAGCCGCGTCGTAGGGCGGGCAGTCCTCTGCCCGCCGCACATTGCCCTGACTCCCCTTGGAAAAGTCGTTGCGGACTGTATCGAACATGCCCACACCGTATACCCAACTGTAACCATTGACAAATATGTCATTATGCCAAACCATGTGCACATATTGATGACCATTCATGCCGTGGCAGGTAACGGCGGCCAGAGGACTGGCCGCCCTACGGCACAGAATATTGTACACGCCATCAAAAATGCAACCGCACGGAAATTTTCCAAAGGGCTGTGGCAAGATTCATTCTATGACCACATCATCCGCGACCAACTCGACTATGACACCATCTGGCGCTACATCGACGACAACCCCGCCAAATGGCATCTTGACCGGTTTTATATTCCGGAGGGGGAGAAACACCCATGAGCCGTTATTTTACCAAAACCCTCGCGTCGCTGGAGCCATATACCCCCGGCGAACAACTCAAAATCGCTGATATTGTCAAGCTCAACGCCAACGAAAACCCGTACCCGCCCGCTCCCGGCGTGGCGGCGGCGGTGGCGGCGGCCGTGCCCGGGCTGCGGCTGTACTCCGATTTGACCAACGGCGACCTGAACGCCGCCATTGCCAAGCACTGGGGAGTACGCCCGGAGAACATCCTCTGCGGCAACGGCAGCGATGAAAACCTGCTGCTTGCGCTGCGGGCCTTCTGCGATGAGAACACACCGCTGGCCTTTGCCGATGTGACCTACAGCTTTTACACGGTGCTGTGTGACCTTTTACATATTCCGCAGCACATTCTTCCGCTGGAGGACGATCTGACCATCGACCTTACCAAATACTGCGGTCTGCATGAAACGATCGTCATCGCCAACCCCAACGCCCCGACCAGCCTGCTGGCCCCGGTCGCGGCCATTGAGGAAGTGCTGAAAACAAACCCAGATAACATTGTGATCGTCGACGAAACCTATGTCGAGTTCGCGCCGGCCGGCTCATCCTGCCTGCCGCTTTTGGACAAATATGACAACCTTGTCATCACACACACCTTTTCCAAGACCCACAATCTCGCGGGTGCGCGGCTGGGCTTCTGCATCGCGCGGCCGGAGCTGATTGCCGACATGAACCGCGTCAAATTCAGCTACAGCCCCTACAATGTCAATTCGATGACCCAGGCCGCCGGTGTGGCCGCCATCTCCGACGAGGCTTATTTTGCCGATGTAACGGCAAAAGTCATCGCCGAGCGCACCCGCACCACCGCCGAGCTGCGCAGGCGCGGCTTCACCGTGTTCGACTCGTCCACAAACTTCCTGTTTGCCGCAACCGACCGGATGCCCTGCCGGGAAATTTTTGAAAAACTCCGCGACCGCGGCATCCTGATCCGCCATTTCAACGCCCCGCGCATCTCCGGCTACCTGCGCATCACGATCGGCACCCCCGATCAGATGCAGCGGTTCTTCACAGCGCTGGATGAGATTTTAGAAGGGTAATGTATACAGAGGGAGAAGTATTATGATCGCAATCGTTGACTACGGCGTGGGAAATCTGTTCAGCCTTTCGTCCAGCGTCAAAAGTCTGGGCGCGGAGGTCCGCGTGACCCGCGATGCGGCGGATCTGCGGGCGGCAGATCATATCCTGCTGCCCGGTGTCGGGGCCTTTGCCGATGCAATGGCCAAGCTGGAGGCCACCGGCCTTGTGCCCGTTTTGCGCGAAGAAACGCAAAAAAAGCCGCTGCTCGGCATCTGCTTGGGCATGCAGCTTCTGTTTGAAGAAAGCTATGAGTACGGCGCACACCGCGGCCTTGGGCTTATCCCCGGCGCGGTCTGCCCGCTGGCGGATGATCTGCGCGACCCTGCGCTCAAGGTGCCCCACATCGGCTGGAACGCTCTGGACATTGTGCCCGGGCGCGAGGCCGACCCGCTGTTCAAGTATATCAAAAACGGCGAGTATGTCTATTATGTACACAGCTATTACGCCAAAAACTGCGCTGCATCGACACTGGCAACCAGTGACTACAGCATCCCCGTGACCGGCGCGGTGCGGCAGGGGCTGGTGTACGGCACCCAGTTCCACCCCGAAAAGTCGGGGGACACCGGCCTGCGCCTGCTGAAGGCCTTTGCCGAACTGTAACGACAAACGGAGGAGATCACGATGAAATTATACCCCGCCATTGATCTGCGCGGCGGTCAGGCCGTGCGGCTCTATCAGGGCGATTACGAAAAAATGACCGTCTACAACGCCGACCCCGTGGCGCAGGCGCAGGAATTTATTGACGCAGGTGCGAAATATCTGCATGTTGTAGATCTGGACGGCGCTAAGGACGATACCACCGCAAACCTGCAGACCATCGCCGCCATCGCCAAGCTCGGCGGCTTGAAGATCGAGGTCGGCGGCGGCATCCGTGACGAGGCACGCATCCGCCGCTATCTTGATCTGGGCGTGGACCGCTGCATCCTCGGCACGATTGCCGTCAAGGATTTCGCTTTTACCCGGGAAATGGCCCAAAAGTACGGCGCACAAATCGCGGTCGGCGTTGATATGCGGGACGGCCTTGTGGCTGTCAACGGCTGGAAGGAGGTCACCCCCGAGCCGGGTGTGGCATTCTGCCGCCGCTGCGCCGAGGCAGGCGTGAAAGCCGTCATTGCCACCGATATTTCCCGGGACGGCACACTGCAGGGAACAAATCTCGACCTGTATCGTGAACTTTTGACAATTCCCAGGCTGGAGGTCACCGCCAGCGGCGGCATTGCCGCCATGGCTGAGCTGGCCGAGCTGCAAGCCATGCACTGCCACGCCGCCATTCTGGGCAAGTCCATTTATACCGGAGCCATTGATCTGGCCAAGGCTGTGCGGCTGTACGAGGGGGAGTAAACGCATGATTACCAAACGCATTATTCCTTGTCTGGATGTAAAAAACGGGCGCGTTGTCAAGGGTGTCAACTTTGCCGGGCTGCAGGATATGGCCGACCCGGTCGAGATGGCGCGGTACTACAACGCTTCCGGTGCAGACGAGCTTGTTTTTTACGATATTACGGCCAGTGTTGAGGGGCGCGGACTCTTCACCGATATTCTGCGCGAGGTCGCAAGCCAGATCTTCATTCCGCTGACCGTCGGCGGCGGCATCAACACGCTGGACGATTTTGACCGGGTGCTGAAATGCGGCGCGGACAAGGTCAGCGTCAACTCCGGCGCCATCCGCAATCCGGGGCTGATCCCCGCTGCAGCCCAAAAATACGGCAACCAGTGTGTTGTGCTCTCCGCTGACATCAAGCGGGTGGACGGCAGATTCATGCTGTTCGCCAAGGGCGGGCGCGAGAACACCGGCATGGATGCCCTTGACTGGCTCGAGCAGGGCGTCAAAAACGGCGCGGGGGAACTGGTCGTAAACTCCATTGACACAGACGGCGTGAAAAACGGCTTTGACCTTGAGCTGCTCGATGCCGTGGCCGCCCGCTGCGCCGTGCCCATCATCGCCTCCGGCGGTGCCGGCAAAAAGGAGGACTTTCTGGAGCTGTTCCGCAACCACCCGGCTGTGGATGCCGGGCTGGCCGCGTCCATCTTCCACACGAAGCAGGTAGAAATCAACGATTTGAAGCGGTATTTGCGGGCGAACGGTGTAGAAATGCGGGTGTGATTCCCCCTTCGCCATGCAGCCACCCGGTAGGGGCCGCACATGTGCGGCCCGCAACATTCCCAAAAGCGTCCTCTTGCGGGAAAGCCGCGGGCCGGGCATGCCCGGCCCCTACTGCATAACTATAGCAAACCTACACTTTACCTCTTGCCAAACCGCATAAAAAGAGGTACACTAAACTATATGACTTAGGAGTGTCCACCATGGAAATCACCGAAAATTCCAAGACCCTCAAATTTGATGCCAACGGCCTGATCCCCGCCATCGTGCAGGACCATTACACCAAGGAGGTCCTGACCCTTGCCTACATGAACGCCGAAACGCTTGCCCTGACGATTGCCGAGGGGCGCACCGTGTTCTGGTCCCGCAGCCGCCGCGAAATCTGGCGCAAGGGCGAGACCTCCGGCAATGTGCAGCGGGTCGTTTCCATCACCGCCGACTGCGACAAGGATGCGCTCGTCATTGATGTCATCAAGAGCGGCCCTGCCTGCCACACCGGCGCCGAGAGCTGCTTCTTCAACCCGGTCTATGTCTCCGATGAGCTGAAGCAGTTCACCTGGCAGGGCTTGTACGCACTCATTGAGGGCCGCAAGACCAACCCGCAGGAGGGCAGCTATACCACCTATCTGTTCGACAAGGGGCTGGAAAAGATCCTTAAAAAGGTCGGTGAGGAATCCACCGAGGTCATTATCGCAGGCTCTAAGCGCGACAGGGAGGAGACCATCTACGAGATCAGCGACCTTGCTTACCATGTGATGGTGCTGATGATCGAGCTGGGCATTTCTGTGGAGGACATCACCAAAGAGCTGGAAAAACGACATGTGATCGACCATAAGGTCAAGCAGGAAAGGATGCAGTAACCATGGCAGGCGAATACCTGAAAAGCTCTGTGCACGTTCATTCCAAACTGTGCGATGGCAAAAACACTCCCGAGGAGGTCGCAGTCACGGCTTGGAAGGCCGGTCTGCAGACGCTGGGCTTCAGCGGCCACAGCCACACCCCCCACGACCTTGAATATTGCATGACCCAGAGCCGTACCGCCCTGTACAAGGCACAGATTGCCAAGCTCAAGGAGCGCTACGCGGGCAAAATGGATATTCTGTGCGGTCTGGAGTGGGACCTTTACAGCGATGACGACCCGACCCAGTACGACTACTGGATCGGCAGCACCCACTATGTCCGCGGCCCCAAGACCGGCAAATATTATGAGATCGACTGGCGCGAGGAGGATCTGCGCGCCTGCATTGACGATGATTTTGACGGCGATGCGCTGGCCGTGGTCGAGGCCTATTTTGCCAATGTGGCTAAGGTTGCCGAGAAGAAGCCCACGATCTTGGGCCACTTCGACCTGATCAAGAAGATCAACGGTGACGGCAAGTTCTTTGATGAGAACGACCCCCGCTACACCGCCGCCGCCAACGCCGCGCTGATGACCGCCGCCCGCAACCGCTGCGTGCTGGAGGTCAACACCTCTGCGGTGTATCGCGGCTTCCGCAAGGATTTCTTCCCGTCCGATGCGATTTTGAAGGAGTGGCTGGTGCTCAGCGGCAATGTTGTCATTACCGCCGACGCCCACGATACCAAGGCGCTGACCTTCGGTTTTGAGGCTGTCGCCGCCAAACTGAAGGAGCTGGGCTACACCAAGGTCCAGGTGCTGGGCAAGGACGGCTTCACCCCCTGCGCGCTGTAATATGTGCTGTTATTTTTGCGCAAATAATTTTTAAAAGAAAATTGCAGGAAGGGGTTGACAACCCCTTCCGTTTTTTGTATAATAATACCTGCATTCTGGCGGCAGCCACTGTGGAGAGGTGTCCGAGTGGTTTATGGAACTGGTCTTGAAAACCAGCGATCCGCGCGAGCGGACCATGGGTTCGAATCCCATCCTCTCCGCCATTTTGTGATAACAAGTGAATATAAAAACTCACTTTGACTTGTGGAGTAATACTCAAGAGGTCGAAGAGGCGCCCCTGCTAAGGGCGTAGGGTGGGAAACCGCCGCGAGAGTTCAAATCTCTCTTACTCCGCCAACAAAAACCCGCGTATCTGCGTAAGATATGCGGGTTTTTGGTTTATCTAAGCGCCCGTATACCCCGGCATTTACGACAATCCGGCTTTCCGTTCTTTGTGCAGGCTGCCCAAAATCCTTTGGTTCTTTTGTATTTCCCGCCAAAACTTGCATTACCGGTGGGAATCCGTTATACTTTCTTTATTACGATTATGCGGAGGTGCCTGCAATGCGTTTATTTGATGTGCTGGGCCCTGTTATGACAGGACCGTCCAGCAGCCATACAGCGGGCGCGGTGCGCATTGGCAGCACAGCGCGCCGTCTGCTGGGCGAGCAGCCTGCCGAGGCCGAGATCCTGCTCTACGGCAGCTTTGCCGCCACAGGCCGTGGCCACGGCACGGATCGTGCGCTGGTGGCAGGCCTGCTGGGCATGCAGCCCGATGATGACCGCATCCCCCACAGCTTTGCACTGGCCAAGGAGGCCGGTCTGCACTTTAAGATCAGCACCGCCAACCTGCGGGGTGCGCACCCCAACACGGCCATGCTGCGGCTGGTGGGTGTTTCGGGCCGCAAATTGGAGGTCGTTGGCTCGTCTATCGGCGGCGGGCGGATCAGTATCTGCCAAATCGACGGCATCACGACAAATTTCGGCGGCGACCACAATACGCTGATCGTCCACAATCAGGACACGCCCGGCCATGTGGCAGCCGTCACCACCTGCCTGAGCGGGCACGGCGTCAACATTGCCACGATGCAGCTCTACCGCTCCGCCGCCGGGGGCTATGCCGTCATGGTTCTGGAATGTGATGAGCCCATCCCCGATGAGATTGCCGGGGAGCTGCGCATTCTGCCGGGCATCGTCAAGGTCACTATATTAAATTTGTAAGGGGGCAGGCAAAATGGCATTTTCCTCCGTTCGGGATATGGTCGAGCTCTGCAAAGAGACCGGCCAGCCGCTCTATGAGGTCATTCTGGAAAGCGACCTGACCGAAAGCGGCCTGACCCGCGCCGAGAGCGAGGCCGAGATGCACCGGCTCTGGTCGGTCATGTGCGCCACCAGCGCCGGCTACTGCAGCACAGACCGCTCGATGAGCGGCTTTGCAGGCGGCGATGCAGCTAAGGTCAGCGAGGCTGCGGCCCGCGGCATACTTTACGCAGACGGCTATTTTGCGGATGTCATGGCCGAGGCGCTAAAAACCGCTGAGTGCAACGCCTGCATGAAGCGCATCGTTGCAGCACCGACAGCGGGCAGCTGCGGTGTTCTGCCCGCTGTGCTGCTGCCTTTGTGGCGGCGCGGGCTGGCAGATGAGACCGCCATACACCGCGCACTTTACATTGCCGCCGGGTTCGGGCAGGTCGTGGCCGCCCGCGCCACGCTGGCAGGTGCCGAGGGCGGCTGTCAGGCGGAGGTCGGCGCTGCCAGCGCAATGGCCGCCGCCGCACTGGTGGACATCCGGGGCGGCACGGCCGAGCAGTGCGCCGAGGCGTTCGCCATGGCGCTCACAAATCTGGAGGGGCTTGTCTGCGACCCGGTGGCGGGCCTTGTGGAGATACCCTGCATCAAGCGCAATGTCATCGGTGCCATGAACGCCGTCTCCGCCGCCGATATGGCGCTGGCCGGTGTGGTCGGGCATATCCCAGCTGATGAGGTCATTGATGCGATGGCCGAGGTCGGCAACGCGATGAGCCAGGATCTGCGCGAAACCGGCATCGGCGGCCTAGCCGGCACCCCGACCGGCCGCGCCATCTGCGAGATCGTCACGATGAACGGCAGGGAAGAGGAAGCGTAAATTTCCCCCGCAGCAAACGGACGGGCATCGACCCGAAAACACTGCGGCCGCCACCACATTATTCCCCGGGCGGCCAATGGCTGCCCCTGCAAATATTCCTATTATTATAATAAGGAGAACTGCTTTTTGAAATCAGGTGCTTTGGAGCTTGTGTGCTGACCGGGAGGTCGCGCCATTGCCAAATGCTACGCGTTCCTCCCATACGGATTTTTTACCGCTTACTGTAAAAATTCGGGAGGACACACCCTATGAACCGTGAAAACAAGCGCAAGCAATTTCAGAACGGATATTATAAAAACCACCGCTGTGACGACACCTTTACCTGCAAGCATTGCGGGCGGGTCGTGGTGCCCATCGGGGCGGGCACACAGCACCGCAACCATTGCCCCAACTGCCTTGTCAGCCTGCATCTGGACGATGAACCCGGCGACCGCGCCGCCAACTGCGGCGGACAGATGGAGCCCATCGCCGTCTGGGTACGCAAAAGCGGCGAGTGGGCGCTTATCCACCGCTGCCGTTTATGCGGCAGGCTGACCTCAAACCGCATTGCCGCAGATGACAACCCCATGCTGTTGATGAGCATTGCCATGCGTCCGCTCTGCGCACCGCCGTTCCCGCTGGAGCGCATTGAGGAAATGACCGCCCTGATGGGCGGGGAGGGAAGGCTGCGGTGAATGTTTGCGGGGCGGCAAGACTGCATGGCAGGGTGAGGGCACCCCGCCTCGCCAAACGGCATCACAAACCGTAGGGCGGCATGCCCCATGCCGCCGGGGCGTCGAGGACGCCGCCCCTCTGCCATGCTTTCTACGCAACTTCCCGTTTACAAATTCCGACAATGTGGTATACTGAAAGAAAAACTCTGGGAGGATTCCATCCATGAACGATATGCGTTGGGCGTCCATTGACGCCTTTGCCGAGCAAAACCGTGACAATATCCTGCGCGACATCACCCGCCTTGTTGCCGTACCCAGCGTTGAGGGTACGCCGGAGCCGGGCGCACCGTTCGGTGCCGGCCCCCGCGCTGCACTGGACAAGGCGCTGGAGATTGCCGGGGAGCTGGGCCTTGACACCTTCAATGCCGATGGCTACATCGGCTGGGCCGAGACCGGCCGCATCGCCGATGGCCAGAAGTTCCTTGGCACCATCACCCACACCGATGTCGTGCCCGAGGGCAACGGCTGGGACGCCGACCCCTACACCGTCCGCGTGCGGGACGGCTGGCTGCTGGGCCGCGGCGTGGCCGATGACAAGGGCCCGAGCATCCTCTGCCTGTATGCGCTGAAATACCTCAAGGACAGCGGCATTGAGCTGAAATACCCCGTGCGCGCCCTGCTGGGCACCAACGAGGAGACCAACATGCACGATGTAGACTACTACGCCGAGCATTACCCGATGCCCGCCTTCTGCTTTACCCCTGATGCCGAGTTCCCGGTCTGCAACGGCGAGAAAGGCGGCTTCAACGGCGAGATCGTCAGCCCCCGCTTTGAGAACAGCATCATCACCGCCTTTGAGGGCGGCGTAGCCCACAACGCCGTGCCTGACCGCGCAGCCTGCACCGTGCAGGTGGCCGCAGGCGCACTGGTTCCCTGCGAGGGCGTGACCTTTGAGGCAGGGGAAGGCGGTGCCACCGTCATCCGCGGCTGGGGCAAGAGCGGCCATGCCGCCATGCCCGAGGGTACCGTCAACGCCATCGGCCTGATCGTTGACTGCCTGCTCAAGAGCGGCGTCTGCACCCCGCAGGAGGAGGCCTACCTGCAGGTGCTGCATACGCTGCACGCCTCCACGGACGGCAGCGCGCTGGGCATTGCCGCCGACGACGGCCTGTTTGACCCGCTGACGATCATCGGCGGCACGATCGAGATGAAGGACGGCATCATCCGCCAGAGCTTCGACTGCCGCTATCCCACCAACACCGATCCCGAGAAGATGACCGCCGCCATGGAGAAGATCTGCGGCGCGGCCGCCCGCATCGAGAATGTAACGAGCCGTGTGCCGTTCTATATTGATGCCGACAGCCCGGCCATCCAGACCCTGATCAACACCTACAACGATGTGACCGGCGAGGGCAAGACCCCCTTCACGATGGGCGGCGGCACCTACGCGCGCCACTTCCCGTATGCCGTCAGCTTCGGCCCCGAGCACACCGACATTGCCATTCCTGACTTTGCCGGCCCCATGCACGGTGCCAACGAGGGCACCCCATTTGAGAAGCTCATCGAGGCCCTCAAGATCTATATCCTGGCCCTGCTCCGCCTGCAGGAGATCGAGCTGTAAGTCCCAGCCCGGCAGCTTTCGCTGCCGGGCTTTTTTCTTTGTCAGATTGTTAATTTTTATACAGCAGTTCAATTCTGCATCGGTTGCGAAAATTGTTGCAATTCTTGCGGGTTCGGCATAAAACTGCCGCCTGCTTGCTTGACTTGACCTTGAAAAATGGTACAATATATCTGTATTGTTATCCACCCGGGCAGGGGAGCAGACAACGCCTGCCCGGGTGAGAACCAAAGGTCATCGCCGCACGATTCTCGCCGTATCGGCAGTCAGAATGGTGCGGCAATGCCAAAAAGAGAAATGGGGGAAATCAGATTGTTCAAATCCCTAAAGCGCTCTGCCAAGGGTGCCGCTGTGCCGCATGTGAAGGCTACAGCCGGGCTGCCGACCGTCAAGATGCCGGTGCCTGAGCATGTTGTCATTCCCATGTCGATGCATATCGGCGCACCCGCAGAGCCTGTCGTCAAAAAGGGCGACACCGTCATGGTCGGTACCGTGATCGGCAAGGCCGGCGGCTTTGTATCCGCCAATGTCTACTCCAGCGTGTCCGGCACTGTGCAGGACATTGCCCCGCTGCGCATGGTCAACGGCGCAATGGCAACGGCCGTTGCCATCAAGACCGATGGCGCACAGACCGTTGACCCGGCCTGCGTGCCGCCTGTCGTCACCGACAAGGCAAGCCTTCTGGCCGCCGTGCAGGCCTGCGGTCTGGTCGGCGTCGGCGGTGCCGGCTTCCCAACGCATGTCAAGCTGGCTGCCAACACGATCGACACGCTGCTCATCAACGCAGCCGAGTGTGAGCCCTACCTGACCACCGACTGCCGCGAGATGCTGGAGTGCAGCGACACCATCATCTCCGGCATCGCCGCTGTCATGAAGTACTGCGAGATCCCGCACTGCATCATCGGCATTGAACGCAACAAGCCTGAGTGCATCGACCTGCTCTGCTCGCTGACCCGCGAGATGAAGGGCGTTGAGGTCAAGGGCCTGCCGATGCGCTACCCGCAGGGTGCTGAGAAAACGCTGGTCGAGACCTGCACAGGCCGCGAGGTGCCGCAGTTCGGCCCCTCCGGCAAGCCGGGTCTGCCCGCCGATGTGGGCTGCGTCATCATGAATGTGACGAGCGTGTCTACCTTAGGCAAGTTCCTCAAGACCGGCATCCCGCTGGTGACGAAGCGCGTCACCGTGGAGGGCGATGCCATCGCCAAGCCTCAGAACATCGAGGTCCCCATCGGCACGCTCTACCGCGATGTCATCGAGGCCTGCGGCGGTGTCAAGGAGGGTGTCGAGCTGGGCAAGATCATCTTCGGCGGCCCCATGATGGGCGGTGCCGCCCCCAGCGCGGACTTCCCGGTCCTGAAGCAGAACAACGGCCTGCTGCTGTTCAGCAAGGCCGCCGCCACCCTGCCTGAGCCGTCGGCCTGCATCCGCTGCGGCCGCTGCATCGAGGCCTGCCCCATGGGTCTGGAGCCCGTGGTCATTGTGCAGGACTTTGCCAACAAGGATTTTGATGCGCTAAAGGCACGCTGCGTGGATCTCTGCGTAGCCTGCGGCAGCTGCACCTACGCCTGCCCGGCCAAGCGCCCCGTCAGCCAGACGATGGGCCTTGCCAAGGGCTGGTATATGGCCGAGCTGCGGAAAGGAGGCAAATAACCGATGGAAGATCGTCTGATCGTTACCGCCTCGCCGCACATCCGCGAAGCAACCACCACCCGCGGGCTGATGGGCAATGTTGTCATTGCGCTGCTGCCCGCCGTGCTGGCTGCCGGGCTGATCTTCGGCGTGCAGGCTCTTGTTCTGGTGGCTGTGACCACCATGGCCTGCGTGGCGTTTGAATACTTATATGAAATGCTGCTGAAAAAGCCGAACACGGCGGGGGACCTGTCTGCCGTTGTCACCGGCATCATTCTGGCACTGAACATGCCCGTGGGCATGCCGCTCTGGATCGCCGTGGTCGGTGCCTTTGTGGCCATCGTCATCACAAAGCAGCTCTTCGGCGGCCTTGGCTACAACTTTGCCAACCCCGCGCTGGTGGGCCGTATCGTGCTGTTCCTCGGCTTTACCTCCCGCATGACCGCCTATGTCTACCCCGACATGGCCGTTGATGCGCTGGCCTCCGCCACGCCGCTGGCCGTGGCCGACAAGACCAGCCTGAACCTGCTGGACATCTTCCTCGGCTTCCACGGCGGCATGATGGGCGAGGTCTGCGTGCTGGCAATCCTGCTGGGCTTTGCCTATCTGGTTGCCACCCGCACCATTGAGGCCACTGTCCCCGTCACCATCGTGGCCACCGTCTTTGTGCTGACCGCGCTGAACACCGGCAGCCCCTACACCGCTCTGGTCGAGTGCATGTCCGGCGGTCTTTTGTTCGGTGCCGTCTTTATGGCGACCGACTATGTGACCTGCCCCTTCACCACCAAGGGCAAGCTGTTCTACGGCGTCTTTATCGGTCTCATCACCTTCCTGATCCGCCACTTCGGCTCGATGAATGAGGGCATGAGCTACGCCATCCTGCTGGGCAACCTGATGACCCCGTGGTTCAACGCTTGGGGCCACCAGACGCCGCTGGGCTACAAAAAGCCCAAAAAGGCCAAGAAAGGCGGTGCTGAATAATGGCTGAAAATCAGAATACCGAGAAGCAGAGCGCCTTCAAGGAGCTTGTGCTGCCCGTTATCGTGCTGGTCGTTATCTGTCTGGTCTGCAGCGCCCTGCTGGCTGTGCTGAACGATGTCACCGCCCCCATCATCGAGGCGAACAACCACGCCGAGACGCTGGCCGCCTATGTCTCCGTCCTGCCCGAGGGCACCGTCACCGATGACATGACTGAGGTCGAGGGCCTGACCACCGATGGTGTGGAGGGTGCTGTCACGACCTCCGCCGGTGCGGTTGCGGTCAAGGCCGCTGCGTCCGGCTACTCCGGCAAGGCTGTCACCGTCTATGTCGCCTTCGACACCGAGGGTGCGATCTCCGCCATCTCGATCGACGGCTCCACCCAGACCACCGGCATCGGCTCCAAGGTCTCCGGCGATTCCTTCGCCTCCGGCTTTATCGGCTGGAACGGGGGAGAGGTTGCCTCCGGCAGCCCCGTGGACAGCATCGCCGGTGCGACCTACTCCAGCAACGGCGCGTTCAACGCCATCAATGCAGCCATCGACTGCTACAATAACGAGATCAAGGGGGTGCAGTAACGATGAACGAAAAACCGAGCAAGTGGAAGGTTTTTACGGCCGGTATCATCCGTGAAAACCCCGTTCTGCGTCTGGTGCTGGGCTGCTGCTCCGCACTGGCCGTCACCACCACCGTTTCCGGCGCCGTGGGCATGGGTCTGGCCATGACCTTTGTTCTGGTCTGCTCCAACATTGTTATCTCGGCACTGCGCAAGGTCATCCCGGCCAAGGTGCATCTGCCGTGCTACATCGTCATCATCGCCACCTTCGTCACCGTTGTGCAGATGGTGCTGCAGGCGTTCATCCCCGACCTGTATAAGGCGCTGGGCGTCTATCTGGCGCTGATCGTTGTCAACTGCATCATTCTCGGCCGTGCCGAGATGTTCGCCTGCAAAAACACCGTAGCGGACTCCGCACTGGACGGACTGGGCATGGGCATCGGCTACATCCTGACGATGCTGCTCATGTCCTCCATCCGTGAGATCATCGGCAGCGGTACATGGATGGGCATCACCATCATCCCCGAGAGCGTTGACCGCATGACCGTCATGAACTCCGCCCCGGGCGGCTTCTTCGTGTTCGGCTGCCTGATGGCCGGCTGTGTCTGGCTGGAGCGCAAGCTGAACAAGCCCATTGAGCGCAAGAGCTGCGGCGATGTTATGCTGGAAAAAATTGACGCCGCTAAAGAAGAACAGAAGGAGGGTGCCGCACAATGATTTCTCATATCGCAACCTTTGCCACCATCTTCTTCAGCATGATCCTCGTCAACAACTATGTGCTGGTGCAGTTCCTCGGCATCTGCCCGTTTCTGGGTGTCTCCAAAAAGCTGGATTCCTCCGTGGGCATGGGTGCCGCCGTTATCGTTGTCATGGTCATTGCCACGGCCGTGACCTTCCCGCTGCAGATTTTCCTGCTGGATGCCTATGATCTGGGCTATCTGCAGACCATCATCTTCATCCTCGTCATTGCCGTCCTTGTGCAGCTTATCGAGATCACGCTGCGCAAGTATATCCCGGCCCTCTACCAGAGTCTGGGCGTCTACCTGCCGCTGATCACCACCAACTGCTGTGTGCTGGGCGTCACCATTCTGGCTGTGCAGGACTACTCTTCCGTTGTCGCTGAGTACGGCTTCGGCCTTGCCTTTGCCGAGGCTCTGATCTGCTCCGCCGGTGCCGGTGTCGGCTTCCTCGTAGCCATGCTGCTGTTCTGCGGCGTGCGTTCCCGTGTCGAGAACTCCAACCCGCCGGAGAGCTTCAAGGGCCTGCCCATCACGCTGGTTTCCGCCGCCATCACCTCCCTGAGCTTTATGGGCTTCGGTGGTCTGGTCGAAAACATCATCAACGCGATATTCTGAGAAAGGGGAATAAAGAGAATGAACCCGATCGTATTTGCTATCGTTGTCGTGGTGGTGCTGGGCCTGGCCGGCGGCGTGATCCTTGTGCTGGCCTCCAAATTCATGGCCGTGTATGAGGACCCGCGCATTGCGCAGGTTGCAGAGTGTCTGGCCGGTGCCAACTGCGGCGGCTGCGGCTACGCCGGCTGTGCCGACTACGCCAAGGCCATTGTTGAGGACGGCGCCCCCACCTTCAAGTGTGCGCCGGGCGGCGATAAGGCCACCGATGCCATCAACACCATCATGGGCAATGCCACCGATGACCGCCCCAGCCTGCGCGCCACCGTGATCTGCGCGGGCGGCGAGAACTGCGGCACCCGCTTTGACTATCAGGGCATCCAGACCTGCGCTGCTGCCAACGGCATTGCCGGCGGTCCCAGCGCCTGTGCCTATGGGTGTCTGGGTCTGGGTGACTGCACCCGCGCCTGCAAGTTTGACGCCATCCATGTCATCAACGGCGTGGCGGTCGTTGACCGCGAAAAATGCACCGGCTGCACAGCCTGCACCGTTGTCTGCCCGCGCCATGTCATCCAGATGAAGCCCATCGCCCCGCAGCCTGCGGTCAAATGCTCCAACAAGGACAAGGGCGTTCTGGTCAACAAGACCTGCAAGGTCGGCTGCATCGCCTGCGGCCTCTGTGTGCGCAACTGCCCGAATGAGGCCATCTTCCTGAAGGACAATGTGGCCGCCATCGACTACACCAAGTGCAACGGCTGCGGCACCTGCGTTTCCAAGTGCCCGAAGAAGGCCATCCAGTGGGTCGAGGGTGCCCCGCGCCCCATCGATGCCCCTGTGCCCGAGCACGAGGTCTTAAAGACCCGCGTATAAGCTAAGGTAAGCATCCCTGCGCTCCCCGCCGATAAGGCGGGGAGCTTTTTGTTTTACCCGTGCTTTCATCCGGCTCTGTAGGGAGGGGTCTTGACCCCTCCGCAAAACTTGGCGGCAGCCGCTACGCTGCAGTGAACGGCATATATGCGTCCTCTGCAAACTCACGGCAAGTCCGTAGGTGCAGCATATATGCCGTCCGTGCCGCTTTGCAGCAGCAATAACACCGCACGGAGGGGTCAATGCCCCTCCCTACAAACCATATTGCAGAGGACGGCACCCCCGATGCCCTACAAATGCCGCCCAATAAAAATTTTCTCAAATTTTTTTGAAAAGACCAAGACAAATTCCTAAAACTATGCTATACTGTGCCTAGGATAATAACCGGAAACCGTATTAATCAGGAGGTTTGCAGCTATGGAAATCACCAAAGATATTTTGTATGTCGGCGTCAACGACCACCTTGTTGACCTGTTTGAGAGCCAGTACGATGTGCCCAACGGCATGGCGTACAACTCCTATCTGATATGCGATGAAAAGGTCGCCGTCATGGACAGCGTCGATGCCCATTTTACCGACGAGTGGATTACCAAGATCGCCGCCGCCCTCGGCGAGCGCGCGCCCGACTATTTTATCGTGCAGCACATGGAGCCGGACCACTCCGGCTCGGTGGCCGCCTTTGCGCAGGCCTACCCGGAGACCACGATCGTTGCCTCTGCGCAGGCCTTCAACATGATGAAGGCCTACTTCGGCACCGACTATGCCGACCGCCGCATCGTTGTCAAGGAAGGGGACACCCTGCCGCTGGGCCGCCACACCCTGCATTTTGTCACTGCCCCGATGGTCCACTGGCCCGAGGTCATCATGACCTACGATGATGCCGACAAGGTACTGTTCAGCGCGGACGCTTTCGGCAAGTTCGGTGCGCTTGATGTGGAGGAGCCGTGGCTGCCCGAGGCCCGCCGCTACTTCATCGGCATCGTGGGCAAGTACGGCGTGCAGGTGCAGGCCGTGCTGAAAAAGGCCGCCGGCCTTGACATTGAGACCGTCTGCAGCCTGCACGGCCCCGTCCTGCACAAGGAGCAGCTGGGTGATGTGCTGGCCGCCTACGACACATGGAGCGCCTACCGCCCCGAGACGGATGGCGTGCTGGTGGCCTACAGCAGCATCTACGGCCACACCGCTGAGGCCGCTGCCAAGCTGGCCGAGGCGCTGCGCGCCAAGGGCGTTGAGACTGTCTCGATGGATCTGGCGCGCTGCGATATGGCCGAGGCCGTGGCACAGGCGTTCCGCTTCAGCAAGCTGGTACTGGCCACGCCTACCTACAACGCCGATGTATTCCCCTTCATGAAGGACTTCATCAACCACCTGACCGAGCGCAACTACCAGAACCGCACCGTTGCCTTCATCGAGAACGGTTCTTGGGCACCGATGGCCGCCAAGGTCATGCGCAAGATGCTCGAGAACAGCAAGGCCCTGACCTTTGCCGACACCACCGTCACCGTCAAGGGTGCCCTGAACGATGCCTCCGAGGCTCAGATCGCCGCTTTGGCCGATGAGCTGAGCAAGTAACCCCTATACAAAAGCACGCGCCCCAAACCGCCTTCTTCGCGGTCTGGGGCGCGCTTTTCTTTGCCGTGTACACAGGCCGGAGAAAAAGCCGCGCCCTGTGTTTGCTGACAAAAATAAAAGCCGCAGATACTGCTATCTGCGGCTTTGTGGTGGAGGATGGGGGACTCGAACCCTCGACCTCTGCGATGTGAACGCAGCGCTCTAACCAGCTGAGCTAATCATCCATGTGCGATTGACAAATGATATTATAAAGGATTCCGCCGCGTTTGTCAAGCGCCGGGAACAATTTTTATCTGCAGTTTTTCCAAAGTGTGCTTTTGCCGGCAGGATGGACCGCCCCGCCCCAGCATATAGGGGAGGGCACACCGGCCGAACGCCTTGACTTGGGTTGTTATTCCGCGCACATTTTCTCACGCTCTGTTGTTATCCACGGCACAATTCTGCGGCGGCGCACCCCCTCAATGTTGTTATCCGGGACACAATTTTCCCCCTCCCGGATTGGAGCAGCGCGCACAGTTTGCCGCCCCGCTGTTGTTATCCAGCGCATAATTTCATCCGGCCGTTCCCGTCGGGATTTCCACGGCAGAGTTGTTATCCCGCACACATTTTGCAGCTTTGCTCCGCCCTGCCCGGTATTGTTATTCAGCACACATTTTATACCTGAAAATAATGCAGTTGTTATCGGCAGCACAATTCATCCGTGCTGGATTTCGGTTTTCTGCGATTTTCTCTATTGTTATTCTGCGCACATTTTACAATTTGTAGAATTTCGGCAGGGTTGTTATCCGCAGCACAATTCGTAAAAAAGAACGTTTTTACGCCGGTCTATTGTTGTTATACAAAGCACAATTCCAAAAATCTTTTTTCGGGTGTTGTTATTTGCGGCACATTTTAGGAAAATCTGTATTTTTCCATTCCCTGTTGTTACGGTCAGCACAGTTTTTCCGTATGCAGGGCACGGTTGTTATCGGCAGCACAATTTCGGTCTGCAGGATTTTTGCTTCCGGGGTTGTTAAACGCAGCACATTTTTTGCAAATCAGCTTTTCCGCGCCGGTATTGTAACAGAGAGCACAATTCAAAAAAATTCTTTTTTGTGGTTGTTATACCTGACACTTTTCAAAAATCCCACCCAAAATTGCGACCGCAGAATTTTTGCGCAAAAAATATTTTTTTGCGTTGTTACCGCCGGCACATTGTAGCGCAGCACACAGCCCGGTTGTTAGACAGCGCACAGCAGGGTTGGAATCCACCGCACAGTTTTGTTGTAATTTTCGACATAGCTATACCTTATTTCTAAACATATATAAATATAGCCTAAAATTTCCAAAAACAAAAAACGCATATTTCCGGCGCGGAAAAAGAAATGTGCTGAATGTTACAATAATTGACACCCGGCGCACAATCTGGTATTATACGCTTAACGAATTGCGCGATACTTTTCGGGAAATTCGCATGCTTTTTTAGATTTTTAGAAAATTGTTGTTATTTAAAGCACATTTCCGGACCGTGCAGCTGTAAGGCTGCGGGTTTGGGATGTGTATTTTTCAGTGCGTGTAAAGGCATCCTGTACAAATCCCGTCTGCGGGTGTTGTGCGGCAATGCCTGAGAATGAGGTTTTCAGCATGGCTTCTTACACACCCACCCCCTCGGCCTCCAAGGCAGGGAACAAAAACGGCCGCACCAAAAAGACGGCGGCCAAGGCCGGCGCCAAAAACGGCAAAAATCAAAGCACCGCCCCGGTCGCTACCTACAGCGGCCGCGGCAGCCAGACGATCGTCCGGAAATCCAACGACCTGATCCAGAACGCAATGTACAGCCTTTCGCTGAGTCAGCAAAAGCTGATGCTGCACATTTTCGCCATGATCAAGCCGTCGGATACTGAGCTGCCCCGCTATGAGATGTCGATCTATGAGTTTCTCAAGCTCTGCGGCGTGGACCCCCACAACGGCTCGATGTACAAGCAGGTCAAAAAGAACATCGAGGACATCGCCAACGCCAAGGTACAGTGGATTCGTCTGGCAGGCACCCAAAAAATAACGATGTTCCGCTGGCTTTCCAGCGCAACGATTGATGAGGGCACCGGCAAGATCGTGCTGACGCTGGATCAGTCGCTCAAGCCGCACCTGATCCAGCTCAAAGAGTTCTACACAACAATGAACATCACCTATACGCTCCCGATGAAGAGCCAGTATAGCTTGAAGATTTATGAGCTGTGCAAGAGCTATCAGAATCTCTACCTGACGAAAAAGCAGAAGGGCGAACCACTCGTCTGGAACATTGAAACGCTGAAAAAACAGGTGGACTGCAACGCGGCCAACTGGGCCCATGTCCGCCGCACGGTGCTGGACAAGGCGAAAAGTGAGATCAACGGACACACCGACATTTATTTTGACTATGAGGTCTACGAAAAAGACCGCCAGCGCGTCATTGCCATCGCAGTCACGATCGAGCCGGTGGACAAGCAGGTCGCGGATGACAAGCTGAACGAGATCACCAAATCCATGTCGAGCAAGGTGCGCAGCAAGAAAAACAAGCTGACGCTGGCAGAGACCGGCACCTTGGACGATGACCCGAATGTCCTGACGCTGGAGTATGTCTCGGTGCCTGAGACAACGATCCCATATTCCTACGGTGCTACGCCGGAAATGCTGCGTCAGGAGCTGGAAGTCAAGGCAGAGCTGGATAAGCTGGCGCGGGAGCTGACCGCCGATGAGATGGAGGCCGTGCATACCATCATCGGCGCCATGGTCAAGATGGCCGGAACGCCGCGCGGAAATGACAAGATGATTGACGGCGGCAACGCGCATTTCTTCCAGACGATGAACAATGTCATCGACAACTGCGGCGGCCTGCGCCGCTGGTTTGAGGGGGCTGCGACCCGCTATGCCGCCAAGGTCATCCCGGTGGCACGCACCAAGAGTGCGCCGCTGCCGTATCTGTCCCGTGCGATCCTTGAGGATCTGGAAAACTATCGTCTTTATGTCGTGGGCGGTATGCCGGAGGAGTTGGAGGACGAATACCCCGAAACGCCGGATATCGTGGAGACGACTGACTTTGTGGAAACAGACGCCGAGCCGGTGAACCAGCTGGAACCGGACGATGCTGCGACAAAAAAGGAAATCACGGCAGCCCTGCTGCGCTACATCGACCGCGAGGCGCTCTCGGCAAGGCTGACGACCGGCCAGATGGAGGCCTTTGAGGATATTCTGCAGATGACAGCCTATTTCTGCCGCCGCAATGTCAAGGGCAAGGATGACGGCATGATGGAGGGCAAGGCCAACATGCAGTTTTTGGATGCCCTCAATAAGGTCATCGCCCGCTATGAAAGCCTGACCATTCTGTTTGAGGCGATGGCGGTCATGATGGACTATGACACCTACTGGAAGGATTTGATGAAGAATCCCAAGATCAAGAATCCGAAGCTGGTCTTTCAGTCCGAGGTGGAGAAGGCGCTGCTGATGCCCTCCGCCGTGATCGGCGCGTATACTGCCCGCAGGGACCAGAATGACAGCGGCCGCCCTGCAAGAAAAGAGTACAACTGGACGAAGGTTTTTGACGAAGAATAACCGCACCGTCTGCAAAATGTGCGCTGAATAACAACCAAAGCCCGTATCCCTCAACGCGAAGGATACGGACTTTGCATATTTATTCAGATGCTATAAATATTCACAACCGCTTTACAACCGCCTCGATGGCAGCCTTATCCAGCCCTTCGCCGATGACGATCAGTACCTCCTGACCGTTTGGGATCGGCTGCAGGGTCATTGCATCCCGGGCGGCATTCAGCTCCAGCCAGCCGCCGTTTTCGGGAATGAAGCCCTTGATGCGCAGGATATGGCCGTACCCTGCGCCCTGCAGCAGCGTGCGTGCGGCCCGCTGCAGCTGCTCTGCCGTGCGGCCCAGCTCGAGAAAATACAGCGAGGTGAACGCCTCATGCTCGTCAAAGTGCAGCTTTACATAGCTTGTCTGCTGCCAACCGCAGCGGTCGATGCGTTGCCAGTCCGCATCGGTCAGTGCGGCCCAGTCTTTGCAGAGGACATCGTCACCGAAGCGGCGGGGGCAGCGGCAGGCTGCCAGCGCGCGATTCAGATGCGCAACCACCGCCCCGGCCTGGGCGCGGCTTGCCTGCTGGGCGCGGCTCATGACCACCAGCCCGGCGCTGGCAGCCTCCGAGGCCAGCAGATACTCCGCCTGCGGAGAGAGCGTGTCCTCAAGCCGGGCATCCACGATTGCAACGACATTGCCCAGCGTATACCAGCGGTCCAGCGGCTCGTCCCGCAGGATGTCATAGAACTCGTCCACATCAAAGATGCCGCTTGGCTCGATGACCACCCGGTCAAAGCCGCGCATCGCCATTGAAATCAGCTTGGTCCGCATGCGGCGCTGATGGGTGTCGCAGTCACAGCCGCCGCTGATTGTTTCGATGTCGCAGCGCGCCCCGATGAGGTCCTGCAGCAGCATGGCATCTACATTCACCGCACCGAAATCATTTTCCAGAATACAGACATTGTGACCCTGTTGGATAAGATATTGTACATACTTGCGTAAAAATGTTGTCTTTCCGGAGCCTAAAAACCCGGTGATGAGATCGACCTGTACCATAAGCACCCCTCCCTATGGAGAACAGTATAGCCCATTTGCAGGCAAATGTCCATGAAAGCAGAGAAAAAGGCTGTGCAGGGTGGATAAAGATTTTTTAAAAATCTTGAAGTTTTTTTGAAAAAAGCGTTGACAAATCCTGCGGGGCACGCTATAATATATGAGCGTTGAGGGCAGACGCCCAAGACACAAAATGCGATGGGGATTCGCATAATGGTAGTGCAGCGGACTCTGACTCCGCCCGTGGGAGTTCGATCCTCTCATCCCCAACCACACCGCAGCAGCTTGGCTGCTGCGGTTTTTCTTTCCGGGGTGTAGCGCAGTTGGTAGCGCGCTTGGTTCGGGACCAAGAGGCCGTGGGTT
>OGWZ01001302.1_pt1 | contig 23901 bp, 16 predicted proteins | sample 1576141 | NCBI WGS metagenome assembly OGWZ01 (sample SAMEA3541512, study PRJEB24748) | human gut metagenome | biome: human gut; feature: human-associated habitat; material: faeces | place: China | collected 2012
TTTCTAGGCAATTTCCAATCTAACGGGTGTTGCACTTTCATTTAGACAACGGGTCTTATTGAAGTGGCCTGATTTTTGTTCCGCCCTTATAGTGAGGCGGCTTGTGCCGCTTGATGTTGATAATACTCGGTTTCCACCGCTTCGGGTGTCCTGTAGCCCAGGGACCGGTGCAGGCGCTTCGAGTTCCACCACGAGACCCACCGGAACGTCGCCAATTCCAGGTCCTTCAGATCCGCGAAGGGTTTGCGCCGCCATACCAGCTCGGTCTTGTACGCGCCGTCGGCGCTTTCGGCCATGGCGTTGTCGTACGAGTCGCCGACGGTGCCGGTCGACGGCAGCATCCCATATTCCATAACCCTGGTGGTGTACACCGTGCCGGTGCACTGCGTGCCATGGTCGCTGTGGTGGATAAGACCATCCGTGCCACCATGGGACGCGGCCCATGAGACCGCCTGCTCCAACGCCTGCAACGGCAGCTCCTGCGTGTTCATGGTCATGGCGCACGCCCATCCCACGATCCGACGGGCGTACACGTCGGCGGCGAACGCCGTGTAGCCGAACGAGCCGTTGGCCATGCGCACGTAGGTGGTGTCGGCCACGTGCAGCCGGTTCGGCGCCTCCGCCTCGAACCTGCGTTCCACGAGGTCGGGCCCGCCGCCCGTGCCCTTCGCCGGTTTGGTGGTGACGGGCGTCCCGCCGCGGCGCACGCCGCGGATTCCCGATTCCCGCATGACGTTCGTCACCTGGTCGCGGCCGATCTCGGCCGGATCCCGGCCCCGTGCCGACGGCTGGGCGTGCGTCTTGCGGTACCCGTACACGGCCATGAAGAAATCGGCATGGATCTCGAGGATGTCGCGGGCCAGCGCCTCGTGCCTGGCGGCCATGCGGCTGACGGGCCTGGATTTGAACATGCGGTAGCCGCGCGGCGTGACGGACCCGCAGTCCAGCGAAGCGGCCAGCACCCTGCAGATCGGCCCGACCCTGAAACGGTCCTTGAATTCGTCGATGTAAGCGACCATCAACGCCGTGTCGGGTCGAGCCGCGCCGCGAAAAAAGCCGACGCCGTCGTCAATATCTCGTTCGCCCGCCTCAATCGCGCGACCTCGGCCCGCAAACTCTTCAACTCCGCCATCGCGTCTTCGGCCGACCGCTTGGTCTCCGCCGCGACCGTGGCGTCCGTCTTGTTGCGCCAACGGCGCAGCGTCTCCGGCGCGACCCCCAGATCCTTGGCGACCTGTTCGATCGCCTTGGTCTCCGACGAATACGAGCCGCGCGACTCGGTCAACAGCCTGACGGCCTTCGCCTTGAACTCCGGCGTGTATCTCGTTCCTTTTGCCATGGTTCCATCATCTCCCATCGAGTTAGGGGAAATGCGGAACAAAAATCAGTTCATATCATTCTGCGTGGAATACTTGTTGCGTGACTTGCCCTATGAACGCTCATACTAACTCCCAAACTGATCTTATTGACTTGTAACCTCTTGCAATAACCAACCGCCTATTATGCCCCGGTCTTGTGCACAAAGCGTGTTCGCCCCCGCTTCTGCACATATTCCGAACCGACTGGACCACCCCTGGGTATAGCGTATTGGGGTGCTTTGAGAGGCTGCTCGGCCAAGCACGCGAAGACGACGGTCGCCGAATACATCGAATACGCATTGATATGCGAGGCGCATGTATCACTGAACAGATACGCCACCGACACCGCCAAGGCAACAGACCGGGCAACAGAAGTGGGGTAGTGCGTGACTGGAGCTCAGGGAATCAAGAATCGTCGCGGCGAATTGCAGCGGGTACTGAGCCGTGAGGAATCATACGTGGACGGTAAACTGAGCCGCGCGGCATTTATTTCCATCGCAATCCTGACCTTTATTACCTTCGTGGGCAACTTCACGCAGCTGCAGCTGAGTTCCGCGCTGCCGATCATCGTTTCCGAATTCCACATCTCCGTGACCACCGGGCAGTGGCTCACCTCCGTGTTCCAGCTGGTCATGGGCGTCATGGTGCCGCTGACCGCGTTCCTGACCCGTCGTTTCTCCACCCGCCAGATTGTAATCTGCTCGATGGCGGTGTTCACGGTCGGCTCCCTGCTGGCATGGTTGGGGCCAAACTTCGTATGGGTGCTGGTCGGGCGCGTGCTCGAAGCTGCCGGCACGGGCGTGATGTGGCCGGTGCTGCAGATCACGGTGTTTTCCATCTACCCGCTGTCCCGACGCGGCTTTGCTATGGGCACCGTGGGCATGGCCATGAGCGTGGCTCCGGCAATCGGCCCCACCTTGGGCGGCTGGCAGACCGATGCCAATGGCTGGCGTTCCATCTTCCTGACCATGACCGTGATTGGCGTGGTCTCGCTGCTGGCGGCCATGTTCGGACTGCATAATTTCGGTTCGCATGACCCGTCTGCCCGCGCGGACTTTTTCTCGGTGAGCCTGTCGGTGATTGGCTTTGGCGGGCTGATGTTCGGCTTCACCAATTCGGAGACCTATGGATTTACGGCGCCGGTAACGTGGGGACCTATGGTTGTGGGTCTGATCGGCATCGTATGGTTCGTGCTGCGTAACCTGCGCGCCGGCAAGCGCTATCGTGAGGCCGTAGCCAAGGACAAGTCGGCACTCCCCCAGCCGCCGCTGCTGGACTTGGAAGTGCTGAAGAACCGTTCGTTCACCGTCGGCACCATTACCGCGTCGCTGGCATTTTTCGCCTTCAGTTCGATTCTGGTCATCATGCCGCTCTACATCCAGACCGACCGTGGGTATTCTGCCACGATGAGTGGTCTGATCATGTTGCCGGGCGCTATCGGCCAGTGCGTCTCCCAGTTCTTCGGCGGCCGTGCGATGGATCGATTCGGCGCACGACCCGTGGCTTTGTTCGGTTCGATTGTGTTGACCCTTGGCACCTTGGGCATGTCGCTGGTGGCGATGGATACGTGGATCTGGTGGGTATCGATCTGCCAGTTCATCCGTCAGATCGGCATGGGTTTCCTGCTGATGCCGATTACCACGTGGTCCCTGAATTGCCTGAACGGGCCGAGCGAAGTGTCCGCCGGATCATCGGTGACGAATACCGCGCGTCAGATTGCGGGCGCTGTGGGCGCACCCGTGTTGGTGATTCTGATGGAAACGTTTGCCGCTTTGCATAAGCAGGGCGGCGCCTCCGCCGTCGCCGCTTCGATTTTCGGCATTCAATGGGCGCTGCGAATCTCCGCAATAATCTGTCTGGCAATGGTGTTGATGGTGTTCTTCGGCGTCAAGGGCGACGGTGCCGGTCGCACGCGAGACATTATTTCCTTGCGCGCGCTGCGCGAACGGCGTGCGCGGCGTATGGCTGCGAACTGACGGCAGATCCAACCATTCTCAACATAATAAGAAGCCCCGGTTTCCAACACCGGGGCTTCTTATTATGTTGTGCTATCGCAGGATTTCAGCTGGAGTCTATTACGCCCTGCCCATCAGCGTCAGGACAATCAGCAGCACGTTGAGCGCCACAATCAGTGCCACGACGATCATGAAAATCACGTGCTTGACGGTTCCATCAGCCCACTTGCCCATGAGTTCCTTGTCATGCGTGTATCGCATCAGCGGAATCACGGCGAACGGGATGCCGATGGAAAGCACCACCTGGCCGATGACCAGCGCCTGAGTCGGGTCCTTGGCGAACCACAGCACAATCAGTGCCGGCACCAGCGTGACCACGCGGCAGGCCCACATCGGGGCGTTGACGTGCAGCAGACCGTGCATGATTTCCGAGCCGGCGTACGTGCCAACCGATGTGGAGCTCAGCGACGAAGCCAGCAGGCCGATGGAGAAGATCGTGCCGATCACCGGGCCAAGCACCTGCGTGATCGCCCGCTGTGCGCCGTCGATGGAGTCCGTGCCAGACATGCCATGCAGCGAGTTGGCGGCGAGCACCAGCATCGCCAGATTCACGGTGCCGGCCAGCAACAGCGCCCAGGCCACATCGATTTTCGAGCCTCTCAGCTGCGTTTTGATTGACGGCTTTTCGCCGCCTGCGTAATGGTCGTTCACCAGCGTGGAGTGCAGGTAGATGGCGTGCGGCATCACGGTGGCGCCCAGAATCGAGGCGGCCATCAACACCGAGTCGGCGCCTTGGAAGCGTGGAATCATGCCTTTGACCACTTCGCCGGGGTTCGGCGGGGCTACGAACAGACCCGCGATGAAGCCGAATGTGATAATCAGCAGCATCACGATGATGATGCGCTCGAATGTGGTCTGTGTCTTGCCGCCTTGGAACCACAGCATCACCGTGGAGATTGCGCCGATCACCAGACCGCCGATGAACAGCGGCAATCCGAACAGCAGGTTCAGGGCGATGGCACCGCCGATCACCTCGGCCAGATCGGTGGCGATGGCGATGACTTCAGCCTGCATAAAGAACATGAAGCGGCCGGCATCGCTCATACGTTCACCCAGCAGTTCCGGCAGGGATTTGTTGGTCACGATGCCGAGTTTGGCGGACTGATACTGGATGAGCACGCTCATGGCGTTGGCGAGCACCAGCACCCACACCAACAGGTAGCCGTATCGCGCGCCGGAGGTGATGTTGGCCGCCACGTTGCCAGGATCGACGTAGGCCACGGCCGCCACGAACGCGGGGCCGAGGATGCTGGCCAGCGCATGGTCATGCGGCTTTTTCTTGCCGTTTGCCACGGTTCCAGCTCCGGATCCGACTCCGGCAAGCTGGCGTTCCTTCTCGATTTCCGGTGTTTCCTGTTCGATGTCTGCCACGGCGTTCGTCATAGTGGTTGCCGCAGTGGCATCTGCTGCGGTGTGTGTTACTGCCATATCGTCTGTTCCTATTCCCTTCTCCCTTCATACCGGGCTCAGTTATAGCGCGGGCATGTTTCTCACGTCAACAGACGGACAATCTGCGGACGATTGATGGATGACTGGCGGACTGGCAGCTGGCATTCCCCGCCATCTCGCTCATGAAATGTGACAAACCGCCGAAAACTCGCTCATGAAATGAGGAAATTACTAGAAAACTCGCTCATGAAATGTGCCAGACGGCAGAAAACTCGCTCATGAAAGTGTAAAATCATTGCTATAGCAGTAATTCGGAAAGGGGCTCCTCATGTATCTCAAACGCAAAGCCGATGCCTATCTCAATGCATGGAAATCCGACCCGAATCGCTCCCCGCTAATCATCAAGGGCCCTCGTCAAGTAGGCAAGACAGAGACTATCGATTACTTTGCCGCACACAACTACCGTTCGGTAGTGGAAATCAACTTCGTTGAGGAACCGAAATATCGTGCAATCACTGCGGACGGTTATGGCGCGGATACCATCGTCCGCAATATTTCCCTGATCGACCCAGCTAAAAAGTTCATTCCGGGCGATACGCTCATCTTTTTCGACGAAATCCAGGCCCATCCTGATATCGCCACTGCACTGAAGTTCTTTAAAATCGACGGCAAATATGATGTGATTTGCAGCGGTTCAATGCTGGGCATCAGCTATAAGCAAATCGAAAGCAATAGCGTGGGATATAAGACCGACTACGAAATGCGATCGTTGGACTTCGAGGAATTTCTGTGGGCTCGCGGATACGATGAGGCCGTCATCGAAAGCATGTTCACCCACCTGTGTGACGCTACGCCATTCTCTGAAGTGGAAATGAACGTCTTCTCCACGGCATTTATGGATTACTGCGTGCTTGGCGGCATGCCTGCGGTTGTCGCCTCCCATATACGCACTGGCACGTTCGAGGGAACACTGCAATTGCAGCGCCAGCTTATTTTGGACTACCAGGAGGATATCCGCAAATACGCGCAAGGACTCGATCAGGCACGAATTCTCAACGTGTTCAACCATATTCCCGTGCAACTCGCCAAGGAAAACAAGAAGTTCCAAATCAGCAAAGTCGCCAGCGGAGCGCGTTTCAAAGACTATCGAGGATGCGTGGAATGGCTTGAGACCTCGGGAATGGTGAATATCTGCCGATGTATGTCCTATCCTGAACTGCCGTTGAAAGGCAATTATGACGAAAACAAGTTCAAGATATATTTCGGCGATACCGGTCTGTTCGTAGCGATGCTTGACGACGAGGCCAGTGATGATCTGCGGGCCAATCGTAATCTTGGTGTCTATAAGGGGGCTATGTACGAGAGCATCGTCTCTGAAGCGCTACGGAAATCCGGCTATGACCTGTACTACTACAAAAAAGAGGATTCCACACTGGAACAGGATTTCTTCGTCCGCACGCGCGAATGGCTGGTGCCGGTGGAGGTGAAATCGAAAAAAGGCACCGCCAAATCCATGCGGACGCTAATCGTTTCGGATTCTTATCCGGAAATTCAGTTCGGCGTGAAACTATCCGCCGGCAATATCGGTAGTAGCGAACACGTGTTCACCGCACCATACTTCACCACATTTTTGCTCCGACGGCTCCTGCGCGCTTATGACGAGGGGCAGGCACCTATGCTCAACAATCCTGAGCGGTAGCCCCTATTCGTCTGCGGGCACGGCCTGGCCCGGGCAGGTGTGGAGGACGGCGAGCATGGCGTCCTTTTCTTGGGAGGTGACGGTGAGCTGGTACTTGTCTTTGACGCCAATCTGGCGGGCCACGTAGTCGCAACGGTAGTCGGCGTTGGTGGGTAGCCAGTAGGCGGCGGAAGCCGAACCCTTCTCCTGATTGGCCGGGCCGTCGACGGCCAGCAGGTTGTAGGGGTCATTGCCGAATTCATGGCGTTTGGCAGTGGACCAGTCGTGCGCACCGGATTGCCAAGCGTTTTCAAGGGCCACCACATGGTCGATCTGCACTTTGGCGCTGGTGGCGCGGCCACGTACGAAATGGATGATCTGAGCGGTGTACGGATCGGCCAGTGTGCCGGACTCGACCACACAGGAACCGGCGTATTTGTAGGTGATGTCCGTGAGATCACGGGCGAGCACGTCGTCGCGTACGTCGCAGCCATTGCCGTCGACGTCGGTGGTGCGGAAACCGAAGGAATCGCGGTCGTAGCCGGAGGAGCTTTGGTTGTCGTCTACGGCGAGCGCGTTCAAAGTGTCGGCGGCTGAACCGGTGGCAGTGTAGCCACCGGTGATTTTGGCCACATCGGAGCTGACCTGCGGCAGTAACAGGCCGATGGTCACGCCGATTGCTACGGCGAGAACGATGAGAATCAGCACGCGCTCCAGCGGTCCAGAGGCGTTGAAACGACGGCGGAAGTGGGCGTTACGACGTGCCATCAATCACGCATAGGTGAAGGTGAGGGGGTCGTGGCCGGCGCGGGTGGGGCCGTCGAGGGCGTCGATGGCAGCGTGTTCATCGGCGGTCAGGGCGAAGCCGAACAGGTCGAGATTCTCCCTCTGACGGTCGGCATGCACGGACTTGGGGATGATGATCGTGCCGTTTTCGATGTGCCAGCGCAGAATCACTTGGGCCGGGCTGACCTCATGGGCGGCGGCGATCTTCTCGATGGTGCCGTCGCCGGCGTTGAGGTCGGCGCCACGCGCCATCGGCGAGTAGGCCTCCACGGCGATGCCGTGCTTCTTGCAGAACGCCACCACTTCGCGCTGCTGCCACGTGGGGTGCAGCTCAATCTGATTGACGGCCGGCCATGCGCCGGTCTCCCCGTGCAGACGCTTCAGATCGGCGGGCATGAAGTTGCATACGCCGAGCGTGCGTGCCATGCCTTCGTCGCGCAGCTTGACGAACGCCTTCCAGGTGTCGGTGCTGCGCCAGTCGAACGGCGTGGGCCAATGGATCATGTACATGTCCACGTAATCGAGCTGGAGGAGTTTCAGGGAGTTGTCGAATGCCTTGAGCGCGGAGTCGTAGCCCTGCTCGGAGTCGCGCAGCTTGGTGGTGACCCACAGGGTCTCGCGCTTGGCGCCGGTGTTGTATCCGGAAGCGGCGAGCGCACGACCCACGCCGGCCTCGTTGTTGTATCCGGCGGCGCCATCGATGTGGCGGTATCCGGCTTCCAGCGCAGATTCGACGACAGGGGCCACGCCCTCGTCATCGATACGTAGCACGCCAAGGCCGACCTGCGGAATGGAATGGCCGTCTTTCAAGGCGATGTCCGGCACGTTGGCGGGGTTGATGTGTCCGTTGGTCATGATGTGCGATGCTCCTTTATTGCTGCGACTACACGCCACTGTACACGGAGAGGCACATGTCAGCGTGTGGAGGCGCGGGCGATGACTTGGGATTCGGTGGTGAGCAGTTCGGGTTTGGTGATGCTGCCGTCGATGCGTCCGAGGATGCGATTCACTGCCGTGGGAGCTGTCCAGTCAAGGCGGGAATCCATGGTGGTCAGCGGAATCTGCAGGTAGGGGGCTTCCTCGTTGTTGTCGAAGCCGATGACCTGCACCTGCGCGGGCACCTCATAACCAGCGGTGCGCAGAGCGGTCAATGCGCCGATGGCCAACTGATCGTTCAGTGCGATCACACCGTCGAATGGCACGCCGGAATCAATCAGTCGCTGAGTCACGCGAGCGCCAGCGCCGATGGTCCAATCCTGATCGGTGTTGCCAATCAGATGAGGATCCAGCTCAAGCCCACGGCGGCGCGTTTCTTCAATGACACCACGCAAACGCAGTTGTGCGTTGCCTTCCACAGCCTGCAACAAAGCGGCCGCGTTATAGTCGTCTCGTGCGCCCACTACAGCGAGGCGAGAAGAACCTCGATCGTATAGGTAGCCTGCCGCTGTTGCTGCGGCGGCAACATCGTCCGGAGTCACGTGGTCGGCAACACCCCATGTGGTTCGGGCACCGACAATAACCAGCGGGAAATCGACCTTCAGGTCTTCGGGCGAAATATCCTCCACCTCGCTCATGGAGAGAATCATGCCGTCTGACACGGTGGAGTTGAAGTTCTTGAGCAGGTCACGCGCTCCTTTGGCCGAGCCCTCTGCATACGTGGTGACGTATACGGAGTAGTCGCGCTGACGGGCGGCCTCGATGGTGCGGTTGGCTAACTCGGCCAGATATGGCGGAATCAGCGAAGGCACGGCAAGGGTGATGAAACCGGTGTGATCGCGGTTGAGGTTACGGGCGGCCACGTTGACTCGGTAGCCGAGGTCCTTAATGACTGTTTCAACCTTTGCACGGGTTTCATCGGTCATACGCCCGGAGCCATTGATCACGTTCGACGCAGTTTTGAGCGATACACCGGCGGCCTGAGCGACATCGCGTAGCGTCACTCGACGCTTGGCTGTTTTCTCGTCGCTCATGCCACACTCCTCTATCCGGACAACATTGCCATTCTAGCGCGGTTTAGCAGGACGTTTTAGCGATAAGAATGGCGTTGCGGTTCAGCGTATATCCAACGGCGTCAGTCTCGCAACGGTGGGCGATGATGGGATCACCTTCCACACCGTTGACGGCAACGGGCTGCTTCGAACGGTTCAGATAGAAATCGAAGCGGATGGTACCGTCTGAGGATTGGCGGATGGTGTGCAGGATGCGGGGGTCATGAGTCGTGGCTGCTGCGGTCGTAGTTGCGGCGTTGATCTCTCCCCCACCCGGCCTTTGGTCGGGAGCCCTTTCGTCGGAGGGGGCTGTTGTGTTGAGTTCCTTGAGCAAGTGGGTGATGTCGTGGCGGCCAAGATCGCAGCCCACGTAGATGGCGGCGCCTTGGCCGTGGGGGTGACTGGTGATGGCGGGGACGCCGTCGAGCTCCCAGTCAGCAGCGGCTGTACCCACGTACGTGGCAAGCACGCGAGTGTCTGGAGCGACCGAGGTCACGTCATTCTGCCACAGACGTGTCGTGAGTCCATTCGACAAACCGATTTCGGCCGGTTCGTCTTCGGCTTCTTCTCCGAGGATGTTGAATTCTTCGGAGCGGATGCCGAGCATGTCGCGCAGAAGTCCGTTGCCGGCGCCGGGGTATCCGCCGAGACCGATGTGGAAGTGTTCGTCGATCAGGCCGGTGGCATAGCCGACGATGACCGTACCGCCGTTTTCGGCAAAGTCCGCGATGCGACGGGTATCCTCGTCGGACAGGGCGATCACGGTGGGCAGCACGATAGTCTGGTAGCCGCTCCAATCGTAGGCGAGCGGGACCACGTCCGCGCGCGCTCCGGCATCGAGATATCCGCGATACCAGTCGCGTACGTCATGCCAGTGATTGAGTTTCATGCTGGGCAGGGTCTCGGAGCGAGTGGCCCATTCGGATTCCGCACTAAACAGAATCGCCGTGTCCGCGCGCTTCAGTTCCGTGTCTTGCACACCCGCGTCGGACAGCGTCTTCAGCGCGGCGCCGAGTTCGCACACTCCTCGAAACAGTTTCGTATCGGAGCCCGCGTGGGGCACCATCGCGGAGTGGAACGCCTCGGCACCCGATGCGGATTGTCTCCATTGGAAGAAGTTGATGGCGTCGGCACCCATGGCCACGTGGGCCAAGGAGTCGCGCATGAGCTCGCCGGCGCGCTTGCGCATGTTAAGCGGCTTCCATTGGACGGCGGAGGTGGAGTGCTCCATCACGTACCACGGCTTGCCGAGCGCGAGCGAGTCCATGAGCGCGTCCGAGCAGGCGAGTTCGTCCAGATGGGATTCGCCCTCATGGAAGTAGTGATCGTTGGACACGAAGTCCACTTCGTTTGCCCATTGCGCGTAGTCCATGGTGCATTGGTCGGTGGAGACCATGAAGTTCGTGGTGAACGGCTTGCCGGGGCAGATTTCTTCGATGGCGTCGCGTTCGGCCTTGTAGAAGTCGAGCAGCATGTCGTTGCCGAACCGCTCGTAATCCAACTGCTGGGGCGGGTTGACCATGCTGTCGCCGCCCATGTGGCGAGGCAGCAACACCTCGTCGAAGCTGTTCACGTGCTGGGACCAGAAGGCCGTGCCCCACGCTTCGTTCAACGCGTCGACGGTCCCGTATTTGGCCTCGCACCACGTGCGGAACGCGGCCAAGGCGTTGTCGGAGTAGTCGTAGCGGTTGTTCCAGCCGTATTCGTTGCCCATGTGCCAGGCCGTCACGTATGGATTGTCCTTGTAGTGTTCGGCAAGTTTGCGGCACAGGCGCAGCGCGTATTCCTTGAGCACCGGGCTTGTGGGCTGCCACGACTGGCGTGAGCCCGCATTGACCACATGGCCGTACCGATCGATTGGCAGCACCTCAGGATGACGCTCGTACAGCCACAACGGGGCCGTGGCAGTGGCCGATGCCAGGTCCACGGCGATGCCCGCCGCGCCGAGCTTGTCGATCACGTGGTCAAGCCACTCGAACGTGAACTCGCCCTCGCGCGGTTCGATCTTGTCCCAGCTGAAGATGGCGAGGGCCACGGTGTTGACGCCGGCTTGGACCATCAGGCGGATGTCCTCGTCCAGCGTCTCCTCGGACCACTGGTCCGGATTGTAGTCGCCGCCGAACGCGATGCCACGACCGGATTCAGTCAGCAGGGACGGCCACCTGAACGTTCTACGAGTAGTCATATCAATCAAGTCCTTTATTGTACCGGCTCATGGCCGATGCTATGTTGCTGGCGGCGGCCGTTGCTGCGATGACCTTCTTGGTGTTGCGCATGTTATCTCCTCCTGAGCCGTTGGGATTGGTCGTGGCTTCGGGACTTTGGACTTACCTTGGGCCTGGGTTCCTCGCCTGCGACATGCTCCGCTGACGGTCTTTTTTGGGGTGTTTTCTTTGGTACACCCGTGTACCAATATCTATGATGATACACCCGTGTACCAATTTGTCAAAATCAAGCGACACGCCTGATTTCCCGCCAAAACTCGCCACCTCGGGCACACAGAAGAATCTTCAGCCTCCGACATCCACAATTCCGAGAGCGTTCACATTCGTGGATGTCCAGCGCCAGACGGAGCCAGTTCGGCTAGTATGAACAGGCACCCCCATAGCTGTATTGAGAGGAAGAGCACATGGCGGGACTGTTTCGGACTGCTTCCAAGCAGCCCAATCCTTTAGGGACAGCCATACGCACCCGCGGATCAGGTAAATATATATTCGGACTGACTTTGAGTGCGGGTCTTGCCGGATTGCTGTACGGCTACGACACCGTCTCCATCTCCGGTGCCATCGAATTCCTGCACGCCAGATACGGGCTCAGTACTCTCATGGAGGGCCTCGTCATCTCCTCCATCATGCTCGGTGCCGTCATCGGAGCGGCCACCGCCGGATTCCTTTCCGACCGATTCGGCAGAAAACGTATCCTTATTATCGGCGGCGCGTTCTTCCTCGTTGCGGCTGTATGGAGTGCGCTGGCGATAGGCCCCATAGCGCTTATCGTGGCACGCGTGGCTGGCGGCTACGGCATCGGCCTGACCGCCGCGCTGGCCGTCACATACATCACCGAATCGGCTCCGGCCAACATCCGTGGTCTGCTCGCCTTCTCTTATCAGCTGCTTGCGGTTTGCGGTATCTTCCTGGCCAACGTCATCAACTACATCATCGCCTCCCACGGATCAAACGACTGGGATATCGCCACTGGATGGCGCTGGATGCTGGGATTAGGCGCGATTCCGGCCGCCGCCTTCCTGCTGGCTATGCGGAGGGCACCGGAAAGCCCACGATTCCTCATTCAGATAGGCAGAACCGATGAAGGTTTCGCGGTGCTCGAGCACATCCTCGGCACCGAACGCGCACGCCTGCGCACCGATGACATCCAAGCCTCGGTCAAACTGGAAACCGAGATGTCGCACGAATTCCATGATTTGTTCCGTCCAGGCCTGCGACGGGCACTCGTCATCGGCATCTTTCTCGCCGTGTTCAACCAGTTCATCGGCATGAACGCCATCTCCTACTATGGGCCGGTGATGTTCTCGGATCTCGGGTTCGCCGGGGACACTCAGTTCCTCGCGGCCGCCAGCGTAGGCGGCGTGGAGCTGGTGGCCACCGTGGTAGGCATGTACCTGATCGACACGTTCGGCCGTAAACGTCTTATGGAAATAGGCACCGGCATGATGTGCGTGTTCGCGCTATGCACTTCGGGCTCGTATTTCATGGGCAATTCGCTGCTGACGCTTATATTCGTCATGGCGTTCACCATATCGTTCGCCTTTTCGATGGGACCGATTCCCTGGATTGTGATTCCCGAGCTCTTCCCCACGTATCTGCGCGGTCGCGCCACCGGATTGTGTGTGATGTGTCTGCTGTTCGCCAACTGGATCATCGCACAATTCACGCCGATGATGATCGATGGATTGGGCGGCGGCATATCGTTCGCGATTTTCGCGGTTCTGGATCTGATTTGCCTGTTCGGCATCGTGGCGTTGGTGCCGGAGACAATGGGACGCACGCTGGAGGAAATCGAGCATCTATGGCAGCCGAAAACCGATTTGGCCTACGCAAAATACGCGCTGAGCACGGCTGATGCGAATATCCGCCACGCGGAAGCCACGCTGCGTCGTATTGAAAACGAACGTCAGCAGGCATTGGGCATTATGGATGCGGCTGAGCGGGCTCGCGCTGCGGCACAGCAGAAGATTTTCGCCATAGAGACCGCCAAAAGGGCCGAGGCAGAACGGCTGGCGGCGCAGCGCGCTGCCGAGGAAGCCGCCAAGGCAGCGGCGAATATGGCTGCAGAAGAAGACACGGCAGCGACCGTCTCGGAAGTTACGACGGATGAGAACGTGCCGTCGCTTATGCGGCGTACGAGGGGCGCTGTTCTGGTTGGTAAGTCATCCAGTAGACGGCACGACGGTGAGTATACGGACGGCTCTGCGAACGGCCCTGCGGATGGCTCTGTGGATGGCTCCGTGACTGACTCTGCGGATGGTGCGATGCTGGACGGCGCGGCGGCCGAGGCAGCGGCCAGCGCAGCAGTCGCGGCCTTGGCCGATTCACTGCCCGACGATCCATTCACGCTGGCGAATCGGCCGACTACGCGCAGTGGTGCGGATGATACAGATAGCGTTGATGCCGCAGATGCCGTTGATTCCGCGAATGACGCGAATCGAAACCGCAAGCAGACAAATGCCGTGCAGCCGGCACATATGGCCTCTATTGAGCACGCGCACAGTGCCGATACGCCTCGCGGAGTGTTGTTGCCCAGTGCCGACGAGGATTCCTACAGCGAGCATTCCTTCGCCGAGACGGATGACGACCGCGAGGCTCAGGCCATCGACGCGGCCCTCGACTCTCTGGATGCCCTTATCAGAGGCTGATATATAAGGAAATCCTGTATTGCAGAGTATTGCGGCCTGTGACTGTGCGACTTTACAGATTCAGCACCGCATCGGCAACGCGCATGGCGGATTCACGGTGAGAGACCAGCACCACAGCCACGTCTTGCCCCTTATCCGCATTCTGCTCGCTCTTGGACAGCTCATGAATGGAACGCAGAATGATGGCTTCATTCAAGGCATCCAGACGACTGGTCGGCTCGTCGAAGAGCACCAAGTCGGCATTGCGCAGGAATACACGGGCCAAGCCGATGCGCTGGCGTTCGCCTTCAGACAGTCGGTCGCCCAGCTCGCCCACCTGGGTGTCGAGCCCATCCGGCAGGGAATCGATCAGGTCGAGCACGGATGCCTTGGCGAGGGCTTCGCGGAGTCGGGCGTCAAGAACACCGGCCGCTCCCCCATTGCGAATCTCCGATTCAGGCAAGGCGATAAGCAGATTCTCTCGAATCGTGCCGTCGAACAGGTGGGTCTCCTGACTCATCATGGCCTGAATACGGCGGCGGGCATGCACATCGATTTGCGGTAGCGGCGTGCCGGACAGCGTCACTTGGCCGCGCTGCGGATCCCAATAGCGCATCAGCAGCTTCAGCATAGTGGACTTGCCCCGGCCGGACGGGCCTTGGATACCGAGGATGCCGTGCTGCGGCACATCGAGCGAGAAGTCGGCGAGAATCGCCTCGCTCCCCTCCCCCGGGTACGCGAAGGTGACGCGATCAAGGCGCATGCCCTCATAATCCGAGTTCGCAGTGCCAGTTTCCACCACGGCCGGCGCTTCGTCCATCAGGCCGAACAGACGACGGGCGGAGGCGAAGGTCTGGGTGAGGTTCGCGGGCAGGGCGGCGAGCGCCAGCGTCGGCCCGAACGAGCTGGCGAGCAGCGCGAAGGCGGCGACCAGCGCCGGGATATCGTAGAGGTTCACGCCGGCAAGATTGATGGCGATGCCGGCAGCCGCCGAGGTAAGCAATGCAACCAGCAATCCGCCGACACCGGCGAACCGGCCGTTGACACGGCTGAGTTTGGCATGGTCACGCCATAGCGCGCGCGTGCGGTCTTCGATGGCCTGCGCACGATCTTCACCCCGACCGAATCGGATGATCTCGTCGAGACCGCGCATGTCGTCGAGCATCACGTTGTCGAGTTCGCCGGCCGCGCCACGGATGGCGGGGCCCAGATTGCGCACGCCGGTGGCGAAGAAGCGCGGCACAATGATGCCGATGATCAGATGGGAGACGATCAGCGCCAACGCCATCCAGGGGCTCAGCGTGGCCGCCACGATGACGTAGACGATGGTGGTGGTCACGGCTATGGCCACGGGGCTGATGGTATGCGCGAAGAAGATTTCGAGCAGTTCCACGTCGGTGGTGAGCATGGCGATGAGGTCGCCCTTGCCCTTGCCGGCGAGCTTGGCCGGAGCGAGGCGGCGAAGGGCGGCGAAAGCCTTGGAGCGGAAGAGCGCGAGCAGGTGGAAGGCCACGTTGTGGTTCAGATATTGCTCAACGTAGCGCGTCAGGCCGCGCAACACCGCGCAAACAATCATGGCGGTGATTGCACCGGCCGCACTCATGCCCCACACGGGGTTGCCGGCGAGCGCGAATCCGGCGATGATGCCGAACACCGGTAGGAAGGTTGCGGCAAGGTGACCGATGGTGCCGGCCGTGGAAGCCGCGACCATAAGCCCGGCCAGTGGCTTGGCCTCCCCGAGTAGTCGCTTGATGACCTGGAACGTGCTCATCTCGGCCGGAGCTGCAGCCGGAGCTGCGCCCACAGCCGCCCCGCTCCCGCTGGCGGAAGCTGTCAGCGAAGCTGGCTGAGGGTGGTCAGCCCCAAAGTTCTCGATATCCGCCTGAGTAGTGAACAACTTGGCGTACACGCCGCCGGCCGCCATGAGTTCGGCATGCGTGCCGGTTTCCACCGACTTGCCGTGTTCGAGCACCACCACTTGGTCGGCGTGCTCGGCGTTGGCCATGCGATGGGTGATCATGATCACCGTCTTGCTGCGGGATTGCACCAGTTCGCGGATGGTCGCGAGAATCAGTTCCTCGGATTCCACATCCACACTGCTGGTGGCCTCGTCGAATACGAATACCGGCGAATCATGCAGAAGCGCACGGGCGATGGCGATACGCTGGCGCTGGCCACCGGACAGGTTGGCGGCGTCGGGCTCAATCGTCATGTCAAGGCCGTCCGGCTGCGAACGCACGAAGTCGGCGATACGGGCCTGTTCGAGCGCGTCCCAGAGACGGGAATCCACGGCGTCGGACGCGGCTTCACCGTTCTGGCCGTCATCGGGCAAAGCCATCAGAAGGTTCTCACGCAGAGTACCGGCAAACAGATGGCTACTGGCACCGATCAGGGTGATGGTTCGGGCGAGCGTCTCTCCGGACAGGTCGGATACCTTGACGCCGTTCAGCGTAAGCGAGCCTTGGTATCCGGTCAGCGTACCGGCAAGCAGCGCGGCAGCCGTGGATTTGCCGGAACCGGAGATGCCGACGATGGCGGTGAGTTGACCGGGGTAGGCAGTGAAGGTGAGGTCGGTGAGCGCAGGTGCCGGCGCGGAATTCGTTTGTTGAACGGCGGCACCGGAATCGGCGCTGTCATAGGAATAGCCGACGTGGTCGAAGCTGACGGTGATTCCGCCATCGGCCTTGGTACCGGCCTTGGTACCGGCATCAGTCCCGGCATCGGTACCAGCGGTGGCCGGCAGCGTGGCAGTGCCGTGGGCGGGCTCGGGGGTGTCCAGCAGGGCGAAGATGCGCTTGGTGGAGGTCATGCCGTTCATCGCCACGTGGAAGTAGGAGCCGAGCTGGCGCATGGGGATGAAGAATTCAGCGGACAGCAGCACGATCAGCAACAGTCCGGCGAGGGTGAGCGGGAAGCCCGCACCGAACGGCATCAGGTATTGCAGGCCGTAGGCCAGGTAGGCGAACGCACCGGGCAGGTGGGCGGCGAGCATAATCGGAGACCAGCCGGCGGCGCTGGCTCCTGCGGCGGCCGCGGCGGTATGCGCATACTGCCATAGAGCCACACCAATGCCGGCCGCCGCACCGCCGTAGGCCACGATATCCATGGCGGTCAGCGAGCGCAGCTGGATCTGCAGCACGCGCATGGTCATGACGCGGAAGCCTTCGGCCTTCTTGTCCATTTCGGCGGCGGCACGGTCGTCGGCGTCGAAGTTCTTCAGGGTTTCGAGGCCTTGCAGGTTGTCGAGGAATGCGGCACCCATGTCGGTGTATCGGCCCCAGTATTTTTTGAAGGCGCGGGCGGCGGTCATGGATACGATGCCGGTGACAATAATAATGAGCGGCGCGCAGACGAGCATGGTCACGGCGGCCGGCATGTTGATCGGCGCAATCACGGCGAACAGGGTGATCGGCGCAAGAATCGCATAGAAGAGCTGCGGCAGGAACAGTTCGAAGAAGCTTTGAATCTGCTCGACGCCTTCGCCGGCGGACTGGACCACATCCGAGGTCTTGACGCGCGACCTGTAGGACGGGCCGAGGGCCACCATTTTGCGGTACAGCTTGGAACGCAAAGCGAGCTTGACCCGTTCGGCGGCTTCGGTGCCGAGGCGTGTGGCGTGTGTGGTGGCCAGGTAGCGAACCAGCATGCAGACGATCGCCAAGGCCACGTAAACCATGAGGTCGCCGGCCATCGGGGCGACGGTGGTGCCCGGAACGCCGAACAGATTGGCGGGGCACTCGGAGGCCGAGGCGGCGTTACAGGAGAAAGTGTGTGGGTCGGCTGCGGCGAGCAGTCCTTGCAGCAGCATGACCAGCGAAAGCATGAAGCCGATATTGGCAAGCAGCCCAACCCACATCAGAGCCACTTTGCCGGCTATGAGCTTGCCGAGACCTGGTGCCAATTGGAACAGTCGTTTGTCGAACATGGTTCGCTTCCCCTTGCCGTGTTGTTGCGGTGTTGGTTGCCGTGGTACTGCAGTAGGTCTCGTCATGCATCAGTCGCGGGTGCCACCAATCGCATACCTGCACATACCGATGGCGTGCACTGCGCAATCCTATTTACCTTAGGCGAAAGCGCACATACACGCCAGACCTTCAGCTGAGACGACTGTCACGCTGAGCTTCGTTCCCAAATAAGAAGCCACAGACTCCCCAATGCCGACGCCGCCGATGATGCTGGAGCTGATGACCGGACCCTGCAGGGCCGGGCTCAGCACGTACTTGTCCTGCAGGAAGTCGATGGCTCCCGAAATGGACACGGTCATAACCGTAGAGCAAACCGGTTAGACACGGCGTTGTATACAATCCACAAAACCAGACAGACAACTTCTCCATTGCCCACAACGCGCGCAACCTTACGCCAGCGTAATCTAACTCGTCAGAATGGCTCGGGTTGTCAACTTGCCATCATGTTTGTAAGGAATAAACGGCCGTATGCTTACCGAATACACCACGCCCGGCGAATCCATCGAGATCCGCGATGACCAAACTATCTATTCACTGCTCACCGATCGCCTTGCCCGCACCGGCGCGGACACGGTAATCGCCGCCAAGAAAATCGGCCCCGGCCGCTGGCAGAACGTCACCACCGGCGAATTCCACGAGCGCGTGGTCTCGGCCGCCAAGGGCCTGATCGCGCTCGGCATCGCCAAGGGCGACGCGGTGACCATCTTTTCCTCCACCCGTCTCGAATGGGGCATTCTCGATTTCGCACTGGCCGCAGTGGGCGCGGTAAGCGTGCCGATCTACGACACCGACTCCGCCCCGCAAGCCCAGCGCATCATGAACGATTCGGCGGTCAAGCTGGCCTTTGCCGACAACCGCGAGCGCTTCGACCGGCTCGACTCGGTCAAGGACCACTGTCCTGCCTTGAAGCAGATTCTCATGATCGAGGGCAACGCGCTGGGCGCGCTCGAAGGTCTGGGCGTGGCTGTTTCGGACGAGGAACTGAACGAGCGCGTGGCCACCGTGCGCGCCGACGATCTGGCCACCATCGTCTACACTTCGGGCTCCACCGGCAACCCGAAGGGTGCCGAACTGACCCACAAGAACTTCGTGTCCATCACCATCTCCGCCTCGCAGGCGTTGCATGAAGTGGTGCTTGACGACCATCCGCGCCTGCTGCTCTTCCTGCCGCTGGCCCACTGCTTCGCGCGATTCATCCAGTACGCCTCCATCGCCTCCGATGACGGCGTGGTCGGCTATCTGCCGGACACCAAAACCCTGCTGCCGGACCTGCGTTCGTTTGAACCGACCTACCTGCTGGGCGTGCCGCGCGTGTTCGAGAAGGTATACAACGCCGCCTCGCACAAGGCCGGTGCCGGCTGGAAGGGCCGCCTGTTTGTCAAGGCCGCCGAGGCCGCGCGCGTCTGGAGCCGCAAGGAGCAGGCCGGCGAGCAGCACACGTTTGCCGAAATCGCCGAGCGCGCCAAGTACGAAACGCTCGTCTACCGCACGGTGCGCGGTGCTCTGGGCCCGAAGATCAAGTACGTGGCCTGCGGCGGCGCACCACTGTCGCTCGATCTGGCGCATTTCTACAACGGCATCGGACTGCCGATGATTCAGGGTTATGGCATGACCGAAACCGCCGCCCCGTTCGCCGCCACGCGCGTGACCGACAATGTGATCGGCACCGTAGGCCAGCCCGCGCCCGGCTCCTCGATTCGCATTTCCGACGAAGGCGAACTGCAGGTCAAGGGCCCGAACGTGTTCCGCGGCTACCACAATCTGCCGGAGAAGACGGCCGAGGCGTTCACCGCCGACGGCTGGCTCAGGACCGGCGACTTGGCCGAGATCGATGATGAGGGCCACATCGTCATCACCGGCCGCATCAAGGACATTATTATTACTGCCGGCGGCAAGAACGTCTCCCCCATTCCGCTGGAGGAAGAGATCGCCAAGTGCCCGATCGTGGAGCACTGCGTGGTGGTGGGCGACCAGCGCCCGTTCATCGGCGCGTTGGTGACGCTCGATCCGGAGTCGCTGGCATTGTGGCTGCCCGCGCACGGCCTGTCCACGGAGACGCCGGTCGACCGGCTCGCCACGAACGCCGCGGTGCGCGAGGAGATTCAGCAGTACGTGGACAAGGCGAATGCGACGGTCTCGCGCGCCGAATCCGTACGCAAGTTCGCCGTGCTGGACACGCAGTTCACGCAGGAGAACAAGTGCCTGACACCGTCGCTGAAAGTGGTGCGCCCGGCCGTCAATCGCGTGTTCGCCGATGTGATCGACAACGAGATCTACAACGGCAAGCGGTGAGACGCGCGGTTCGTAATCCGACACAAAAAAAGGGCCTTTTGAACCGCACCCCGATTGTTGGACTGGAGTAATCCAGATTCGATGATCGGAGGTGCGGTTTCTCATGTCCAGGGATCGCAGGCGTCATTATGACGATGATTCCATGCGGGTCGTCGCCGGGGTGCCGCCCGGCCCAGGTGGGTCATGCCCGGGTCAGTTTCTTGCTCCTGAGACGCAGCACGACATCGGCGGAGTTGGCGACGCGCTTGGAATGCGTCACCACGATCACGCATTTGCCGAGCTGATGGGCGGCGTGCTGCAGCAGATGAATCACCTCGTCGGTCATCTCCGGGTCGAGGCTGCCCGTCGGCTCGTCCGCGAGGATCGCGCGGCCCGGGGCGACCAGCGCGCGGCCGACCGCCACCCGTTGACGCTGGCCGCCCGACAGGTGCATGATGTTGCGCTTGGATTCCTCACGGCTCAAACCCAGTTCCTCGAGGATCTTCATATCGGCCTTGGCGCTGACCAGCCGCAGGTTCTCTTCGGGGGTGAGGTAGTCGATCAGGTTATGGTCCTGGAACACCAGGGACACGTGCTCCCGGCGGTGCTTCGCATAGCCCGATGCGGCGATGTCCTCCCCTTCGAAGCGGACCACTCCCCGGGAGGGGGCGTCCAGGCCGGCCAGCAGCGACAGCAGCGTGCTCTTGCCGGCGCCGGACGGGCCGGTGATCGCATACATCTTCCCGGATTCGAAATCCGCGCTGACATCCGAAAGAACACGGATCTTCGCCGCGCCGTAGGCGTAATCGACATGGTCCAGTTGCAGACAGTTAGACATGATTGGTGACTCCTAACGCATAGAGGAAAGAATGGATTTCGGGGATTTGGACAGCACGGCGGCGCATGACACGGCAAGAGCCACGGCGATGACCGCGCATCCGAGCAGCAGGATGAGCATCGTCTGCTCAGGCGGCAAGGCCTCCACGTGCAACGATTCCAACGGCGCGACGCCCGAATCGCGCAACAGTCGGGAAGACACGTATCCCGACAGCATGGCGCCGGTGCCCAGCGAACACAGGGCGGCGACCGCCGCCATGAGTCCGGTTTCGATGGCGAGTTGTGCGACGATCCGCATCTTGTCGATGCCGAGGGCCAGAAGCGTGCCTATCTCATGGATGCGTGAGCGAATCCAGAAGACCAGCGCCATCGCCAGCACCAGTACGTCCGCGAGGCAGACGGACAGCAGCACCATGCGCACCAGATTACGCACCGTCTGCACGGATTGCAGGACGCCGGAGAGCCGGGCCGAATCGTCGGTGACGTCGTACTTGCCGCCGGCCATGGTCTTGGCCCGTCCAATAGCCGCGGACAGGTCCTGCGGATTATCCGACAGGCATCGGATCATGTCGATCCGGTCGTTTCCGGTCAGAGCGGAAGCTACTCGCCTACCCGAATAGATGAGGTTCTCGGAAGTGTCCGAGGGCAGGGGGCTTTGGGCCTGCACGTTGCCGGAGAAGATCCCGGCCACACGCACCGTGGCGTTGCGCCCCTCCTGCCGGAGACGGAATGTCGAGCCGACCGATAGGCCGTTCTGCATCGCGAAGTCGCGGTGGACCAGCACATTGTCGCCGTCGCCCGAGATATGGCGGCCCTGCTCCAGGCGGTACAGGCCGCTCTGGAATTCCTCGGACAATGAGGAATCGGTGGTGCCCAGCACGCTGACCTGCATGGCCAGATCGGAGTCCAATCGGGGGCCCTGCCGGGGCATGACCGGGCGCGCGCCATCCACCTGCGCCAAGGTCTTCGTCGCATAGGCGGTCTTCGTCACACCGGGGATACGCGAGAACCGGCTCGCCTCCTCGGCGCTAATGGGATTCTCGCCGGCGCTGACGGTAAACCCTATGCCCATGCCCGCGCCGACGCCGTCGGACATGGTACGCAGGGCCGTCGAGACTCCGACCTGCGCCACCAGGCTCGTGAAGACCATCAGCATCAGCAGACCGATGATGCCGCTACGTACCGGCTTGCGTACGATCGCCAACGTGGCACGCTTCCACACATTCATGCTCATCATCGAATCTCCGACAGGTCTCGCGGCGATTTGCGCAGCATCGGCATGCACGCCACCGCGACGCACACCAGCATCACCGCCAACAATCCGAGCGCCACGTACAGCATGGCGGTCCCGTCGACCGACACCGTGAGCGAATCCAGGGTGCGCACCGACATGCTGGATTCAAGATCGGCGCCGACCTGCCCCATGCTGCTCAGCTCCTTCGCCGCGGAGGCGTTCACGGAATGGAGCGCCGTGGCGCCGAGCCATTGGGCCATTCCCTGCGCGCACAGCCAGCCGAGGGCGAGGGACGGCAGACCGATCAGCACCATCTCGGTGAGGTATTGGGCGACCAGGGAGGGCTTGCCGACGCCAAGGGACACCAGTATGCCCATCTCTTGACGGCGGTCGTTCATCCACAGCAGCAGCATGAGACTGAGCACGAGCACGGCCGAGACGGTCACGCCGATCAGGGCGCCGCGCATCATGGAGCGCACGCCGCGGGCGGCATGCAGCATGCTCGATGAATACTGGTCGTTGCGCGTGATCTGATAGTTGTTCCAATCCACCGGGAGTTTCTTCGCGGCATCCATGGTCTTCTCCACGTCAACGCCCTTGGACAGCACGAAGGTGGCGTCCTGGTATATTTCCTTGCCGTCCTTGTACTTGTACAGGTCGCGTGTGGTATCCAGATCGGTGTAGATGGTGTTGGCGGTGAGTTCCGCTCGGCTGGATACCTTTCTGGCGCTGTCGCCCTTGAATATGCCCACGATGGTGGTCTTGACGGTCGCCGTCGAATGTGATTCGTTGTCGGCGTCATAGGCGTTGGCCTTGAGCGTGAGCGTGTCTCCGACTTTGAGCCCGTTGGCTTTGGCGAGATCCTCATGGATCATCGACGTGTACTTGTCGGAGGCCTTCAGATGTCGTCCTTCGGCCATGCCGAGCGTGCGCGACGTGAACACGTTGAGTTTCGACGAATCATTCGTGCCCATGACGTTGGCGGCGTTGCCAAACTGCTGCTCCTGGGTCGCATCGTAATCATCGCCGCCGGGGACCTTCGCCACATTCGCCCCCACGAGATCGGCGGTGGCGTTCTGACGGACCATATACGAATCGACCCCGGGCAGTTGGGCGATCCTGCGCACGTCGGCGGGGCGCACCATGCCGCCTCCGCGAGGCGTGAGCATGCTGCCCTGCATGTTGCTGGACAGCACAAATCCACCGACCGCTTCCTTCTCGATTCGTCCGGCGGCCTGTTGAGCTGCCCGAGAAACCGCGATCGTGGATAGCATGCTCGCCGTTATGATGGTCAGTATTATAAGGAGCACTATGGTTCGCACTCGTTTTCTGAGCACATAGCGCACCGACCGTGCAACGAACGTCATCAATACCTCCTGTGGGACTTGGGCTTTTCGCCCAAAATGCGAAACATGCCGCGTTTCGCCGATTAGTTAGCCGCGACGATACATGATGCACCTCAAGATACGGGAGATCCCGATGTCTATTTAGAAGTGCAACACCCTTGTTGGTCCTGTAATTCTAACAG